>WNGB01000288.1_pt1 | contig 74873 bp, 73 predicted proteins | sample 5400681 | NCBI WGS metagenome assembly WNGB01 (sample SAMN13153367, study PRJNA577476) | soil metagenome | isolation source: 115 cm soil or saprolite under grassland replicate 2 | place: USA:California | collected 2016-06-15 | reverse complement strand
GCGGACGCGCCTCGGCCGCCGCACTCCTCGTTGCCCGAACCCGGTGACCTTCGGCTCGTCCCCTCGCGCATACGCACGCTTCGACGCGCCTCGCTCCGCCGAGATGTGACGAATCATGAGCGCGAAGCGGGGGAGAGGGTCGGGGAGAGGGGGTTGTCGGCCTGCGCGGATAGTGTAGGCCATGGCTCGCCTTCCGCCGCTCGAGTTCAGGCGACTCCTTCGCAGGAAGTCGACGGATGCCGAAGCATGAGCTCTGGAGTCGGCTGCGGCGTCATCGCATGGGGCAGAAGTTCCGACGCCAGCACACGGTCGGTCCGTACGCGCTCGACTTCTACTGCCGTAGCCCGCCCCCTCTCGCCCCAACCCTCTCCCCGGGCTGGCGCCTGGCTGGCGCCGGGGCGAGGGAGAACTGGCTGAGAGGTCTGCCGCCTGCCGGGGCGAGCGGAAAACTGGCGGAGATGTCTGCCGCCCGCCCGAGTAGGTTCTTCAACAGCTGGCGGGGCCTTCAGAGCTCGATGACGTGCGGTGCCGCGAGCACGCGCCGCACGAGCCCGTGCAGGCGGTGCGGGAACGACGCGCCGGGCAGCGCCATGAACGGGCAGAGCCCCTGTACGATCGCCACGCCGTTCGCCCGGCAGAGCGCGAGCGCGGCATCGCTCGCCGAGCCCGCGCCCGCGCCGCGGTGGAACCAGATCCGCTTCACGCGCGCGACGAGGCAGTCGCGCACCGCCTCTTCTGCGCGGTCCGCCGGGACGAGGAGGAGCACCGCCTCGGGCGGGGGGACGACGTCCTGCACGCGCGGGAACGCGGGGAGGCCCTCGGCCTCGGCGAGCGCGGGGTTCACGGGCACGACGTCGTAGCCGCGCGCGCTCAGCGCACGGACGACGCCGCGGCTGAAGTCGCGCTCGTGCCGCGACACGCCGACGACCGCGATCCGCTTCACCGCAAGGAAGAGACGCGCGACTTCGATGCTCGACGGTACCATCCGAACCTCCGCGGCGAAGCGTACGGCGGCACTGCGGCGCGGACCGCGGGACACGTCGCCGTGCGTCCCCGTGCCGCGCGGCAATGCGACTCTGTCATGAACCTGTCACAGCGCGCGGATCGCGGCGGCCACGACCCCGAGGTGACAGGCGGCCGCGACGATGACGAGCGCGTGGAAGACCTCGTGGTACCCGAACACCCGCGGGAAGGGGTCGGGTCGGCGCACCGCGTACACCACCGCACCCGCCGTGTACGCCGCGCCCCCCGCCCCGAGCAGGACGATGGCTCCTCCGCCTAGCGCGGCGCCGAGCGCCGGCACCACCGGGACGACCACCCAGCCGAGGAGGACGTAGACGGCCGCGACGAGCGGCTTCGGCGCGCGCACCCAGAGGATCGACTGGAGGACGCCCGCCGCCGCGCCGCCCCACACGACGGCGAGGAGCGTCGTCCCGGTTCGCTCCGGCAGGAGCAGGCAGATCGGCGTGTAGGTCCCGGCGATGAGGAAGAAGATCGCCGAGTGGTCGAGCCGGCGCATGAAGAGCCGCGCGCGGGGCGGCCAGGTCGGCCGGTGGTAGAGCGCGGAGACGAGGAACAGGGTGAGGAGCGACGCGCCGTAGATGTTCGCGGCGAGGCGCGCGCGCCCCGGAGCCGCGGCGACCGCGAGCGCGAACCAGGCGAGGAGCGCGAGGCCGGCGGCGATCTCGTGCGAGACGCCCCGCAGGAGCGGCTTCACGGGGGCGAGCGTGGTCGTGGTCACGGACCCGGATCCTGGCGCCTGCGCGTCACGCGCGTGTCACGGCGCCCCGCGCGCGACTCACCACCTCGCGCTTCCGGATCGGGAGCGGCGGTCCGCGTGGCGCGCGAGCTCACCCGTGCGCGCTTGACGTGGAGCACGACGGGGAAGCCGCGGGCGGGTAGCCTGCTGCACCGTGGCGACCCGAACGAACTCCGCGCGCTCCGTCGCCGACCCCTTCCTGCTCGAGTGACGAGGTCGAAATGTTCCCGACGAAGCACCTCGCTCCACTGCTCCTCGCGCTGGCGCTCGCGGTCCCCGCGCGCGCCGAGGAGCCGGCCACCGGAGTCCTCACCCGCGCGCCGGCGGTCGTGAGCCCCGCGACGCCCGACTACCCGGAGGCGGCGAAGGCGCGCGGACTCTCCGGCGAGGTGACCCTCGAGCTCGACGTCTCCGCGCTGGGTGAGGTCGTCGGCGCCCGCATCGTGAAGCCGGCGGGCGACGGCTTCGACGAGGCGGCGCTCGCGGCGGGGCGCTTGCTGCGCTTCTCGCCCGCCGAGATCGACGGGAAGCCCGCGGCGGTGACGCTCGAGTACCGCTTCCGGTTCGACGCGCCTCAGCCCGCGCCGCCGCCGGTCGCGGCGGCGGTGCTCCGCGGCGTCGTGCTCGAGCGCGGCACGCGCGAGCCGCTCGCCGGCGTCGCGGTGGCCGTTGGCGACGCAGCGTCCACGTTCACCGATCGCGAGGGCCGGTTCGAGCTCGCCGGGTTACCGCCCGGCCCGGCGAAGGTCGTGGCGAGCGACCCCGCCCACCACCGCTTCGAGACCGACGAGGTGCTCGAGGCGGGCAAGGCGGTGGAGGTGAAGTACTGGCTTCGCCGCGCGGTGCGCGACGCGTACGAGGCGGTGATCGTCGGCGAGCGCGAGAAGAAGGAGGTGACGTCGGTCACCATCACCTCGGGCGAGGTGGGGCGCGTCGCGGGCGTCTCGGGCGACACGGTGAAGATCGTGCAGAACCTCCCCGGCGTCGCGCGCGCGCCGGGCGGCTTCGGGATGCTCGTCGTCCGAGGCGGGAACCCGACCGATACGCGTGTCTACGTGGACGGCGTCGAGGTGCCGCTCGTGTTCCACTTCGGCGGCCTCACCTCGATCGTCCCGAGCGAGCTCGTGGACGCGGTGGACTTCGAGGCCGGCAACTTCGGCGTGCGCTACGGGCGCGCGACCGGCGGCCGGATCGACCTCCGCACGCGGGACCCCAGTTCGAAGCGGCTCCACGTCGTCGCCGACGGGAACCTCTACCACGCGCTCGCGATGGTCGAGGGACCGGTGGGGGACGACGTCAGCGTCGTGTTCGCCGCGCGCCGCTCGTACGCCGACGCGATGATCTCGGCGGCGGCCCGGTCGAGCGACGCGTTCGGTGTCTCGATCGCGCCGCGCTACTACGACTACCAGGGGAAGGTGACCTGGCGCGCCGGCCCGGATGACACGCTCCGGCTCTCGGTGCTCGGGGTGGACGATCGGATGGAGCTCACCGGCATCGACACCGGCCGGCTCGAGGAGCTCGATCGGTTCCGGATCGGGACGGGCTTCGTGCAGGCGACGGGGTCCTGGGACCACCGCTTCGGCGAGGGCGCGCGGGCGCGGCTCGCGATCGCTCACGGCGTCATCGACATCTCGAACCGCTTCGGGGGCTTCGCCTCGGAGCGCGACCACTTCCAGCTCACGACCCTCCGCGCCGAGGCGTCGAAGGACCTCGGCGAGGCGCTCACGCTCGCCGCCGGCACGGACACCCGCTTCCTCCCGAGCTCGTCGCTCCAGCTCGAGTACCCGGAGATCCCGCCGCCGAACCAGCTGCCCGACCCGGACCCGCGGAAGATCCGGGCGCTCCTGCGGCTCCAGGCGATGGAGGCGGGGCTCTGGTCGGAGGCGACCTGGAAGCCCCTCGAAGGGCTCGTGATCGTGCCGGGCGTCCGGCTCGAGCGCGAGGTGCTCCTCAACACGATGACCTGGTTCGACCCGCGGCTCTCGGCCCGCTACACGGTGCGGGACGGCACGACCGTGAAGGGCGCCGCCGGGGTGTACCACCAGCCGCCTGTGCCCGTGTACCTGACGCACGAGTGGGGAAACCCGGAGCTGCACGAGGAGGGTGCCTGGCACTACATGGCCGGCCTCGAGCAGCGGGTCGCCGGCCCGATCACGCTCGACCTGCAGCTCTACTACAAGCGGCTCTTCGATCTCGTTCTCCCCACGGACACGGCGGAGCGCTACGTGAACGGCGGCACCGGGCGCTCCTATGGCGCGGAGCTCCTCCTGCGCTGGAACCCGGGTGGCCGCTTCTTCGGGTGGCTCTCCTACTCACTCTCGCGGAGCGAGCGCGACCAGAAGGTGATCAACGGAACCATCATGCCGAGCGGCGACGCGTTCGATCAGCCGCACAACCTCGTCGCGCTCGGCACGCTCGAGCTGCCCGAGCTGTGGGACGGCTTCTCCGCCGGGTTCCGCGTCCGCTACTCGACCGGCAACCCGTACCGGCGGACGGTCGGCGCGGTGTTCGACGCTGACGCGGATCGCTACGAGCCGGTGCAGGAGGCGTCGGCGGGCGCGCGGATCCCGGACTTCTTCCAGCTCGACCTGCGCGCGGACAAGCGCTGGACCTACCGGACGTGGGTGCTCTCCGCCTACCTCGAGGTCCAGAACGCGACGAACCGGAAGAACCCGGAGGACGTCGCCTACAACTACGACTACTCGCAGCGCGGCTGGGCCACCGGCTTGCCGCTCTTCCCCTCCTTCGGCATCCGCGCCGAGTACTGAGCGCTCCGGAGACCGACCATGAACCGCACGCCCCTGCTCGCCGCCGCCGCCCTCGCGCTCTCCGCATGCACGCCGGACTTCGCCCCGGCCTCGATGGTGGACAAGCTGCGCCTCCTCGCGATCCAGGCCGAGCCGCCGGAGATCGAGCCCGCCGACGTCGGTACCGCGGCGCCGGACCGGGCGACGCTCACCTCGCTCGTGCTCCGCGCCGACCTCGACGCGGAGTCCGCGCGCACGACGACGGTCGTGCACCTCGCCTGCGTCCCCGTGCCCGGGAGCCCCGCGCCGCTCCCATGCGTGATGCTCGCGACGCTCCGCGATCCCGCTGCGGCGATCGCGGCGGGCGCCCAGCAGGCGTGTTCGGCGGGCGCGGGGGCCGACAGCGGCGCTCCCTGGCCGGCGATCGAGCTCGCCGGGCTCGAGGTCTGCGTGGGCGCGACCTGCGGTCCGGCGGTGGTCGGCGGGATGCCGCTTCCGCCCGCCCAGGTCGCGGTCCCCTCCGGTTTCGCCTTCCCGCTGCAGGGCCCGGAGCGGATCCTCGGGGTCCAGGCGGTGGTGCTCGCCTTCGCGCTCGAGGCGACGCCGGACGAGCTCGTCGCGGGAGTGGGCACCTCCTGCCCGGCCGGCGACGTCGCGGCGAACCTCGCGCGGCTCTGGCCGGCGCGCGAGCACGTGCTCTCGACGAAGCGCGTGCAGATCCGCGGCCCCGACGCGCCGGACGAGCCGAACCGCAACCCGAAGCTCGACGGTATCCGGGCGGGGAGCACCGACCTCCTCGACCCCGGGATCGTGACGACGCTCGTTTCGGGGGAGATCTCGCTCACCGCCGTTCCGGTCGGCGAGCCCGAGCTCTACACGAAGCTGGACGCGGCGGGCGTGCCGATCGAGAGCGCGCGCGAGGAGTGGGTCTACTCCTGGTTCTCGACGGCGGGCGAGCTCGACGCGCTCCACACGCGAGGGGGCGAGGCGGACGCGTGGACGGTCGCCGCGGGCGCGCCGGGCACCCGCGCCGTGGTGGTGGCGGTGGTGCGCGACCTGCGCGGCGGCACCGCGTGGGCGGTGCGCGACGTCACGATCGCGCCCTGACGCGAGGCGGGCGGCCTACCGGCGCCGCTTCGGGCCCCACGAGCCGACGGAGCGCGGCTTCGCGCCCGCGTCGCTCGACCGCTCGCCGCCGGTCGCATGTCCGCCCGCCGCGTGCTTGCCGGCCGCGTGCGCACCGCCGCCGCTGCGCTGGCCGTGGCCGCCGCTCGAGGGCCGGGCGCGCTTGGGGTGCGCCGCGGGGCGGGCGTGGTGCGCGCGGCGCGGCGCGGAGTCGCGCGGCTCGGCGGAGCGGGTCACCTCGGCCTTGAACGTCTCGGTGTCGCGCGGCACGTCCGCGCGCGGGATCGCCGCGCGGACGAGCTTCTCGATCGCGACGAGCTGGTCCTTCTCCTCCGGAGCGGTGAAGCTCGAGGCGCGGCCGCTCGCGGCGGCGCGGGCGGTCCGGCCGACGCGGTGGACGTAGTCCTCGGGCACGTGCGGCAGGTCGAAGTTCACGACGTGCCCGATCTCGGCGACGTCGATGCCGCGCGCGGCGATGTCGGTCGCCACGAGGACGCGGTACGTCCCGTCCTTGAAGCCGTCGAGCGCCATGCGCCGCTGCGCCTGCGAGCGGTCCGCGTGGATCCGCGCCACCTTGTGGCCGGCGCGTCCGATGCCCTTCCACACGCGATCCGCGCGCCGCTTCGTCCGGGTGAAGACGAGCGTCGTCACGTCGTCCCGCTCGAGGAGCGCGAGGAGCAGCGCGAGCTTCTCGTGCTGCTCGGCGAGGAAGACCTGCTGCTCCGCGCGCGCGGCGGTCGTCCCGCTCCGCGCCACCTCGACGCGCACCGGCTGGACGAGGTGGGCGCGGGCGAAGTCCGCCACCTCCGCGCCCATCGTCGCGGAGAAGAGGAGGGTCTGCCGCTTCTTCGGGACGCGGGCGAGGATCCGGTCGAGCTGCGGCTTGAACCCCATGTCGAGCATGCGGTCGGCCTCGTCGAGGACGAGCACCTCGAGCGCGTCGAGCTTCGCCGAGCCCTGCTGGAGGTGATCGACGAGCCGGCCGGGCGTCGCGATGACGACCTCGGCGCGGTGGCGGAGCGCGTCCGTCTGCGCGGCCATGCCGACGCCGCCGATGACGACGGCGCCGCGCACGCGGCGGCTGCCGCCGAAGCGGGCGAGCTCCTCGCCGATCTGCAGCGCGAGCTCGCGCGTCGGGGCGAGCACGAGCGCGCGCGGGCCGGGCTTGCCGGGCGTCGCCGCGAGCCGGTCGATGATGGGGAGGAGGAAGGCGGCGGTCTTGCCGGTGCCCGTCGCGGCGGTGCCGACGACGTCCTGGCCTGCGAGCGCGGGGGGGATCGCCTGCGCCTGGATGGGCGTCGGATGCTCGAAGCCGGCGCGGTCGAGGGCGTGGAGGGACTCCGGGGAGAGCTTCAGATCTGCGAACGACTTCGTCAAAGCGGTGAGGCTCCTCGCGCCGTCGGCGCGCGGACGAAAGGGTCCGCAGCGCGCCGCGCGTTCTGTGAGGCCGGATGTTCTTCGGGGACCGCGCGCGCCGGGGAACTCCCGGCGGGTGAAGCGTCGAGGCGCGGTGCGGGTCGAAACGGCCGCGCGACGTATATCCCGGCTGGGGCAGCGGGGGCAACGTGGCGTCCCGCCTGGGCTCCGGTTAACCGCTGCAGGTGCAGCAGGATCTGCTGCCAGGCTTCGCGTCCGACTCCGGGTTCCCCGAGGGGCTCGTCTACCGGCAGGGCTTCCTCACGCCCGTCGAGGAGGCGGCCCTGCGAGCGCGCCTCGCGGCGCTCGAGCTCGGCGAGCTCACGATGCGGGGCTTCGTCGCGAAGCGGCGCGTCGCGCACTTCGGGCACGGCTACGCGCTCGACGCGCGCGAGCTCTCGCCCGCCCCACCGCTTCCGCCGTTCCTCGTCGCGCTCCGCGCGCGCGTCGCGCCGCTCGCCGGCGTCGCGCCCGAGGCGCTCGCGATGGCGTCGGTCCTCCGCTACCCGCCGGGCGCGGGCATCGGCTGGCACCGCGACGCGCCGCCGTTCGGCACCGTCGTCGGGCTCTCCCTCGGCAGCGCCGCGCGGTTCCTGCTGCGCCGCGGCGGCCCGGGCGGCGACGAGCGCGAGCTCCTCCTCGCGCCGGGCGATGCCTACGTGCTCGCGCGCGCCGCCCGGTGGGGCTGGCAACACCGCGTCCCGCCGGTCCGCGCCGAGCGGTACGCCGTCACGTTCCGTACGATGAGAGGCGACGCCCGGGCACAGGCTGGATAGGACCCGGATCACCTGCCGCGGTGCCCGTCAGGGACGCGCCGCACGCAGCGTCGCGCGGTCACACGCGTGTTAGCTTCGCTCGTACCGGAGGGATCGAATGGCGCCAGAGCGACCGGGGTCGAGGCAGCTTCCGACAGGCGTCGCCGGCTTCGATGCCGTGCTCGAGGGCGGCCTCCCGGAGCGCCGGATGTATCTCGTCCAGGGGGATCCGGGCGCCGGCAAGACCACGCTCTCGCTCCAGTTCCTGCTCGCCGGCGTGGCGAGCGGCGAGCGCGCGCTCTACATCAGCCTGTCCGAGACGCGCGAGGAGCTCGACTCCATCGCCCTCGCCCACGGCTGGTCGTTCGAGGGGCTCTCGATCCTCGAGGTCTCGAGCGACGCGGCGCGGGACGAGGTCGACACGACGCTCTACCAGCCGTCCGAGGTCGAGCTCGGCGACCGGATGCGCGAGATCCTCGAGCACATCGACCGGCTGAGGCCCACGCGGATCGTGCTCGACTCGTGCTCGGAGCTGCGGCTCCTCGCGCAGAGCGGGCTCAGGTACCGGCGTCAGATCCTCGCGATGAAGCGGCGGCTCGCGGAGCTGAACTGCACGATCCTGCTCATCGACAACCCGCAGCCCGGCATGTCGGACACGCTCCTGCAGAGCCTCGTCCACGGCGTCCTCGCGATGGAGCAGCTCGCCCCGCAGTACGGCGCGGAGCGGCGGCGGCTGCGCGTCATGAAGCTCCGCGGGCTGCGCTACCGGGGCGGTTATCACGACTTCGTCATCCGGACGGGCGGAGTGGTCGTCTTCCCGCGGCTCGTCGCGGCCGAGCACAGGCTGGAGGTCCCGCGCGATCGGGTCTCGAGCGGCCTCGCCGAGCTCGACGCGCTCCTCGGGGGCGGGCCGCAGCGCGGGACGAGCCTGCTCCTCATGGGCCCGTCCGGCAGCGGCAAGTCTTCGATCGCGGCGCGGTACGCGCTCGCCGCGGCGGAGCGGGGCGAGCGGGCGGCGATCTACGCGTTCGACGAGAGCGTGGCGATGCTCCACGGGCGCGCGGCATCGCTCGGGTTGCCGCTCGACCCGCACGTCGAGCGCGGCACGCTCTCCGTGCAGCAGATCGACCCGGCCGAGCTGTCGCCGGGCGAGTTCGCCCATCTCGCCCGCCGCGCCGTGGAGGTCGACGGGGTCCGGGTCGTGGTCCTCGATAGCCTGAACGGCTTCATCTCGGCGATGCCGGAGGAGCGGTTCGTGCTCCTGCAGCTCCACGAGCTCCTCACCTACCTCGGGCAGCGCGGCGTCCTCACGCTCCTCACCGTCGCGCAGCACGGGCTCGTCGCCGGCGAGGGGACCGCGCCGGTGGACGTGAGCTACCTTGCGGATACCGTGCTCCTGTTCCGCTACTTCGAGGCGAGGGGCGAGGTTCGCAAGGCGCTCTCCGCGGTGAAGAACCGCTCCGGACCGCACGAGAAGACCATCCGCGAGCTCCTGATCGACGACGGAACCGGCATCCACGTCGGCCCGGTCCTCTCCGAGTTCCGCGGCGTGCTGACCGGCGTGCCGGACTGGGCGCGAGCGGACGGTGGCACGGCGGCGATCGGCGAGGAAAGCGGGTGAGCGTGCGCTCTCTGCCAGCCGTCGCCGAGCGGATCGTGGTCCTCGCGCCGTCGGCGCGGGACGGCCCCATGACCGTCGCGATCCTCGCGAGGGCGGCGCTGCCGGCGGTCGTCGCCCACGACGCCGCCGACCTGTGCCGGCACCTCGACGTGGGCGCGGCCGCCGTGCTCGTGTCGGAAGAGGTCTTCGTCCGAGGCGGCGGGGCGCCGCTGCGCGACTGGCTCGCCCGGCAGCCGCCCTGGTCGGACCTGCCCGTCATCGTCTTCACCGCAGAGGGCGCGGCCGCCGAGGGGCGCAGCCTCGCGCTCGAGACGCTCGCGGCGATCGGGAACGTCACCCTGCTCGACCGGCCGGTGCGCGTCGTGACGCTCCTCACCTCGGTGCGCGCGGCGCTGCGCGTGCGCCAGCGGCAGTACCGAATGCAAGACCTTCTCGAGCAGCTCGCGAGCTCGGTCCGGACGCGTGATCAGTTCCTCGCCATGCTCGGCCACGAGCTCCGAAACCCGCTCGCGGCGATCCACACCGCGACCGAGCTGCTCGTCCGGGTTCCGTCCGAGCCGGAGTGGCCGGCGGGGGTGATCGCCCGGCAGAGCCGGAAGCTCGCGCGCCTCGTAGACGACCTCCTCGAGGTCTCGCGGGTCGAGTCCGGCAAGATCGCGCTGCACCGCGCCGTCACGGACCTGCGCGCCGTGGTGGAGCGGTCGGTCGAGGCGATGGCGGGCCACGCGGAGCGCGTCGGTATCCAGCTCGATGTGACGCTCCCGGATGACCCGGTGCCGGTGGACGGCGACGCTGTCCGCCTCGAGCAGGTGATCGGGAACCTCCTCACGAACGCGGTGAAGTACACGCCGTCGGGCGGAATCGTGGCGGTCGCCGTGGAGCGCGCCGCGGGCGCGGTGCTGCTCCGGGTCCGCGACACCGGCGTCGGCATCGCGCCCGACCTGCTCGAGCGGATCTTCGAGCCGTTCACGCAGGCCGCGACGTCGCTCGACCGGAGCGAGGGTGGCCTCGGGCTCGGCCTCGCGCTCGTCCGCGGGCTCGTGGCGCTCCACGGCGGGCGCGTCGCGGCGCGGAGCGACGGCCCCGGGCGCGGGGCCGAGTTCGTCGTCGAGCTGCCGCTCTCCGCCTCGGCGACGGCACCGGCGCCGGTCACGTCGCAGGCGCCGCTCGAGTCGGACGAGCCGGCGACGCGCCGGCACGTCCTCGTCGTCGAGGACAACGCCGACAACCGTGACACGCTCGTCATGCTGCTCGAGTCGTTCGGGCACGACGTCGTCACCGCCAGCGACGGGCCGAGCGGGGTGCGGGTGGCGCTCGCCGCGCATCCGGAGGTGGCGATCGTGGACATCGGCCTGCCGGGGTTCGACGGCTACGAGGTGGGACGGCAGGTCCGACAGGCGCTCGGCCGGACCGTGACCCTCGTCGCGCTCACGGGCTATGGCCAGGCGGAGGACCGGGACCGCGCCCGCGCTGCGGGGTTCGACGTCCACCTCACGAAGCCGGCCGACGTCGCGACCGTCGCCGCGGTCGTCGAGCAAGCCGGCCGCTTCGCGGCGCACGCCTGAGCGAGGGTCCCGCCCGGCTCCACGCCGGCCGTGTCGCCATCCGCCATTGCGGAATTTCGCCTTGACCCAGCATCCGTCATAACGGATGGTAGCGTCTCGCTCGACGGGTCGAGCGGACAGGAGAGGACATGGCGAGGATCTTCGAGGACAACAGCAAGAGCATCGGCGGGACCCCTCTCGTCCGGCTCGACCGGCTCGCGCAGGGGCTCGGCGCGACGGTCGTCGCGAAGATCGAGGGGCGGAACCCCGCGTATTCGGTGAAGTGCCGCATCGGCGCGGCGATGATCTGGGCGGCGGAGCGGGATGGCGTCCTCAAGCCCGGCTCGCGCGAGCGGACGATCGTCGAGCCGACGAGCGGGAACACCGGCATCGCGCTCGCCTACGTCGCCGCCGCGCGCGGCTACCCGATCGTCCTCACGATGCCCGAGACGATGTCCCTCGAGCGCCGCCGCATGCTGCGGGCGTTCGGCGCCGAGCTCGTGCTCACGGAGGGGTCGAAGGGGATGCCCGGGGCGATCGCGAAGGCGGAGGAGATCGTCGCGAGCGATCCGAAGAAGTACTTCATGCCGCAGCAGTTCAAGAACCCGGCGAACCCCGAGATCCACTTCCGCACGACCGGCCCGGAGATCTGGGATGACACCGACGGCAAGGTGGACATCCTCGTCTCGGGGGTCGGGACCGGAGGCACCCTCACCGGCGTCTCCCGGTACATCGAGCGCGAGAGGAAGCGGCCGCTCTTCTCCGTCGCGGTGGAACCAATCCACTCGCCGGTGCTCACTGCGCTCCGCAAGGGCGAGCCGCCGAAGCCCGGGCCGCACAAGATCCAGGGCATCGGCGCCGGGTTCAAGCCGGACGTGCTCGACCTCGAGCTCGTGGACGACGTCGTGACCGTCTCGAACGACGAGTCGATCGAGGCGGCGCGACGTCTCCACCGCGAGGAAGGCATCACGGCGGGAATCTCCTCGGGCGCGGCGGTCGCCGCGGCGCTCCAGGTGGCGGCGCGCCCCGAAGCGAAGGGGAAGCTGCTCGTCGTCATCCTGCCGGACGCGGGCGAGCGCTACCTCTCGTCGGCGCTGTTCGAGGGGATCCCGGCCTAAGGCTAGCTCTCGGCCACCGGATCCTTGCGCTGCACCGGGCCGTGCTCCTCGCGCCAGGCGGCGAAGCCGCCCGCGAGGATCTTCACCGAGGTGAACCCGAGCACGCGGAGCTGATCCGCGACGCGGGCCGCATCGGCCTCCGCGTCGTGCGCGCCGTACACGACCACCGGGCACCCGCGCGACACCCGCGTCGCGTCGCGCGCGATCGTGGGCAGGCGAACGCGGACGGCGCCCGAAACCTGCTCCTGCGCCTCGGCCCAGCTCGGGTCGCAGCGCGCGTCCACGAACTGGACCGGCTCGCCCTTCGTCATCCGCGCCACGACCTGGCGCGGGGTGATCCTCGAGACCATCAGCACCGGCAACTCCTTTCGCTGGCGGCCGCCTTCGCGCTCCGCCGCGTGCTCTTCACATAGTGGGCCGGGACAAGGGCAGCCGCGGGATCCTGCGTCGCGTCGATCTGCTGCTCGTGCGTGCTGGAGAACCGGCGTACGCGCGCGGTCCCGCGTGCTGCTGCTGCCCTCCGTGGCCCTGCCATTCCCACCCCGTTCCCGGCCGCTCGCGCGATCCGCGTCGAGGTGGTGCGCGACATCGGTGCAGCGGGCGTGCCGCACTGCGGCGGCGAGGCGTTCGCCACGGCCGACGGGCGGTTCCGTCCGTTGCGCGAAAACCCTGCGCTCGCGCGCTGCGCGCGGCACTTCGCGGTGCGAAGCGCCGTTCACGCTGAGGAGAACGTGCGCGCAACGACTTCGATTCCCATGCGGGGCGTCCCGAATGGCACGCACGCGCCTGCGACGGGCCCGGACGTCAGCTCGGCGCGACGAGGTCCGCGAAGACGGGAGGAAGCCCCAACTTCAGTTGGGAGGAGACGAGATGACGAAGCGTGATCCCGGGAAGCACAGGGGAGCGGAGCCGCCGGTGAAGCCGGGCGAGCCGCGCCCCGGCGACGAGCGGCGCGGGCCAGACTGGGAGCCCGCGAACCCCGAGTGGTCGCCCCCCGGCCGACCGCGTGGCGAGGAACCGCCGGCGCCCGGCCAGCCGGCGAAGAAGGGCGACGACGTAGGGCCGGGCCCTGCGAAGCTCGGCGATCCGCCGATCGAGGAGGGGTTCGGCAAGCGGTCACGCCACGGCGCCGACCGAAAGCCGCCCCCGGACCCGGACGCGTAGGGGACGTCTCGAGCCCGAGCGCGGGGAGGGCGAGAGTCGCGGCGGGAGCCGCGAAAAAAGAAGGGGCCCCGCCCACCCCCGCAGGCAGGGCCCCCGGGCGGCGCGCTCGGTGCGTCGCCACGAGCCGCCTTCAGTGCGCGTCGGGCCTCACCTCGCGGCCGGCGCGCTCGAGCCCGCGGCCGAGCCGCTGGCGCGCCTGGCGCGCCGCGAGCTCGCCGCGCCGGAGCGCCTGCTCGACGACGTCGCGGCTGCGGTCGAGGACACGCGCGATGCCGCGCCCGATCGCGTCGCGGCTCCGGTCGTACGCCGCCGCGCCGACGTTCGCGAGCGCGTTCGCGGGCGGCTCGTCCGGCGCGCCGGGGTGCGGCCGGGTCGGGGCCGACGCCTTCGCCCGGACGAGCGCTGCGCCGAGCGACTGCATCTCCTCCGGCGAGAGCGTGCGCTTCATGGCCGGGAGGAGATCGCGCTCCTCCTCCTGGACGTGCCGCCGGACGTTGTCGATGAGGACGCGCACCTTCGGCTCGAACCGCTCGTCATCCGGGCCGAGCCGCTCGATCTCGACGAGCGCGAGCTTCGCGAGGTGGTGCTCCTCGAGGGCGAGCAGGACCCCGGGCGCGCGACCGTCGAGCCGCCGGCGGAGCATGGGGTACACGAGCTGCTCCTCGATGGCGGTGTGGATCGAGAGTTCGCGCACCATCCTGTCCGCGAGCCGCTTCCGATCGGCGGCGCTCTTCGTGCGCTCGAAGCGGCGGAAGAGCTGCTCCACCGCCTGGTGATCGTTCTTGAGGACGCTGATGACGTCGCCGGAGGTCGAGTTGTGCTGGGCCATGGCGGCAACGTCGACACGGTGCGTGGGCGGCGCAACGCGTCATCACACGTCGTCGCCACGGAGGAAGGCCGCGGCGAGGCGACCGCACGGACGGGCGAGCGGATGTCGTCGTCGGAGGGGGAGCACCAAGAGGAGACGCTCCGCGTTCCCGTGCGCGAGGAGGACGTCGAGGTGACGAAGCGCCCGCGCGTTCGCGAGGAGGTGCGCGTGTCGAAGACGGCGCGGCAGGAGGAGCGGCGCGCCGAGGGCGACGTCCGGCGCGAGGAGGCGCGGGTCGAACGCACCGGCGACGAGGAGAGCCCGGCGCGCGGCCACGTGCCGGGTCGCGACGACGAGTCGTGACGCTCGCTCGCGTGAGCCTCGCCCGCTACGGGGCGAGGCTCACGCGCGGCTGGCAGGCGGGCGGATCGGTCCAGGTGAGATGTGCTCTACAATCGCGGGCTCATGGGCGGCCCCGAGCGCTATCGGTTTCGCGACGACGTGCTCCGCTCCGCCGCGTCGCGCACCCGGCGCCGGCTGCTCGTCTCGATGATCGCGGCCGCGGCCGCCGTGGTCGGTCTGTGGGCGGCGGCGCTCCGCCCGCAGGGCGCGGGGCCGCGCACCCTCGGCTTCGCGCTCGTGCTGCTCGGGGCCCTCGCGTTCGTGTCGCTTCGCCGCCGCCTCAGCCGGCTGCACGCGCGCTGGACCTCGTTCGAGCTGACGCTCGACGCGGAGGCGATCGGGCGCGAGGTGGTGGGGTTCCCCTCCGTCCGGATCGCGCGCGCCGAGGTCGCGGCGATCGGCGAGCGCGCCGCCGGGATCGTCGTGTCCGATCGCGCGGGGCGCGCGCTGCTCGTGCCCCGCGAGCTCGAGGGTTACGAGCGGGTGCGCGAGGCCCTCGCCGCGTGGGGACCGCCGCGCACCGACGCGTCCTGAAGGTCGAGGTGACGCGGGCGGCGTGACGCGCGCCGCTCGGGGAGCTGCTCCGGTCCGTACCGGGGCTACCTCGACGCCGCGGCGAGCCTCATCGAGCCGCTCGTGCAGGGCCGTCGCTCCGAGCTTCCCTGAACGCGGGCGGCACCCGATCCGCCCACGGCCGCGCCTGCTCGAGCTGCGCGGCGAGCCGGAACAGCGTCGCCTCGTCGCCGAACCGCGCGACCGCCTGGACGCCGACGGGGATCCCGTCCGCCGTCCAGTGGAGCGGGACGCTCATCGCCGGCTGGCCGGTCTGGTTGAAGGGCATCGTGTACCCGGTCGCCTCGAACGACCGGCCACTCACCTCGGCGAAGAACCTCTCGAGGAGGACGCGGGAGCGCACGCGGGCGACGAGACGGAGCGCGAGCCGCTCGAGCCGCGACGAGGCCACCGCGCCGAGCGGCAGGGGCGGGTGGGCGAGCGTCGGGGTGAGGAGCACGTCGTGCGCCTCGAAGAACGCGCCGATCGCGCGCGAGGCGCGCTGCATCTCCTGCTCGGCGAGCACGAGGTCCTTCGACGAGAGCACCTCGCCGCCGGCGACGAGCGCCCAGGTCTCGGCCTCGAGCACGTCGGGCCCGGGGCGGCGGCCGGTGGCGCGCGCGGCGAGCTCGACGTCGGCCGCCGTCGTCGCGGCGAGCGCCACGACGTAGGCGTGGACGAGCGCGTCGCGCGAGAACGGCGGGCGCGCCTCGACCACCTCGTGACCGAGCGAGGCGAGGAGCCGCGCGGCGTCGAGCACCGCCTCGCGGCACTCGGGCGCGGTGGTCTTGCCGAAGAAGGACTCGTGCGTCACCGCGATCCGGAGCCGCCCCGGCGGCGCTCCGACCTCCTGCGAGAACGGCCGCGCGGGCGGCGGCGCGGCGTACGGGTCGCCCGGCGCCGGGCCCGCGAGCGCATCGAGGATCGCCGCCGAGTCGCGGACCGAACGCGTGATCGCCCCCTCGACCGCGAGCCCCGAGAACACCTCGCCGAAGCGCGGCGCGAGCGAGACCCGGCCGCGGGTGGGCTTGAGGCCGAAGATCCCGCACGCGGAGGCGGGGATGCGGATCGAGCCGCCCGCGTCGCTGCCGTGGGCCGCCGGGACGATCCGGGCGGCGACCGCGGCGGCCGAGCCGCCCGACGATCCCCCGGCGGAGCGCCCGGGCGCCCAGGGGTTCCGCGTCGCGCCGCGCAGCTCCGGCTCGGTCGTGCCGAAGATGCCGAGCTCGGGCGTGTTGGTCTGGCCGAAGAGGACGAGGCCAGCGCGCCCGAGGCGGCGCACCACCTCCGAGTCTTCATCGGGCACGAAGCCTTCGAGGAGGCGTGACGACCCGGTGAGCGGGTGGCCCTTCCACGCGGCGAGGAGGTCCTTCACGAGGAACGGCACGCCCGAGAGCGGCCCCGGCGGCAGCGGCCCCGCCGCCCGCCGGCGCGCCTCGTCGTCGTAGCGCGCGACGATCGCGTTGAGCGCCGGGTTGCGCGCGTCGGCGCGCTCGAGCGCCGCCTCGAGCAGCTCGAGCGCGGTCACCTCGCGGCGCGCGACGAGCTCGGAGAGCGCGAGCGCGTCGAGCTGGTCGTACTCGGGGATCCGCATGAGGGACTACAACTCATAGTCGAACGCAGGCGCGCACACCACCCCCGCGTGGGCGACGCCCGCCGCGCAGCCCCCGCTACTGCTTGAGCTGGGGACGGTGTCCCGCCCCCTCGTCGAAGCCGTGCGCGAGGACGAAGTGGAACATCGGCGACGGATCCTCCGCGGTCCCGCCGACGAGCTCGAAGATGTACTGCCCCTCGTCGCCGTCCGGGTCGGGCAGCGCCTGCACGAACAGGATCTCGCGCGCCTCGACGAGGATCTCGCCGAGCAGCTGCTTGCCGCGCAGGAGCTGGACGGTCGGCGTCCGGTCCTCGTCCTCCTCGAGGTGCCAGTGCAGATCGTCGGCGTCGAACAGGTAGGCTTGGGGCGTTCCCGCGCGCAGGATGCAGTTCGGGTGGCGCTTCAGCCACCTCCAGAACCGATCGAACGCGAGGGTCGCGCCGGTCTCGACCGTCACGGACATGGGTGGGAATATACCGCGCGGTGTCGAGGGAGGTGCGGCATGAGAAAGCTCGGGCTCGCGGCGGTCATCACAGCCATGGCGTGCGCGACGACGGGCGAGCCCGCCGGGCTGCCGCCGCCGTCGTTCCGCGCCGTGCACTCCGTCGCCCTCGTCCGGACGGTGGACGACCGCGCGGGCCGGCCGAAGGACCCGCTCGACGGCCTCGACGAGTCGCTGCGCGCCCGCGGGTACACGACGCGCATCGTCGAGCTCGGGCGGCAGCGGAAGCCGGAGCTCGCGGGCGTGGAGAAGCTCTTCGGGCAGCTCGAGGTCCGGGCAGCCGCGGGCCGGTCCGAGCGGCTCGGGACACCGCCGTTCGCCGACGCGGGCCGCGCCGCAGGCGAGACCGTCGCGGCGCTCGGCGTGGACGCGGTCGCGACCTACCACCGGCTCGACTGGCGGCGGCCGTTGCCCCCGCCGACCGCCGACACTGCGCTCCCGGGCTCGCTCTTCCCTCCGCCTTCCGCCCCCGCGAGGGGTCCGGTTGGCGCGCTCGCGCTCGTCGATCGCAGCGGTCACGTGGCGACGTTCGCATGGGGGGAGGCGAGCGCGCTCGAGGATCCGTCCGTCCCGATGAACGCGCTCGAGGCGATCGACTTCCTCGTCCGCGCGCTCGCGGGCGAGCCGCCGGAAGAGTGAGTCAGGTCAGTCTCGCACGCGCCGGTTGAGGGTCGAGACCGCCTGGACCACCCCGCCGCGGAGGTAGAGCCGCGGCACGCGCGCGGTGACGCCGGCGAGGATCTCCCAGGAGATCGTGTCCGCGAGCGCGGCGAGCTCGTCGGCGTCGACGCGCTCGTCGCCGTCCCGGCCGATGAGCGTCGCGACGTCGCCGACCGTGACGCCCGGGACGGCGGTCACGTCCACCATGCACATGTCCATCGCGACGCGGCCGACGACGGGCGCGCGCCGGCCTCGGACGAGCAGGTGCGCACGGTTCCCGAACCCGCGCCGGTACCCGTCGGCGTAGCCGCACATCACGAGCGCGATGCGCGACGCGCGCGCCGCCGCCCAGGTGCGGCCGTAGCCGACGGTGGCGCCGCGCTCCACGTCGAGGAGCCGCGCGACCCGCGCACGCAGCGAGAGGACCGGCCGGAGGTCCGCGTCGGTGCCGCACCACGGCGCCGGCCGGTAGCCGAACATCGAGAGGCCGGCGCGGACCGCGTCGAGCGCCATCTCCTGGTCGAGCAGGACGCTCGCGGACGCGGCACAGTGGCGCTCCTTCACGAAGGGGAGGCGCGCCGAGACCTCGCGCAGCACGTCGAACTGGCGGCGCGTGAAGCGCTGGTCGCCTTCCTCCGCCGCCGCGAAGTGCGTGAAGAGCCCCTCCACCTCGACGCCCGGGGTCGCGCGCGCCCGCTCGGCGAGCGCGACGAGCGCGGCGGGGGCGAGGCCGTGACGGTTGAGGCCCGATTCGAGCTCGAGGTGGAGCGGGACCGTCCAGCCGGCGCGGCGCCCTGCGGCGGCGACCGCCTCGACGAAGTCCCACGTTCCCACCGTCGGGCGGAGGCGCAGCGCCGCGACGCGCTCCGCGTCCGAGGGCGGCGTGTAGCCGACGACGAGGATCGGCGCGTCCACGCCCGCCTGCCGGAGCTCCTCGGCCTCGTCCACGCAGACGACCGCGAGGCCGGCGGCGCCCGCGTCGAGCGCGGCTCTTCCGCAGGCGACCGCGCCGTGACCGTACGCGTTCGCCTTCACCACCGCCCAGACCCGAGCGGGCGCGGCGCGCGCCGCGAGGAGCCGCACGTTGTGGGCGAGCGCGTCGAGATCGATCTCGGCCCAGGTGGGCCGGCCGCTCCACGCGGAGGGGAAGAGGGACATGGCGCCCATGATAACCGGCGAGCCGCGTCCCGGTGCTACCCTGACCGTCCTTCCACCGGGCGTCCGACCGCCCGCATTGGAGCCCCCATGAGCCAGAGCCGCTACCAAGACCTGTGCAAGTCGCTCGCGGAGGCACGCACAATCAAGATCCCTATCTCGGCCGAGCAGCTCGCCTCGCTCGTGAAGGACGCGTAGCGTCGCTCCGGCGTCGCTACCTCCGATCCGCCTTCCCCTCCGCGCCCTCCGCCGGCTCCGGCTTCGGCTTTCTCGGAACCACGACGACCCGGTAGACCTGCCGGGCTCCACCGCCGCCGGAGCGGTCGAACGAGCAGATCGTCGTCCCCACCTTCAGGCCCTTCAACCCTCGGCCGTCGGGGGTGATCGCGACGACGGCGAGGTCGTCGCAGCGCGGCATGATCCCGAGCCCCGCCTCCTCGTCACCGACCTGCAGCGTGATCACGGGTGCCTCGTTGCCCGAGGCGTGCGCGGGGAAGATGAGGACGGCGAGGAGCGGGACGGTGAGTGCGCGCATGGATGGGATGCTACACCGCGATAGAGCCGCGGCCCTTACCGCCTCCATCTGACGAGGGGACCGTCCGTGGCGGGCGCTCCGCACGTCTACGCAAAGAGCCGCTCCCGGCGACGGCCGCGGGCCCACAGGTCGTCGGCGACGAGGCACCCCGCGCAGCGCCACGCGCCGCCCGGGTCGGGCGCCTCGGCGAACCGCCCGCAGCCGCAGCGCGGCAGGTGCGAGGTGAGGAACGCCAGCGCCTGCGCGAGGACCGCCCGGTCCCGCAGGATGCGGCGGTGGCCGAGGCCCGAGGTGACGACGAGCCGCGCGCGCCACGCCTCCGCGAGCGCAACGCCTGCCGCGAGCGGCACCTCGCGGTCGTCGCGGTCGTGGACGACGAGGAAGGGAGGCGGAGCGGCGGGCGCGAGCCGCACGAGGTCGACCGCATCGTAGGGGAGCCCGACGCGCCGCACGATCCGCGCGTCGACCGCGGCGCGCACCCGCGGGGAGAAGGCGAGCGCGGCGGCGAGCCCGTCCACGAACGAGACCGGCGTCGTAGGCGGCGCGAGGAGGACCGCCGCGTCGAGATCGAGGCCGCGCGACGCCGCGAACGCGAGCGCTCCCGCGCCGAGCGAGTGCCCTGCGGCGACGCGCGCGGCGAACCGCTCGGCGACCGCGACCGCGGCGTCGGCGAAGTGGAGCATCGACGCCACGTGGCCGCTGGAGCGACCGTGCGCCGGGGCGTCGAACGCGACGGCGGTGCAGCCGGCGGCGGCGAGCGCTTGCGCGAGCGGCGCGAGGTCGCCGCTCCGTCCGCCCCAGTCGTGGACGAGGAGCACCGCCGGTCCCGTCCCGAGGCTGAAGCCCCGGAGGATGCCGCCGCCGTGGGCGAGCGCGAAAGGCTCGGTGGCGGCGAGCGCCTCCCTCTCGCGCGGCGGCACGCGGTGGCGCGGGGGCGTGAGGAAGAGCCGTGCGCCGGCGCGCCCCGCGAGCGCCGGGGAGACGGCACCGAGGGCGCCGAAGGCAGCGCGGAGCGGCCAGGTGCCAGGAGAACGACCGTTCGTGCGTTTTTGCGCGTGCGACATGTTGGTGACCTCCAGGTTCGAAGCCGGACTGGGGATCAGGCCGGCGGCGTACGACAGGACGCGAGGAGCCGCTCGAGCGCGCGGCACGCGCGCGTGCTCGCGCGCGGGTCGCCGAGGAGCCGGCTCGCGTGGTGGGTGGAGAGCATGATCCCGTAGAGCTCGAAGGCGACCTGCTCTGCGTCCACGTCGCGACGGAAGTGGCCTTGTGCGACCGCTCCCCTCACCGCGGCCGCGAGCGTGCCGACCCACTCGCGCTGCAGCGCGACGAGGCGCTCGCGCGCGGGGCCGGGGCGGTCGTCGAGCTCCACCGCGGCCTGCACGAAGATGCAGCCGCCGGGCTGCGGGACCTCGATCGGCCAGCGGAGCCACCGCTCGACGAGCGCGCGCAGCCGGGGCTCGCCGCGCGGAGCCTTGAACGCCGGTCGGAGGACGACCTCCCCAAAACGCTCGGCCGCCCGCTCGAGCGTCGCGATCTGCAGCCCTTCCTTCGACGCGAAGTGGGCGAAGAGGCCGCTCTTCGAGAGGTCGAGCGCACCGGCGAGCCGCCCGATCGTGAGGCCCTCGAGCCCCACTTCGCTCGCGAGCTGGATGGCGCGCTCGAGGATCGCGCCGCGGGTTTCTTCTCCCTTTCCCATGATGCTCGAAAATAGAACGACCGTTCGTTCGATGCCAGTCCCCCCGCCGGGGCTACTGGAGCGACCCGCACGAGCGTCCCGCCCGCCCGCCCGTTATGCTCCCGCCCGCATGTGCGGCCGCTTCACGCTCACCGAGCGCGACCTCGCGAAGCTCGCGCGCGGCTTCCTCGCGGACCTCGACCCGGCGGGTGAACGCGATCGGCCACGACGACCTCGCCTGCCTCGAGCCAGCGGAGCCCGAGCGGCAGCTCCGGCTCCTGTAGCGTCGCGCCGCGCTGGATGCGCATCGTCCCCCTGAGATGTCCGAGCCGAGCCGCACCGCCGCGCGCGTGGAGCGCGTCGCGCCTGGGATCCTGCACTGGACCGTGCCCGACGACCGGATCGGTTTCCGGAGCGACGCCTACGCCGTCGAGGGAGACGGCGGGACCGTGCTCGTCGATCCGCTGCCGCTGTCCGAGCGCGCGCTCGCGTCGCTCGGCGCCGTCTCCGCGATTGTCCTCACGATCCAGTCGCACCAGCGCTCCGCCTGGCGGTACCGGGCGCGCTTCGGGGCGAAGGTCCACGCGCCCGCCGGCGCCGAGGGGCTCGAGGAGGAGCCCGACGCCTGGTACGAGGACGAAGCTGCGCTCCCCGGCGGCCTGCGCGCGCTCCACGCGCCGGGGCCGTGCGACGCGTCCTACGCGCTCCTGCTCGGGGGCGGGCGGCGCGCGCCGGTCGCGTTCGTCGGGGACCTCGTGACGCGCGAGGGCTCGCGCGCGCTCGCCTTCGTGCCCGATCGCTACCAGGACGCGCCGCGGGCGACGCGGGAGAGCGTGCGGCGCCTCGCGGAGGAGCGGATCGCGGTGCTCTGCCCCGGGCACGGCGCCCCGCTTCGGAAGGGCGGGCGGGCGGCGCTCGCGGCGGCGCTCGCGCGGGACCGCGGCGGGTGAGCGGAGGCGAAGGCCCGACGCGGGCGGCGCGCGCGGTCAGCGGCTCGAGGCGGTCTCGGAAGGCGACGCGCCGGGCGAGTACGAGACGAGCCCCGCGGTCGCGTGGCCGATCGCGAAGTCGGCGCTTATCCGGACGACGATCCGGCGCGCGTCGTCGCTGAACCAGACGAAGGTCGGGTTCTTCTCGCTGAACTTCCCGGTGAAGCCGGTCGGCACGCGCACCTTCACCGCCTGGAACGTGCCGGCCTTCGTCTCGACCTTCTCGCGGCCGACGACCTCCGCCACGACCTCGTTCACCTGGCGGCCGGCGAGCACGCGGAAGTCGTGCTTCGCGCCGGGCTCGAGGCGCAGCGACCGCAGGCGGTAGATGAGGGCGACGAAGTCCACCGTGTCCGGCGGGACGTCCACGAGGTACGTGTTGTCGTACTTCCCCTTCTCGCGGATCGTCGCCTTGTTCGTGGCCCGGTCGTACTTGACCGTATCGGTGTGCCGGTAGCTCCCCTCGACGGCGTCGATCGACCCCGAGCGCGGGAGCCCGGTCGAGACGTCGAGATAGGTCGCGAGCTGCTGGCGGATGTTGATGAGGCTCAGGATGGAGCTCGTCTGCGCCTGGAGGAACACGGGCGCGATGGTGGGGTCCACTTTGCCAACGAAGAGGCGGACCTTTCCCATCGCGACGCCGAGATACGACACCGTGAACTCCATCGTCTCGCTCGAGCGGGGGACGGTGAACGCCGTCGCCGCGGGAGCGAACTCGAGGGCGGCCGTCGTTGCTGCGGCCACAGGGGACTCGAGTGCCGGAGGCACCTGCGCCGGGACGGCGAGGGAGAGGAGGAGCGCGACGGAGGGGGCGAGCACGGGAACCAGGGCTGCACGCAGCGTACCGCGCCTCGCGTCCGCACGCACGGTGGGACGCCCTCCCACCTCTCACCCGACGAAGCTTCCCTCATAGGCGGGATCGTCTAGGCCGAGCGCCTCCGGCGTCGCCTGGAGCGGCCGGTAGCAGTCGAGCATCACCGCCACCTCGTTCGTCGCCCGGGCTCCGATCGAGCCCTCGTAAGCTCCGGGGTGCGGACCGTGCGGAATCCCGGCAGGGTGATGCGAGATCGAGCCGACGCCGACACCCCGGCGGGACGTGAACTCGCCGCGGACGTAGAAGAGGACCTCGTCCACGTCCACGGAGGCGTGCGGATACGGGCAAGGGATCGCCTCCGGATGAAAGTCGAGCGGCCGGGGGACGAACGAGCAGACGAGCGCTCCGCGGGCGGCGAACGTGCCGTGCCAGGTGGGAGGCAGGTGGACGAGCCCGGCCCGCGGTTGGAAGTTCAGGATCGGGAACGCGAACGGGTAGAGCGATCCGTCCCAGCCGACGACGTCGAGCGGCGAGGCCTCGAAGCAAAAGCCGTGGAACGCGCCGCTCCGCTTCACGACGAGCTCGCGGATGCCCTCGTCGGAGGGCCCCTTCCACTCGACGCGCCGGAAGTCGCGGTGCGAGTAGGGCGCGTCCATCCGCAGCTGGCCGGTCTCGTTCCGCCACTGCGACGGGAGGTGAACCCCGCCGGCCGCCTCGATCGAGAGCCAGCGCTGCGGCCCCGCGTCCGGGACGAGCCGGTGGAGGAGGCCGCGCGGCACGTAGACGTAATCGTCCTGCTCGAAGCGGAGGTCCCCGAGCGGTGAGCGGAGGAGCCCGCCGCCCTCGAGCACGTAGAGGAGGTCGTCGCCGTCGCCGTTCGAGAAGTAGACCGGGTCCTCGGCGCCGGGAGTGACGAGCGAGAGCACGAGGTCGTCGTTGAAGAGCAGCGGGACGCGCGCGTCGACGGGCGGCCCGCCGTGCGGCGCGAGGTCCTGAGTCCGGAGGTGCCGGCGCGCGAGCGGGCGCGGCGGCGCAGCGCGCGGAAACGGGAAGCCGTGCCGGACCTCGGCCGGCCGCGTCGCGTGCGGCCGCCCGCGGTGGTACGCGAGCGTGTACGGGCCGTCGAAGCCCGCGCGGGTGTATGCCTCCTCGTAGAGGAGCTTCCCGTCCGCGTCGCGGAAGACGAGGTGGTGCTTCCGCGGCACGACCCCTTGCACGATCCGGTCGAGCATCGCCTCGGGCCCGCTACGCGTGCCCCTCCCGTTCCTGATCGCGCTCGATCGACTCGAAGAGCGCGCGGAAGTTCCCGGCGCCGAACCCCTCGTCGCCCTTGCGCTGGATGATCTCGAAGAAGAACGGGCCGGCCTCCGGCTCGCCGTAGAGCCCCGCCGAGTCGCGCAGGAAGATCTGCAGGAGGTAGGCGCCGGGCCCCGCGCCGTCGACGAGGATCCCGAGCTCGCGCAGGGCGGCGAGGTCCTCGTCGATCCGGCCGATGCCGCTCGCCGCGATGCGTGCGGGCAGGGCGTCGTAGTAGCTGCCGGGCGTCGCCATGAACTCGACGCCGCGCGCGCGCAGGCCGCGCACCGCGGCGAGGATGTCGCGCACGCCAAGGGCCGCGTGCTGGATCCCGTCGCCGCGGTGGTCCTCGTTGAAGACGTTGATCTGGGAGGACTTGAACGCCGGACGCCACGGCTCGTTGTTCGCGAACTTCACGCCGGAGCCGGGGTCGCGCATCACGACCGAGCGGAGGCCCGACCCCTTCTGCGCCTCGAGCGCGGCGCGGCGTGCCTCGGCGACGTCCTTCGTATGGAACGAGATCTCCCAGAACTCCTCGAGGCCGAGCACGTGCTCCATCCAGAGGAGCGCCGGCTTCATCGTCTGGAAGTTGGAGGTGAGGTGGTCGATCCCGTCGAAGCCGAAGGCGTTCCGACCGCCGCGCGGCGCGTCGTGCCGGACGAGGCCGGGGTAGATCGCGGGTGCGCCGCGCCGCTCGACGAAGCGGAAGGTCGTGTCGCCGAGCGGCGTCGTCACGTTGAACGTGCGGAGCGCGCCGCCGTCGTCCTCGTGGACCTGCACGTCGGTGATGGGGTTCCCGCCGCGCTCCTCGAGGAGCCGCAGGCAGCGCTCCGCGTCCTCGACCTCGAACACCACCGTCCCGACGCCGTCCGGGTGCTTGCGCAGGTAGCGCCAGGCCCGCCCCCCCTCGCCGAGCGGCTGCGAGCAGACGATCCGGACCGCGCCCGCCTCGAACACCGCGCTTCGCTGCCGGCCCTCGTGCTCGAGCGCGGGTCCGCTCGCGGCGACCTCCGCGAAGTCGAGCCGGTCGAGGTAGAAGCGGCGGCTCCGCTCGAGGTCGTGCACGTAGTAGTGGAGCGCCTCGATGCGCCGGAGGCCGAGCGGGGCGAGCTTCGCCGTCACGGCGTCCTCTCCTCCGGGGGTGGCGCGTCGGGCTGCCGTTCGGGATCCGCGGCCTGGAACTGCGCGAGCGAGAGGCACGCCTCCTCGATCCGGCGCAAGATCGGGTACGGCGCGAGGTCGACCCCGTAGCGGCGCGCGTTGTAGAGCTGCGGGACGAGGTAGCACTCGGCGAGCCCCGGCCCGTCGCCGTGGCAGAAGCGGCCGGCGCGCCCGTCATCGACGGCGCGCTCGAGCCCCTCGAGCCCGCGCGCGATGTGCAGGCGGGCCCACGTCCTGTCCAAGCCCTTCTCCTTCTCGCGCAGCATCTTCAGGACGATCGCGTTCTGGAGCGGCTGGATCCCGGAGTTGACGTGCTCGGCGAGCGCGCGCACCCGCGCTCGCCCCTCGAGATCGGGCGGGAGGAGCGCCGGCGTGGGCCAGCGCTCCTCGAGCCACTCGAGGATCGCCATCGACTGCACGATCCGGAACGCGCGGCCGTCCTCCTCGATCTCGAGCACCGGCACCTGGCAGAGCGGGCTCCGCGCGCGGTGCGCCTCCGAGAACTGCTCGCCTGCGGCGAGGTTCACCGGCCGGAGCTCGAAGCCGAGCCCCTTCAGCGCGAGGCCGATCCGGACGCGCCACGCCGAGGAGGATCGCCAGAACGAATAGAGCCGCAGGGTCATGGCGCCACCACCCGCTGCGCGATCGTGCCGAACAGGTTGCGGCCCGTGCCGTCGCGCATCTCGATCTCCAGCGTGTCGCCGGGCAGCATGAAGCGCGTGCGCGGCGCCCCGGCGTCCACGAGCTCCTGCGCGCGCTGCTCGGCGATGCAGGAGAAGCCGCGCCCCTGCCCGGCGTTCGACACCGTGCCGCCGCCGAGGATGGTGCCGGGGGTGAACCCGCGCGTCTTCGCGACGTGCTGGACGAGCTCGAGGAAGGAGAAGTGCATGTCGGGCCCCGCGTCGAGATCGCCGACCTGCTTCCCGTTCCAGCGCAGGACGATGCGCAGGTGGACGCGGCCGTCGCGGAAGGCTGGTCCGAGCTCGTCCGGCGTCGCGGCGAACGGCGAGAACGCCGTCGCCGGCTTCGACTGGAAGAAGCCGAACCCCTTCTCGAGCTCGGCCGGCACGAGGTTCCGGTAGGTGAGGTCGTTCGCGAGGCACAAGAGGCGCAGGCAGCGCGCCGCCTCGGCGGCGCGCGTCCCCTGGCGGACGTCGCCGAGGACGACACAGACCTCGCCCTCGAAGTCGAGCCCCCAGGCAGGGTCCGGCAGCGGGATGTCCTCGGTCGGCGCGAGCAGGACCCCGCCGCCGCCCTGGTACACGAGCGGGTCCGTCTCCATCGTCGGCGGCGGCACCGCGCCGCGCGCGCGGCGCACGAGCCGGATGTGGTTCAGGTACGTCGAGCCATCCACCCACTCGTACGCGCGCGGCAAGGGCGAGAGGAGCGCGCGCGGGTCGATCGGCTCGCCGCGGACCTTTCCCGCGTCGAGGTCCTGCGCGAGGTCGCGCAGCGCGGGCTCGCACGCGTCCCAGCGGTCGAGCGCCGCCTGGAGCGTGCGCGCGACACCGTCCGCGGACGCGGCCGCCTCGCCGTCCTTGCGGACGACGAGGAGCCGGCCGTCGCGGCTCCCGTCCCGTGCCGTCGCGAGGCGCACGGCCCAGAGTTAACCGCCGCGGGGCGCCGGGGCGAGCGCGCCGGGAGGGTGGGACCGGCACCCGCGCGGGCGGCGTTGCGCCCCGGCGAGGGCGCCGGCTATGAACCGGGTGTGCCCGGCCTCTCGCTGACCGTCCACGGCGCGATCACCGAGATCCCCGCCGCCGAGTGGGACGCGCTCTTCGCGCACGAGCCGGACCTCGCGAGCCCCTTCGTCCGCCACGCCTTCCTCGCCGCCGCGGAGCTGAGCGGCTCCGCGTCGCGCCGTACCGGCTGGGCGCCGCGCCACCTCGCGCTGCGGCGAGGCGGGAGGCTCGTCGCGGCGGCGCCCGCGTACGCGCGGACCGACTCGGACGGCGACTTCTCGCGCGACTACGACCTCGCCTCCGCCGCCGGACGCTCGGGCGTCCCGTACTACCCGAAGCTCGTCTTGGGCGTCCCGTTCACGCCCGCGACGGGCCGCCGCCTCCTCGTCGCGGGCGGTGAGGATCGCGCCGCGCTCTCCGAGGCGCTCGTCGCCGCGGCGCGGGGGCTCGTGCGCGAGGAGGGAATGGGCGGGCTCCAGGTCGTGTTCCCGACCGCCGAGGAGGCGCGGACGCTCGAGGGGCTCGGCCTCGCCGTCCGCGTGGACTTCCAGTACCACTGGCGGAACGAGGGCTTCCGGACGGTGGACGAGTTCCTCGCCCGCTTCCCCTCGAAGCGCCGGAACGCCATCAAGCGCGAGCGCGCCGCGCCAGAGCGCCAGGGAATCGCGATCCGGACCGTGCGCGGCGACGAGCTCGGCCGCGACCCGGCCCGATGGGCGGCGGACTGCCACGCGCTCCACAGCGCCTCGACCGACCGGATGACGTGGGGGATGCGCTGGGTGAACCGGCGCTTCTACGAGCGCGTCCTCGCGGGCATGGCCGACGCCATCGAGGTGGTCGAGGCCCGCCGCGAGGGGCGGCTCGTCGCGATGGCGTTCAACCTCGCGTCGCGCGTCCGCCTCTACGGCCGGTACTGGGGGGCGATCGAGGAGCACCCGTTCCTCCACTTCAACGTCGCGCTCTACCACTCGATCGACGAGTGCATCCGGCGCGGCGTCGAGGTGTTCGAGGGCGGCGCCGGCGGCGAGCACAAGATGAGCCGAGGGTTCGAGCCCGCCGAGACCTACGGCGCGCTCCTCCTCGCCGACCGCCGGCTCGACGCCGTGGTGCGCCGCCACCTTGCGGCGGAGCGCGGTGAGCGCGAGGACGCGGTGCAGCGCTGGCGCGACGATCACCCGCGCCTCGGCGGATGAGCCGCCGCGTTCTACTGGCGCGGCCTCCTCACGAGGGCCGCAGCGGCGGGTCCGCCGCGGCAGGTCGCCGCGCCGACCCGAGCCGGAGCTCGCGCCGCCAGACGGCGCCGCCGTGCGCGCGGGCGAGCGCGCGGGCGTCGGCGAGGAGCGCCTCGAGCGCCGAGGGCCCGAGCGCGGGTCCCGCGTAGGAGAGCGAGCGGAGCACCGCGTCGAGCCGGTCCTCGTCGAGCCCGACCTCGTCTTCGAACCGCTCCTCGACGGGCGGCGGCAGGCCGGCGGCGGCGAAGAGCCGCGCGACGGGCGGCGGGTTCGGGCGCGCCTTCGGGTTCGCTCGCGCGAGGAGGACCGCGAGCGCGCGGAGGAACGGGGTGTCAGCGAGCGACGGCACCACGACGGCGAGCGCGCCGCCCGGCGCGAGGAGGCGCAGGATCTCGCGGCCGCCCCGCTCCGGATCGACCCAGTGAAGCGCGTCCGCGACGAGCACGAGGTCGAACGCGCCTCCGGGAAGGCCGGTCTCCTCCGCGGCGGCGTGCACGGGCTCGATCGCGAGCCCGGCCGCGTCCGAGGCGAGGAGGTCGAGCATCGCCCGCGCGGGCTCCACCGCGTGGACGCGCGCTCCTGCCCGGGCGAGGGGGAGGGCAAGGTGGCCGGTGCCCGCGCCGAGGTCGGCGACGCGCGCGCCCGCGCCGCCGCCGAGCTCGAGGAGGCGCGCGACGAGCGCGGGCGGGTAGCCGGGCCGGCGCCGGTAGTCGGCGGCGAGCCGGTTGAAGACCCAGCGCGAGGGGTCGTCGACGCGAACGCCGCGGCGGGACACGCCTCTCTTCTACTACGGCGCCGAGCCGAGCCGGTCGCGAAGCGCCTCGAGCGTCTGCATGAGCGACTCGAGGCCGCTCAGCGTGTCCGTGACGCCCGCGCGGAGCGCCGCGCGGACGAGCGGGTCCGCCGGCAGCTCGTGCGCCGCGACGTCGCGGAGCGCGTGCGCCGAGCCGCGCAGCATGGTGACGGTTCCATGAACGAGGGGGACGACCGCATCGAGCTGAGCCCGGGTCTGCATCGCGCCTCCAGGAAGAAACGGGTGGCGGAGCATGGGATCGCTCGCCGCCGAGCGGGAGCCCCTCGATTGAGGTCCGCACCCGCAGGGAGCACTCGGAGTGCGACAATGCGCGCAGCGTCTCGACGCACTGCGGCGAAGGCTCGTCGACGCGGCCGCTGCGGAGCGCGCGCGCCAGCCGTCCCCGGGGCACGCGCTCCCCTCGCCCCGCGCTGCGCGCGTGCCCGGACGTGCTCACGTTCGCGCCATGAGAGCGCTCACGTACGACGGGCCTTTCCGCGTGAAGGTCCGCAAGAAGCCGGACCCGCGCATCGAGCACCCGCAGGACGGCATCGTGCGCGTCACCGCGGCGGGGATCTGCGGCTCGGACCTGCACCTGCTGCACGGGCTCGTGCCGGACACCCGCATCGGCCAGACGTTCGGGCACGAGATCGTGGGCGTCGTGGAGGAGCTCGGGCCGGAGGCGACCGGGCTCTCCGTCGGCGATCGCGTCATGCTGCCGTTCCCGATCTTCTGCGGCTCCTGCTTCTACTGCCAGCGCGGCCTCACCTCGAGCTGCGAGAACACGAACCCGGCGACCGACGCGACGAGCGGCGTCTACGGGTACGGGCACCTGACGGGCGGCTACGACGGCGGGCAAGCCGAGTACGTTCGCGCGCCGTTCATCGCGGTGGACGCGGAGAAGATCCCGGACGACCTCGACGACCTCACGGCGCTGCCCCTCACGGATGCGCTCGCGACCGGCTACTTCGGCGCCGAGATGTGCAACCTGAAGGGCGGCGAGACGGTCGTCGTCTTCGGGGCCGGTCCCGTGGGCCTGTTCGCGATGCGCTCCCTCTGGCTCATGGGGGCGGGGCGCGTCGTCGCCGTGGATCACGTCGACTACCGGCTCGAGTTCGCGCGGCGCTGGGCGGGCGTCGAGACCCTGAACTTCGCGGACGCGGACATCATCACGACGATCAAGGGGATGACCGACGATCGAGGGGCGGACGCCTCGATCGACGCGGTCGGGCTCGAGGCGGCGGGTTCGGGGGCCCACCGGGCGACCGGGATCCTCGGAAAGCTCGAGGCTGGGTCGCCGGTCGCGTTCAACTGGTGCGTCCACGGCACGCGCAAGGGCGGGACGATCTCCGTCGTCGGGGTGTACGGGCCGCCGTACGCCGCCTTCGACTTCGGGACCGCGATGAACAAGCAGCAGACGATCCGCACGGGCCAGTGCCCCGTGAAGCGCTACATGCCGCACCTGCTCGAGCACATCCGCGCCGGGCGCATCGATCCGAAGCCGGTGTTCACGCACCGCCTGCCGCTCGACGACGCGCCCGCGGGGTACCGCACGTTCGCCCAGAAGCGGGACGGGTGCATCAAGGTGGCGCTGTTCCCGGACGGCAGGACCGTTCACTAGGAGGCGACGGATGGCAGCGAATGACCCCACCGGCGGGACGACGCAGCGGGCTCGCGATCCCTCGGGCGCGACCGCGCGCGGCGGGCCACCGCCGGTCGAGCCGGTCGATCTCGATCCGGCGAACAGGCCCGGCGTCCCGAAGGAGCGCGCTCCGCAGCCTTGGCCGAACTCCCGCCCGATGCCGAAGCGGATGACCTCCGCGCCGTCGACGCCGAGGCACGGCAGGCCGAACAAGCCCATGCCGCCCGTGTACGGGACCGCGGTCCCGCCGCGCGGCCTGTCCGGCGCGATCCGCAAGGCGGCGTACCGCGTGCCGGACCACCGCGTGAAGCACTGGATGCTCCTGCTCCTCGCCGACCGCGTTCAGTCCTGGGGGCTGCGCGTGCGAAGGATGCTCTCGATCGCGCTGCCCGCCGCTGCGCTCGCGCTGCTCGCGCGCCGGTTCGCCCGGGCGTGAGCGCCGACTAGGGAGGTCTCCGCCGCCGCGGGCAGGTACCCCATCGGGACGAGGCCGGTCCACCGCCAACTCGCTCGCGACGAGAAAGCGTTCGCTTTCGGCGCGGCGCCGCGTGTAGCAATGGGGCGAACCGGAGGACCGCGTGAACGTGCCCGAGGAGGTCCGCGCCGCAGCGCGTCGCGCGCTCGCGCTTGCGGACGCCGCGCTCACCGCACAGTGCGAGGAGACGTTCTTCGTCGCCGGCGGGCCGGGCGGGCAGCACCGCAACAAGACGGAGAGCGGCGTGCGGCTCGTCCACCGGCCGACCGGCACCGTCGTGACCGCGACGGAGCGCCGGAGCCAGGCGCAGAACCGAGGCGTCGCGCTCGATCGCCTGCGCGAGCGGCTCGTCACGCTCGCGCGGCGGCCGAAGGCGCGGCGCGAGACGCGCCCGACGCGCGGGTCGAAGGAGCGGCGGCTCACGGAGAAGAAGCGCCGCGGCGAGCGGAAGGCGTCGCGACGAGACTGGGAATAGCGGCGGCGCGGAGAGCAGCGGCGTGCTACGTCCGGAACGGCCCGCCGGACGGCAGCTGCTGCTGTGAGGCGAGCGGCACCGGCTCGACGATCCCGGCGTCCACGAGCCGGCCGACCGCCGCGCGGACCTCGTCGGGGACGATGCCCGAGGTCTCGAGCGCCTCGCACAGGTGGGGCAGGCCGAGACGCTTGCCGGAGAGCTCCGCGAGGATCACGCCGTCGCCGGGGGCGAGCCGCCGTGGGCCTGCCCAGCCCGCGAGGGCCGTGTCGAGGGCAGTCCGTCCGCTCGAACGGGAACCGAGGACGGCGCTCCGGTAGGCGGCCTCCGCCTCCGCGCCTGCGGCTGACAAGGTGAACTTCTGTCCTCGCGGCCACTTCTTCCGGCCGTCCGTCGGCTTGCCTGTCTGCACAGAGGCGTATTTCCGCCAAAATCGCGTGGATGTCAACGGTCCGGACGACCGGGGGCCGCGGGGTGGCGGCGCGCGTCGGGCCGCGGCATGAACCCACGGGTGCGAGCCCGACCGCAAACGACCCTTCGCGCCGCGCCCGGATGGGGGCGGGCGCGGGTGCTCGCGATCGGCCACTCCACCCGACCCATCGACGAGCTCGTCGAGCTCCTGAAGGCGACCGGAGTCGCGACGCTCGCCGACGTCCGCACGATCCCGCGCTCGCGCGCGAACCCACAGTTCGACGCGGCGGTCCTCGCGCGGACCGTCGCGCGCGCCGGGATCGGGTACGTCCACCTGCCGCGGCTCGGCGGCCTTCGCCACGCCCGCAAGGGATCCGATGAGAACGCCGGCTGGCGCAACGCGTCGTTCCGCGGCTACGCCGACCACATGCAGACGCCCGAGTTCGAGGAGGGGCTCTGCCAGCTCCGCGCGCTCGCGCGCGAGGGGCCGGTGGCGTTGATGTGCGCGGAGGCCGTCCCATGGCGCTGCCACCGCTCGCTCCTCGCCGACGCGCTCCTCGCGCGCGGCGTCGTCGTCGAGCACATCACGGGGCGCGGCCGGACGCGGCCGCACCGCCTGACGCCGTTCGCCCGGCTCGACGGCCGGCGCGTCACGTACCCGCCGGCGCGGCCTGCCGAGCCCGCCGCCGGTGGTGCAGCACGATGACGAGCCCCGCGATCGCGTCGAGGAGGATGAGGACGTTCGTCACGACGAACACCCAGTTCGCGACGAGCAGGCTGTAGACGGTGAAGCCGACGGAGGCGGCGATCTGCCCGATGAAGAGCCACTTCGAGACGCCCTCGCTCGAGCCCTCGCGCCACTGCTTGAGCACCTGGAGGACGAGCGTCGCGAGCAGGATGGATGAGCTGAGCCAGCCGAGGAGCTCGGGCACGCGCCTCACGGTGGCTTCGCCGCTCCGCCGCGGCACGCCGGGTTGCGTCCGTCCGGCCCCGCGCACAGACTCGGGCCCCCGCCGCCCGCCCGGAGGTCCCGTGCCCGCACCGCTCCTCGCCGTCTCTCTCCTCGCGTCCGCCCTCTCGGCCGTGGGCGGCTCCGCCGCCGCGGCCGGCCGCGCCGAGGTGCGGCCGGCGCGGGCCGAGGTGGCGGCGCTCGTCCGCCGCTGCGTCGCGGCTTACGGCGGGAAGGGCGCGCTCACCCGCGCGGCGGTGACGAAGCAGGAGGGGCGGGTCACCTCGCTCCTCCACCCGGGCGTGGACGGCCGGATCGTCCGCGGCTACGCGCGGCCCGGGCGCCTCCGCGTCGAGATCGTCTTCCCGGGGTCGCCGCCCGAGATCCGCGTCCTCGACGGCGGCCGCGGGTGGCGCAACGGCGAGGAGGTGGAGAGCGCGCGGCTCGCCTCGATGCTCCTGCAGGCGGCCCGGCTCGACCTGCCCGCGCTCCTCGCCGCGTGGGAGAAGAAGATCGAGGATCGCGGGACCGGCGACGCGGACGGCACGCCCGTCCGCGTGCTCGCCCTCGAGCCCGCGCCCGGGATCGTGGTCGAGGCCGCGATCGACGTGCGCACCGCCCTCGTCGTCCGGTCCCGGGGCTCGTCTCGTGACCCCGGCATGCCGCTCGAGTTCGTCACGACGTACGGCGACTTCCGGAAGGTGGACGGCGTCATCGTCGCGTTCCACGAGAAGAACTGGGCGAACGGCCGGTCCACCGGAGAGACCGTCCTCGAGAAGGTGGAGTTCCCGAAGGCGCTGCCCGACGCCGCCTTCCGCCCGTGAACCGCGGAGCCGCAGCCGACGTGGTCGTGGACGTGGACGTCGACGTGGTTCTCGACCTCGACTTCGACTTCGACCAAGACGAGTCTGAACGCGACCGGCCCGCTACGTGCCGATCCGGAGCAGCGACAGCACCGGCCGGTCGGGATCGTGCGGGCCGGACAGGTCCACCTCGCACACGATGGCCCAGTCCACCTCGCCCGCCTCGTCGACGATCCGCTGCACCGCCTCCCAGCGGTGCGCTCCGGTCTCCTTGACGAAGGTGTGGTGCGGCCTTCGCGCGGCGGGCGTCGTGTCGATGCGCGGGTGGGCGGCGAAGTAGGGCGCGAGCTCCGCCTCGAGCCGCGCGGCCGTCCACTCGGTCCCGGGGGCGAGGGCGACCCGCGCCGCCTCGAAGTCCTTGCGCGCGAGCGCGACGAGCAGCGCGTGCAGCTCGTTCCGGAGCCGCGCCGCGAACGCCCGCGGGTCCGCCCAGAGCGGCGGCGGGCCGAGCGCGGCGCGCGGGTCCGCGGTGGGCGCCGCCTGGAACGCGGGGTCGCGGAGCCGCTCCCACTCGTCGATGAGCGAGGAGTCCACGCCCCGCACCGTCGCGCGCAGGAACGCGATCACGTCGAGGAGCTCCTCGTCCCGGTAGGCCTCCGGCACCGTCTGGACGAGGGTCTTGTACGCGTCGGTGAGATAGCGGAGCAGGAGTCCCTCCGACCGCTGCAGCTCGTACTCGCGCACGTAGTCGGCGAACGTCATGAACTTCTCGACCATCTCGCGCGCGACCGACTTCGGGCGGATGTTCTCCTGCCCGACCCAGGGGTGCTTCGCCGCGAACTCGTTGAAGGTGGCGTAGACGAACTCGCGGTTCGGCTTCGGGTACTCGACCTTCTCGAGCTCCGCCATCCGCGCGTCGTACTCCATCCCCTTCGCCTTCATCTCCGCGACCGCGAGCCCCTTCGCGCGGTCGAGCTGCTTCCAGAGGACGACCTCCGGGTCCTCGAGGATCGACTCGACCATCGAGAGGACGTCGAGGGCGTAGGTCTCGCGCTCGTGCGGGATGCGGGGGAGGGTGTCGAGGAGGTAGAGCGCGAGCGTCTGGAAGAGCGAGAAGTCGCGCTGCAGGCCCGTCGCCGGGCGCAGGTACGCGCCGCGGAACCCATCGACGCGGTGGAGCTCGACGAGCCCGGCGGCGCGGAGCGTGCGCAGGCGCTGCGCGGCCCGGCGCCGGTCGCGGGCGCGAACGTAGTCGTTCCCGTGCGAGCGGCCGATCATCTGGACGAGCCGCCCGTAGCCGCCGCCGAGCTGGGACGTCTCGCTCTGGAGCAGGTTCACGACGAGCGCGAAGGTCGGGTCGAAGCGGCTCTCGAGCGCCTCCGGCTCCTTCTCGCGCAGCCGCTCGAAGGTGTTGCGGTCCCAGTGGACGTAGCCCTTCTGCGGCGGCTGCTTCTTCACCTGCTTCTTCCCGGTCGCCTTCTCCTTCTCGACGAGCCGGCGGTTCTCGCACACGTGCTCGGGCGCCTGCGCGACGACGAAGCCGCGCTCGTCGAAGCCCTTGCGGCCGGCGCGCCCCGAGATCTGGTGGAAGTCGCGCGCGGACAGGACCGCGGTCTTCTCGCCGTCGTACTTGCAGAGCTGGGTGAAGAGCACCGTCCGGATCGGGACGTTCACGCCCATGCCGAGCGTGTCCGTCCCCGAGACCACCTTGAGCAGCCCGCCCTGCGCGAGCTTCTCGACGAGGAGCCGGTAGCGCGGCAGGAGCCCGGCGTGGTGGAGGCCGATCCCGTGGCGCAGGAAGCGCTGGAGCTCCTTGCCGTAAGGCGAGTCGAAGCGCGCGTCGCGGAGCACCTCGGCGATCCGGGCCTTCTCCTCCTTCGAGGAGAAGTTCGCGGACATGAGGTTCTGCGCCTGCTCCGCCGCGGAGCGCTGCGTGAAGTTGACGAGGTAGATGGGCGCCTTCCCCGCCGAGACGAGCTCCTCGATCGTCTCGTGGAGCGGCGTCTCGCGGTACTCGAACTCGAGCGGCACCGGGCGCGCCGTGCCGCGGACCGCGGCGACCTCGCGTCCGGTCACCTCGCGCAGCGACGCCTCGATGGCCCGCGTGTCGCCGAGCGTCGCCGACATGAGCAGGAAGCGGGCCTTCTCGAGGACGAGGAGGGGGACCTGCCAGGCGACGCCCCGGTCGCGGTCGCCGTAGTAGTGGAACTCGTCCATGACGACGACGTCGGCGCGCGGCTCCTTCTCGCGCACCGACAGGTTCATCAGGATCTCGGCGGTGCAGCAGACGATGGGCGCGTCGCGGTTCACCGCCGCGTCGCCCGTCATCATCCCCACGTTCTCGGGGCCGAACAGGCGGCAGAGGTCGAAGAACTTCTCGTTGACGAGCGCCTTGATCGGGCAGGTGTAGAAGGAGCGCTTCCCCTCCGCCATCGCCTGGAAGTGCAGGAAGGTGGCGACGAGCGACTTTCCGGAGCCGGTCGGCGTCGCGAGGACGAGGTGACGCTCGTCGAGCAGCTGGAGGATCGCCTCCTCCTGGTGCGGATAGAGCGAGAGCCCCGACGCGGCGACCCACGCGACGAACCGGTCGAGGACGGCGTCGGGCGCGAGCCGCTCGCCGGGAGGCGGGAGGAGCGCGGCGAGCGGGGCCTCGCCTGCGAGGATCGGAGGGACGGCGGCCATCGGCGGACGGTGTACCGCGGCGCGGGTCCAGTCGCCAGCGGCGCCCGCCACACCGCCCCCCGCCCCCGCGAGGGAAACGAGGTCCCCTTCGCGCATACGCGCTCTTCGTACGGCCCCTCACCCGCCGAGATGTGACGATCATGGCGCTACGCGGCCTCGAGCTCGATCTTCATTCCGAGCCGCTCGAGCGCGGCCTTCATGTCGGACCGGGCGACCGATTTCAGGTAAGCCTCGCGCGGCTCGACGAGCTTCTTCTTCACGAGGTCGAGGAGCGCGTCGTTGAGCGTCAGCATCCCCTGCCCGCGGCCGGTCTGCATCACCGAAGGGATCTGGAACGTCTTCCCCTCGCGGATGAGGTTCGAGACGCCGCTCGTGCAGAGCAGGATCTCCTGGGCAGGGACGCGGCCGCCCCCGATCCGCTTGCAGAGCGTCTGCGAGATGACGCCCTTCAGCGACTCGGACAGCATCATCCGGATCTGCGCCTGCCGGTCGGCGGGGAACTGGTCGATGATCCGGTCCACCGTCGAAGGGGCGGTGTTCGTGTGCAAGGTCCCGAAGACGAGGTGGCCGGTCTCGGCCGTCTCGATCGCGATCGCGATGGTCTCGAGGTCGCGCAGCTCGCCGACGAGGACGATGTCGGGGTCCTCGCGCAGGGCGGCGCGGAGCGCGTGCTTGAAGGACCCGGTGTGGAGGCCCACCTCGCGCTGGTTCACGAGGCACCGCTTGTTCGGGTGCACGAACTCGATGGGATCCTCGATCGTGATGATGTGGTCGTCGCGGTTGCGGTTGACGAAGTCCACGAGCGCGGCGAGCGTCGTGGACTTCCCGGAGCCGGTTGGGCCGGTGACGAGGACGAGCCCCTTCGTGAGATGGCAGAGGTCGAGCACCGCCTGCGGCACCCCCATCTTCTCGGCCGTCAGGATCTCGTTCGGGATCTGGCGGAGCACCGCGCCGATCCCCTTGCGATCGGTGAACACGTTCACGCGGAAGCGGGCAGCGGGCGTCTCGTGGGCGAAGTCGGTGTCCTTCTTCGCGTGCCATTCCTCCCGGTTCTTCTCCGGGGCGATCGACCAGAGCAGGTCCTTCAGCCGCTCTGGCGAGAGCGGCGCGTACCCCGTCTCCGGCATCATGTCGCCGTCCACGCGGAACATGGGCGAGCAGTCGGAGGACAGGTGCAAGTCGGAGGCGCGCCGCGCGAGCATCGCCTCGAGGAGCTGGTCGAGCGCGCCCCGCGCGTCGCCGCCCGCCCGGAGCGGGACGCCCGGTGTAGCCGCGCGGGGCGCCGGAGTCGGAGTCGGAGTCGGAGCGGCCGCGGAGGGCGCGGCGGCGCTGGGCGGCGGCGCCTGCGCCGCCGCGCGCGGCGCACGCGGACCCGCCGGGAGTCCCGGGAGGGCGAAGCCGTCGGCGGGCGTCGTCTCGGGCTGGCCCGTGCGCGGGACGACGACCACGCGGGCGCGGCCGTCCTGGACGTCGAGCCGGACCTCCACCGCGCCGGAGGGAGCGGCGTACGGGAAGACCGTGAGCCCCGCGCGCGGGAAGCCCGCGCGCAGGTCGTCCGGCACGATCTCGCCGACGGCGCCGACGACCTGCTGCAGCGTCAGGGACTGGCGGATGAGGGGGACGGCGCCGCGCGCGGCGGCGAGGACGGCGCCGGCGCCGCTCTCGAGGGTGAGCTCGCGGGCGGACTCGGAGAACAGCCGATCGATGAACGGGTCGAGGCGGGGCATGGGCGGGATCTACGGGTTCACGAGGACGACGCGGGCGACGTGACGCTTGTTGACGAGCGCGATGGCGCGCTCCTCGTGGACCCGGAAGAAGGGCTCCCGCTCGTTCAGGAAGTCGACGAGCCGCGAGCGCTCGCGGGGGCGCAGGTACGAGACGAGCCCGCGCAGCGCCGTGCCGCTCTCGAGCAGGATCTCGACTTCGTGCTCGGTCGGGAGCGTGACCCCGTCCGCATCGTCCGTCTCGAGCTCGCGTGCGAGCCGGACGACGGCGAGGCCGGCGCGGTTGAGGAACGTCATCACCCCGCCTTCCTCGTCGAGCGCGGGGACGAAGTCATCGCCGCCGTTGAGGAGATCGCTCGGCCGCTCCGGGCCGGTATGGCGCGACGCGGCCTCGGCGAGGAAGAGCGAGATCCGCCGTACCGCGCCGCCCGGGAGCAGCACCTCCGCGGGCACGCGGCGCTTCGGGACGCGAAGGGCTTCCATGCGGTCCGCCACGGTGCGAGCGCCGTGCCCGCCCACCTAGCCCGCCCGTCCGACGTAGGGCGCCGGGAAGCCGAGGCGCTGCGCGGCGCCGGCGCTCGGGCCGGGAGCGCTCGCGCGCGCAGCGGGCCCGCGCCGCGCGACCCGCGGGTGGTCATCCACCCCGCGCCTGGAGTGCGACCGCCCACCACATGCCCGAGGTGCGGCGGATCTGGCTTGTGTACCCATCCCGGTGCAGAATGGCGCGGTTCTCGGGGGAGCACGGGCATCCATGTACTCGCGCAGGTACGCCATCTACGGTGCGATGTTCGGGTTGAGCTTTCCCGTGATCGGCACGGTGATCGAGGCGTTCACGCGAGGGTACGGTCTCGGCTTCGGCGCCCTCCTCCGGGCGCAGGCGGACTCGCCGCTCCTCTGGATCATCGACACCGCCCCGTTCTTCCTCACCGTGCTCGCGAGCCAGGCCGGCCGGAGCCAGGACCAGATCCTCGGCCTCGACGAGGCGCGCCGCGAGGGCTACCTCAAGACCGCCTCCGAGCTCTTCACCGCCGCCCAGGCGCTCCTGTCGACCGTGTCGTCGTTCTCGTCCATGACGGCGGAGACGGCGGCGTCGGTGCGCGAGACCACCGCGACGATGGGCCACCTCGGCCAGACCGCTACGAAGGCGGCCCTCACCGCCGAGACGGTGATCGGGCTCGCGCGGAAGGGCGAGAGGGCGTCCGTCGAGGGGCTCACCGCCGTCGAGGCGTCGCTCGGGGAGATGATGAAGCTCTCCGACGAGGTGCGGGCGCTCTCGGGGAACATCGAGGCGCTCAACGGCCGGATGCGCGACATCTTCGAGATCGCCTCGGTGGTGAACTACATCGCCGATCGATCGCAGAAGCTCGCCGATCGCGCCGCGACCGAGACCGCCCGGACCGGCGCCGCAGGGCACGGGTTCACCGAGGTGGTCACCGAGATGCGCAGCCACTCGGACGAGGCGAAGCGCGCCGCGGCACAGGTGAAGGGGATCCTCGCCGAGGTCCACAAGGCGATGCTCGCGGCCATGACCGCGGCCGAGGTCGGCATCCGGCGCGCCGAGCAGGGCGCCACGGTCGCCTCCGGCACGGGCGAGACGATCCGCCGGCTCGCCACCGCGCTGCGCGATTCGTCGCAGGCGGCGAAGGAGATCGCCACGGTCGCGCAGCAGCAGGATCACGGCATCGACCAGGTCCTCAAGGCGATGAACGAGATCTACCTCGCGACGCAGGAGACGATGTCCTCGACCCAGGCTGTCGCCACCGAGGCGAAGGCGCTGAACGACCTCGCGCTCGGCCTCAAGCGGGCGGTCGAGAGCTAGCCTCCCCGCGCGCCTACGCCGCGTGTAGGTGCGCAGCAGGGCGTGACGCATCCCGTGCCCAGGTGATGCAACGCCGCCGGCAGCGGGGTTACGCTTCGTGCCGTGAAGACGCCGGTACCGAGAACGGGGAGCGCGACTCGCCAGCTCGGCGCGGCGATCCTCGACGCGCACCCCGTCGCGACGGTCGTCGTCGACGATGCGTTCCGGATCGTCCACGCGAACGGCGCGGCCCGCCGGCTCCTCGGCGCGCGCGAGGGCGTGAAGCTCGTCGACGCGCTCCCGTGCCTCGAGCCGCGCGCGCCCGGCGGCTGCGGCGCCGGGGCCCGCTGCGCCAGCTGCGCGTTCCACCGCTCGGTGGAGCGCGCGCTCGCCGGCGAGTCGGTGCGCGCGCGGGGCTTCGTGCTGCGGAACGACCGCGGCACGCCGGCGGACCTGCACCTCCTTGCGTCCGCCGCGCCGTTCGAGCGCGACGGCGCCCGGCATGCGATCCTCGCCCTCGAGGACGCGAACGCGATCCTCGGCGATCCCGGCGTCGTCCGCGTGTGCGACGGCTGCGGGCGAGTTCAGGACGAGGAGGGCGGATGGCATCCCCTCCACCGCTACCTCGAGGATCGGCTCGGGCTCGAGGGCACGGGTCCCCTCTGCGACGCGTGCAACACGGGCCGCCCCTCGCGCCCCTGAGCCCCCTCTTGATCGTTCGTGGGAAACCGGCATCCTCGGCGGGTGCACCCGCTCGCCTGCCTGGCCCTCGTCGTTGCGGCCGCGCCGGCGATCGACATCCCGCTCGGCGCCGGAGCAGTTCCGGTCGAGGTCGCGCTCGAGGTCCGGACGGCCGCCCGCGCCTCGGTCGCGCCGATCCTCGCCTGGCGGACCCTGGGCGACGGGACGCTCGAGGCGTCGGCGCGTCTGCCCGAGGCCCTCGCGACCGTTCGGCTCGTCCCCGCCGAACGCGGCGCCCGTACGGTGGAGGTGTCGCTGCGCTGGCTCTCGCCCGCGTCGCTCGAGCGGGCCGCGCTCGTCCTGTCCTGGCGCGGCGCGCCGCGCGCGGTCGGTCGCGATCTCGCATTCGCGCCGCTCGCCGGGCCGCACCGGACCGGGCGGGGTACGCCGATCCTCGTGGCCGGCGGTCCGCTCGTCCTCGCGGGTGGCCCCGGGTTCCTCGGCGCGAGGGCCGAGCCGGTCGCGGGCGGCGTGCGGGTGGCGCTCCTCCTCGACGACGCGGACGAGCGGCCCTTCTCGACCTACGACACCTGCCGCGACAAGCTGCCGGACGGCTCGGAGCACCAGCACCTGCGGTGGGCCGAGCTCGAGGTGCGCCACGCGGTGCGGGGCGTCTCGCGCGCGCCCGGCGACGAGGACCTCGCCCGCGCGACGCTCTACCCCGTCGCGGCCGCGTCGATGCTGCGCCCGGTCGTGGTCGAGCGCTGGCCGGCCGGAGCGCGGGCTGCCATCGTCCTCACCGACCACGCCGACCGGACCGATCCCGACGCCCTCCGCGCGGTGCTCTGGGGCAGCTCGGATCCGCGCGCCGATGGGGGCGTCGGCGCCGGGCTGCTCGGGCGCGGCCTCAGGATCACGCGTACCTTCTTCGTCCACGCCCGCCGGGGCGCGCTCGACGACCCCGAGATCCGCCTGCTCGCCGACGACCTCGCCGGCGCCGGCTCGGAGGTGGCGCTCCACTCGGTCACGCCCGAGCGCGATGACCGCGACGCGGTGCGCGAGGGCCTCGCGGCCGTCGCGCCGTGGCGGCCGAGCACCTGGATCGACCACGAGCCCTATACGAACTGCGAGGCGGTGTCGTCGCGCGGCGCCGGGACGGAGGGGCCGTTCGGCGTCACCGATCTCCTCGCCGCCGGCGGCTTGCGGTGGATCTGGGCCGCGGGGGACGTCGACGGGCGCGCCGGCACCCGGATCGTGAACCTGTTCGGCGGCGATCCGGCCGAAGCGCGCCCGGCGATCTTTCCGCTGCCGCAGGACCCTCGGCTCTGGGTCTTCCGGTCCTCCATGTTCCACGCCGCGCCCGCGGAGCTCGCCGAGGCGCTCTCCGACGCCGCGCTCGAGCGGCTCGAGCGCGAGCGGGGCCTGTTCGTCGCGCACACCTACTTCGGCCCATCGGCGCGCACGACGCACTCGGCCGACCAGCTCGCCCGCCTCGTCGTGGTCGAGGGGAAGGGTGCGCTCGCGATCCACCCGGCGCTCGACGCCGCGCTCGCGCGGCTCGCGGCGCGGGTGCGCGCCGGCCGGCTCGTCTCGCTCGCCTGGGCGCAGGCGGGCGATCGGCTCCGCGCGCTCGCCGACGTGGAGGTCACCTACCGCGCAGACGGCGCCGCCGAGATCCACAACCGCGGCGCCGAGGCGATCGCGGCGCTCACGGTGGCGCTCCCCGCCGCCGGCCTCGACGTGGCGCTCGAGGGGGCCGCGCTCCTCGGGCGCGAGGACGAGGGCGGGCTCGCGCGGCTGTGGTTCGATCTCGGGCCGGGGGAGAAGGCGACGCTCCGCGCCTGGGACGGCTTCGAGGCGGTGCCGCTCCTGCCGGACCGCTGACCGCCGCTTGCGGGATCTCGTCGGAGGGGTGGCGGCCGGGTAGGATCGCTCCGTGCGCATCCGCCCGCTCGACCCCGCCGAGATCCCCGCGCTCGCGGTCGGCCTCGCCGGCCTCCCGCTCATGCTGCGGTACGGCCGCGACGCGGCGGCGCTCACTCGCGCGCTCGAGGCGGCGCGGGCGCGCGGCGAGGGGCTCCTCGTCGCGGACGACGGCGCGCCGCGCGGCCTCGCCTGGTTCCTGTCCTCGGGGACCCTCGCGCTCGGCGGCTACCTCCGGCTCATCGCCGTCCTGCCGGGCTCGGAAGGGAAGGGCATCGGCGTCGCGCTCCTCCGCACGTTCGAGGCGGAGACCGCGCGCCTCTCCGCCCACGCATTCCTGCTCGTCTCGGACTTCAACGACGGGGCGATCCGCTTCTACGAGCGGGAGGGATACGCGCGCGTCGGGGCGATGCCGGGCCTCGTCGTGCCAGACGTCGCGGAGATGCTCTACTGGAAGCGGCTGCGGTAGCGCGGCCCGGCGCGCTCAGTGGTCGCGCCAGCGGGTGTGGGAGAGCCACTCGCGGATCGAGGGGCGCGCGAAGATCCCGCGCGCCCACGCGGCGAGCCGCTCCGGGGTCGGGTCGCCGTTCGCCACGAGGCGCATCAGCATGAGCGCGAGGTCGGCGTCGCCCGGCGTGAACTGGCCGGCGAGGAACGGCGCGCCGGGCGGGAGCACCCGCTCGGCGAGCCGGAAGAGCCGGTCCGCCGAGGCCTTCGCCTCGGGGCCGAGCGGCGAGACCGGCTCGCCGAGGAAGAACGTCGAGGTGGGGCGCGCGCTCCGGAGCGGGCCGAGGTCGCTGCGGAGGAACGCCTGGACCATCCGGACCCGGCCGCGGCCGCGCGGGTCGGCCGGGTAGAGCCGCGGGTGGGCGGGCGGCGGGAAGGCCTCCTCCACGTACTCGTCGATCGCGGAGGACTCGGCGAGCCAGAAGTCGCCGTGCCGGAGCGCCGGCACTTTCCCGGTGAACGACGGCTCGGCGTACGCCGGCCGCTCGTGCTCCTTCCGCTCGAGCGAGAGCGGCTCGAGGCGGAACGGGACGCCCTTCTCCTTCAGCGTGACGAACGCGGAGAAGACGTACGGGGACGTAAAGCGGTCGTTTCCGTAGAGGACGAGCTCGTCGGGCATTCGCCCATCTCTGGCCCGTCTGCCGGGGCGGCGCAACCGTTCCGGCGGGGCGACCGGACGGCGCGGGCGCGCTACTTCACGATCTCGACGAGCTCGACGTCGAACGTGAGGACGGCGTTCCCCGGGATCCCGGCGTTGCCGGCCGCGCCGTAGGCGATCTCGGACGGGCACACGATCTTGGCCTTGCCGCCGACCTTCATCAGCTGCAGCCCCTCCGTCCAGCACTTGATGACGTTGCCGAGCGGGAACTCGACGGGCCCGCGCTGGGCGGAGCTGTCGAAGACGCGGCCCGAGACGAGCGTCCCGGTGTAGTTGACCTTCACCTTGTCGGTCGCGGTCGGCGCGGGGCCCGTCCCCTCCTTCGTCGTGAAGACGAGCGCGCCCGAGGGCGACTTCTTCGCCCCCTTCTCCTTCGACATCTTGGCAAGGTAGGCGCTGCCCTGCTCCTTCTCCCGCGCGGCCGCCTTCTCCGCCGCCTTGGGCGCCCGGCTGCGGGCGAGGTCGTTCACCGAGGACTGCATCTTCGCGTCGAGCTGCGCCTTCGGCTTGCCGGACCAGCCGTCGCGCAGGCCCCGGATGACCGTCTCGAGCTCCGCGGGCGAGAGCGAGAACACCTCGAGGCTGTTCGCGACGGCGAGGCCAACGCCGTAGAGCGCCTTGTTCACGTCCTGCGGCTCGGCGGGCTTCTGCGCGGGCGCGCCGTGCGGGGGCGTCGCGGGCGCGGCGTTCGGCTGCGAGGGGGCCGGCTGCTCGGCGGGTCCTGCGCCGCGCCCGGGTGCGGGAACGGCGGCGAGGACGGCGGCGAGGGCGAGGGCGGTTCTCATGAGCGGGTCCTTTCGTGTGGCGTGCGGCGCTACGGGGCCGCGTCCGGTGGAGGTTTCCGAGAGGTGACAGGCACGGCCGCGGTGCGCTCCTCGAGCTCCGCGGCCTTGCGCTGGAGGAAGCGGAACACCGCGACGACGACGCTCGCGAGCGGCGCGGCGAGGAGCGCGCCGACGACGCCGAGGCTCCGCTCGCCGATGACGAGCGCGAGCACGATGAGCACCGGGTGGATGCGCGCCGCGTCCCCCATGATCTTCGGGTTCAGCACGTACGCCTCGAGGGCGTGGATGACCAGGATCCAGCCGAGCGCGAGGAGCCCCATAGACAGGCCGCCTGCCACCACCGCGATGAGGACGATCGGGATGGACGAGAGGATCGTCCCGAAGATCGGGACGACGTAGAGGAGCGTGGCGAGCGCGGAGAGCGCGAAGGCGAACGGGATCCGCAGGACGATGAGGCCGACGAGCGTGAGCGAGCCGTTCAGCAGCATGATCGTGAGCTGCCCGCGCACCACGCCCGCGAGGCCGGTGTCGATCCCGTGCAGGAGCCGCCGCAGGTCGCCCCGCCACGCCGCGGGGACAAGCGACTCGGTGAACCGCACGATGCGCGGGGCGTCCATCGAGATGAACGCGGTGAGCATGAAGAGCAGGACAAAGAAGAAGATGGTCTTCACGGTGCCGGCGAGCAGCGCGCGCGAGAGCGCGACGACGTCGCCGAGCCGCCCGCGCGCGGCGACGGACGCGTCCCGCAGCGCGTCCGCGAGCCCCGCGGCGAGGTCCACGTGGAGCCGCGCGCCCGTGCGCCCCTCGCCGGGCAGCACGTCGACGGGGATCCCGTAGCGCTGCATGAACGCGTCGATGGAACGCGCCCACCCCTCGATCTTCTCGGGGCCGAGCCCGGCGAGGAACTCGCGCAGCTCGAGCAGGCCTCGGATCGCCTCGCGGTAGATCTGCGGGACGATCGACACCGCGAGCACGTACACGCCGGCGGAGAGGAAGAGGTACACGACGAGCACCGCGCCCCAGCGCGGCAGGGTGCGCCCGGTGACCCGCACCCGCTCGAGCCGCGCGATGAGCGGGTCGATGACGTACGCCGCGAGCGCCGCGAGCACGAACGGGAGGAGCGCCTCCCACGCCGCGAAGAGCACCACCAGGACGAGGGCCCACACGAGCGCGGTGAGCGCGTAGAGCTGCGTCCGCGGGCGCCGCCAGAGCGGAAGAAGGGGCTGCATCGGCGGGCGAGTATCGCTCAGACCGCCGGCGCCGGGGGATCGAACCGCGGGGCGTGTCGGAGCCGCGCCCCGCGGCTAAAGAGCCTCACTCCTCGAGCGTCGAGATGTCGCCCTCGGGGAGCCCCTGCGCGCGCGCCTTGAGCACGCGCCGCATGATCTTGCCCGAGCGGGTCTTCGGGAGCGAGTCGACGAAGTTCACCTTCTCCGGCCGGACGATAGGCCCGAGGTGTTGCGCGACGTGGTTCTTCACCTCGTCGGCGAGCTCGTTCGACCCCTTGAACCCCTGCCGGAGCAGGCAGTAGCAGTGGATCGCCTGCCCCTTCACCTCGTGGGCGAGGCCGATGACGGCCGCCTCGGCGATGGCGGGGTGGGAGACGAGCGCGCTCTCGATCTCGGCGGTGCCGAGCCGGTATCCCGCCACCTTGATGACGTCGTCGGTGCGGCCGATGATCCAGAAGTACCCGTCCTTGTCGCGCTTCGCGGAGTCGCCCGCCATGTAGCGGCCGGGGTACTTGGACCAGTACTGCTTCACGTAACGGTCGGGGTCCCTGTAGATCGTCGTCATCATCGCCGGCCACGGCTTCTTCAGGACGAGGAAGCCCTCTTCGCCGTCCGACACCGGCTTCCCGGCGTCGTCGAGGATCTCCGCCTCCTGCCCGAAGAACGGCCTCGTCGCGGAGCCAGGCTTGAGCGGCACCGTCGGGACGGGCGTGATCATGAACATGCCCGTCTCGGTCTGCCACCACGTGTCCATCACCGGGCAGCGCCCCTTCCCGATGACGCGGTGGTACCACTTCCATGCCTCGGGGTTGATGGGCTCGCCGACGGAGCCGAGGAGCCGGAGCGTCGAGAGGTCATGGCGGTTCGGCCAGGACTCGCCGAAGCGCATCAGCCCGCGGATCGCGGTGGGCGCGGTGTAGAGGATCGTGATGCCGTACTTCTCGATGAGCGACCACCAGCGGTTCGGATAGGGGTAGGTGGGCGCGCCCTCGTACATGAACGTCGTCGCGCCCATGAGCAGCGGGCCGTACACGATGTAGCTGTGGCCGGTCACCCAGCCCGGATCGGCGGCGCACCACCAGCGATCCTCGTCCTTGATGTCGAAGACGTACTTGAGCGTCGAGTAGATGCCGACCTGGTAGCCGCCGTGGCAGTGGGTGATCGCCTTCGGCGTACCGGTCGTCCCCGAGGTGTAGAGGATGTAGAGCGCATCATCCGACTCCATCACCTCCGTCGGGCACGCGCCCGTCGCGAGGGGGAGCTTCATGAGCTCGTGGTACCAGTAGTCGCGCCCCGGCTCCATGCGGACCTCGTGCGCGGTCCGCTGCACGACGATCACGGTCTCGACGGTGGGGCAGCGGCGGACGGCCTCGTCGACCGTCTTCTTCAGCTCCACGATCTTGCCGTTCATGAAGCCGCCGTCGGCGGTGACGACGACCTTCGACTCGGAGTCCTCGATGCGTCCCTGCAGCGCGTCCACCGAGAACCCGCCGTACACGACCGAGTGGATGGCGCCGATCTTGGCGGTCGCGAGCATCGCGATCACGAGCTCGGGGATCCGCGGCATGTAGATCGTGACGCGGTCGCCCTTCTTCACGCCCATCGCCTTGAGGACGTTCGCGAACTTCGAGACGTCGCGGTTCAGGGCGAAGTACGAGTAGGTCCGGACCTCGTTCTTCTCCCCCACCCAGACGAGCGAGAGCTTGTTCTTCCGCCAGGTCCGCTGGTGCCGGTCGAGGCAGTTGTGGACGATGTTCGTCTGCGCGCCCTTGAACCACTTGAAGAAGGGCTTCTGGGACTCGTCGAGGACCTTGTCCCACTTGCGGTACCACTCGAGCTCCTCGGCCTCGGCCGCCCAGAAGCCCTCCAGGTCCTCGTCCGCCCGCCGGGCGAGCGTGTCCCAGTCCTTCACGCGGGTCTGGGCCAGGACTTCCTGCGACGGGTAGAAGACCTCGCCTTCCAGCTGCGGCTTCGGGCTGATCACGCGGGCACCTCCTCCGAACTCGTCCAGATCTTAAGACTTGCGCTGGGGATCCGCGCCGAGAACCCGGTCACGGCTGGTCAACGACCCGACCGCTCGACCTTAGCAGAAGCGCGCGAGGCGCCGGAACGCACACGGATGGGGTGGGGCGCCTCTCGCGCGCCGCGGCGCTTCCTCGCGGTGCGGCGGACCCGAGGTTATCCTCGGCGGGTGATCCTGCCGCCGCCGCTCCGCAGGGGAGACCCGGTCCGCGTCGTCGCGCCGTCGAGCCCGTTCGACCCGGCCGCGCTCGAGAAGGGGCTCGAGGTGCTCTCCGGGCGCCTCGGGCTCCGCCCGCGCATGCGCACCGATCTCGGCACGCGCCGCGCCTACCTCGCGGGCGACGACGCGCGGCGCGCGGAGGAGTGGCGCGAGGCGGTCGCGGACCCGGAGGCGCGCGCCATCTTCTGCGCGCGCGGCGGCTACGGCGCGATGCGAATCCTGTCCGCCGTCGATCCGGCGCCGCTCCTCGCGCGCCCGAAGACGCTCGTCGGGTTCTCGGACGTGACGGCGCTCCATGCGGCGCTGAATCGGGCCGGGCTCGCGACCGTCCACGGGCCGGTCGTCACGCAGCTCGGCCGCGCCCCCGAGGACGCCGTGCGGCACCTCGAGGCGCTCCTCCTCCAGGACGCGCCGCGCGCCGGGGCGTGGGACCTCCCTGCGCCCGGCGCCGGGCTCGTCGCCGCGCGCACGATCCGGCCTGGCCGCGTCTCGGGACCGCTCCTCGGCGGCACGCTCACGCTCCTCGCCCACCTCGCCGGGACGCCGTTCGCGCCGGCGCTCGACGGCGCGATCCTGTTCCTCGAGGACGTGGGGGAGAAGCCGTACCGGATCGACCGGTGCCTCACGCAGCTGCGGCTCACCGGGGCACTCGACCGCGTCGCCGGGATCGCGGTCGGCCTGTTCACGCAGTGCGACGACGGCGGCGTGCTCGCCCTCGACGTGGTCCGCGAGGCGGCGCTCGCGCTCGGCGTGCCCGCGGTCGAGGGGCTCCCCGCGGGCCACGACGACGCGAACTTCGCGCTCCCGCTCGGCGCGCGCGCGACGCTCGTCGCGCCGGCGCCCGGCGAGGAGGGGCCGCCGCGGCTCCTGTTCGACGGATGGACGGCGCGGGGCGCGGCATGACCGCCGTGCTCGCCGCGATCGAGGGGGTCCTCGAGGCGGGGCGGCACGCGGGGGTCGCGCCGGCGCTCTCCGCCGCCGTGTATCGCGGCGGCGCGCTCGTTCACGCGAGCTGGCACGGGGAGCTGCCGGCGCCCGGCGCGCGCGCGCTCCGGCGCGATGACCTCTTCGACGTCGCGTCGCTCACGAAGGTGATGGCGACGACCACCCTCGTCGCACAGCTCGTCGAGGAGGACGCGCTCGCGCTCGACGCGCCCGTGGCGCCCCTGCTCCCCGGGTTCGAGGCGGGCGGCAAGGAGGCGGTGACGCTGCGCCACCTCCTCGCGCACGCGTCCGGTCTCCCACGCTGGCGGCCCTACTTCGAGCTCGCCGCGGCGGATCCCGTCGCCCGCGCCGCGTTCCTCCCGCCGGAAGAGCGGCCGCCGTTCGCCGCGCTGCGCGATCCGTTCGCGCGCGGGAAGGCGCTCGTTCGCGCCGCGGTGCTCTCGGAGGCGCTCGAGGAGCCGCCGGGTGCGCGTGCCCTCTACTGCGATCCTGGCTTCCTCGCGCTCGGCTTCCTCGTCGAGGACGTGGCGGGCGCGCCCTTGGCGCAGCTCGCCGACCGGCGCGTCTTCCGACCGCTCGCCCTCACGTCCACGTTCTTCCTCGACGGGCTCTCCCCCGAGGACGCGCTCGCGCGGGGCGCTGGGCGTGGCTTCGCGCCGACCGAGCGCTGCGACCACCGGCACGAGGTGAACCAGGGCGCCGTGAACGACGACAACGCGTGGGCGGTGGGCGGGGCGGCCGGGCACGCGGGCGTGTTCTCGACCGCGCTCGACGTGGCGGCGTTCGGGCAGGCCTGGCTCGACGCGCTGCGCGGCCGTCCGTCCGTCGTCCCGGCGGGGGTGGCGGCGGAGTTCGCACAGCGCGACGCGACGCCCGGCACCACGCGCGCGCTCGGCTGGGATACGCCCTCGGCCGAGGGCTCCTCCCTCGGCGCCCGTCTCGGACGGCGCGGCTGGGGGGCGATCGGCCACCTCGGGTTCACCGGGACGTCGCTCTGGATCGACGTGAACCGGGAGGTCGTGGTGGCGCTGCTCACGAACCGGGTCCACCCGTCCCGCGAGAACGAGGCGATCCGCGCGTTCCGGCCGAGGTTTCACGACGTGGTGGCGGAGGCGCTGGGGATCCGATAGACCGCCGGCGGTTACGCCGTGGACGTGGACGTGGACGTGGTCGTGGTCGTGGTCGTCGAGCTCGACTTCGACTTCGGCCCCGCACGGACTCCGAGGTCGGACGAGGAGAAGCGCGTGGTCGATTGGTCCAACGTGAAGCGGATCCACCTCATCGGCGTCGCCGGCACCGGCATGGGCTCGTTTGCCGGGATGCTGAAGGCGGCGGGGCACGAGGTCACCGGGTCGGACGAGAACGTCTACCCGCCGATGTCGACGCAGCTCGAGCGCTGGGGCATCGACGTCATGACGCCCTACCGCGCCGAGAACCTCGACCGCGCGCGCCCGGACCTCGTCGTCGTCGGGAACGTCGTCCGCGCGGTGAACCCGGAGGCCGCCGCGCTGCGGGAGCGCGGCCTCGCGCACGTCTCGTTTCCGGCAGCCCTCGGCGAGCGGTTCATCGGGCCGCGGCACGGCGTCGTGGTCGTCGGCACGCACGGGAAGACGACCGCGTCGGCGATGATGGGGGCGCTCCTCCACCATGCCGGCCGCGATCCGTCGTTCCTGGTCGGGGGCGTGACGCGCGACTTCGACTCGAACTTCCGCCTCGGCGCGGGGCCTCACTTCGTCGTCGAGGGAGACGAGTACGACACGGCCTACTTCGACAAGGGCCCGAAGTTCCTCCACTATCGCCCGCGCACCGCGATCTTCACGAGCTGCGAGCTCGACCACGCGGACATCTACCGGGACGAGGCGCACTACGAGAGCGCGTTCGAGGCGTTCGTGGACCTGCTGCCCGCGGACGGGTTCCTCGCCGCGTGCGCGAGCTACGACAGCGTGCTCCGCATCGCGCGAAGGTCGCGCGCGCCCGTCGAGACCTACGCAGTGGACCGGCCCGGGGCCGACTGGGAGGCGCGCGGCCTTTCGCTCGGCGCAGACGGCGCGCGCTTCACGCTCGTGCGGCGCGGCGCGCCGCTCGCGGACGTGCACCTGCCCGTCGGCGGAGCGCACAACGTCGAGAACGCGCTCGGGGTCGCGGCGGCCGCGAGCGCGCTCGGACTGTTGCCGCGCGAGATCGCGGCGGGCCTCGCCGCGTTCCGCGGCGTGAAGCGGCGCCAGGAGGTGCGCGGCACCGCCGGCGGCGTGGTCGTCGTGGACGACTTCGCCCACCACCCGCGCGCGGTCCAGAAGACGCTCGCCGCGATCCGCGGCACCTTCCCCGGGGCACGCCTGCTCGCCGCGTTCGAGCCCCGCTCGAACACGAGCCGGCGGAACCTGCACCAGGCGGACTACGCGTCGCCTGCGACCTGGGGGGACGCGGCGGAGGTGTTCCTCCTGCGGCCTGCGCCCACCGATCGCGTTCCGGAGGCGGAGCGGCTCGACCTCGACGCGGTGACGCGCGCGCTCACGGCCGCGGGGCGGGCCGCGCGCTCGTTCGTCTCGGTCGACGAGCTCGTGGCGGCGATGGCCGCCGCCGCGCGTGCGGGCGACGTCCTCGTCGCGATGTCGAACGGGGCGTTCGGCGGCGTCTGGGGGAAGCTGCTGGAAATGCTGGGCCGCAAGTAACGTGGACGTGGACGTGGACCTCGACCTCATCCAGGTCCCGGTCCCGGTCCAGCTCCAGCTCCCCTGCGCCGACCCGCCGATCCCGTTATCCATCGCGGGTGATCGGTTCTCGCCCGCCCTCGCTCGGCCTCCGCCACGTCGCGCTCCGCGTGCGCGACCTCGCGGCCGCTGAGGGCTTCTTCGTCCGCGTCCTCGGCTACGAGGTCGAGTGGCGACCCGACCCGGAGAACGTCTACCTGCGCCGCGACGCCGACGACGTCGCGCTCCACAAGTCGCAGGAAGCGGACGGACCGGGATTGCTCGACCACCTCGGGATCTTCGTCGCCCGCGCGGAGGACGTGGACGCCTGGGAACGCTGGCTCGACGCCGCGGGCGCCGACATCGTGGCGCGACCGCGCACTCACCGCGACGGCGCCCGCTCGCTCTACGTGCAGGGCCCCGAGGGGATCGTGGTGCAGGTACTGCACCATCCGCGCGCGCTCGCGCGGTGACGAGTAGTTCGCGTGGACGTGGACGTGGACGTGGACGTGGACGTGGACGTGGACGGAAGCTCTGGTCCAAGACCAGGTCCAGGACGAGCTCCGAGACGAGGTTTCAACACCCCCTCGCTCTTCTCAATGGCACGTCCTGCACATCTCAATGGCACGTCCTGCACATCCCGTTTTCGCGCGTATCGCCGAGGTCGTGCGACGTGAGGAACTTCGTCGGGTGCGGGTTGACCCTGAAGCCGCCGACCTTCGATCCGTGGCACACGACGCACGTCTGCTGCGCGCCCGCTCCGTCGTGGCACGCGGCGCACGAGGCGATGTCGCGCCGCGCGGCGTTCTTGTGCGGGCCGCCGTCGCTCGGGGGGAGCGTGGCCCAGCCCGCGGGGTGCGGGCCTCCGGGGCGCGGCAACCCGGTGACGGCCGAGAGCCCGTTGGCCGCGTGGCACGCGTCGCAGAACGCCGACCCGTGACAGCGGCGGCAGCTCGCCGGGTTCGCGCCCGCGTCGATCATGTGCCGCGACACGTAGTCGCCGCGGTGGATGAAGCCGCGATCGACGCGCTCCGGAAAGATGTTCTCTAGGCGCGCGGGCGCGGTCGCCGCCGAGTGGCACCCGGCGCAGTAGGTCTGGTCGTGGCACTGCGCGCACGACTCGCCGGAAGACCTCGCGAGCGTGCCGTGGACCGCCAGCCAGCTCCCCTCGTGCCGGAAGGCCGTCTCGGGCTTGTAGCCCTTCAGGTCCACGTGGCACGGGCGACAGCGCGCCTCTGCGAACGCCTTCTGGTGGACGTGGCACGCGGTGCAGGTCGCCATCGGCGGCGTGCGCGGGTCGGTCTCGTTCACCTCGGGCTGCGAGACGTGACACTTCCTGCAGTCGCCGCCGACCCGCGCGAGGTGGTCGGCGTGCGAGAAGTTCACCCGGAACGCGCGGGTGCGCGCCGGGATCTTCGGCTTCGGATCCTTGTCGTGGCAGTCCGAGCAGGCCTTCTGCTTCGACGGGGTCTGGGGGATCTGGACGTGGCGGACGGCCGGGTCGAGCGTCGTCGCCTTCGAGACGTCGTGGCAGCTCGTGCAGGCGACGCCGGCGTCCGCGTGGATCGAGTGAGGGAACACGTACGGGGGCTGCTTCGTCTGGTCCGGCTGCAGCGCGGGCTTGTAGCCGCAGGCCGCGGCCGCGACGGCGAGGAGGAGGACGGGGATCGAGGTCTTCATCACCGCACCTCGGTCCGGCGGTAGGTCTGGTTGTACGCGAGCTTCGCCATGACCTCGAACGTCTGCTCCATGAAGGGGTTCATGCCGGCGCGGCCCGAGACCACCGCGGCGAAGCCGTGGGCGAGCTCGTAGCCGAGCGAGAGCGTGCCGGTGACCGCCACGCGCTGGCCGTTCACCTCCTCGCGGAACCGGTGGAGGAGGACGTCGAGCGCCGCGAACGAGCGCCCGAGCTCCTGTCGCCCGAACGCGCGCCCTCCGACGTAGCCGTTGTCGAACGCGTCGAGGACGAACCCCTCGAGGCCCGCGAGCGTGCGGCCGCGCTCCCACTCGACCCGCGCGTCCGCCTCGTTGCCGAGCTCGTTCGAGGCGCTCTCGGTCGCGCCGGGCTCGACCTGCAGGTGGTAGGAGCCGCCGACCTTGAGCCCGCGGAGGACGGTGTACGTGGCGCCGCCGCCCACCCACTGGCGCTCCTCGGCGGAGAAGACCGAGAGGATCGAGTTGCGCGAGAGGAGGAGGTCGGGCGCGACGTAGCGGTAGTCGGCCTCGACGAGGAGCCGGCGCGTCGGCGTCCAGCCCGCGCGGACCACCGCCTCGGAGGCGCGCTCGTCGGGGAGGCTGTAGGCGGCGAACGCGGACAGCACGAGCGGCTCGGCGAGGGCGACCCGCGCGTCGGCGCCGACCTCCTGCCGCACCGGATCGCCGCCGTCGCTCACGAGGTTCACCGAGGCGCCGAGGTCGAGACCACGGCCCGGCGCGCCCGGGAGCGCGAGCGACCAGCCGACGCGGCCGCCCGTGGCGAGGTCGCCGCCCACCGCGTTCCAGCTCCGGAACCCGCTGCGCGTGGCGAAGCGCTGCGCGACCGGCGAGCCCGCGTACGCCGACACCCGGAAGCCGGCGGGGAGGAGCAGCACGGCCTGGCCACCGTCGAGCTGGATCATCCGCGCCGCGCCGGTCGGCACCTGCGTGCGGCCGAGCCGGAGCGTGAGCCGCCGGCCGATGAACCGTCCCTGCGCGTAGGCGGTGACGAGGTCGCCGGTGAGGTCGCTGTCCGTGCCGTTGTCCCAGCGCCGATCGCGGATGTCGTACGACGCCCACGTGGAGAGGACGAAGGTGAGGTCGTCCGCGACGCCGTTGCGGACGTCGCGTGCCGTGATCGAGATGATCTCGAACGCGGGCGCGACCGACACGAGGTTCCAGTCCTGGCCGGGCACCCCGCCCCTCGTCTGCTTCGCGAGGTTCAGCAGGGTGATCGAGGAGACCTCGATCGTGTCGGCCTGCGCGGTTGAGGCGGCGATCAGCGCCAGCGCGACGGCCAGCGAGCTCGGGATACGCATCGGACCCTCCGTTCGATGAGCGGACGTTCCCACACGCTACCCCGCCTCACGTTGCGCCGGATCACGAAAACCGCGCGAATGGCCCGTTCGGACTATCATGTCGCACGATGCGACAAGCCCTGTTCGTGACGGCCGTGCTGGCGGCGTTCGGCTGCGCGGGCCCACGCGCCTCGTGGCGCGTCTCGCCCCTCGTCGGGAAGATGGTCGAGGTCGTCGCGAAGAACCTCGATGGCCGGGAGGTGCGGCTGCCCGCGCGCGGCGCGCGCGTGACCATCGTGGACTTCTGGGCGACCTGGTGCGAGCCGTGCCGCGACCAGATCCCCTTCCTCGGCAAGCTCGCAGCCGACTACCGGGCGGAGGGCGTCGAGGTCTACGCCGTCTCGTTCGACGAGGACCGGGCCGCCGTCGAAGAGTTCGTCGCGAGGACTCCGGCCGGGTTCCCGGTGCTCTGGGACAAGGGCGGCGGCGCCCTGGCGGAGAAGCTCGACGTGACCCGGCTCCCCACGACGATGCTCATCGACCGCGCGGGGGTGGTCCGCGCCGTCCACCTCGGGTACGACCGCGCCGCGGGCGAGGAGCTCGAGCGCGAGGTGCGGCGGATCCTCGAGAAGTGACGTTCACGCGTGGTTCACATCGTAGGTGAACCGCACCCGGTCCCGCTCCAGCTCCACCTCACCGGGGTCCGCCGGCGACTCGCGCAGCCAGTAGACCATCTCGTCCGCCTCCCACGGGTACGGCTTGCCGTCGAGGCGCACCTTGCCCTCCGCGATCGCGACCGTCGCCTCGAGGAGCGGCACGTCCGCGAGGTCTCTCACGAGCGCCTCGAACCGGCCCTGCCGGTCGGGGTCCACGAACTGGAACTCGTGCCGCGCGGCGTAGGCGGTGTGGTAGTGCGCCGGGCGGAAGACGACCCCGCCGAGGCCGAGGCGCGTCGCCATGAGCGCGAGCATCGTGCCGATCTCTCGCGCGAGCCCGAGACCCGGGACCTCCTGGCCGGGGAGGCGCGGCCGCTTGTCGCTGAACTGGGCCCGCGGGTTCCGCAAGGAGAGCCAGTGCACGTAGAGCACCTCGGCGCCCGCGACGCGGCGCCGCTCGACCACCGCCTCGACGAGCACGTGCTCCTCCCCGCCCGACTGGCCGAGGATCCGGACCCGCTCGCCCGCTCCGGTCGCGTCGAAGGCGGCCCGGAGCTGGCGGAAGCCCATCCGCTCGAGGTGGTCGAAGATGCCGTACCGGTAGAACGCGTGCTCGATGCCGGCGGCGGTGTAGAAGCCGAGGAGGAGGCGCTGGCGGCGCGGGCGGATGCCGAGCTCCTCCTCGAGCTCCTCCTCGGTGAGCTCGCCGGACTCGGTGAGCTCGGCCGGCGAGAGCTCCTCCGACACGCGCGCGAACCGCGCCGCGATCGGATCGTACGTGCGCGGGACGGGATCGCGCGACGCGGCGGCGACCGCCATCCCGGTCCCCCCGAGCACGCGCCAGGCGTCGTCGGAGTAGCCGCCGCCGGGCAGCCAGACGGTGGGGACGCCGTCGAGCTCGGCGGCGACGAGCAGGTCGCGGTCTCGCGCGCCGCGCAGCGTGAGGCCGAGCTTGCCCACCCGATCGCCTGCGAGCACGTCCCCTCCCGCGAGCACGAATGCGAGGCGCGGGCGCGGCATCCGGGAGAGCAGCGCGGCGAGCGCCTCGGCGTACACGGGATCCCCCGAGCCCTCCGGGAGCACCGTCTCGTCCACCCGCTCGAGCGGGCCCCAGTCGGTCCCGGACAGCGAGCCGATCCAGACCTGCGGGTCGGCGGCGAGGCAGGCGGCGAGCCCGTCGGGCGGGTGCGCGTCGAGGTCGAGCACGGCGATGCGGCCCGAGAGCCCCTCCGCCCGGAGCGTCGCCACCGCGATGGCGACGTCGTTCACCGGGCAGTTCCCGCCCGCGCTCGCGGGCCCGGCGTGGTGGAAGCCGCCGAGGAGGTTCAGCGCGGGGACGCGGGTGCGGAGCGCCTCGCGCGCGCCGGCGAGCGTCCCGCCGCAGGCGAGCCGCACGGTCGTCATGACCTCGTCCACCGGCACGTCGCTCGGGTCCACCGAGAAGATCGCCGCGAGCGTCTCCGGGCGGCCGAGCGACTCGAGCAGCTCCGGCGCGTGGACCCGCGCCATGTTCTCGTAGGAGATCCGGTGCGGCTTCCGCACGGCGCGGCGTGTGATCGCGCCGCACTCCCGCAGCCACCAGGCGGCGAAGTCCGCGCGCCGCGGCTCCATGCCGGCAACCGCCTCGAGCCCCGACACCGGCAGCCGGTACCGCGGGTCGTACCAGACCGAGACGTCCCGGCGGTGCAGCCAGGAGCCGAGCCGCGTGAAGATGGGGCCGAGGCCGAGCAGGGCGCCCCCCGCGCGCAGGCTAGCTGCGGTGGCCCGGAGGCGCGAACGGCGGCTCGCCGCCCCTCGGGATCTCCTCGTGGAGCTTCGGCGCGCGCGTCGCGAGCCACCAGCTGAGGAGCGTGTCGAGCGCGATCCAGGCGATCGCCATCCAGGCTGCCTGGATCGCGATCGCCCGGGTGGCGGTGCAGCGCGCGAACTCCTCGTCGAAGGTCCGCGACCACCCCCACGGCAGGACGCGCAAGGCGTACCCCACGATGAAGACGAGGAACACCGTGCGGAGGACCGCGAGCGCCTTGAGCATGGCGGGAGTGTAGCGCGACGCGGCCGCGCAGGGGGCGGCCGCGTCGAGCGGGCGCGTCGATCAGTACTTCATGAGGTACCACCGCTCCGCCGTGCCCACGTTCGCGTGGATGAGGACGTAGCGCGCGCCGGTGCTCGAGATGAACGCGTGGCTCGCCGTCGTCGGGTAGCCGGTGCCCAGGTAGCCGACGCGCGGCAAGACGAGCGCGCCGGTCGGAGCGTAGGTGCCGTCGAGCGTGCGGACGTCCCTCCCGTCCGACGAGACGGCGATGCCCCGGAGCGCGGTCGAGACCAGCGCGGTGTCGAGGTGCAGCGCCTGGAACGGGAGCGACGCGACGTTCGTCACCGAGGCGGCGTCGAACACGGAGCCGCCGCCGACTGCGACCTCGGCCTGCGTGGCGCCGTGGACCGCCGAGAGCCACAGGTCCTGCGACGTGGAGAGGCCGCTCGCGACCGTGATCGGGCTGAGCACGAGGTTCCCGTTCGGATCGGAGCGGAAGCGGCGGAGCTCGCCCGTGCCGTTGTTCGGGTTGTTCAGGATCCAGACGTACTCGGACGCCCCGAGCTGCCCGGCGACGGCGCGCGTGCCCGGCGGGACCAGGCAGCCGGTGCCGCACGAGGCGGGCGCGCTGCTGCTCCCGGAGCTCGTGCCGAGCTCGTGGACGGACCCCGACGTCGAGGTTGCGTACTCGCGCGAGGCATACACGATCGAGCTCGGCGTGCCGAATCCGCTCCCGAACGCGTTCTGTGCTGCGGCCGTAGGCGTCGCCCCGAGCTGCGACACCTTCTGCCAGTACGGGCCGCTCTCCCCGACGGTGGCCTCGCTGCCGTCGGATTTCACCCCGAGGCAGATGGCGCCGGAGTAGAGCCGCACGGAGAGGCCGAACGTCGTCGGAGCCGACTCGGGGTCGAGCACCCAGAGCCGGTTCGTCAGGCTCGACCCGTCGAACCCGGCGAACACGATCCGGTCGGTCGCGTGCGCGTACGCGGCGTCGGCGACGTCACCGCGCGGGAGCTTCGTCGTGCCGTCGAGCGCGTACAGCGGCCTGAGGTACGGCTCGACGACGACGTCCACCCTGTCGTCGGCCGTGCCGCCCCGGGAGTCTTCCACGTGCAGCCGCAGGACGTAGGTGCCGGTCACGTTCTGATCGGGCTCGAAGGAGGCGTTGTACGGAGGTGCGCCGATGCCCGATGCGATGGTGCCCGGCGAGACCGTGCTGCCGCTCGGCACCGAGTCGACGATCCACTGCCAGGTGAAGGCGTAGGGAGAGGATGGCGCGTGAATGTCGTCGTTCAGGTCGGTGGCGCTCCCCGAGAGCGGGATGGGCGGCGCGGGCTGCCCGGGCGCGCCGAGGTTCCCGACGCGCGCGTTCGGCGGCGCCGCGCAGCCGGGGCACGCGAGCGCGACGGGGGGCGCGTTCACGACCTGGATCACGCGGAGGTCCGACGTGACGAACTCGCCGTCGAACGCCTCGAGCCGGAAGGTCCAGTTGCCTTCGGGGCCCTCCCGCGGCGGGGTGAACGACACGGACGGCGATGCCGGGCAGCTCGCCCACGTGGTGCCGATCTGGGTCTCGGCGCCGGACGGCGGCCTCGCGAACCACTTGCAGGAGACGGGCGTCGCGTTCAGGTTCGGGTCCGAGACGCTGCCGGTCAGCGTCACGGGCTGGTTCCGGAGCGTCGTCGCGATGAAGACCGGATCCGCGTCCACCACGGGCGGCAGGTTCACCGCGTAGACCACGACGGTGTCCTCGCCGGAGTGCCGGTTCCCCTGCCACGACGGGCCGTCGGTGACCTTCAGGTGGAACGTGTACGTGCCGGGCTGGCTCGGGAAGAACGTCGGCGAGGCGGCGCTGGAGGTCCAGGTCGTGGCAAGGCCTCCGGCCGGGAGGACGGAGACCACGTCCCACGAGTAGACGAACGTGTCCTCGACGTCGACGTCGGTGACGGGCGCGGTGAGGGTCGCGGTCTTGTAGTACGGGACCGTCAGCGGGCCGCCGAGCTCCACGGTGGGCGGCGTCTCGGTCCCGCAGGTGCCGGCGGTCGGCGGGTACACCGTGACGTTCTCGCCGATGCAGTTTCCGCTGCAGCAGTCGTTGTTGGACGTGCACGAGTCGCCGACCGTCGGGTTGCAGATGAAGCCGGTCCGGCAGCGCTCGGCGACGCACCGCATCGTGAAGCTGCAGTCGTTGTTCGTGCGGCACACGCCGCCTTCCACCGCGTTCGCGATGCAGGCGCCGTGGAAGCACGCGTACGAGCAGCAGTCGGCGTGCTCGCCGCAGGCGAAGCCGACCGGGTTGCAGGTGGAGGCGACGGCGTCGATCTCGGGGTCGCCCTTGATGCGGCACCCGGAGACGGCGGCGAGGACGAGGGTCGCGAGGATCAGGTTCCGGAGCATGGCGGGTCCTCTAGAGCCGGTACGCGACGCCGAGCGTCGGGGTGAAGGCGGAGAACTTCGGTCCGAGCTGCAGGTCGAACGCGACCGGCTCGAGGACGACGCGCCAGCGCGGGGTCACGTCGGCCGCGAGGCCGAGCCCGAGCCGCGCGACGAAGCCGGTCGCGTACTCGCTGCGCTGGCTGCGGCCGTAGAACATCTCCGAGCGGTCGTAGCGCTCGAGCGTCTGGCAGAGCCCGAGGCCACCCTCCGCGAAGAACGCGACGCCCGGCGTCGCGGTCCAGAGGACGCGCGCGGTCGGCACCACCTCGAAGAGGGTCGCCTTCAGCTCCTCGGAGCCCGAGCTCACAGCGACGGGCGTGCCGGAGTACGGCGGGGTGACCGTCCCGCTGAGCTCGGTGTCGCCGGTGGGACGGGAGAAGGACGCGACGAGGTGCCACTCGAGGTCGAGCTTCCGCCAGCCGGCGGGCGTCCGGACGATGGCGTAGTCGAGGCTGAGCGAGATCGCCTTGCCGGTCTTGAACGCGGAGACCGCGCCGATCCCAGCGCCGAAGAAGGCCGTGTCGGCGCGAAGCGACGCGGGGCGCGGCGGCGCAACGGTCGGGGCGGGCGCCGGGGCGGCGGGAGGGCGCGCGAACGTCGAGGTCGTGGACGCGGGCTGCTTCGCCGCGGGCGTCGCCGGCGTGGCGGTTCGCTGGACGGCTGCGGCTGCAGCGGGGTTCGCGAGCGCGAGCGCCGCGCCGAATACCGAGAGCCGCGCGAGGGCGGCGAGCCGCGGCGCGCTCGCGCCGCAGTACGAGATGGTCCGTTCCACGTTCCCTCCTGAATCCCCAGCTGTGGGGAACCCGTACTGTACCTCGCTCCCGTTACGATGTGGTGACTATTGGTGAACGACAGCAGCGACGGAGGTGCGCGGATGTCGGATGCCGCCCCACGGGCGGCGAGCGGTCCCGTCCGCTATCCTCCCCCCGGGCGCGAGCCGGGAGGTGGACGTGGCGGAAGCGGAAGACCTGCGGGCGGCGTGCGCGGAGGCGGCGCGGACGGGCGGCGCCGTCCTGCGGGAGAAGTGGGGAAAGACCCGGACGATCGAGCTAAAGGGCGGGATCGACCTCGTCACCGACGCCGACAAGGCGAGCGAGGCCGCGCTCCTCGCCTTCCTCGCCACGCGGTACCCGGGCGCCGCCGTCCTCGCCGAGGAGTCGGGCGCGAGCGGCACGGGCGCGGGCGGGCTCCGCTTCTTCGTGGACCCGCTCGACGGCACCACTAACTACGCGCACGGCGTCCCGCACTTCGCGGTGAATGTGGCGGTCGTCGATGCAGGGGGGCTCGCCGCGGGCGCGACCTACGATCCCTTGCGAGACGAGCTCTTCACGGCCGCGCGCGGCGGCGGCGCGTTCCTGAACGGCGAACCGCTGCGCCACTCGGCGCGCACGGAGCTCCGCGGAGCGCTGCTCGTCACCGGTTTCCCCTACGACATCCACGAGAACCACGACGAGCCGCTGCGCCTGTTCGGCGCGTTCATCCGTCGAGCCCGCGCGGTGCGCCGGTTCGGGAGCGCGGCGCTCGACCTCGCCTACGTCGCGGCGGGGCGGTTCGACGGATTCTGGGAGCTGCGGCTCAAGCCGTGGGACGTCGCGCCCGGGATCCTCATCGCGCGCGAGGCGGGGGCGACGGTGACCGACACCGAGGGCGGCGATCGGATGCTCGAGACGGGCGACATCCTCGCGGCGGCGCCCGCGCTCCTCGCGCAGATGCTCGCGGTCATCGCGGCGGAGCGGGCGCGGTAGGGGCTGCCGGCGCGACCGCCTCGGGCGGCGTGGCCGGCGCGGGCGGCTCCTTGCGCGGCGCGGCGGGCGGCGGGCCCGCGCGGCGGGGCGGCGCGGTACCCGCGACGAAGTCGATCCCCATGAGCGACTCGGGGTCGACGAGCAGCCCGGCGGCGCGCGCGCTCCAGTGCAGGTGGGGGCCTGTCGAGCGGCCCGTCGAGCCGACGACGCCGAGCGGGTCGCCCTGGCGGACCCGCGCGCCGGGCCGCACGTCGAGCCGATCCATGTGGAAGTAGAGCGTGAACAGGTCCGCTCCGTGCCAGAGCACGACCGTGTTCCCGGAGTAGAAGCAGCTCCGCGCGAGCACCACCTCGCCGTCGTTCGCGGCGCGGACCGGCGCGCCGCGCGGCGCGTCGATGTCGAGGCCGTAGTGGACGCTCTCCTTCTTGCCGTTGAAGACGCGCTGGTCGCCGTAGCGGCCGTGGTGCGCGCCGTCGTGCGGCCACGCGAAGCGCGCGGCGAAGAGCGGCGGGGTGAACGGCCGGTCGTACGCGGCGGCGAACGCCCGCTTGTCGCGGGCGATCCGCGCCTTCACCGACGCGGGCGGCGTCACGAACTTCGGCGCCACCGTGAGCGCCTTCGACGGGAACCCGGGCTCGACGACCTCGAGCGTCGCGGACGAGCGGGCCATGTCGAGCGTCCCCCACACGAGCTCGACGGCGGCGGTCCCGGACGGCGTCTCGAGGGGGAGCGCCGCGACCGACCAGAGCTCGTCCCCCTTGCGCCAGAGCTGCAGCGGCCGGCCGGCGAGCGTCGCCGTCGGCGGCGGCCTCGCCGGCGGGAGCGTCACGCGCACGAGGACCGCATCGCCCGGGCGCGCCACGGCCGGGGCGAGCACGATGCCGTTCTCGTCCGCGGCGCTGGCAGGCGCGGCGCCGGCGAGGAGCACGACGAGGAGGAGGGGCGCGCGCATCGGCGGGAGGATAGGCCCGTGGCGCGCGGCGCGCACCCGCTATTCGGGAAGGCCGAGCTCGGCGCGGAGCGACTTCACGATCCGGAAGTACTCGGAGCGGGTGTGCTTCACGTTGAGGATATGGAAGTCCTGCTTCGCGAGCCCGATGCAGCCGAAGCAGTAGGAGCACTCGGAGCACGCGCGGCTGAGCACGAGGTAGTTCGACCGCGTGCAGTTCTCCGACGAGACGCAGTACGCGCAGTCGTGGCACCCGGTGCAGCCGGCGCACTGGGTGAGGTGAGTCGAGGACCTGCAGCCGGTCGAGTGCGTGCAGCGGTAGCACTCCTCGCAGTCCGTGCAGAACATGCAGGACACGCAGCGGCGGCAACCCTCGCACCGCACCGAGCCCGGGTTCTCCTCCTCGGACGCGTACGCGCGCAGGAGCCGCTGGAGCTCGCCCTCGAACTCGCGCCGCGAGAGCGCGGGCGGCGGGGGCGGCCGCAGGTCCCGGAAGGTCCCGGCGGCGGTGTCGATGAACATCGGGCCGCTCACGACGCGCACGCCCGGCTTCGGCGCGACGACCTCCCTGGGGGGAGCGACGATCCGGCGGTCGCCGTCGCGGGGCTCCCGCGGCGCCGGGCGGGCGGCGGGGCGGGGCGGCGACGGTGGCCTCCGGCGCGAGTCGGCCATCGCCGGTCATCCTGCCCCGGAACGCGGGTGAAGGGAAATCAGCCGCCCGGCGGGGATCTCTCGCGTGCACGTTCGCGGAGAGCCCCGATGACCGGCGGCGGGCCGAAATTGTCGTGAAGCCGATCTCGTCACCGCGCTTCCCATCCGCGGACCCGCCTCGGCCGACGCACTCCTCGATGCCCAACCCGATTCGGCGTTCGGTCTCGCCACCCTCGCGAATGCGCGCTCGCCGAAGGAGGGTACCGGGGAGCGCTCGAGCTGGCCGTCCTCGAGCTCGGTATCGGTTCGCCAAACGGAGGGTGACGCATCGCGCAGCCGTTCGCCTCGCGACGACAAGGAGTCACCGGATGCGCTCGAGCCGCCCGCCCTCGAGCGCGAGCACGCGCGCGATCCCGGGTGGAAGCTCGTCGGCGTGGTGCGTCACCGTCACGAGCGCCGCGCCCGCGTCGCAGGCGCGGGCGACGGTCCGGATCACCCACGCGCGCGCGGCCGCGTCGAGCCCGGCGAGCGGCTCGTCGAGGAGGAGCACCTCCGGATCGGGCGCGAGCGCGCGCGCGAGGAGGAGTCGCCGCAGCTCGCCGTAGGAGAGGGTGAGGAGGTGGCGCGCCGCGAGGTGCGAGATGCCGAGCCGCGCGAGCGCCTCGCGGGCGCGGGCGCGCTCGTCGTCGGAGGGCGGCTCCGCGAGCCCGATCGTCCCCTGGAATCCGGAGAGCACGACCGCCTCGCCGGTCGCGTCGAAGCGGTGGCGCGCCTGGAGCTCGGGGGAGACGACGCCGAGCTTCCCGCGCAAGTCGAAAGCGCCCGCGCGCTCGCCCAGGCCGAGGCGCCTGATCGTGCCGGAGGCAGGCTGCTCCTCGCCCGCGAGGAGCCGCAGGAACGTGGACTTCCCCGCGCCGTTCGCGCCGACGACCGCGACCCGCTCGCCCGGGTGCAGTGTGAAGTCGATCGCGGAGAGGACCGCGCGGCCGTCGACGAGGACGGTGACGTTCGACGCGTCGAAGAGACGGTGGTCGTGGTCGTGGACGTGGTCGTGGACGTGGACGTGGACGTGGACGTGAGCTCGGACGGAGGTGGGCGTCCTCGTGATCGCGCTCGATCCCATCTGGTCGCGCTCGCGTCCACGACCACGTCCACGTCCACCTCCACGACCACGTTGGACATTGCGTTCACGTACCGTAACGAGCCCCTCCCGCACCTCCGCGACCCGCGCGATCTCGGGGACGAGCTCCTCCTCGCGGTGGGTCGCCATCACCACCGCGGTCCCGCCGCGGAGCACGGCCGACACGTGGGCGAGGAAGACCGCTCGCGCTCGCGCGTCGAGCCCCTCGCAGCCCTCGTCGAGGAGGAGCAGGTCCGGGCCGGGCGCGAGGGCGCGTGCGAGGAGCACGCGGCGCCCCTCGCCGCGCGACAGCTCGAGAAAGGACCGCTCGAGGAGGTGCGCGACGCCGAGCAGCGCCGCGACCTCGCGGACGCGCGCGGCCCTCGCTGCGGCGAGCGGGGGTCCGCCGGGCGCGGCCGCATCGCGCCGCGCGGGGTAGACGGCATCGAAGAAGCCGGAGCGGATCACCGCCTCGACGGGCAGGTCCCAATCGTGGCGGACGTAGGCGTCCTGCGCCTCCGGCGCGACGAGCGCGAACCGCTCGCGCGCGCCGATGGGGCTCTCCGAGGGGCCATCGTCGCCATGGAAGAGCCGCCGCCCGGCGCTCGCCGGGTGGGGCCACAGCTCGCCGCGCACGAGCCGCAGGAGCGTGGACTTGCCGGAGCCGCTCGGCCCGACCACGGCGAGCCCCTCGCCCGCCCGCACCTCGAGCGAGACATCCTCGAGCAGCGTCGCGCCGGCGAGGCGGACGTCCACGCGGTCGAGCGTGACGAGGGGGCGGCCCACCCCGCGATTCTAGACGGAGGCGGCGCCCGCCGCCCGCGCCGGCTCGGCGCGCGTCGCGGAGAAGGGCAGCCGGATCGTGAACGTCGTCCCGCGACCCAGCTCGCTCGCCACCGCGACCGCGCCGCCGTGGCGCTCCACGATCCCGTACACGACCGAGAGGCCGAGCCCCGTCCCCTTCTCCTTCGTCGTGAAGAACGGGTCGAAGATCTTGGAGAGCCGCTCGGGCGCGATGCCGGGGCCGCTGTCCTCGAACGCGATGGCGACCTCCTCGCCGAGCGCGCGCGTCGTGACCCGCAGCCGGCCGGAGGTGCCCATGGCCTCGCAGGCGTTCATCACGATGTTCACGAACGCCTGCCGGAGCTGGCCGAAGTCCCCCACCACCTCGGGGACCGGCGAGAGGTCGCGCTCGATCGCGATGCCGAGCGTCTGGAACTGGTTCTGTACGAGCGAGAGCGCCTCGTCGAGCGGCGCCCGCGGGTCGAGCGGGCGCGGCTGCATGGGCCGCTCGCGCGCGAAGTCGAGCAGGTTCCTCACGATGGCGGAGCAGCGCTGCGTCTCGCGCTCGATGAGCGCGAGGTTCCGCTGCAGCGCGGCGCGCTGCGCGTCGTCCGGCGGCCCCTCCGCGAGCGTGCGCGAGACGAGCTTCGCGAAGGTGAGGATGCCTGCGAGCGGGTTGTTGATCTCGTGGGCGATCGAGGCGGAGAGCTTGCCGAGCGAGGAGAGCTTCTCGGTGCGGACGAGCTGCTCCTGGGCCTCGCGGAGGTCGCACGTGCGCGACTCCACCTCGCCCTCGAGCCCGGCGAGCACGCCCGAGAGCTCGTCCTCGAGCCGCCGGAGGGAGCGGGTCATCTCGTTGAAGGAGCGGGCGAGGAGCCCGAGCTCGCCGCTCGAGTGCACGCGGATCTCGACGTCGAGATCGTCGCGCGCGCGACGCGGCGCGTCCCCTCGAGCAGCGCCGCGACCGGCTCGACCACCTCGGCCCGGCCGAACAGGAAGAGGAGCGCGGCGAGGACGAGCACCGCCGCCGAGAGCACCGCGACGAACCCGCGCCGGAACGCGAGCACGTTCGCGTCGAGCGCCGCGAGCGAGACGCCGTGGCACGCCGTGCAGGCGCGCCCCTCCTGCCCGATGAGCTGACCGACGTCGGCCGCGGCGGTGGAGAAGACGACCCGCCCCTGCGTGTCGAGGATGCGGACGCGCTCGATCCCCTCGAGCTCGCCGACGCGCTCGAGGTTTGCGTACGCGTGCGCGGGGCGGGCATCGAGCATCGCCTGCTGCGCGCTCGTCTGGATGACGTCGCCGAGCAGCGCGGTCGAGCGCGCGAGCTGGTCCACGAGGTCGCCCTGCATCCGCCGCTCGGCGAACCAAAGCGCGGCGAGCGCGGCGAGCGCCACGACCGCGCTCATGCCGAGGAGCTTCGTCGAGAGCCGGTGCAGGAACGGGACGGCGACGAGGATGTCGTGCAGGGGGACGGCGCTCGGGCTCTCGCCATGCGATCCGCCCTCGGCGCCATCCGCGCCTGCGCGCTCCGCCATGTCCCCCTGCTCCCCGGCGACGCCCGCGTGGGCCGCCACCGCCTTCGAGGGACGATGCGCCCCGCCCCGCCGGGGCGCCTTGCGCAAGGTCAACGGTGCGCGTCAGTTGCGGCCGGTGCGGTCGATCGCCGCGCGGTCCTGCGCGCTCCCGTCCGGCTCCTGCCGCGCGCGGCTCGGGAAGAGCACGCGCCGGAACAGCGCCTCGAGCCGACCGAGCTCGTCCTCGCTCTCGAGCTCCACGAGACGGCTCGGCGGGAGCGCCTCCGCCCCGGCGTGGTCCTCGAGCGCGCGGCGGAGCCGGCCGAGCCGCACGAAGACGAAGCGGTGGAGGAGCAGCACGACCGCGCCGGCGGTCGTCGCGCCGAGGCCGAGCAGGACGAGGAGCGATTGTAGAAGGCCGGCGCGCAGCGCGGCGTGGTGGCGCGTGAAGTCGTGGAGCACGAAGAGGCCGCCGACCTTCCGGCCCGCCGCATCGCGCACCGGGAAGATGCCGCGCACGTAGGCGCGCTCGCCGCGGAGCGCCTCGCCGAGCGCCAGCCCGCGATCCGGCACGGCCTCCGGATCGCCCGCGTAGTCGATGATTCCCTCGGTGAACGTGGTCGTGTCCACGACGACCACGTCGGGCCGGTCGTTCCAGGTGTTCGAGCGCGGCCCGAGCACGCGCGCCCAGGCCTGCTCGTCGAGGAACCTCTTCTTCACGAGCAGCCCGTACTCGTCGCCGGTGCGCGACTTCATCGCGGTGAGGAAGTGGTCGATCTCCTCGGCGAGCTCGACGTAGCCGAGGAGCTTCCCGCGGTGGAACCACGGGCGCACGGCGCGCAGCGCGAACGCCGTCTGGCCGAGCTCCTTCCCCGCCCCGAGCTCCCGCGTCTCGATCGCCTTCGCGAGCGTGACGCGGTCCACGCGATCGCCGAACAGCTCCGGGCGGTGGACCCGCAGGAAGACGGTCCGGGCCGGTTCCGGCTCGATGAAGTACCAGTGCGTCAGCCGGTCCCGCTCCTTCATCGTCGCGAAGAGCGGTCCGGCGACGGCGAGGAGCCTCTCGCGGTCGCGCTGGACGAAGGCGTCGCGCAGGTCGTCGTTCGCGAGGAGCGCATCGAGCGTCGAGGCGAGCTTCTCCACCTCGGCCCGCTCCTGCGCGGTGAACGCGTCCGCGGCGCTCTGCAGCGTGGCGAGGGCGGCGTCCTCGATGTTCTGCTCGAAGATGCCGCCGGCGACCCGCGCGCCGACGAGCGCCGCCGCGAGACACGCCGCGAGCACGAGCACACCGAGCTTGAGCTCGACCGAGAGGCTCCGCATCGCTTTCCCTTTGCGCGCTTCCCGAGCGGACGAGGCGCGCGGGGCGGAAACCTAGCACGGTCACCGGCGACGGGGGTTGCGCCCGGGCGCCGCGCATGCGAGGAGGCGAGGTGGACCCCGCACCCACAGCTCCGCAATGGCCAACCGCACCGAGCGTCTCAGCGTACCAGGCACCGCGCGCGGCGAGCGGCTCGACCGCTTCGTCGCCCGTGCGCTCGCCGTCTCACTCGAGCGGGCGCGCGTCCTCATCGGGGCGGGGAGCGTGCGCATCCGGGGCAAGACGTGCTCCGTCCAGCGCAAGCTGTACGGCGGCGAGGAGATCGCGGTCGAGTTCGCGGAGCCCCGCGCGGGACCGGCCGCCATGGAAGGACCCGACCTCGCCCGCCTCTACGACGACGCGGACTGCCTCGTCGTGTCGAAGCCGGCCGGGCTCCCGGTGCTCCCGGTCCGGGCGGGCGGTCCGTCCGCGGTCGGCGCCGCGAGCCGCCTCGGCGCGTTCGACGTGGACGGCCGCGCCGCGCCGGGCCTCCCGCACCGGCTCGACCGCGACACGAGCGGGTGCCTCCTCCTCGCGCGCTCCGACGCCGCGCTGGTCGCCCTCCACGCGGCGTTCGAGGCGGGGACGGTCGAGAAGGAGTACCTGGCCTTCGTCGCCGGCGCGCCGCCGGACGAGGCGGCGCTCGACACCGCGTACGGCCGGAGCCGCGACGACCCGCGCTACTTCACGACGCGGATCGTGTCCGCGCGGCGGGCGCGCCTCTCGTTTCGGGTCGAGGAGCGGCTCCGGGGCGCGGCGCTCGTCCGCGTCGTCCTCGACACCGGGCGCACCCACCAGATCCGCGTCCAGCTCGCCGACGCCGGCTACCCGGTGCTCGGCGATTCGACCTACGGCGTCCCGTCGCCCGCCATCGGGCGCCAGGCGCTCCACGCCGCGCGGCTCGCCTTCCCGCGGCCGTCGGACGGCGCTCGCGTGGAGGTCCGGGCGGAGCTGCCCGACGACCTCGCGGCCGCGCTCGCGGCGCTGCGCGGTTAGCCTGCGGCGCCGCCGCGGGCGCGTGTCAAGGTCTTGTCCCGTCCGGTACCGGCGTGCGATGGACGCGCCTCGATGCTCGATCTCTCGACGCTCAACCCGCCCCAGCGCGAGGCGGTGACCACGACCGAGGGACCGCTGCTCGTGCTCGCCGGCGCCGGGTCCGGGAAGACGCGCGTCATCGTCCACCGGATCGCCTACCTGCTCCACCAGGGCGTCGACCCCGAGGCGATCCTCGCGGTCACCTTCACGAACAAGGCGGCGGGGGAGATGCGGGAGCGGGTCGCGTCCGTCGCGGGCGCGCCGGGGGTGGACGTCTTCGTCTCGACCTTCCACAGCTTCGGGCTCTGGCTGCTGCAGCAGGAGCACCAGGCGGCCGGGCTGCCGAAGCGGTTCGCGATCTGCGACGCGGGCGACCAGATCACGCTCGTGAGGCGCTGCATGCGCGAGGTGAAGGTGGACGACCGCGCGTTCGACGCCCATCGCGTGCTCTCGCTCGTCTCGCGCGCGAAGAACGAGGGGAACAAGCGGATCCGGCCGGAGGGGCAGGGGGACGACTACGACCTCGTGGCGAGCGAGATCCAGCCGCGCTACGAGCGCGCGCTCGCGGCGCAGCGCGCGGTGGACTTCGACGACCTCATCGCGCGTCCCGTCGCGCTCCTCGCGAAGGACGAGGCGCTGCGGGCGAGGTACGCGAAGCGGTTCCGGTACCTGCTCGTCGACGAGTACCAGGACACGAACGTCGCGCAGCTCGAGCTCCTGAAGCTCGTCGCGGGAGAGGCGCGGAACGTCTGCGCGGTCGGCGACGACGACCAGGCCATCTACGGCTGGCGCGGCGCCGAGGTGAAGAACATCCTGCGGTTCGAGAAGCACTTCCCCGGCGCGAAGGAGGTCCGGCTCGAGCAGAACTACCGCTCGACCGGGCACATCCTCTCGTGCGCGAACGCGGTCATCGCGCGGAACGCCGACCGCCGCCCGAAGAAGCTCTTCACCTCCGCCGGTCCCGGCGACCCGGTCAGGGTCGTCCCGCTGCCCACGGAGGAGGACGAGGCCCGCTTCGTCGTCGAGGAGCTCGCGCGGCTCCGCCGCGAGGGGCGGCCGTGGTCCGACGTCGCGGTCCTCTACCGCCTGAACGCGCAGTCGCGCCCCATCGAGGAGGCGCTCCGCGAGGGGTCGGTGCCGTACACCGTCCACGGCGGTCCGGCGTTCTTCGACCGCTCCGAGGTGCGCGATCTGCTCGCGTACCTCAAGGTCTGCGTCGCGCCGAACGACGAGGTCTCGCTCGCGCGCATCCTGAACGTGCCGCCGCGCGGCATCGGCGACGCCTCGGTCGAGCGGGTCCACGCGTGGGCGGTGCAGAAGGGCGTCCCCCTATTCGATGCGCTCGCGCTCGCGGCGGAGGTTCCGGACCTGCCGCGCGGCGCCGCCGAGCGGATCGCCGCGTTCGTCGCGCTCGTCGAGAGGCACCGCGCGCGGTTCGAGCAGGGCCGTCCGGCGGATGCGGCGCGCGCCCTCGCCGCGGAGGTGGATCTCTACGGCCACGCCCGCGCGAGCGTGCAGTCGTTCGAGGCGGGCCAGCGCAAGGTGGACGCGCTCGACGGCATCCTCCGCTCGCTCGACGCGTGGGAGCAGCGGACCGCGAGGCCGAAGCTCGCGACGTGGCTGCAGCGGCTCGCGCTCGACTCGCGCGCGGAGGAGGACCCCGAGGCGGGCGAAGGCGTCACGCTCATGACGCTCCACGCCGCGAAGGGCCTCGAGTTCCCGGTCGTCTTCCTCGTCGGTGCGGAGGAGGACCTCCTGCCCTGCGCCGGGATCCAGGGCGCGGCGCGCGACCTCGACGAGGAGCGTCGGCTCGCCTACGTCGGCATCACCCGCGCGCGCGAGCGGCTCTACCTGACGCGCGCCGCGACGCGGACGAAGCGCGGCAAGGTCCTGCCGCGGACGCCCTCGCGGTTCCTCGAGGACCTGCCGCCCGGCGCCCACGAGAAGGTCGACCCCGCCGCCGCGCAGGAGGCGGCGGGGGACGTCGCCGCCTACGCCGCGGGCGTGATGGCGCGGCTCCGCGAGAAGCTCGGGGGCACCTCGAGCTGACCGGACCCTGGATCTGGACGCGGACGCAGAGCGAGCGCTCCCCCGCTGAATGTTCTGCGCGCGCTTGTGGCGCGGACCCGAACCCGCTAGATTCCCGCGCGCCTCCCGGGGCGGCTGCCGAAGCTTGACAAGTGCGCGCCCCTCCTCTAAAAGGCGCGTTTCCAATTCCGGGATTTCCGTAGGGTATTCCATGGCCAAAGGCACCACCCGCAGCGCGACGAAGGCCGAGGCTCTCGAGAGCCGTAAGTGGTGGCTCGTCGATGCGAACGAGAAGACCGTGGGCCGTCTCGCGACACGCATCGCCTCGGTACTCAAGGGCAAGCACAAGCCGAGCTACACGCCGTCGATGGACGTGGGCGACTTCGTCGTCGTCGTGAACGCCGGCAAGGCTCGCTTCACCGGGAAGAAGGAGACCGACAAGGTCTTCTTCAGCCACACGATGTACCCAGGCGGCGCGAAGCAGACGCCGATGGACAAGATCCGCGCGCGGCACCCGGAGGACATCGTCCTCAACGCGGTCCGCCGCATGCTGCCGCGAAGCAACCTCGGGCGGCAGATGCTGACGAAGCTCAAGGTCTACGCGGGCGACAAGCACCCGCACGCCGCGCAGAAGCCCGAGCAGCTGCCGCTCGCGCAGTGAGGAACGAATTCATGGCCACGCAGGCGAACATCACGGTCGGTCGGCGCAAGGAATCCGTCGCGCGCGTCCGGCTCATGCCGGGCACCGGCAACATCACCATCAACGGCCGCCCGATCGACGACTACTTCGGTCGCGAGACGTCGAAGATGATCCTCGTCGAGCCGCTCAAGCTCGTCGACCAGATGGGCAAGCTCGACGTCCTCGCGACCGCGAAGGGCGGCGGGCTCTCCGGCCAGGCCGGCGCCATCCGCCACGGCATCAGCCGGGCGCTCGTCGAGATGAACGCGGAGTACCGGCCCATCCTCAAGAAGGCCGGCTTCATGACCCGCGACGCGCGCGCGGTCGAGCGGAAGAAGTACGGCCGCCCCGGCGCCCGCAAGCGGTTCCAGTTCTCGAAGCGCTAGTCGGCTTCGACCTCACCACGCTCGAACATCTGAACGGCCGGCCCGCGACGACGCGGCGCCGGCCGTGTGTTCTTCGGGTCACAGCCACGCCTCGGTGAGCCCCGCTGCGCCCTCCCCGAGCTTCATCCGCAGCGGCCGCCGCCGCCAGGCCTCCGGCCGGATCTCGCTCGAGCGCTCGAGATCGACGAGGAACCGGTCGGCGAGCCGCTCCGCCAGCTCGGGCGCCTGGGCGACCACCGACGCCTCCCAGAGGAACGAGAGGCTCTGCGAGTCCATGTTGGTCGAGCCGATCACCGCGACGTCGTCCACGACGAGCGTCTTCGCGTGCATCATCGAGGCGGCGTACTCGAAGATGCGGACGCCTCCCGTGAGGAGCCGCGTGTAGGTGCGCCGCTGTCCGGCGCGCACGAGGGCGACGTCGTGGTGCGGCCCCGGCGCGAGGACCCGCACGTCCACGCCCTCGCGGGCCTGCGCGACGAGGAGGTTCTGCAGCGATCGGTCCGGCACGAAGTAGGAGTTCGCGACCCAGAGCCGGCGCCGCGCCGAGGCGATGAGCGCGTAGTACATCCGCGCCGCCTGCGTCGCGCGCGCCCAGGCGGGCGTGGACGCGACGACCGAGACGCGGATCGGGCCTTCGACCCGCAGCCGCGGGTAGGCGTCCCCGGGGAGGGGGTCGCCGCCCTCGTTCTGCCAGGAGTGGTCGAACGCGCGCTGCAGGTCCCCGACCACCGGGCCGCGGAGACGCGCGGCGGTGTCGCGCCAGGCGCTCGGGCTCGCCCCGTCGCCGAGCCAGCTCCGCCAGATGCCGAACCCGCCGACGTACGCGCGGCGTCCGTCGAACACGAAGATGCGCTGGTGGTTCACCCGGAACGGATCGGGGAGCGGCGTGTGGCGCCGCAGCTCGACGCCGTCGGCGCGCAGCCGCCGCTCGAGGCTGCGGTCGAACTTGAGCGAGCCGAACCAGTCGATGAGGATGCGGCAGGCGACGCCGCGGCGGCGCGCGAGGATCGCCCGCCCGATGCGCTCCGAGGGATCGCCCTCGCCCATCCACATGAACTCGGCGATGTGGATGGTCTCGCGCGCGCCGCGGATCTCCGCGTCGAGCGCGTCGAAGATGGCGCCGTTATCCACGAGCTCGAGCTCGTTCCCCTCCCGGACCGGGACGCCGACCTCGCGCTCGAGCAGCACGTCGAGCGGCACCTCGTCCGCGAGTCGCAGCATCCGCCGCGAGAGCTGCGCGCGCCGGACCCGGCGGGCGAGGTGCCCGCCGAGCGCCCCCAGCACGACGGCCGATGCGGCGGCCGCCAGCGCCCGTCCCGCCCGCACGCCCGAACCTTCTTCACGCGCCGCGCGCGGGGCACGCACGATGGCGAGGTTCCCCACATGGCGGCACGGGGCGGCGGAAGGGTCCCGCGACTACGGCTCTCCATGCGCCGCGCGGCCGCCCTGCTGGCGGCCCTCTCCGCAGGCGCCCTCCTCGTCGCCCTCGTCTTCTTCCGCCCGGGCTGGAGTGGCGGCCCGACGCTCGAGCCTCGCTTCGCGCTCGGTGCATTCCTCGCCCGCCTACCCGCCCACCTGCGCTGGCTCGGGCCGTTCGTGGCGCTTGCCGCGCTCCTGCCGGCGCTCCGCACGCTCGTCTGGCACGAGCTCTTGCCCCGGCCGCCGCCCCGCCTCGCGGACGCCTACCACGCGACCGCGCTCGGCGCCTTCGTCAACAACGCCGTCCCGGGGAAGCTCGGCCCGCTCGCCGCTGCCTGGGCGCTCGCGCGGATGGCGGGACGGCCCTTCGCGCCGGCGCTCTCCTCGCAGCTCCTCGCGAAGCTGCTCGAGCTCGGGGCCATCGTCGCGCTCGGCGCCGCGGCGGCCACCCTGCGCGACTCCGGGGCTTCGCTCGCCCGCGTCGTCGTCGCGGGGGCCGCGCTCTTCGCGCTCCTCTCGTCGGCCGCCGTCGTGCTCGCGCTCTCTGCGCCCCGCGCCGCGGCGCGGTTCGCCCGGGGGCTTCCGCGCGCGGGCGCGGCGCTCCGCGCGCTCGGGGACGGGATCGTCGGGGCCGGACGTCCGGCGCGGCTCGCCGCGGCGCTCGGGCTCGCGCTCCTGCCCGCCCTCGGCGCAGGGATCGCGTACGCGCTCCCGCTGCGCGCCATGGCGCTGCCGGACAGCGCGACAGGCGGCGCGCTCCTCGTCGCGGTGATCGCCTTCGGACAGCTCACGCCAGGGCTCCCCGTCGGTGCCGGTGTCTACTGGTCGCTCGCGTCATGGGCGGCGCGGCAGCTCGGCGCCACGGCCGAGGACGCGGCGGCGCTCGCGATCCTCACCCACCTCGGGATGGTCGGGGCCGGGCTCGCCGTCGGCGCCGCCTCGGCGGTGGCGCGCCGCGCGACCGTCGTCGAGCTCGTCCGCCGCCGGCGCGAGGTCGAGCGGCTCGCCGACCCGCCCACACGCATGCCTACATAGGGCGGGCCGCGCTGTCCCGCGCGCCCGGCATTGGATCGCTCTGGATCGCGGTGTTACGCTTCCGAGCGCATGGAGCTGAACGAGATCCTGCAGGTCGCCCTGCGCGGCAGCGCCTCCGACATCCACCTCAAGGCGGGGCTCCCGCCGATGTTTCGAGTGGACGGCGCGCTCGTCCCGCTGAAGGACGCGCGGCGCCTCCCGCCCGAGGAGATCGCGCGGATGGCGCTCGGGATCATGAACGAGTACCAGAAGGAGAAGTACAAGCAGACGAACGAGGTGGACCTCGCGTACGGCGTGCCGGGCCTCGGCCGCTTCCGCGTGAACATCTTCCAGC
>WNGB01000287.1_pt1 | contig 74877 bp, 62 predicted proteins | sample 5400681 | NCBI WGS metagenome assembly WNGB01 (sample SAMN13153367, study PRJNA577476) | soil metagenome | isolation source: 115 cm soil or saprolite under grassland replicate 2 | place: USA:California | collected 2016-06-15 | reverse complement strand
CACGACCGGCTCTGGTACCGGATCTGGAAGACCGTCGGCAAGGACCGCCCGGACCTCGAGGACGACATCCTGGACGACAAGAAGCTGCGGGTCGTCACCGACCGCCTGCCCCACGAGGCGCAGGTGAAGACCTACACGAACCTGACGGAGTGGATGAAGGCCAAGTCGAGGGCGGAGGCCGAGAAGGGGCTGCTCGCCGAGGAGGTCGCCTCCGGAGGGGTGCTGTACGTCGACGAGGTGGCCGAGTACCCCCAGTTCAAGTACCGGGGGCACGTCCGCGAGATCGACGACCCCCTGTACGGCCCGGTGGTGTACGGCGGGTCGGTGTTCAAGGGGCAGAAGGCCCCGGGCCGGGTGAAGTGGCTCGGCCGGCCGGCCGGGTACGACAACGAGGACACCTACCGCAGGCTGCTCGGCTTCAACAAGGACGACCTGAGGCGGCTCGCCTCGCAGGAGGTGATCTAGGCAATGGCCACGTCCGGAAGCGGGGACGGGTTCGAGGAGTTCTGCCGGGAGGAGTTCAACCCGGCGGCGGTCTTCTCCAAGCCTGAGGCCCTGAAGGGCTACCGCGTGCTCTCCTGCACGCAGTACATCCTGGGGCCGAGCTGCGCCAACTATCTGGCCGAGCTCGGCGCCGAGGTCATCAAGATCGAGCAGCCGCGGGCGGGCGAGCCCATGCGGCACACCACCCCGTGGAACGAGCCCTCCCTGTACCCCCTGTCCCGGTGGCTGCCGCAGCGGGGGACGGGGCTGGGGTTCTTCGGGGCCAACTTCAACGAGTACTTCGTCGGCCTCGACTTCCACCGGCCCGAGGCCAAGGACATCATGTTCAAGCTGGCGGCCAAGTCCGACGTCATGGTGGAGAACTACCGGCCCGGCACGTTCGACCGCTGGGGGGTCGGCTACCGGCAGCTCCGGGAGGTCAACCCGCGGCTCGTCTACGCCTGGCTGGGCGGCTTCGGGGGCTGGGGCCCTGGCCGCACGCGCGCGTCCTACGACATCCTCGGCCAGGCCCAGGGCGGCGCCTTCGGGATCACCGGGCTGCCGGAGGAGCAGGGCGGGTACCCGTCCAAGCACACCATCTGGCTCGCCGACTACTGGGGCGGGATGATGCAGGCGGTCCACATCCTGGCCGCGCTGCACTGGCGGGAGACCCAGTCCGGCGAGGGGGGGTTCATCGAGTACTCCCAGGTCGACGGGGTCAGCCGCCAGCTCGAGTGGTCCCTGCCGGTGTACGGGCGCCTCGGCGTCGTCCGCCAGCGGTGGGGCAACTGGGACACCGAGGTCACCGTGCACGGGATCATCCGCTGCGGCAGGTCCTCCCATCCCGACTCGGACAACCCCCAGGAGCAGGAGGAGGGCTACCTCCTGGTGACGGCCTACGCGGACGGGGACTTCGCCAGGCTGTGCGGCGTGGTCGGGCGGGCCGACCTGGCGGCGAAGTACCCCGACCTCGGCTCCAGGGTCACCGCCGACGCCCAGCGGGAGATCTACGCGGCCCTGGAGGAATGGGCGGACGACAAGACCAAGGAGGACGCGGCACGCATCCTGGACGAAGGCGACATCCTGAACCAGCCCGTGTGGAACGCCAAGGAGGTCGCCGAGCACCCGCACTGGCGGGAGCGCGGCTCGATCCAGTGGCTGGACGACCCGACCTTCGGCGACGTGCTGGCGCAGGGCCCCGCCTACAAGCTGAACGAGACGCCACCCAGGCTGAAGACGGCCTTCAAGCCTGTGGGCGCCGACAACGAGTACATCTACGCGAAGCTCGCCGGCCTGAGCAAGGGCGAGATCGAGCGGCTCACCGAAGAGGAGGTGATCTAGGGTGGCGGGCGGCAACGCGGGCCTGATCCTGCGCTGCGAGGTGTGCGGGACGAAGAACTACCTCGACCCCTACGCCTTCTTCAACTTCTCGGGGACGACCAAGTGCGCCAACTGCGATCAGGCCTACGCGATCGCGCTGCAATCCGGTCTGATGACGAGCGGGCCGGAGCGGACGGACGGCGAGCCGGACCGCTTGCCTGGCTACGCGGAGAGCGCGGACTTCGAGCCGATCACCGGTGCCGGCAAGACAGCCGCCTCGCCAAAGGCCCAGGCCAAGATGATCGGCAAGCCGAAGCCGATCTCCCAGAGCATCCGGGGCCGGCCCACGAGCGGGAGGCCGCTCAGCGAGGACGAGCTTATCGGATCGCGGCCACGTTTCGTCGTCGAGGGGTAGGAGGGGCGCCATGTGGGAGTGCTTCCGTGAAGCCCTCAATCCGGAGATCCAAAAGGCATACGTCGGCTACTGCACGCGTGCCGAGGCGCCCTTCTGGGTCATGGTCCCCAAGGAGGATGCCTCCAGCGACACCTGCCCCTTCTGCGGGGCGCCGAGAGCAGCCCAGCCGACCGTGGCGGCGGTGGCCAGTGGAGGTGACTGACCGTTGAAGGTCGAGTTCTACTACTCCCCCAAGGACAAGCCGTCCGAGCGGTTCCCGGCGAGCGTCGACAACATCCTGAAGAAGCTGGACGAGTTGCAGCGGCTCGGCGTCCGGGCCGGCGCGATCGACGTGAACGGGGTCGAGGACGTCTTCCGCGTCTACCATAGGGCGCTGGTGGGCCCGAGCTCGGCGAAGCGGGCCGTGTTCGGGATGAAGGGCGGGCTCGAGGCCGACTTCGGCAGGTCGTGCCCCGCCCTGTACGTCTACGAGGACGTCGAGGCCCGCTACCCCTCGGACGCCTACCCGCGCAGTGACCGGGAGAAGGGGCTCATCGGCATCGAGGTGGCCCTGGACGAGCTGCTTGCCGCGCACCGGCCCGCGACCCAGCCCGCGGAGCCATGGCCGGAGGACTCGCAGCCATAGCCAGAGGAGGTCCGAGGCCCTCGGCGCGAGGGTCCGGTTGGCGCGATCGGAGGTGGCGATGGGAAGGATTCCCGATGAGTACCTCCCTCCGGAGGATCTGAGGCCGACGAGGATACGGACCATCCCGGAGGTGCAGGCCTACCCCGACCGCATGAACCCGGCGGCGGAGCTGCTCGACCGGCAGGTGGAGCAGGGCCGCGGGGACAGGCCGGCGATCCACTTCCAGGACCGCGTCACCACCTACGCCAGCCTTCAGGACCAGGCGAACAGGTTGGGCAACGTGCTGGCGGCCCGCGGGGTGGAGGAGGAGGACCGGGTCGTGATCCTCTCCCCCAACCAGCCCCTCTCGGTGGCTGCGAACTTCGCGGCCATGAAGCTCGGAGCCGTCCCGGTCCCCGCCTCCCCCCTGCTCTCGCCGCCGGAGATCGCCTGGGTGCTGAACAACTCCGAGGCCCGCGTGCTGCTCGCGCACCCGGCGATGCTGCCGCTCGTCGCCAGGGCCAGGTCCGAGTTCGCAGGAGACCCGGCGGTCCTCGGGCTGGCCCCCCCGTCGGACGGACTCGCCGAGGCCGGCGTCGAGTCCGTCCTCCCGCTGATGGAGAAGGCCGACGCCGCGCTCCAGGCCGTGCCCCGGGAGAAGGACCGGATCGGGGTCCTTCTCTACACCTCCGGCACGACCGGCAAGCCGAAGGGCGTCGTGCACCTGGTGGAGGAGGTCCTCGCCGTCGCCGACACGTTCGGGCGCTACGGCTGGAAGCTTCGCGAGGACGACGTGGTGTTCAGCCCCGCGCCCCTGGCGTTCGCTGCGGGGTATGGGGCGATGGCGATCATCCCGTTCCGCTTCGGGGCCGCCGTCTCCCTCATGCCCCGGTTCGAGCCCGAGGCGGCGTTCCAGGCGGTGGAGCGCCACCGCGCCACCGTCCTCACCATCCTGCCGACCTCCTACCGCAAGATGCTGCAGGTGCCAGACGCCGAGAAGCGCTTCGACCTGTCGGCCGTGCGGCTGTGCACGGGCGGCGGCGAGGCGCTGACCGCGGAGACGTACCAGAGCTGGCTGGACCAGTTCGGGCTCGAGATCTTCGAGGGCTTCGGTACGACCGAGATGCTCTATGTCTTCGTGTCGGCCGTCGTGACCGAGAAGGCCAAGCCCGGCTCGTTCGGCACCCCTGTCCCCGGCTACGAGGCCAAGGTCGTGGACGACCAAGGGAACGAGCACGCGCCGGGCGAGCTCGGCCGGATGGTGGCCAGAGGCCCGACCGGGACCATGTACTGGCGACCCCTTGAGGAGGGCGCCCGGCTCATGGCGAGCCAGCGCCAGGCCGTCGTCGGCGAGGGCTGGAACGTGGTCGGTGACTACGTGCAGACCGACCAGGACGGCTACTTCTGGTTCGTGTCCCGGGAGGACGACCTCATCAAGTCCTCGGGGTACCGCATCGGGCCGGACGAGGTCGAGATGGCGATCGCCACGCACCCCGCCGTGGCCGACGTCGGGGTCGTCGGCGCTGCCGACCCGATACGCGGGCAGAACACCAAGGCGTTCGTGGTGCTGAATGAGGGGTGGGCCCCAAGCGACGCCCTCGAGCAGGAGATCATCGACCACTGCCGGAAGGAGCTCGCCGTCTACAAGCTCCCTCGCGAGTTCGAGTTCGTGGAGACGCTGCCAAGGACCGTCACCGGCAAGCTGCTGCGGCGCGTGCTTCGGGAAGGTGTCTAGCCTGTAGCCTGGACCTTCGGCCGGGCGCAATGCCCGGCCGAAGAGCTGCTGGGCGCCGGGAGGCCATGACGAGTGGCGACATACGAGCGTGAGTGGCTCTGCCAGCGCATCGTCGAGGACGCCCCGGACGTGATCATCTTCGCGGACCGGGAAGGCGTCATCCGTCTCTGGAACGCTGGTGCCCGGGCCGTGTTCGGCTACGAGCCCGAGGAGGCCCTGGGTCAGACCTTGGACCTCATCGTCCCCGAGCGCCTCCGAGAGCGGCACTGGGAGGGGTTCAACCGGGTGATGGCCACCGGCGTCACGCGCTACGGGCGGGAGCTCCTCGCCGTCCCGGCCATCGGGAAGGACGGGGGGCGCATCTCCGTCGAGTTCAGCGTCGTCATGTTGCGGGACGCCGGTGGCAAGCCGCTTGGGGTCGCCGCCATCCTGCGGGACGTCACCCAACGCTGGCAGGAGCAGCGGCGGTTGCGGGAACGCCTGGCGGCGGCGCTGGAGGCTACGTCGGCTCCGAGCCCCCCAGGCTCCGCTTGAGGATCGCGAAGAGCCCCACGGTGCCGTAGGCGACGCCCTCGCGGTTCGGTGCGATCAGCGGCAGCGCGCTGGCCAGCTCCCACCCCTGTCTGCCCGCCTCCTCCAGCCAGTCCAGCCGGGGGAGGAGCCCCTCCTCCGTCTCCTCGAACAGCACCATCTCGCCCTTGTACTCCCAGCGCATCCCCTGCTCCTCTCCGCCGCCGTCGGTCGGCGGGGTAACTTCTACCGTATGGGCGGGGTAACTTCTAATGCGTGAGCGAGAGCGCTGGCGACATCGTCGTGCGGACCGCGGGGCAGCAGGACCTCTTGGAGCTGGCGCGTCTGTGGCTGTCGCTGCGCTTGGAAGAGGCAGGTTCCAGGGACTCCGAGACGTCTGCCGACCTCAGCCCCTTCTACGAGCTGGCCGGTCGGCGCTCCCGCGAGCCCGCCACCATCCTCCTCGTCGCCTACCGGGGCGACCAGGCCGTCGGGTTCTACTGTGGCCGGGTCCAAGGCCGCGTGGGAGCGGGCATCGACCTCTACGTACGGGCGGAGGCGCGGCGGCGAGGGGTCGGCAGACGCCTGCTGGGTGCGGCACTGGCCGAGTACCGCGAACGAGGCGCGGACCGGATCGTTGGCGCCCTGCGAGGCGACAAGGGATCCCACGGCTTCTGGGCGAGCGTCTGGAGGGAGCACCCGTCGCGCCTGCTGGCCACGAGGTCGGCAGCGGGGGTGGAGTGGCGCACGAGGTCCATCACAGCGGCCAGGGGCAGCCCGACGGCCAGTCGAACCCGTAGTAGTCGTCCCCCATCCACTCCCTGATGTGGACCCGGGTCTCGGACAGGATGTCCAGCCGGGGCGAGAACTCGATCACCGCCACGCGCCTGTCCTCCCCGTCGAAGCACCGTACCGCCCAGCGCCCACCCTCCTCGATGGTCACGACGTCGATGGGATCGATGCCCTCACCCCAGATCCCCATCCGGTCCAGCACGTCCCGGCTCGTAAGGGTCTCCTCCCCGATCCTCACCTCCTGCCTGCCCGAGCCCAGCGGGCCGAAGGTCATCTCCACCCACTCCCGCGACGCCGGCCTCGGTGGCACGTCGCGCTCGACCGGCGCCGGCGCGAGCAGCGCAGGCACGGTCCCCGGCGAGGACAGGCCCAGGATCGCCGCGCGCACCGCCGCCTCGGCGCGCAGCGGGTCCTTCCCGCCGCCCAGGACGACCATGATCCGACCCTGCGCCACCTCGCCGGCCAGGCCCGCCAGCGCCTGCCCGAGGCGGAGGAGCAGGTCGGTCCCGAACCCCAGCGAGGCGTACTCCCCCTCGAGCAGGTCGTAGCCCAGGTACCAGACGAGCATGTCCGGCCGGAACCGCAGCGCCCGCGGCGCGAAGGCCTCCAGGGTCGCCTCCAGGTAGGCCTCGGCGGACATGCCTGCTCCCACCCGCACGTCGAACTTCTCCGGGTGCGGCGGAGGGAACCCTTCCGTGCAGACGCAGACGTACATCGTGCTCGCATCGGCACCGAGCACGTCCAGGGTGCCGTCCGCGTGATGCGCGTCGGTGTCCACGACGGCCGCGCGCCAGGGCCCTCGGGCCCTGAGGTCCGACAGCGCGAGGGCCACGTCGTTCAGCAGGCACATGCCGCCATAGAACGCCCTGCCGGCGTGGTGGCCGCCCAGCGCGGGCAGGGCGACCGCCGCGCCACCCTGCGCCTGCACGTCGCGCGCGGCCGCCACGACCGCGCCCGACGACCGCAGGGCGAGGTCCTGCAACCTGCTCCGCTCCACCCGCCCCACCAGGCTCGGAGCGTGGACCCGGAGCAGCAGGTCCCGCCCCGGGACCTCGTCGACCTGCAGCAGCGTCGACACCTCGCCCAGGCTTCCGGGGAGCCACGACAGCCGGGGCCGATCGCGGAAGGACGGGTGGGAGTAGACGCGGACACGGCCCATGGCATCCTCCACCGTCAACTGCTCATGCCTCCTCCCGCCAAGGGCCGGGGCAGGGCCTTCTCGGTGAAGGCCACCACCTCCATCGCCACCGCCCGGTTGTTCGAGAGCCCTCCGTGGTTCACCCAGTGCTTGAGGTAGGAGCCAAAGCCGTCGGGTGGTTCGTCGGCCTTGAGAACCATCCCCTCGGCCACGTTCACGAGCTCGGCCCTGGCTAGGGAGGAGACCAGATCCGCGCACGCCCTTCGGATGCCGGGGATGTCCTCTTCGCCGACCACCACAAGGACGGGGATGCCGGAGGCCAGATGGACGGGCAGCCCACGCAGGACTTCCACGACCTGGCCAGGGTACTCCTGCCTCACCTTGGGCGAGGAGAAGGTCCGCAGCGCGTAGATCCCTTCGGGGGAGGGCTGCTGCGGGAGCGCCGGCGAGACGGCGACGACCACGTCGGCGCCGCTCAGCAGGGCGAGCCGTCCGCCCAGGCTGTGCCCGACCGCGACGACCGGTCCGTGGCTCCGGGCCTGCTGGACGGCTGCCTGCACCTCGCCGAGGACCGCCGGCCCGAATGCCTCAGGGTGCTCGCCATGACCGGGAAGATCGGGGACCGTGCAGACGATGCCGGCCTCCGCCAGGGTGAGGGCCAGCCCCAGCATGGTTTCCTTGCACGACCCGTAGCCGTGGAAGAGCACCGCGCCCGCGGCCGGGGCGACGTCTGGGGAAACCTGCCAAGCTGGTATCGGTGCGCCAGGCCCGTCCAGCTCGACGTGTCGAATGTCCATCGGCACCTGCCCGAACCCCGCACGTCATCGCCTACTCGGATCCGGTGCAGTCTACCCCGGCTCAGGGCCCGGCATCCCACCGTGCACCAGGTGGGCCGCTACTGGTCGAGCAGGCCCATGCCGCGGGCCCAGGAGGTCGCGTACGCGTCGACCGAGGACCTCTCGGCCCCCGGGCTGACGGTGAGCGGCTTCAGGCACTCGACCATGACCGCCACCTCGTCGGTGGTCTCCTTCTTGGCCGCCCCCTCGGCCGCGCCGGGCTGGGGGCCGTGGTGGACGCCGGCCGGGTGCAGGGTGGCCATGCCCCGGTCGATCCCCTTGCGGCTGAAGAAATCACCTGCGTGGTAGAAGAGCAGCTCATCGTTATCAATATTTGAATGGTAGAAGGGCACCCGCAGGGCGCCCGGCTCGGTCTCGAACGGGCGGGGCGCGAACGTGGCGATGTCGAACCCGCGGCAGCGGAAGGTCGTGTGCACGCTCGGCGGCAGGTGGTAGCGGGGGCTGACCACCGGCCGGAAGTCGGCCACGTTGAGCCGGTAGGGCACCAGGTCGCCCTGCCAGCCGACCACGTTGAGGGGGTGGTGCGGAAAGGTGAAGGTGGTGACCTGGCCGCGGCGCCGCACCTTGACCCGGAACTCCCCGCGCTCGTCGTGCGGGTCGGGCTCAGGGGTCTCGAGGACCCCGGGGTCGAACAGGGCGTGGTGGCCGAGCAGGCCCTTGTCGGGCAGGACGAACTCGTCGCCCTCGATCAGCAGGAAGAAGTTGTCGCTGGTCTCCGGGACCACCCGGTGGGTGGTGCCCTTGGGGACCACGAGGTAGTCGCCGGGCCGGAAGCCGAGCGGGCCGTAGTCGGTCTCGAGCGTGCCGCTGCCCCGGTGGACGAAGTAGACGACGTCGCCGCCGGCGTCCCGGACGAAGAACGGCATCGGCGCGGAGCGGCGCGACACCAGGATGGCCAGGTCCTCGTTGGACAGCACCACCAGCGGGCCGCCCTCGGGGTCGGCCTGGTCGGGCGGGGTGACCTGGTTCCAGTCGAAGGCCCAGGGCCGCAGCGGCCCCTCGACCTTGACCCAGGCGGTCGGCGGCGCGGTCCGGTACAGGTGCGAGGCCCGCCCGGTGAACGCCTGGCGGCCGTGCTCCTCCTCGTAGGTCCCCTCGGGCAGGTCGACGTGCGCCTGCCTGGTCACCCTGCCCTTCGACTGCGGGATCATCGCGTCCTCCTCGGTGTCGGCATCGTCGCCCCAAGGCCGTACCGGCAGCCTACCCGTCCCGGGGTCAAGGGCTCACCGCGAGGCCCGGAGCGCGCCGTCGAGCGCCCGGGCCGGCCCTGTCCGGAGCCCGTCGCCGACCGTCACCTCGGCCGCGCCGAGGTGACGGGCGAGCCGCCAGGCAGCCGCCGCGGCCGCCTCGAACGCCTCGGCCCCCACCCCCGCTTCCACCGTGAGGCCCCGCAGCAGCAACTGGCCGTTGGGTCGGTCGTGCTTGGGGTCGACCCGGGCGACCAGGCGGTCGCCGGCCAGGACCGGCATCACGTAGTAGCCGTGGCGACGCTTGGCTGCGGGCGTGTACACCTCGATGCGGTAGTGGAAGCCGAACAGCCGCTCGGTCCGCTCCCGGAACCAGATGAGGGAGTCGAACGGGCTGAGCAGGACCGGCGGGCGGCTGACCCGGCGCGGGACCGGCGTGCCCGGCACCAGGTAGGCCGGCTTGGCCCAGCCCTGCACCGCGACCTGCTGGAGCAGCCCGCCGGCGACCGCCTCGGCCAGCGCGGGCCTGGCCTCGGCGGGCGGCAGCCGGAAGTAGTCGGCCAGGTCGGCCGCGGTGCCCACCCCGACGGCGCGGGCGGCCAGCACGGTGAGCGCGACCGCGGCCTCCTGCCCGGTGGGGACCGAGAGGTCGAGGCCGGGCGGCAGGACCCGCTCGGCCAGGTCGTAGCGGCGCTCGAACCGGACCCGGTCGTGGACCAGCAGCACGCCCTGGTCGAACAGGTCCTCGAGCACGTGCTTGGCCGGGGCCCAGTCCCACCAGGTCCCCCGCGGGCCGGCATCCGGCTGCCGGAAGGCCGAGGCGGCCAGCGGCCCCTCCTCGGCGATGCGCGCGAGGATCCTCGGGTACAGGTCGGCGTGCTCGGCGCGGACCCCGGCCCACCAGCCCCGGGTGGTCGCCGCCATGCGGCGCATCCGCGGCAGGAACCAGCGGTAGCTGTCGATGGGCAGGAACGAGGCGGCGTGGCCCCAGTACTCGAACCCCGCCCGCCGTCGGTACAGCAGGCGCTCGAACGCGGCCGGGTCGTGGGCGCCGGCCCGGGATGCCAGGACAAGCTCGTGGCTGCGGGCGACCACATTGATCGAGTCGACCTGGATGGCCCCGAGGCGCCGCAGCGCGGCCCGCAGGGCGGCCGGCCCGGCCGCGCGAGCAGCGGGCGCGGAGAGCAGCCCCTGGGCGGTCAAGGCGAGCCGGCGCGCCTGGCCGGCGGAGAGGGACTCGGGCATGGCCCAACCCTACCGGGCCCCACCGACAGCGCCGCGCGGTCCTTTCAGGCGCCGGCACTGGACCGGGAGTGCCTGGCCTCGAGCGTGCTGCCGGACTGTGGCGCCGCCTCGCCGCCGCCGCGCCCGCCTGGCTACTGCTCGGCCAGCGCGGCCGCCTGCAGCAGGGCCTGCTCGAAGACGCGGTCGCGGCCGAACACCTCCAGCTCGGCGCCCAGCCCGGCCGGGTCGCTGACCAGGTGCGTCAGGCCGACCTTGCGGCGGGTGGTGGCCTGCCCGGGGGTCTCCACGGTGGCGACCAGGTGGCCGGGTGGCGCCTCCACCCGGAGGCTGGCCGGGCCGTCGTCGGTGTCGACCTGCAGGTCGACCCTGGTGAGGGTGCCGGAGCCGAGCGACTGGGCGATGTGGGCCTCGCAGGTGCCCCGCTCGGTGGCGTAGCGGGCGACCCAGGCGTCGCCGGTCAGGTGGGCCCGGTCCAGTGCCCAGCCGAGCCGGGAGGCGAACCACCCGGTCAGCTCGAGCCCGGCGGTCGGCTCGACCGCGTCCACCCGCAGCCAGCGCACCCGGTCGACCGCGCTGCGCAGCGGCGGGCCGCCGAACGGCGCGGCCAGCAGCTCCCGCCAGGGCGTCAGCCGCTGCCAGACGCAGTCCGACAGCGCCGCGGTGAGGGCCGAGGCGGCCTTGGCGAGCCGCGCGAGGTCGGCGGGCGGGTCGGCGAACGCGGCCGAGTCGACGATCAGCCGGTCGCTGACCGAGGCGAGCTCGTCGAACGCCTCGTGGGCGAACGGCGGCGTGCCCCACCAGAAGGTGAACACCGGCAGCTCGGGCAGGAGCAGCGGCAGCACCACCGCGGTCAGGTGGCGCGGGTCGACGGTGGCGTGCACGACCACCTCGTCCCAGGCCATGCCCGGCCCGCGGTCCTGCTGCACCACCCTGGCCCAGGCGCGCACCCCCTGCCGGCCCTCTGGCGGCGCGGCGATCAGCACCACGCAGCGCGACGGCGCCCGCGGCCCGAGCCGCTCGACCGCGGCCAGCGCCTGCTGGCCGCCGGCCCGGTCCTGGCAGACGACCACGAGGTTGGCCACGCTGGCGCGCACGAGCGCGCCCTGGTCGCCCTCCCACGCCCGGCGCTGGCGCTCGAGCGCCTTCTCGATCTCGCCCGGGGCGACCGCCTCCAGGGCCCAGCCCTGCGCCCCGCCCCGCCTGGCCGTGTCGGTCACGGCCGTCTCCAGCGCCGGCCGGGCCGGTGCCGGGCGACCAGCTCGTCGGCCGCCTTCGGGCCCCACTCCCCCGCCGCGTAGTTGGGCAGGTCGGGCGGGGGCGCCTCGGCCCAGCGGTCCAGGATCGGCTGGACCACGTGCCAGGCCTCCTCGACCGAGTCCCAGCGGGGGAACAGCGTCGGGTCGCCCACCATCACGTCCAGGAGCAGGCGCTCGTACGCGTCGGGCAGGTCGTCGGCGAACGAGGTGCCGTAGGAGAAGTCCATGTTGACCGAGCGGACCTCCATGGAGGGGCCGGGCACCTTGGCGCCGATCTTCATGGTGATGCCCTCGTCGGGCTGGATGCGCAGCACCAGCGCGTTCGGCTCGAGCCCGTCCTGGGCGGCCTCGCCGAACGGCAGGTGCGGCGCGGCCTTGAACTGCACCACGACCTCGGTGGCCCGCTTGGGCAGCCGCTTGCCGGTGCGCAGGTAGAACGGCGTGCCCGCCCAGCGCCAGTTGTCGACCAGCAGCTCGACGGCCAGGTAGGTCTCCACGGTCGAGCCGGTGGCGACGTTGGGCTCGTCCCGGTAGGCGGCCACCTGCTCGCCGTTGACCCAGCCCTCGCCGTACTGGCCGCGGACGACGGCGCGGTCGACCGCCTCGCCCTCGATGCGGCGCACCGCCTTGAGCACCTTGGCCTTCTCGTTGCGCACGTCCTCGGGCTCGAAGGTGGCCGGCGGCTCCATCGCGACCAGGGCGAGGACCTGCAGGGCGTGGTTCTGGATGATGTCGCGGACCGCGCCGGCGGTCTCGTAGAAGTTGCCGCGGTGCTCGATGCCGAGCGACTCGGCCACCGTGACCTGCACGTGGTCGACGTAGCGGTGGTTCCAGACCGGCTCGAAGATCCCGTTGGCGAAGCGGAACGCGATGATGTTCTGGACGCTCTCCTTGCCCAGGTAGTGGTCGATGCGGAACACGTCCCGCTCGGGGAACACCTCGGTGACCAGCGCCTGCAGCTCGCGGGCGGAGGCCAGGTCGTGGCCGAACGGCTTCTCGACCACCACCCGTGACCAGCCCCGGTCCCAGCCGCGGCCGCCGATGCCCGACTTGCCGATCCCCCGGATGGCGTCGGGGAACAGCCTCGGGATCAGCGACAGGTAGAACAGGCGGTTGCCGTCGGTGCCGTGCTCATCGTCGAAGCGGTCGAGCAGGTCCCCGATGCGCGCGTAGGTGTCGGGGTCGCCGCCCGACCCGGCGATGTAGTGCAGGCGGCTGGCGAACGACTCCCACACCTGCTTCTGGACCGGCTGCGTGCGCGAGAACTCCTCGACCGCCTTGCGCATGTCGGCCCGGTACTCCTCGTCGGTGAGCCCGGTGCGCGAGGAGCCGACCATCGCGAAGTTCTGCGGCAGCAGCCGGTGCAGCTCGAGGTTGTACAGGGCGGGCACGATCTTGCGGTGGGCGAGGTCCCCGGAGCCGCCGAACACCACCATCGCGGTCGGCGGCGGCGTGGCCCGGACCCGTTCGCCGACCAGCAGCGGGTTGCCGTCCCCGGGCGTCACCGCGGCACCCCGGTGGTGTGGACCGGGTGGCCGCCGAACTCGTTGCGCAGCGCAGAGATCAGCCTGCCGGCGTAGGAGTCCTCCACCCGCGAGCGCAGCCGCATGATCAGCGACAGGTTGATGACCGGGGCGGGCACGTCCTTGGCCAGGGCCTCCTCGACCGTCCAGCGCCCCTCGCCGGAGTCCTCGACCCAGCCGCTGAAGCCGGCCAGCTCCGGGTCCTTGGCATAGGCGGACGCGGTCAGGTCAAGCAGCCAGGAACGCACCACGCTGCCGTGCCGCCAGAGCTCGGCGACCTGCCGCAGGTCGAGGTCGTAGTCGCTGGCGTGGAGGATCTCGAAGCCCTCCGCATAGGCCTGGAGCAGGCCGTACTCGATGCCGTTGTGGACCATCTTCACGTAGTGGCCGGCCCCGGACGGGCCGACGTGCGCATAGCCGCCCTCGGGGGCGAGGGCCCGGAAGGCCGGCTCGGCCCGGGCGAACGCGTCAGCGGGGCCACCCACCATCAGGCAGAAGCCCTCCTTCTGCCCCCAGACGCCACCCGAGGTGCCGACGTCGAGCAGGGAGACCCCCTTCTCCTCCAGGGCGCGGGCCCGTGCCGCCGAGTTGTGGAAGTTGGAGTTGCCGCCGTCGATCAGCACGTCCCCGGGGTCGAGCAGCCCCGACACCCGGTCGACCGCCTCCTGGGTCGGCGCCCCGGACGGGACCATGACCCAGACCGTCCGCGGCGCCTCCAGCTTGTCGCGGAGTTCCTCGAGGGTGCCAGCGGGCTCCGCGCCGTCAGCTGCGACCGCTGCGACCGTCTCGGGCGAGCGGTCGAAGGCGACCACCCGGTGGCCGTCCTTCAAGAGCCGGCGGGTCAGGCCCGCCCCCATCCGTCCGAGCCCCACCATGCCGATGTCCACCTGGTGTCCTCCCCTGCCACGCCGGTCCGGGGTGCGCCGGTCAGCCTCGGCCTGCGGCCCTGGCCCGCTTGCCCTCGACGGTGTCGAGGGCGGCCTGGTAGCTGTCGGCGAACTTCTTGACGCCCTCCTCCTCGAGTTCCCGGCCGACGGTCGCCTCGTCGATGCCCAGGCCGGCCAGGTCCGACCAGAGCGCGTGGGCCCGGTCGAGGCCGTCGGCCACGGTCTGGCCGCGGACCACGCCGTGGTCGGCGAACGCCTCGATGGTCTCCAGCGGCATGGTGTTGACCGTCTGCCTGGCGACCAGCTCCTCGACGTACACGACGTCGCGGTAGGCCGGGTTCTTGGTGGAGGTCGACGCCCACAGCGGGCGCTGGACGCGGGCGCCCTCGCGGGCCAGCGCCTCCCAGCGCGGTCCGGTGAACGTCTGCTTGAACACCTCGTAGGCGAGCTTGGCGTTGTCAACCGCGGCCGTGCCCAGCCGCTGCCGCGCCGTGCCGGCGCCGGGGCCACCGCCGCCGACGATCGCCTGCAGCTTGCCGTCGACGTTGGTGTCGACCCGGCTCACGAAGAACGACGCGACGCTGGCGACCGTCTCGAGGTCCCCGCCAGCGTCGGCCAGCTCCTCGAGCCCGCCAAGGTACGCCTCGATGACCTCCCGGTAGCGGTCGATCGAGAAGATGAGGGTCACGTTGATGTTGATGCCTGCGCCGATCGACGCCCGGATCGCGGGGATGCCCTCGGCGGTGGCGGGGATCTTGATGAACACGTTGGGCCGGTTGAGGGCGGCGAACAGCCGCTTCGCGTCGCGGATGGTGGCGTCGGTGTCGCCCGCGATGCCGGGGTCGACCTCGAACGACACGTAGCCGTCGCCGGCGTCCTGCTCGAAGACCGGCTCGAGGTCGGCGGCGGCGTCGCGGATGTCGTCCAGGGCGAGGGCCTCGAAGACCGCCCGGGCGTCCCGGCCCTCGCGGGCCAGGCGCGCGATGTCGTCGTCGTAGAAGGAGCCTTCGCCCATGGCCTTCTGGAAGATGGTGGGGTTGGAGGTCACCCCGACGACCCAGAACTGGTCGCGGAGGCGGCGGAGCTCGCCCTTCTGGACCCAGTCGCGGGCGATCGAGTCGCACCAGACGGCGACCCCCTGCCGGGAGAGCTCTTCGAGTGGGCGGGTCATGACTGGCTCCTTTGCTGCTGCGCTCGCGCGCGTCCGGCGCACGGCCGTCGGATCCGTCAGGCGGGCAGGTCGTCGAGCGGGCCAGCGCCGGCGGCGGCGGGCCCGGAGCGGGGGCGCGGGCGGCCGGCGCGCTGGTGCAGTGCCCTGGCCCGGGCCGCGATGTTGTCGGGGGTGAAGCCGAGCTTCTCGAGCACGGTGGCGCCCGGCGCGGACGCCCCGAAGTGGTCGACGCCGAACGCCTCGCCGGCGTCGCCGACCCAGCGCTCCCAGCCGAACCGGGTGGCCGCCTCGACCGACAGGCGGGCGGTGACCGGCGGTGGCAGGACCTGGTCGCGGTAGGCCTGGTCCTGGTCCTGGAACAGCTCCCAGCAGGGCATGGAGACCACCCGGGTGGGGATGCCGCCGGCCTGGAGCTGGCCGCGGGCGCCGAGCGCCACCCACACCTCGCTGCCGCTGGCGATCAGGACCAGCTCGGGGGCGCCGCCGTCGGCCTCGGCGAGCACGTAGGCGCCCCGGTGCAGCCCGTCGGCCTTGGCGTGGGTGGAGCGGTCGATCGGGGGGAGGTCCTGGCGGCTGAGCGCGAGCGCGGTCGGGCCGTCGGTGCGGCGGATCGCCGCCCGCCACGCCTCGGCCGTCTCGGGACCGTCGGCCGGGCGGACCACCCGCAGGCCGGGCATCGCGCGCAGGCTCGCGAGGTGCTCGACGGGCTGGTGGGTGGGCCCGTCGCCGCCCAGCCCGACCGAGTCGTGGGTCCACACGTACACCACCGGCAGGTCCATCAGGCAGGCCAGGCGGACGCTGGGCCGCATGTAGTCGGAGAAGATGAGGAAGGTGGCCGCGAACGGGCGCAGGCCGCCGTGCAGGGCCATGCCGTTGGAGATGGCGCCCATGCCGTGCTCGCGGATGCCGTAGTGGAGGTTGCGCCCGGGACCGTGCGGGCCGTAGTCGCCGGCACCGGCCAGGTCGGTCTTGTTGGACTCGGCCAGGTCGGCCGAGCCGCCCAGGAGGTTGGGCAGCCGCGCCGCGATCGCGTTCAGGACTGCGTTCGACGCCGAGCGGGTGGCCTGCTTCCTCGGCTCGGTGAACAGCTTGTCGAGGTCGGCGTCCCAGCCGTCGGGCAGCTCGCCCTTGATCCCGGCGCGCAGCTCGGCGGCCAGGTCGGCCTCGGCACCGGTGTAGGCGTCCAGGCGCTCGCGCCACTCGCGGCGGGCCCGCCGGTTGGGCCCGACCCGCACCCGCCAGCGGTCGTAGACGCCGTCGGGCACGTAGAAGTGCTTGTCCGGGTCCCAGCCGTAGACCTGCTTGGTCGCCCGGACCTCGTCCTCGCCGAGCGCGGCCCCGTGCGCCTTGGCGGTGTCCTGGGCGTTCGGCGCGCCCCAGGCGATGTGGCTGCGCAGCCGGATGAAGCTTGGCCGGTCGGGCTCCTCGACCGCGGCCTGGAAGGCGGCGGCGATCTCCTCCAGGTCGTTGGCGTCCTCGACGTGCTGGGTGTGCCAGCCGTAGGCCCGGTAGCGCGCCTCGACGTCCTCGGAGAAGGCGATCTCGGTCGGCCCGTCGATGGTGATGTGGTTGTCGTCGTACATGAGGGTGAGCTTGCCGAGCCGGAGGAAGCCGGCGATCGAGGACGCCTCGCTGGCCACGCCCTCCATGATGTCGCCGTCGGAGGCGAACACCCAGGTCCGGTGGTCGACGACCCGGTGCCCGCCCCGGTTGTAGCGGTCGGCCAGGAACCGCTCGGCAGCCGCGAGCCCGACCGAGTTGCCGACCCCCTGGCCGAGCGGGCCGGTGGTGGCCTCCACCCCGGGGGTCAGGGAGTGCTCGGGGTGCCCGGGCGTGCGCGAGCCCCACTGCCGCTGCTGCCTCAGGTCGTCCATGGTGAGGTCGTAGCCGACCAGGTGCAGCGCGGAGTACTGCAGGATCGAGGCGTGCCCGTTGGAGAGCACGAAGCGGTCACGGTCGAACCAGTCCGGGTCGGCCGGGTCGAAGGTGAGGAACCGGGCCCAGAGCACGTAGGCGGCCGGGGCCAGCGCCATGGCCGTGCCCGGGTGGCCGTCGCCGGCCTTCTGGATGGCGTCCATGGCGAGCACCCTGAGGGTGTCGACGGCGAGGCGGTCGAGGTCGGCGCCTTGGGGGGCTTGGGTGGTCACAGCGGCTCCTCGGGCTGGTGGTCGTGGGCGTGCGGCGCGCGCGGGCTCGCCCCAAGGCTACCCGCTGCGCGCGCTCGGGACCGCGCGGGCCACACCTTGCCCCCCCGGTCCGCCCCCGGTCCGGAACGCCGCAAACCCGCCCGGCGGAGCGGGAGCCCCTCCCCCGCCGGGCCGGGCCCTCCCCCGCCGGGCCGGGCCCCCCCCCGCCGGGCCGGGCCCTGCCCCGCCGGGCCGGGCCCCCCGCCGGGCCGGCGCTACTGCACCGGCCGCCGAGCCTCCACCCCCTGGCGGAGGGCGAGCTCGCGCAGCACCTTGTGGGTGGCGGCCGGCTCCTCGCCCTCGGCCGGCCGCCGCTGCGTCCAGGTGCCGTCCTCGCCGAGCTCCCACGCCTGGACGTTGTCGGCCAGCATGACGTCGAGGGTCTGCTGCAGCCGCTTGGTGAGGTCGGGGTCGTCCACCGGGGTGACGACCTCGACCCGCTGGTCGAGGTTGCGTGGCATCAGGTCGGCCGAGCCGATGTAGTACTCGCGGCTGCGGCCGTTGCCGAACACGAACACCCGGGGGTGCTCGAGGAAGCGGCCCACGATCGATCGCACCCGGATGCGCTCGCTCACCCCGGGCACGCCCGGACGCAGCCGGCAGATCCCCCGGACCACGAGGTCGATCTCCACGCCGGCCTGGGAGGCGGCGTACAGGGCGCGGATGCAGGCGGCGTCGACCAGCGCGTTCATCTGCATCACGATGCGGCCGGGCCGCCGGCTCGAGTGCCGCTCGGCGGTCCGCTCGATGCGCTCGACGACCTTCTCGCGCAGCCCGTCCGGGGCGACCAGGATCTTGCGGTAGCGGGCCCGGCGTGCGTACCCGGTCAGCGAGTTGAACAGGTCGGTGAGGTCGGCGGCCAGGTCGTCGTCGCAGGAGAGCAGGCCCAGGTCGGTGTACAGGCGGGCGGTCTTGGCGTTGTAGTTGCCGGTGCCGATGTGCAGGTAGCGGCGGATGCGCCTGCCCTCGCGGCGGACCACCAGGACGGCCTTGGAGTGGGTCTTCAGGCCGACCAGGCCGTAGGCGACGTGGCCGCCGGCGTTGGCCAGGGCGCGGGCCCAGCCGATGTTGGACGCCTCGTCGAAGCGGGCCTTGACCTCCACCAGCACGGCCACCTGCTTGCCGGTCTCGGCAGCGTGGATGAGCGCCGACACGATCGGCGAGTCGCCGTCGGTGCGGTACAGGGTCTGCTTGATCGCGAGCACGTTCGGGTCGTCGGCGGCCTGCTCGATGAAGCGCTGCACCGAGCTGGAGAAGGCGTCGTAGGGGTGGTGGACCAGCAGGTCGCCCTCGCGGATGGTGCGGAACAGGTTGGCGCCCTCCTCGTCGGCGGCGAGCAGGCGTGGCTGGGTCGTCCCCACCCACGGCTCGTAGGCCAGCTCGGGACGGTCCAGGCTGCCGGCCAGGCTCATGAGGTCGCCGAGGTTCAGCGGGCCCTCGACGATGACCAGGGCGGCGTCGTCGACCTCGAGCTCGCGCTGCAGCAGCCGCACGACGTTCTCGGGCATGGACGCGGCCACCTCGAGCCGCACCACGGCGCCGAAGCGGCGCCGCCGCAGCTCCTGCTCGACCGCGACCAGCAGGTCGTCGGCCTCGTCCTCGGCCAGCTCGATGTCGGCGTCGCGGGTCACCCGGAACGGGTGCGCCTCGACCACGGTCATGCCCGGGAAGAGCTGGTCGAGATGGGTGGCCACCACCTGCTCGAGCGGCACGAAGGTGGAGCCGTCCCCGAGCGGCACGAAGCGGGGCAGGATGCCGGGCACCTTCACCCGGGCGAACCGGTCGCGGCGGCTCGACGGGTCGCGGACGGTGACGGCCAGCGAGAGCGACAGGTTGGAGATGTAGGGGAACGGGTGGCTCGGGTCGACCGCGAGCGGGGTGAGCACCGGGAAGACCTGGTCCATGAAGTAGTCGCGCAGGTAGTCCAGGTCGCGCTTGCCGAGGTCGCCCATGTCGGCCAGGCGCACGCCCTCGGCCTCGAGGGCGGGCAGGACCTCGTCGAGGAAGACCCGCACCTGGTTCTCGACCGACGGCCCGATGTGCTTGGCGATCGCCTCCAGGGTCTCGCTCGGGGTCCAGCCGTCGGACCCACGGGTGGCCATGCCCGCCTCCACCTGCTCGCGCAGGCCGGCCACGCGGACCATGAAGAACTCGTCGAGGTTGGTGGCGAAGATGGCCAGGAACCGCAGCCGCTCCAACAGCGGCGTGTCCGGGTCGGAGGCCAGCGCCAGCACCCGGTCGTTGAACCGCAGCCAGGAGACCTCGCGGTTGAGGTAGAGGTAGGGGTCGAACAGGTCCCGCGTACCGGTGGCCGCCTCGCTGGTCTCCTCGGTGGCCTGCTCGTCCCCCCGGACGGCTTCGCTGGTCTCGGTCACGGCAGCGTCTCCTCAACCGGTGACTCGTACGTCGGCCTATGGTTGCACCAGGTGCGGGGCTTGCAAAGCAGGCGTTGCCGGCCGTCACCCGTTGTTCACCCCGGTTCGGCACCCAGCGGTGCGTCCTTGAAGGGCTGTCGCCGCCTCGGGCCCGGAGGTCGGGTCACCCCGGCCCGGGCTGCCCGTCGAGGATGTCCCCCATGAGGCCGAGGGGCGGAGCCCCGAGCTGCAGCAGCTCGGCGTGGAACCGCTGGTCGGAGTAGCCGCCACCCCAGGCGGAGCGGGCCCGGTCGCGCAGGCGCAGGATCTCGAGCTTGCCCCAGGTGTAGCGACCGTAGGTGGGGTCGTAGGCGGCCCGGGCCGCCTCGGCCGCCGCGGCCGGCCCGCGGACGAACGCGTCCGCCTCGAACCGCCGCACCGCCTCGGCCATCGGCATCGACCCGCGGTGCACCCCGAGCGACACGGCCAGCCGGGTCACCCGGGTGAGCGCCTCGAGGGCCACCCCGGCGGCGAACCGCGGGTCGTCGCCCCGGAACCCCGCCTCGACGCACACCTCCTCGGCGTAGTGCGCCCAGCCCTCCACGAAGGCCGACGAGTGCAGCGTCCGGCGCACGTCGCCCGCGGCCCGGCGCAGGCTCCGCCCGTGTGCGAAGTGCCCGGGAGCGACCTCGTGCACGGTGATGGCGGGCAGGGTCGAGCGGCTGAACACGGCCAGCCAGTCCTGCTGCTCCTCGTCCGGCCAGTCCGGCTCGGGCGGGGTGATGTAGTAGCGCGAGGGCGCGTCCGGCTCGTACGGGCCGGACCACGACAGCATCGCCAGCGCCCAGCGGCGCGACGGCGGCGCCGGGCCCACCACGCATTGGCCGTCCAGGTCGGGCACGAGCCGGTGCTCGGCGGTGAACGCGATCGCCTCGGCGGTCACCGCCCGGGCCTCCTCGAGCACGCCCGCGGGCTCGGGATGGTCGCGGAGCAGGCCGGCGACCGCCGCCGCGGTCGGCCGGCCGGGCGCGAGCCGGGTGCAGGCGTCGTCCAGCATGGCCCGCAGCCGGTCGCGCTCGGCGTCGGCGCGCTCCTCGAGCTGGCCCAGGTCCACCGGGATGGCCTGCCCGACGCCGAGGAGCCGCTCGAGCGCCTGGCCGCCCACGGCCGCGTCCGGGTCGCCGCCGCCCGCCGCCCGCTCCACGTGGTCGGCCAGCCGGCGGTGCGCGCCGACCGCGGCGGCGGCCACGGGGTCGCTCTGGTCCAGCCCCGCCGCCAGCCCGCGCACCGCCGGCAGCAGCGCCTCGGCGACCGGACGGGGCACCCGGTCCAGGCTCTCGCAGGCGGCGTCGACCGCGTCCGGCCAGGCGGCCAGGTGCGCTGCGCGGGCCTCGGCCCGCTCGGCGGCCGGCGCGTACTCCCGGTCGTAGCAGGACAGGTCCATCGCGTCCACGTGCAGCAGCGGGTTCCAGCGGTGCTCCTCGAGCTCCCCGAGCTCCACCCGGGCCAGCGCCTCGAACGCGGCCAGGTGCGCCTCGTCGTGGGCGGGCACCCGTGGGCCCGGCCCCGGGACGCCCGCGGTGAGCGAGGCCCCGCCGAGCCGGGCCAGCCCGGCCCGCACCCCGGCCGGGGAGAGGTCCTGGACGCGCCCGTCGTACTCGTGCAGCCCGGCGCTCCCGCGCACCCCGCTCACGGCCAGGTCGCACAGGGCCCGCAGTCGTTCATCCATCGCCGGGCAGGGTACTACCGGTGGGCGCGTGGACGTGATACCAGCCGGTGCGGATCGTCTCCGCCAGCCGGGCAGCCTACTGCCGGTGGGCGCGCATGGCGGCGGTCACGTCAGGCGAGCTGGGCGGCGATGCGGCCGGCGGCACGGTGGGCCAGGCCCATGATCGACAGCATCGGGTTGACCCCCGAGGCGGTCGGGAAGACCGACGAGTCGGCGACGTAGAGGTTCTTGACCTGGTGGGTCTGGTGGTCGGCGTCCACCGCCGAGGTGGCCGGGTCGGTGCCCATCCGGCACGAGCCCATCTGGTGGTAGGAGAACAGCGTGATCCGGCCACCGCCGAAGCCGGTCTGGCGGACCGCGTCCGCCCACGCCTGGAAGGCGTCCGGCTCGCTCGGGCGGAAGGTGTGCCGCCGCGGGTGCAGCGACATGATCTCCGTTGCCCCGGCCGCGGCCAGGACCCGGCCGCAGGCGGCGAGGCCGGCGGCGACGTGGCGCTCGTCGGTGGCGTTGAGCTTGTAGAGCACCCGGGGGTTGCCGTCACGGTCGGTCCGGACCCGCCCGCTGGAGGTGTCGCGGGTGAGGGTGGCGCAGAGCGACAGGTTGGCGAACCGGTCCATGAGCGCGCGGTGCCCGGTCGCCGACGCCCACGGGACCGCGGCCGACCCGGTGCCTGGGTGGACGGGCACGGTCTCGAGGGTCGGCGCGTACTCGCCGAGGGTGTCGCGCAGCTCGGCCGAGTAGCGGGCTTGCAGGGTGCCCTCCCAGAAGCGCGCGTCCTCGTCGAACAGGCCGAAGGCGGCGGTGCCCGGGTGCAGGTGGAGGTGCCGGCCGACCTGCCCGGCCAGGCCCGAGCGCAGCAGCAGGGCGGGCGTCTCGACCGCCCCGGCCGCGGCGACCACCGCCTTGGCCCTGACCCGCAGGCGGTGGCCGTTGGCGCGCGCCTCCACCCCGACCGCGCGGGCGTCGTTGATGAGCACCCGGCGCACGTCCGCCCCGACCACGATGCGGGTGCCGCGGGCGGCCGCATCCTCGAGGTAGGTGCGCATCGTGGACTGCTTGGCGCCGTGCCGGCAGCCCATGCCGCACCAGCCGCAGCCGGCGTCCTGGGGGCAGCCGCGCACGTTGCGGGGCAGCGGCGCGCAGTGCCACCCGAGCGCCGCGAGGCCCTTCTCCATGAGCGCGTCCCGGGCGCCGGGCCGGCTCGCCCCGGTGGTCACCCCGAGGCGCCCGGCGACCGCGTCGAGCGAGGCCTGGACCTCGCCGGAGACGAACGCCTCCACCCCGGAGACCCGGGCCCACTCGGCGAGCACGAAGTCGGGCGTGGCGAACGAGGTGCTGTAGTTGACCACCGTGCCGCCGCCGAGGGTCGACCCGGCGAAGATGCGGCAGCCGAGGTCGGCGGTTGCCAGGGTCAGGCCGTAGAGGTAGAGGTCGCGGTTGGCCTCGTGCTCGGCGTGGGTGAAGTCCGCTTCGGCGTGGTAGCCGCCCTTCTCGAGCACGACCACGTCGAGCCCGGCCTCGGCCAGCCCGGCGGCCACGGTACCGCCGCCGGCGCCCGAGCCGACCACCACGACGTCGCAGGCCAGCTCCTCGTCGGCCGTGACCGTGCTCGGGTCGAGCCTTCTCGGCTCGTCGGGGGCGGGGCCGAGCGGCCCGGGGTAGCCGGTCCGCTCGAGGGCAGGGCCCGGCCAGGCGTAGACCGCGGTCAGGGTGGCGGCGATCAGCGCGGACGCGAGCCGTCTCTGCACCGCCCAGCGGCTCTCCTGCCAGCGCTGCACCACCGCCTCGGCCTGCTCGGGGGTGAGCCCGGGGAGCGGCGCCGGCCGGCCGGTCAGGGTGAGCGCGCCGGCGCGGGTGGCGAGCAGCCGCAGGATGGCGAGGAGCTGGTCGCGGTCCCGGCGCGAGGCGAGCTGGTCCAGGGTGGCGAGCACCCGTCCGGGCACCTCGGGGGTGGCGTCGGGGCCGAGGATGCCGGCGGCCAGGGCGGCCAGCACCTCGGCGTGCTGGCGGCCGGCCGTGGCGGCCCGCCCGCGCCTCGCCGATGCCATGGCGCCGTCGTACCACGCCAGACCCGGCCCGGCCAGCCCCAATCGACCCGGTCGCAACCCGGTTCGACCGGCTGCGCGCCCGCGAGCTGCTGCGCCGCCCGGTGGTCGCGGCCGCCCTGCTGATCCAGAGCGCGGTCCTGATCGCCGTGGACCTCGTGGACGTGCTCGGGCGCGGCGGCGGCGGCGAGGGGAACGACCTCGTCCTGCTCGGGCTGCGGGTGGTCGCCGCCCCGGGCGGGCTGGTGTTCGGGGTGCTCGCCGCCGCCGTGGTCGGCTCGGAGTTCACCTGGTCGACCGAGCGCGCCCTGCTCGCGCGCGACCCGCGGCGGGGCCGCTTCGTGCGGCTGCAGCTGGTGGTCACCGCCACCCTCGCGCTGGCCTGGTGGGCGGTGCAGAGCCTGTTCGCGATCGGCCTGGGCTTCGCCCTGCAGCTCCAGGCCGGCCCGGGCCCGGCCGAGGCGTGGAGCTGGGCCGTGACCGGGCGGGCCCTGGCCGCGGTCCTGGCCGTCACCCTGGTCTACGGCCTGGTCGGCGCGATCGCGCTGTCGGCCAGCTTCACCTTCTACGCCGGCCGCGAGATCACCCGCTGACCGCGGGCGCGGCCCGGGTGCACCCGGGACGGCTCGCCCCGGTGGCCGTGGTGCGTACGATGGGGCCGGGTTCCCGAGCCGCCGAGGAGGGTGGGCGTGGCCGACGAGCTGCTGGCCTGGCGGCACCGCTTCCCGACCCTGGACGCCGGGTCCTACTTGGCCGCCCACACCCTCGGTCCGATGCCCGACTCGGTCCCCGACGCCCTGGCCCGCTTCGCCGGCGAGTGGGCGGCGAGGGGGGTGGTCGCCTGGGGGGGCTGGCTCGAGCAGGTCCGGGCCACCGCGGCGATCCTCGAGCGGCTGCTCGCCGCCCCCACCGGGTCGATCGTGCTCGGCCCGAACGTGTCCGTCCTGGCCGGCCAGGTGCTGTCCTGCCTGGACTGGCACGGCCCTCGGCGCCGGCTGGTCACCACCGACCTCGAGTTCTCCACCTGCGACTACCTGTACCGGGCCCAGGAGACGGCCGGGGCCGAGGTGGTGGTGGTGCCGTCCGAGCGGCTCACCGTCGACCCCGAGCGCGTGGCCGCCGCGGTCGACCAGCGCACCGCGCTGGTGGCCGTCACCCACGTCGCCTTCCGGTCCTCCGCCCTGCTCGACCCGGCCCCGATCGTGGCCCGCGCCCGCGAGGCCGGGGCGCTCGTGCTGCTCGACACCTACCAGTCGGCCGGGACCGTGCCGGTCGACCTGACCGCGCTCGGCGTCGACCTCGCGGTCGGCGGGTCGGTGAAGTGGCTGCTCGGCGGGCCGGGCACCGGCTACCTGTACGCGCGGCCTGAGGTGGCCGAGCGGCTCGCCCCCCGGTCGGTCGGCTGGTTCGGCCATGCGGCGCCGTTCTCGTTCGAGCCCGCCCCGACCAGGCATGCCCCTGGCGCGGGCCGCTTCGTGACCGGCACGCCCAACGTGCCCGCGCACGTGATGGCGGCCGAGGGCTACCGCATCGTGGCCGAGGCCGGGGTGGCGGCGATCCGGGCCAAGTCCCAGCGCCAGACCGCGCGGTTGCTCGAGGGGCTTGCCGAGCAGGGGGCGGTGGTGCGCGGTCCGGCCGACGTGCGCCGGCGTGGGGGCAGCGTGGTGGTCGACTTCGACGGCGCCGAGAAGGCCACCGACGAGCTGATCCGGCGCGGCTACACCTGCGACTACCGGCCCGGCGCCGGCCTGCGCCTGGGGCCGCACTTCTACACCACCGACGAGGAGTGCGACGCGCTGGTCGCCGAGGTGGCCGCGATCCGCGCTGGCCGCTGACCTCGCCGAGCAGTTCCTGGGCAAAGGCGGCCAGCAGCCTCAGCGGCCCGCCGGCCTCGGCGCGGTCATGACCGACACGCCCAGCTCCACCTTTGCACCCTGCGGCGCCGTCACACGTATGGCCTTCGGCCACCCTTGACCATGATCTTCCTCGGTCCAGATCAGCGCCTATCGGGAGGATGGGGAAGCACGGGCGGCCGTCCACCACCACCCCGGTGGGTCGCGGGCCGCCGGTGAGGCAGGAAAATCAGTGGCGCTCCCCGCCTGGAGCCTGCTTGAGTGGCCGGCATGGCTGGCTTCGATGATCCCGCGTTCTTCGGTGACCGGTGGGCGGATGTCTATGACGACGATCCAGTCCTCGATCCATCGACGGCGCCTACTTCAACACCTACCTGGAGTCGTTCGAGCGGGCATGGGCATCGGCTCGGCTGTTCGACGGTGCACCAGCGAGGCCCACATGAGCCCAAGGAAGCGCAGGCTCGACTACTGGCAAGACCTGGACGCACCCAGGCCGACCAACCGGAAAGCCTCAGCAAGCGTGCTGGTCCGTGACGACAATGGCCGCGTGCTGCTCCTGCGCCGGCCCGACAACGGGCTATGGACCATCCCCACGGGCGCGGTGAAGAAGGGCGAGACGGTTGCAGCCGCAGGTGCGCGCGAGTGCCGCGAGGAGACCGGCCTGGACGTCGAGGTCACTGGTCTGGTCGGTGTGTTCAGTACCCCGGATCATGTGATCGCCTACCTCAAGGGCGGGAAGGTGAAAGAGGTCAGGCAGCCCATCAACATCTGCCTTCGCGCCCGGCCCGTCGGTGGCACGCTCACCCACACCGAGGAAGCCTCCGAAGTGGCCTGGATCGCGCCCGCTGACTTGGAGGGCTACGACATTCACCCTGCGATACGGCTGCGCATCACGCACGGTCTGTCCTCCATGGAGCCCTACATCGGGTAGGGCCGTGGGAGCGTGTACAGGTGCACCTGCGGATCCCCAGCAAGCTGGCACAGGCGCTGTTGGGGGCCGTGGGGAGCGAGCTCCCCCACATGGACAGAGGGCCGAAGCAAGCAGGCCCCGCAGCAGCAGCCTCCGGGCCGTCTACAGCAGGTCGTCCAGGCTTTTCTTGGGTCGCCGCTCGGTCTTGGCGACCAGGTCGTCGAAGCTCGGGCCCGTGCGCTTCTGGCCCAGGGCGTCGGTGAGCGCGTCGGGGCCGCCGAGGTCCCTGCCGGCAGTCAGCAGGTCGTCGAGGGACGCCCGCTCCTTGCCCTCCAGGCGCAGGCGGATCGCGGTGAGGGTGGCCGACTGCTCGGTCGACAGCCCGTGCCGGTTGTTGAGCTGGGCCAGGGCCAGCTCGGCCCGGACCAGCAGCTCGCGGTCGACCGGGCCCGGCCCGGTCTCGCTCGTCTCGTCGGTCATGCCGTTTCCCTCCTGGGCCGCTGCCGCCTGGTAACAGCCGGGGCTACCGCTTCGCTGCATGAGCCCCGGGCCCGCTCAGAGCTTGCGGGCGACCAGCTCCGCGACGGGGCTGCGCTCGCCCTTGATCAGGGTGACGTGGCCGAACAGCGGCTCGCCCTTGAGCCTGGCGATCAGCGCGGCCACGCCGGAGTCGGGGTCGACGTAGGGGTGGTCGACCTGGGACGTGTCGTGGCACAGGACCAGCTTCGAGCCCTCCCCGAGCCGGCTCGCGAGCGAGCGGAGCACGCCGTACTCGACGTTCTGGGCCTCGTCGAGGATCGCGAAGGTGCGCACGAACGTCCGGCCCCGGATGAACGTGAGCGGCTCGAGCTGCACCGTGCCGTCGTCCAGGAGCCCCTGGACGAGGTCCCGGGTGTAGCTCTCGCGCCGGTCGGCGTCGTGGGAGCCCCGGAAGAGCAGGGCCAGCGTGTCGTGGATCGCCTTCATCCATGGGGAGATCTTCTCGTCGACGTCGCCGGGCAGGAAGCCGAGGTCCTGGCGGCCGACCGGGACCACCGGCCGGAACACCAGCACCCGGTCGTAGGCGTCGGCCTCCAGGGTCGCCTCCAGCCCCGACGCGATCGCCAGGTAGGTCTTGCCGGTGCCGGCGTTGCCGGCCAGCGACACCAGCGGCACCTTGGGGTCGCGGAGCAGGTGCAGGGCGAAGTGCTGCTCCTTGGACCGGGCCCGCACCCCGAAGGTCTCCGGGGCCTCGCCGACCAGGGCGAGCTCCACCGGCTCGCCCGCCTCGACGGTCCGCCGGACCTGGCCGAGGGCGCTCTGGCTGCCCGAGCGGAGCACGACGAACTGGTTGGCGTACAGCGGCTCGTCGGGTACCAGCTCACCGCCCCGGTTGGCGTAGTAGGCGTCCAGCCCGACCTGCACCTCGACGGTGGCCACCCCCAGGTAGCCCTCCTCGACCGCGACCCGCTCGTGGCGGTACTCCTCGGCCGCGAGCTTGAGCGCCTCCGCTTTGATGCGCAGGCTGGCGTCCTTGGAGACCAGGATCACGTCGCGCTCGTCGCCGAGCTCCTTGGCCAGGTTGGCGGTGGTGGCCAGGATGCGGTTGTCGGGTGTGTCGGCGCTCAGCCCCTCGGGCAGCGACATCCGGCCGACCTGGTTGACCTCGACCCGCACCCGCCCGCCGCCCGGCGAGGCCACCCCCTCAGCGAGGCTGCCGCGCTCGCGCAGCGCCTCGAGGGCGCGGACCGCCCGCCGGGCCGAGGCCCCGGTCTCGTCCGGCCGCGTCTTGAGCTTGTCCAGCTCCTCGACCACCGTGAGCGGGACGACCACGTCGTGCTCCTGGAAGCGGGCCAGCGCCTCGGGGTCGGCGATGAGCACGTTGGTGTCCAGCACGTAGGTCCGCAGCGGCACGGCCGGGTTGGAACGACGAGGGGCTCGGGGCATGGACGACACTCCTTGACGGGATCGGGCGACCCGCCGACGACGGGCGGGCAACCCGCCTCGGAGACCGGCTCGCGGCGGTGCCTCCTCTAGCTACCAGCCTCCCGGCTGCCGGCCACCCGCGGGAGGGCCCGGCCGGTGCCCCCGCTCCTGCGGCGGTCGGCCCGGCCCGCGAGCCGGGCGCGCCGACGCTCCAGGAGTCCTGGCCTGGCCAGCTCCCGCATGAGCTGCTCCCTGCGCTGCGAGACCCGCAGCCGTTCGGCCTGGACCGCGCTTCAAGCGAGCGAGTGGACGTCGTTGAGTTGGATCATGAGGCTTACAAGGTACCCGCTCAGCCGGTGGCCAGTCACCGCCCAAGATGTGACAATCCCGCCTGCCGCGGTGGCGGAGCTGGTCTTCTCGAGCGAGCGGAGGCAGGCATGGCGAAGGGCAGGACCAAGGGGCGGCACCGAGCTTCCCCTGACTAGTCCGTAGGGACTAGGATGCCGAGACGGCTGGTGCGGGCAGGGCCCGGCTCCCCTCTTCCCCGGGGTGCCGGGCCCTGCCCGCATACCCGAGCGTCCGCCGGACCGCGCGACAAGCTCGCGGGAACCGACCGGGCCCGATCCGGGTTCTGATAGCCAAGGTTCTCGTCCCCCCATAAGGTCCCCCCATAAGGTCCCCCCACAAGGTCCCCCCCACAAGGTTCTCGTCCCCCACAAGGAGAACTTGCATGCAGAAGTCGCGTGTCGTCGGCGTCGCGGTGCTCGCGGTGCTGGCCCTCCTCCTGGCCGCCTGCGGCGGGAAGGCCAAGCCGCCGGCCGGCGAGGACCCGTACGGGCAGCCGCAGGCCACCACCGCCCCGGAGGTCGCCCCCGCCTCCGCCCTGAAGCTGGCCAACTCCCCGCTGGGCCCGATCCTGACCGACGCCCAGGGTCGCACGCTCTACGGTTTCGCCTCCGACAAGGGCGGCACCAGCACCTGCTACGACCAGTGCGCCACGACCTGGCCGCCGCTGCTCGCCCAGGACAGCCCGGCCGCGCGCGAGGGCATGGACCCCACCCTGCTCGGGCTCTCCCCCCGCAACGACGGCACCCAGCAGGTCACCTACAAGAACTGGCCGCTCTACTACTTCTCCGGCGACCAAGCTGCGGGCCAGACCAAGGGCCAGGGCCTCAAGGGCGTCTGGTACGTCCTCGGCGCCAACGGCCTGGTGCGCCAGCCCGCCCAGGCGCAGGGCTCCACTGCGGCGGCGACCTGGGTGAAGCTCGCCCAGTCGGCCCAGTTCGGCGCGATCCTGACCGACGGCAAGGGCCGCACGCTGTACGCGCTCGGGCCTGACAAGGGCGGCACCCCCCACTGCTACCTGCATTGCACCACGACCTGGCCGCCGCTGCTCGCCAAGGGCGACGCCAAGGTCGGCCAGGGCCTCGACCAGTCCCTGCTCGCGGTCAAGGCCCGCGACGACGGCAAGCAGCAGCTCATGTACAAGAACTGGCCGCTCTACTACTACCGGGGTGACCAGGCCGCGGGCGAGACCAACGGCCAGGGTCTGCGCGGCATCTGGTGGCTGATCGGGCCCAACGGCCTGGTCAAGACGCAGGCCAGCAGCGGGGGTGGCAGCGGCTACGGCTACGGGGGTTAGCCCAGGGCGCTCGCCGGGCCCGGACGGGGGATCAGACCGGGCCGGGCCCGGCGCCGGTCTCGCGCACCGCCGCCCGGATCTCCTCGAGGTCGCGGTCGGTGAGGGTGAGCAAGCCGGCTGGGAGCCACCCGTCGACCTGCGACGGCCTGCGGGCGCCGACGATCGCCGCGGTCACCCCTGGCTGGGCGTTCACCCAGGCGACGGCGACCGCGGCCACGCTCACGCCGTGGCGCGCGGCCACCGGGCGGAGCCGGTCGGCCAGGGCCAGGTTGGCCGACAGCCGCGGCTCGGTGAAGTGGGCGCTGCGCCGGCGCCAGTCGTCCTCGGGCAGGTTGCGTACCCGCTCGGCGTCGAACGTGCCGGTGAGCAGGCCGGCCTGCATCGGGCTGTAGCAGATGACGCCGGTGCCGTGCTCGGCGGACCAGGGCAGCACGTCGGCTGCTGCGGACCGCTCGATCAGGCTGAACGGCGGCTGCACGGAGTCGACGTGCCTGACCGCCTCGCAGCGCTCCAGCAGGTCCACGCCGAAGTTGGAGACCCCGGCCCAACGCACCTTGCCCTCGTCGACCAGCTCGGCCATGGTCCCCCAGGAGTCCTCGACCGGGGTGCCGGTGCTCCGGTCCGGCAGGTGGAACTGGTAGAGGTCGACGTGGTCGGCGCCGAGCCGCTTCAGGCTCTGCTCGAGCTCGAAGCGGATGGACTCCGGGCGGAGGTCGCTCTGGATGCGGCCGCCCGGGCTGTTGTACCAGTTCTGCCCGCACTTGGTGGCCACCAGGACCTCCGAGCCCAGCTCGCGCAGGACCTGACCGACGACCTCCTCGGAGTGGCCGAAGCCGTAGACGGCGGCCGTGTCGACCCAGTTGACCCCGGCGTCGAACGCCCGGTGGAGCGCGGCGATCGACTCGTCGTCGTCCTGCGGGCCCCAGCCGAACCGCCACGGCCCGCCCATCGCCCAGGCGCCGACCCCCACCACCGAGAGCTTCGGTCCTGCTCTGCCCAGGTTGCGAACGCGCATGCGCTGCTGCCTCCTCGCTGTCGGACTGCCGGTCGGTTGCCCCGCCACGGTAGCGGAGCGCTTCACCTGCCGTGGACGGTGAGGTCGACCGGCTCGAGCCGGCTCGACGGCCGGTAGCGGCGGCCCACCTTGGCGCACGGCTGGCCCTCGCGCAGCACCACGTCGGCGGTGTAGTCGCCCGAGCCCTTCAGGAGCGAGGACCCGACCCCGTAGGAGTCGACCGGCACGCCCTCCCGCTCGAACGCGGTGATCCGCTCGGCGGTGAACCCCCCGGAGCAGATGACCCGCACGTGCCCGAACCCCTCGGCGTCGAGCGCGCGCCGCACGTTCCACACCAGCTGCCGGTTCACCCCGGTGGGCGGGAAGTCGCCCATCTGCTCCCAGAGGGAGCGGTCGACGAGGTTGGCAGCGGTGTCCAGGCGCACGCCCCACAGCCGCTCCCTGAACTCCCTGGCGCAGGCCAGCGAGGTGCCCACGCAGTCGTTGTGGAAGTCGACCAGGGCGACCAGGGGCACGTCGGGGATGTGGCGGGCGAACGCCCGCATCGCCGCCACCGTGTCCCCGGCGAAGGTGGCGATGAGCGCGTGGGGGGTGGTGCCGAGCCCACGCTCGCCCCACCAGGCGGCCTGCGCGTCGGTCGCCACCCCTTGGGCGCCGCCGACGAACGCGGCGTAGCCGTCGCCTCCCTGGGTCGCCCAGTGGTCGAAGCGGTCGGCGAAGAACACCACCGGCTTGCCGTTGGCCGCGGCCACGACCCGGCGCACGTTGGTCGCGACCAGGCTGCGGCGGGCCAGCACACCCAGGTAGACGCTCTCGAGGTGGGCGAACAGCCGGTACGGCCCGGTGATCTCGATGACCGGCTCCCAGGTGCTCACCAGGTCTCCGTCCCGCAGCGCGCGGACCTCCATGTCGGCGCGGGCCGGCCGCCACAGGCGGTCCAGGGTCACCTCGGTCTCCACCTGGGCCCGGACCGCGTCCAGGTAGGCCTGGCCGCCGTGCAACCGGGCCCGGCGGGCCCGGTTGCGGGCGCGCAGGTGCTCGGCGAACGCGTCGTCCACCATGGCCTGGTCCACCGCCGCGCCCGCCCCCAGGGCGAGGACGGCCAGGGCCTCGTCGATCCCGCATGCCACCACGCCGTCGCCGCGCTGGAACACCTGCATGGTCACCTGGGTGTCGGCGCCCTCGGCGGCCAGGATGCGCCGGGTGCGGTCGAAGTAGACCCCTGCCCGGTAGCCGGCGCGCAGCTCCGCCACTGGCAGGTCGAACACCCAGGCCGCCAGGCGGCCGTTGCCGGTGCGCAGCGCCGGCCCGTTGGTGGGCAGCAGGGTTTCCGACCCACCGGGCTGCAGGCTGCTGAGCTGCTCGGTGGTCTCCTCCATGCGCGAACCCTCTCCGATCGGGACCGGGCCTCCCACGCGGGGATGACCTGCTCCGACGAGGAGCTGTGGGCAGTGTACGCGGACCTTCCGGCGGCCAGGCACCCGGCTCCTGCGCGCCCGGTCTGCCCGTTGCCCGCCCGCGGCCAGGCACCCGGCTCCTGCGCGCCCGGTCTGCCCGTTGCCCCGCCCGCGGCCAGGCGGTAGCGTCGAGGGTCGACGGAGCAGCTCGATCCGGAGGCGAGGCGATGCTCGCGCACAAGTTCGCCGGCCCGGCCGCGCAGGTGGTGGTGGTCCAGCTCGACGCCGGGCAGACGGCATGGTGCGAGGCGGGTCGGCTGGTCTGGAAGACCGCCAACGTCGGCCTGCGCGTGCAGCTCGCCGGTCCGGCCGGCCCGAACGTCCTGGGGGCGCTCGGCAGGGCGGTGGTCACCGCCGTCGTGGTGGGCAGGCGCCGGCTCGCCGGGGAGCGCCTTACCTACCATCACCTGGCCGCTGCGGGCGGGAGCGGCCTGGCCGCCTTCGCCCCACCGTCGCCGGGCGAGCTGCGCGAGCTGCGGCTGGACAGCGGCCGAGGCTGGCTGGTGGCCAGGGGCGCCCTGGTGGTGGCCGAGGCGACGGTCGCCCCGGACCTGGGCACCACCCTGCTCGGCCTGCTTGGCCGGGACGGCGGCCAGCTCGAGCTGGAGGGTCTGGCCGGCGCCGGGTCGCTGTTCGTGGCGGCGTCCGGAAGCTTCCTCGAGCTCGACCCGGCCCGCTATGGCGGCCAGGTGCAGGTGGACGCGGCCCGGCTGGTCGCGGTGCAGGAGGGCGTCGGCATCACCGTCGAGCGGGCCGGCGCGCTCCCCGGCCCCGAGCTGCTGGCCAGCGTGCTCGGCGGCCGGCCCGTGAGCTTGGCCACGCTGTCCGGTGCCGGCGTGGTCCTGCTGCAGTCGGCGGCGCCCGCCGCGGCGGGCGCGGACCGGGCCGGCGGCGGCGCCCCCGACCGGCCGGTACCCGGGTGGCTCGGCGGGAACCCCGGGTGACGCTGCGGCCAGCCGATCCCTGCCAACCCGGGGACGGGCCGGGGTCGCGCTCGACGATCAGGAGGGGACGATGGCACTCGTCGACGACGTGAGGAACCTGGCGGAGCAGGCCCAGCGCAGCCTCGAGCAGGGTGCCCAGCAGGTGCAGGAGCGGCTGGACGACCTGCGCCGGCGCCGGCGCTTCAACGAGCTCGCCCGCCAGCTCGGGCAGGCCGTGTACCAGACGCGCAAGCACGACCGGGCCGACGGGCCCGAGGTGGAGCGGCTGTGCGCGGAGATGGCCGCGGTCGAGGCCGAGATCGCCGCGGCCGCGGCCCCGGTCGGCCCGGTCGCCGACCACCCCGACCCCCCTGACCAGCCGCCGACCCCTCCGGACCGCGGCTGGACCCTCGATGACCTGTAGGACGCCGGGCAGACCGGCCGCCGGCCCCTCCGGACCGCGGCTGGACCCTCGATGACCTGTAGGACGCCGGGCGGACCGGCCGCCGGCCCCTCCGGACCGCGGCTGGACCCTCGATGACCTGTAGGACGCCGGGCGGACCGGCCGCACGGGTTTGGTAGCATCGTCGCGCTTCCACTTAGAGCTCAGGAGAACGGTGACCCGGTTCCAGCGCCTCGCCGCCGCCACCACGGCGGCGACGTTCATCCTCATCGCCGTCGGGGGACTGGTCCGGGCGACCGACTCGGGTCTCGGCTGCCCCGACTGGCCCCGCTGCTTCGGCAAGCTGGTGCCCCCGGCCGAGTTCCACGCCTGGATCGAGCACGCCCATCGGCTGGTCGCGTCGGTGATCATCGTGCTGGTGACGGTCCTGGCGGTGGCCGCCTGGCGCACCGGCCAGGCCCGCGGCATCCGCTGGGCGACCATAGGAGCCGTGGCCCTGGTGCTCGGCCAGGCGCTGCTCGGCGCCATCGTGGTATGGCGCAGGCTCGAGGCCGACTCGGTGACCCTGCACCTGGCCACCGCACTGGCCCTGCTCGCCCTGCTCGAGCTGATCACCTTCCGGTCCCGCTGGCCGGCCCGGGCCCGCTCCGACAGCGCCGCCGCAGCGTCCGCGCCCGCTCCCGGCGAGCCTGCCGCGCCCGCTCCCGGCGGGCCTGCCGCGCTCGCTCCCCGCGGGCTGGCCGCGCAGGCTTCCGGCGAGCTGGCATCGAGCGCTTCCGGCGAGCGCCGGTCCCGGCGGTTCGTGCGCCTGACCGTGGTCGGGGCCGGCCTGGTCTACGCCCAGATGCTGGTCGGGTCGACCGTGACCGGCCACGACGCCGGGCTCGCGTTCCCCGACTTCCCGCTCATGAACGGGCGGCTGGTGCCCGACCTGGCCCTGACCACGGCCAAAGTACAGATTTTGCACCGGGGCCTTGCCATGGTCGTCGGCGCGGTGGTCGTCCTCATCTGGCTGCGGGCGCGCCGCACCCAGTGGACGCACCCGACGGTCACCCGGCTCGCCGGCTACGCGAGCGGGCTGGTGACCGTGCAGATCGGGCTCGGGATCGCCAACGTGTGGAACCGGCTCTCGGCCCTGACGGTGGTCCCCCACCTGGCCGTGGGCAGCCTGCTGTGGGCCGTGATGTTCCTGCTGGTGCTGCACGCGGACCGGTTCACCGGTGGTGGCCAGCGGGATCCGGCCGAGCCCGAGCCGGCGCCGCGCCGCACCGTCGGGCAGGCGGCGGGCGCCTACTTCCTGCTCACCAAGCCCCGCATCATCGAGCTGCTGCTGGTGACCACCGTTCCCACCATGTTCATCGCCGAGCGCGGAGTGCCGTCACTCTGGCTGATCGCGGCGACGCTGATCGGCGGCTCGCTGTCGGCCGCGAGCGCCAACACCATCAACTGCTACCTCGACCGCGACATCGACCAGGTGATGGCGCGCACCGCGCACCGGCCGCTGCCCACCCACCGGGTCGACCCGGCCGACGCGCTGCGCTTCGGCTTGGTGCTCGGCGTGGCCGGCTTCGTGTGGCTGTGGGCCACGGTGAACCTGCTCAGCGCGGCACTGGCCACCGCGGCGATCCTGTTCTACGTGTTCGTCTACACGCTCGGGCTGAAGCGGCGCTCGACCCAGAACATCGTCATCGGCGGCGCCGCCGGGGCGGTGCCCGTGCTGGTCGGCTGGTCGGCGGTGACCGGTACGATCCAGATCCCGGCGCTGGTGCTGTTCGCGATCATCTTCTACTGGACGCCGCCGCACTTCTGGGCGCTGTCGCTGAAGTACCGGGAGGACTACGCGGCCGCCGGGGTGCCGATGCTGCCGGTCGTGCGCGGCACCCGGGAGACCTCCCACCAGATCCTCTACTACACCTTGCTGCTGGTCGCGGTCACGCTGCTGCTCTACCCGGCCGGGCAGATGGGCATGATCTACCTGGCCGCCGCGCTGGTCCTGGGCGGCGTGTTCGTGTGGCGCGCGGCCCAGCTCTGGCGCGACACGTCCGGCCAGCGGGCGATCCGGCTGTTCAGCTTCTCCAACCGCTACCTGGCGCTGCTGTTCGCGGCCATGGCGCTCGACGCGGTGCTGCGAGTCAGCCGCTGACCTGCGGCACCTCCCAGGAGCCCGTCCCCGGCTCCCCTGGCGGCCGCCCCGTCCCGGCCCCGGCCCGGCCACGCCCGGCCGCCCGCCCCGGCCTCCCTGGCGGCGGCCCTCCCGGCCCCGGGCCGGCGCGCTCGCTCAGCCGGCTGGCTCGTGGCGTTCCCCGGCTGCCGGGTCCTGGTGGTCTGGCCGGGGCTGGGCCGCAGCGGCCGCTGCCTTCCGGGCGGCGCGCTGCGCGGCCAGCTCGGCGTCGACCCGGGCGGTCACGATCTCCTCGTTGCGCATCCAGGCGGCAATCGCGAGCCCGGTCGCGGTGAGCAGCAGCAGGTCGCCGGCGATCCACATGATCGCCCCGCCGAGGTGCTGGTCGTCCAGAGGGGTCGGCCCCCAGGTGCGGCCGCTGGCGTAGTGCGGGTACAGGACCCGGCCGCTCGAGTAGATGGCCAGGGCCAGGAAGGTGTTCACCGGCCCCTGCATGAACAGATAGCCAACGCGGAGCGGATGCGGCATGCGCCACCGGCTCGGGTCCAGGCCGATCGCCGGCCACCAGAACAGCACCGCGGCGACCAGGTAGAGCAGATGCTCGGCCACGTGCACGGCCTCGCTTTCGAGGGCGGCCTGGTAGATCCCTGAGAAGTGCGTCCCCCACATGACCGCCGCGAAGCCCAGCCAGGCGATCAGCGGGTGGGTGAGCAGCCTGACGGGCGCCGAGTGCAGCACCCGCATCACCTTGCGGTGACCGCGCCGCCCGACCGCCCGCACCAGCAGGCTGACCGGCGTGCCGAGGACCAGCAGAGGTGCGGCCACCATGGTGAGGAGCAGGTGCTGGACCATGTGGACCGAGAACAGGGTGCCGTCGTAGGTCGCGACCGGCGACAGCAGCGCGGCCGCGAGCGCGGCCAGGCCGGCCAGGAACGCGCGGGTCCGCCCCGGCCGCCACGGGTTGCGCGGGTGCAGCTCGGCCACCCGGCGCACCCCGAGCAGGTAGAGCGCTGCCGAGCCGGCGAGCAGGGCGAGGAACACCGGGTCGGCCTGCCAGGCGAGCAGCACCCCGGGGAAGCGGGGCTCGGGCTGCGCCTGGTTGACGGCGAGCGCAGGGGCGGGCAGGAGCACCAGGCCGGCGGCGAGCAGGGCCGGCACGGCCCGGCGCGGCGGGGAGGGGCGCATGGCCCCATTGTCGCGACACCCAGCCGGGACGGCCACCCGCCCGGCCACGCGCCCGGTCCCCGGTGTCGGCTCGCCCGGCGGGACGGCCACGCGCCCGGTCCCCGGTGTCGGCTCGCCCGGCGGGACGGCCACGCGCCCGGCCCTGCCGGCCTGCTACCGGCGGGCGCCGCGCATCGATCCCGCGACCGGGCCGCCGTCCGGGTCGCCGAGCGCGCAGATGATGGTCCGGTCCCCGGCCGCCCAGGATTCCCTGGTCGGGGTGTAGAAGGTGAAGTCGAGGCTGGAGTCCCGCAGCGGCACGCCCACGTAGGGCCGGAACCTGGCCGAGCAGGCGCGGTCGCCGAGCTCCTCGAGGGCCTGCTCGGTCGGCATCCGCCTGCTGTTGACGGGGACGATCGCGTACACCTCGGCGTCGTGCGGCTGCCGGCAGGGCACCACGTCCACGGTGGCGACGCTGTCACCGGCCCCGCCGGGCTCGTCGAAGCAGGCCCCGGTGCGGATGTCGCCCAGCGCGACCTCCTCGCCCGCCCTGGTCGTGGTCGGTGCCGCCGTGGTCGGCGGGGACCCGGTCGTCTCCTCCGTGGCGGCCGTCGTCGCGGTCGGTGGGGCCGGCGGCCCCGCCGACCGCGACGACGGCCCACCTTGCCGGAGCAGCTTGTAGGCGCCGAAGCTGGCCACGGAGCCGACCGCGATCACCCCGACGAGGGCGACGATCACCAGCATCGCGGTCCGGCCCCCGCTGGTCCGCCTCGGCGGCGCGGCCGGCCAGCGTCCGGCCGGGTCTCCGGGCCCGCCAGCTGGCCAGGAACCGTCCGGCAGGGGGTGGCCCCAGGCCCGCACGCGGGTCGTCTCGCCGGCGGGCCGGGTCGGGTCGGCCGGCCAGCCGAGCGGCTCGGTCGGCGCATCAGAGGCCGGGGGTGGTGTCGCGCCCGGGGGTGGTGTCGCGCCCGGGGCCTCCCAGGCCCACGGCTCGTCCGGTACCGGGGCCTGCCCCTCCGGGTCCCAGGGGCGGCCGGATCCGCGGTCGTCTCCGGTGTCGTCGGCCATCCGCTGCTCCTCGCGGCGCCAGTGTTGCTCGGGTGTGGTTTCTCACCTCACGGATCAAGCGTCAATGGGCGGCCCCGTCCCCGATATCCGAGCGGACAAGCGCGGCCAGGCCCGAATACCGGTAGAGTGGCAAACGCGCAGGCAGAGGTACTTGTTCACAAAGCCCGGATCGACTTGTGGGCGCTCCGGACCGCCGCTAGATTCACCGTACGGCATGTGCGCCGGCCTCGAGCGCCCGGGCCGGCAGCCATCCAGATCCCCAGGAAGCGAGGCGACCGAGTCCAGATGCGACGCGCGCAGCACCGAGCCGGGCACCGGGCTAGGATCGCGGGACTGGTGCTGGCCGGCACCTTGGTCCTGGCCGGTTGCGGGTCGTACCAGGGGGTCACCGAGCAGTCGAGAGAGGTCTACCACCTCTACAACATCCTGTTCGTGGTCGCCGCGGTCATCTTCGTGCTGGTCGAGGGGGCGATCCTGTGGGCCGCCCTCCGCTACCGGCGCACCGACGACCAGCTCCCGCCCCAGTTCCACGGCAACAACCTGCTCGAGGTCGCCTGGACGGTGATCCCGCTGCTGATCGTCGCGACCCTCTTCTGGCTCTCCTGGCAGGCCCTGAGCAAGGTCGACGCCCAGGCCGGGAACCCCGACGTGACCGTCAACGTCACCGGGTTCCAGTGGCAGTGGCAGTTCACCTTCGAGGGCGAGAAGGTGCGGGTCGAGGAGGGCCAGCCGCCCCAGGACCTCACCCTCAAGGGGACCATCCCCCGGCCGCCAACGATCTACCTGCCGGTCGGCAAGACGATCCACTTCAACCTGCAGGCCAAGGACGTCATCCACGCCTTCTACATCCCCGAGTTCCTGTTCAAGCGCGACGCCATCCCCGGCTGGACCAACAGCTTCGAGGTCACCATCGAGAAGGCGGGCAGCTACCATGGGCAGTGCGCCCAGTTCTGCGGCCTCTCCCACAACGACATGCACTTCACCATCAAGGCGGTGTCCCTGCCCGAGTACCGGGCCTGGGTCGAGAGGTCGAAGAAGCAGGCGGAGAGCGGCTGCCCCGACGACCCCACCCCGGGCCAGATCACGGCCAAGGACACCGCCTTCGACAAGGACTGCCTGGCCGCCAAGGCCAACCAGCCGTTCCAGCTCAGGTTCGACAACCAGGACCCCGCCCCGCTGCAACACAACGTCGCGATCAGGAAGGGCAACGACGCCGGCGGCCAGCCGGTCCCGTTCCCGAACACGCCCTTCACCGGGCCGAACGTGGTCACCTACAATGTCCCGGCCCTCGCAAAGGGCAACTACTTCTTCCTTTGCGACGTCCACCCAGCGGCGATGACAGGGAAGCTCGTTGTCAAGTAGCGGTTCCGCCTCCCCGACCAGGGCTGCGAGGAGTTCCGATGGCCATCACTGAGGCGCGGCCGGAGGCAGGCCCTTCCGGCTCACCCACGATCAGCCCGCGGCGCCACCCGATCATGGCGTGGCTGAGCACCACCGATCACAAGAAGATCGGGATCATGTACCTGGTGAACTCGTTCTTCTGGTTCGCGGTGGCGGGCCTGATGGCCGAGTTCATCCGCGTCGAGCTGGCCCAGCCGGGAACCCAGTACTTCGACGCGCAGCAGTACAACGAGCTGTTCACGATGCACGGGACGACGATGATCTTCCTGTTCATCATCCCGATCCTTGCCGGCTTCGCGAACTACATCGTGCCCCTGCAGATCGGCGCCCTGGACATGGCGTTCCCCAGGGTCAACGCCCTGTCGTTCTGGATGCTGCCGCTGGCCGGGATCATCCTCTACTCCGGCTACCTCACCGGCGGGGCGGCCTGCGCCGGCTGGACCGAGTACCCGACCGTCTCGCTGCAACCGTGCGGCACCGGCGTCGGCACCGACCTGTGGATCGTGGCGCTGCTGCTGATCGGCGCCTCGTCGATCCTCGGCGCGGTCAACTTCATCACCACCATCTTCAACATGCGGGCGCCGGGCATGACGATGTTCCGGATGCCACTGTTCGCCTGGACGATGCTGGTGACGTCGCTGCTGGTGCTGCTCGCCACCCCGGTGATCGCCAGCGCGCTGGTCATGCTCCTGATCGACCGCAACCTCGGCGGCTCGTTCTTCGACCCGGCAAAGGGCGGCATCACGGTGATGTGGCAGAACATCTTCTGGTTCTACTCCCACCCCGCCGTGTACGTGATGGTGCTGCCCGGCATGGGCATCGTCTCCGAGGTCCTGCCGGTGTTCTCGCGCAAGCCGCTGTTCGGCTACAAGGCGTTCGTGTTCGCCACCGCCGGGATCGGCGCGCTCGGGTTCAGCGTCTGGGCCCACCACATGTTCACCACCGGCACGGTGCTGCTGCCGTTCTTCAGCATCATGACCTTCCTGATCGCGGTCCCCACCGGGGTGAAGTTCTTCAACTGGATCTCCACAGTGTGGAAGGGCAAGCTCTGGTTCACGACCGCGAACCTGTTCGCCTTCGGGTTCCTGTCGATGTTCCTGATCGGCGGGCTCGATGGGGTGTTCCTGGCCGCCCCGCCGGTGGACTTCGCCCTCCACGACACCTACTGGGTGATCGCGCACATCCACTACGTGCTGTTCGGCGGCAGCGTCTTCGCGGTGTACGCCGGGCTGTACTACTGGTTCCCCAAGCTCACCGGCAAGCGGCTCAACGAGGGCCTCGGCAAGCTCCACTTCTGGATCCAGATGATCGGGTTCAACCTGACCTTCATGCCGATGCACGTGCTCGGCCTGCTCGGCATGCCCCGCCGCGTCTCCGACTACATCGGCTTCAAGGACTGGACCGGGATCAACCAGCTCCAGACGGTCGGGGCGCTGCTGATCGCGGTGTCCACCGCGCCGCTGCTGGCCAACGTCTGGATGACCCTGCGCCGCAAGGACCGTGACCCGGAGAACCCATGGGACGGCAACACCCTCGAGTGGTGGACGACCTCGCCGCCGCCGGCCCACAACTTCGACAGCCTGCCCGAGATCCACTCCGAGCGGCCGCTGTTCGACGCCAAGCACGCTGACGAGCTGACCGTCCACGCCGACGCCACCACGACAGGAGCACGCTGATGGCCGTAGCCGACGCCGCAGTCCGCCAGGCCCCCACCGGTCCCGGCCACGAGCGCAGCGGCGGGATCAGCTCCTCCCTGCTCGGGATGGTGCTGTTCATCGCCTCCGAGGTGATGTTCTTCGGCGGCCTGTTCGGGGCCTACTTCACCCTGCGGACCGCCGCACCAGAGTGGCCCCCGCCCGGCTCCCCCGAGCTGGACAAGCTGTACGCGCTGGGGCTCACCGTCGCGCTGGTCTCCTCGAGCGTCACCATGCAGCTCGGCGTGTTCGCGATCCGCAGGAACGACCAGAAGCGGCTGGTCCGCTGGCTGATCGTCACCCTGGTGCTCGGCGCCGTGTTCCTCGGCGGCCAGGCCAACGAGTACAACAACCTGTTCCAGGAGGGCATGACGCTGCGCAGCGGCGTGTTCGGGTCCACCTTCTTCACCCTCACCGGGTTCCACGGGGCGCACGTGTTCGGCGGCGCCGCGTTCATCCTGATCGTGCTGCTGCGGGCTCGCTCCGGGCAGTTCACCGCCCGGTACCACGACACCGTGGAGATGGCCTCCTACTACTGGCACTTCGTCGACGTCGTCTGGCTCGGCCTGGTCACCACCATCTACCTCCTGAGCCAGTAAGCGAGAGGGACCGCCCCGTGATCGCAGCCTCCCGACTGTTCCTGCTCATGGGGGCCTTCGGCGTCACCGCCGGGCTCATCTACTACTTCGCCTGGCAGCACCCGGAGCCGGCCGGGTTCGCGCTGCTCATGGCGTTCTTCGCCGCCTGCCTGTTCATCGGCGGGCTGCTGTGGGCGGCCAGCCCGGCCAACCGCCGGCGGGTGCCGGCGCCCGACACCGGGCTGCCCGGCTCGGCCAGCCAGGAGCGCGGCGCGGCCGACGAGCACGGCTTCATCCACCACATGCCGCCCACCATCGCCCCGGCGGTCTACGCGCTGGCCGCCGCCGTGATGCTGGCCGCGGTGGTGTACCGGGACAAGGTGAAGCTGCTCGGCGTCTGGGGTGTGGCCCTCGGGCTGCTGCTGTTCCTGGCCGCCACCGCCCTCTGGTACCGGGCGGTCGCGGTCGACACCCGGGCCAAGCTGCGGGGCGGCCCGCACGGCGGCGCCCACGGGACGGGGCACGGCGCGGCCGTGCCGCCCGAGGGTGCCCCGGCGGTCCCGTCCGGACCGCCCGGGCCGGCGAACTACTTCGAGCAGATCCGGGAGGCGTTCGAGGTCGCCGACCCGGACTGGGCGGCCGGCGCCTACGCGCGCGACGCGGTCTACTACGAGCCGGCCAACCCGCCCCACGAGGGCCGCGACGCCATCCGCGCGTACCTCAACGACCTGCTCAAGGGGCACCCAGGACTGCGCTACGACGTCAAGCGGATGGGCGTGGACGACCACACCGCGATCGTCGAGTGGACCTGGTCGTTCCGGCGTGACGGCCGCCGTGTCGCCGACCAGCCCGGGGCCAGCGTCATCCAGGTCGGCGAGCACGGCATCAGCTACCACCGCGACTACCTGTAGCCGGCCGGTGGCCGTGGCCCTGCCGCCCGAGCCCGACGGCACCGCTCCGCCGCCAGCCGCCGCCCCCCGGCGAGGGCCGCCCAGGCGGTCGGCGCTGCTCGCAGCCGCCCTGCTGCTCCCCGCCGCCGCCGGGCTCGCGGTCCTCGCCCTGGCCCAGCGCGACCCGCCCACCGTGGCCGCGCCCACCCGCCTCTCCCCGGTCCCCACGGTGCGGACCTACCCGACCGGGATGCCAGCGCCCGACCTGCGGCTCACCACCCTGGACGGCGGCACCGTGCACCTGGCGGCGCTCAGGGGCCGACCGGTCGTGGTCAACTTCTGGGCCTCCTGGTGCGAACCCTGCGCCAGGGAGCTGCCGCTGCTGGCCAAGGCCCGGGCGGCCCACGGCGCCGAGGGGCTCGCGCTCGTCGGCGTGCTCGCGGCCAACGACCAGCCCGGACCGGCCCGGCGCTTCGCCGCCCGGCACGGCGTCACCTGGCCGACCGGCCTCGACCCCGGCCCGGGCCCGGCCGGCCCCACCATGACCGCCTACGGCGTGGCCGGCCTGCCGGAGACGTTCTTCGTCCGCCGCGACGGCACGCTCGCCTCCCGCCAGCTCGGGGAGCTGACCGCGGCCAGCCTGGCCCGCCAGCTCGCAGCGATCCTTCCCCCGTAACCGGCCGGCTGGCCCTCAGCGGCGGCCGAGCAGCGCCCCCATGGTCCCTCCCCTCGCCAAGGACCATGGCACTCCGCCAGCCCACCCGCAAGGTACAACCGGCCGGCGGGACCTCGGGCGGGCGGGCCACGGGTGGCCGGCGGCGGCGCGAACCCGACCAGGCCCGCAGTTCGGCACCATTGCCACGTATGGTGGGTCTTGGTCGCGCACGGCGGGAACATGAATCCTGAGAGGTATATTCTTGGATGGCCCGCAGCCGGTCCCCACCCTTGGGGCCAGGTTGACGCCCGGCCTTGGGCGGTTTCGAGCTCGGCGCGCGGTCTGGTTCACCGACCGTCCGTATTCTCGAAACGAGGAGTCTATGTCCAAGCCGGTCCAGCTACTGGATCGCGTCACGATTCGCTTCGCCGGAGACTCCGGTGACGGCATGCAGCTCACCGGGGACCGCTTCACCAGCGAGACCGCAGCGTTCGGCAACGATCTGTCCACCCTCCCCGACTTCCCGGCTGAGATCCGCGCCCCGGCCGGCTCGATCGCCGGGGTGAGCGGGTTCCAGGTCCACTTCGCCAGCTACGACATCCTGACCCCCGGGGACGCGCCCGACGTGCTGGTCGCGATGAACCCGGCGGCGCTCAAGGCCAACGTCCGCGACGTGCCGAAGGGCGCCACGATCATCGTCAACACCGACGCGTTCACGACCCGCAACCTCGAGAAGGCCGGGTACGCGTCGAACCCGCTGGAGGACGGCACGCTCGGCGGCTACACCGTCCACGCTGTGGCGCTCACCTCGATGACCACCGCAGCGCTCAAGGAATTCGACATCACCAAGAAAGAGGCCGAGCGGGCAAAGAACATGTTCGCGCTCGGCCTGATGTCGTGGCTGTACAACCGCCAGACCGAGGGCACGGTCGCGTTCCTGGAACGGAAGTTCGCCTCCCGGCCCGTGATCGCCAGGGCCAACGTGCGCGCGTTCAAGGCGGGGTACCACTTCGGGGAGACCACCGAGACGTTCGCGGTGTCCTATGAGATCCGGCCGGCGCCGCTGGCCAAGGGGACCTACCGCACCATCTCCGGCAACCTGGCGCTGTCCTACGGGCTCATCGCGGCGAGCAAGCTGTCGGGGCTGCCGCTGTTCCTGGGCGCCTACCCGATCACACCGGCGTCCGACATCCTGCACGAGCTGTCGCGCCACAAGCACTTCGGGGTACGCACATTCCAGGCCGAGGACGAGATCGCCGGGGTGGGCGCTGCGCTCGGGGCGGCGTTCGGCGGCTCCCTGGGGGTGAGCACCTCGAGCGGGCCGGGGATCGCGCTGAAGGCCGAGACGATCGGGCTGGCCGTGTCCCTGGAGCTGCCCCTGCTGGTCGTCGACATCCAGCGCGGGGGGCCTTCGACCGGGCTGCCGACCAAGACGGAGCAGTCCGACCTGCTGCAGGTGATGTTCGGCCGCAACGGTGAGGCGCCGGTGCCGGTGGTCGCGGCCGCGACCCCGAGCGACTGCTTCCACGCGGCCATCGAGGCGGCCCGGATCGCGCTGAAGTACCGCACCCCGGTGATCCTGCTGTCCGACGGCTACCTGGCCAACGGGTCGGAGCCGTGGCTGATCCCGGACGTCGCGTCGCTGCCCGACATCTCGGTGGAGTTCGCGACCGAGCCGAACCACGGCGGGGACTACTGGCCCTACCTGCGCGACGAGCGGACCCTGGCCCGCCCGTGGGCGGTGCCGGGCACGCCGGGGCTGGAGCACCGCATCGGCGGCCTCGAGAAGGCGGACGGGACCGGCGCGATCTCCTATGAGCCCGACAACCACGACCGCATGGTGCACCTGCGTGCCGCCAAGGTGGCCGGGATCGCCGAGGACATCCCACCGCTCGAGGTCGACGCCCAGGAGGGCGCGCGGCTGCTGGTGCTCGGCTGGGGGTCGACCTACGGCCCGATCGGCGCAGCGGTGCGGTGGGTGCGGGCCCAGGGCCTCAAGGTGGACCAGGCGCACCTGCGCCACCTGAACCCGTTCCCCGCCAACACCGGCGAGGTGCTGCGCCGCTACGACCAGGTGCTGGTCCCAGAGATGAACATGGGGCAGCTCCGCATGCTGGTCCGGGCCGAGTTCCTGGTCGACGCGGCCGGCTACAACCGCGTCCGCGGGCTGCCGTTGAAGGCCAAGGAGCTCGAGCACGTCATCGTCGAGATGCTCGAAGGAGCCGACCGTTCATGACCGTCACCAACCAGCAGGCCGGTACCGGCAACGGCGCGGTGGGGCTCGCCCCTGGCGGCGGCCACCAGCCGGCCGAGCTGACCGCCAAGGACTTCAAGAGCGACCAGGAGGTGCGCTGGTGCCCGGGCTGCGGGGACTACGCCATCCTCTCGGCCGTGCAGGGCTTCATGCCGTCGCTGGGCATCCCGCGCGAGCGGATCGTGTTCGTGTCCGGCATCGGCTGCTCGTCGCGGTTCCCCTACTACATGAACACCTACGGGATGCACTCGATCCACGGCCGTGCCCCGGCGATCGCGACCGGGCTGTCGGCGAGCCGTCCCGACCTGTCGGTGTGGGTCATCACCGGTGACGGTGACGCCCTCTCCATCGGCGGCAACCACCTGATCCACGCGCTGCGCCGCAACGTCAACCTGAAGATCCTGCTGTTCAACAACCAGATCTACGGGCTGACCAAGGGGCAGTACTCCCCCACAAGCGAGCGCGGCAAGATCACCAAGTCGACCCCGATGGGGTCGCTGGACTGGCCGTTCAACCCGCTCAGCGTCGCCCTCGGCGCGGAGGCCACGTTCGTGGCCCGCTCGATCGACTCCGACCGCAAGCACCTCACCGAGGTGCTTGGCAAGGCCGCCGCCCACCGGGGCACCGCCTTCATCGAGGTCTACCAGAACTGCAACATCTTCAACGACGGCGCGTTCGACCTGCTCAAGGACGCCGACACCAAGCCGGACAACCAGATCCGCCTGCGGCACGGCGAACCGGTCCGGTTCGGCCGGGACGGCGAGCACGGCGTGCGTCTGACCGCGCAGGGCTCGGTCGAGCTGGTCGAGGTGGCCGAGGTCGGCGAGGACGCGCTGCTCGTCCACGACGAGCACCACGAGGACCCGAGCCTGGCGTTCATGCTGAGCCGGCTGTCCCACACGGCCAAGGGCCCGACCCCGGTCGGGGTGTTCCGCAACATCGAGCGGCCGGTCTACGACGAGCTCATGGTCGACCAGCTCGAGCGGGCCACCGCCAAGCAGGGCGCCGGCGAGCTGGCCAAGCTGCTCCACGGCGGGGACACGTGGCAGATCTCGTGACCCGAGGCGGCGGGTGAGCCAGGCGGCTCGTCCGGCGGCCACCGCCCCGGCCGGCCGCGCCGCAGGCGAGCACGGCCAGAGCGTCTCGGGCGGGCGGGCCTCGCGCGGCCCTGACGGGCGTGCCCGGCTCGGCCCGGCCGCCCTGGCCGCATCGGCCAGGGCGGCCGGGCGGATCGGGGTCGACACCGAGTTCATGTCCGAGGGCCGCTACCGCGCCCTGCTCTGCCTGGTCGGCGTGGTGGTCCCCGACCCGGCCGGGCCCGGGTCGCCGCTGGTGGAGCTGGTCGACCCCCTCGCGGACGGCCTCGACCCGGCCCCGCTTGCCGGCGTGCTCGCCGACCCCGACGTCGAGGTGGTCGTCCACGCCGGCCGGCAGGACGTGGCCCTGCTCCGCCGGGTCTGGCGCACCGAGGTGCGCAACATCTTCGACACCCAGGTCGCGGCCGGGTTCGCCGGGTTCGGTGCCCAGAGCGGCTATGGCGGCCTGCTCGCCGACGCGCTCGGCCTGCGGGTGGCCAAGTCGGCCAGCTTCACCCGCTGGGACGTCCGGCCGCTCACCCCCGAGCAGGTGGGCTACGCCCGCGAGGACGTCGCGCACCTGCTGCCGCTGGCCGACGCGTTGCGCCGGCGGCTGCTGGCCAGCGGGCGGCTGGCATGGGCGCTCGAGGAGTGCCGCCGGCTCGAGGGCGCCAGCGACGAGCGTGACCCGGAAACGGCCTACCAGCGGCTGCCACGGGTGGCGTCGCTCAGCCCGGCGGCGCGCGCGGTCGCCAGGGAGCTGGCCGCCTGGCGGGAGCGCGCCGCCTCGGCCGAGGACCGGCCGGTCGGCACGGTCCTGGCCGACGCGCCCCTGGTCGAGGTGGCCAAGCGCCGCCCGGCGGGGCTGCCCGCGCTCGAGAAGATCCGCGGCGTCCAGCCGTCGACGCTGCGCCGGCGGGGCGATGCGATCCTGGCCGCGGTCGCGCGCGGGCTGGCCGCCGACCCGCTGCCGGCCGAGAACGGCGAGCGGCTGGACTCGACCCCGGCCGACGTGCCGGTGATCGCCCTGGCCGAGGCGCTGGTGCGGGCCCGGGCGCTCCACGCGGGCCTGGCCTACGAGCTGGTCGCCGGGCGCGCCGAGCTGGCCCAGGTCGTCTCGGCCGCGCGCCGGCCTGGCGCACCCGAGCCGCCCGTGCGCACCCTGCAGGGCTGGCGGCGGGACCTGGTCGGCGCCGAGCTGCTCGACCTGCTGGCCGGCCGCCGCTCCATGGCCGTGGACGCCGCCGGCCGGGTCGTGATCAGCGTCAGCCAAGGCCAGCCGTAGCGCGCCGGCCGGTCACCGTCCAGTGCCCCGGCCCTGGGCCTAGAGAGCCGGTCGGGTATCCGGGTCGGGCTGATTGCGCTTCTGCCGGCACGGAAGACGCGCAGGTCATGACCACACCCGCTTGTCCGCAAGTCGGACAATCGCTGATACCCGACCGGCTCTCTAGAGCCGGGGCCGGGGCCGGCCGTAGCGCGTGTGCCCACAGACTGCGGAACCCGGGCAGGACCGGCAAGGTACTGCGCGCAGCACCGGAAGGCCAGCTCGCCCCTTCGGCGTCACCGCCCGGCTGTGGGATGCCTACTGGCGGCGCAGCGACCAGACGGTGGTGCGCATCCCGAGCAGACGGAGGTCCAGCCGCTCCAGGAGCACCAGGGCTGATCGTTTGGCCAGCGCCCGTTCGAATGCGGCAGTCCGTGGCACGAGCACGACCACGGCCGAATCCGGCCGGGTGACGCGGATGAACTCGTCGAGCGCCGCCTCGAACCAGGGTCCCGGAGATCCTTGGAGGTCGTATTGCTTGCCGAAGGGCAGGTTGCTGGCGACCGCATCGACGCTCGCGTTGGACAGGGGTAGCTGGCGGGCATCGGCCACCAGCAACCGTGCCGTCTTGCCGAGGTTGTCCCGGGCCACCCCGATCGCCTCCGGGTCGATGTCGGCTCCGACAGGCTCCCATCCCATGGACGCTGCCTCGGCGAGGATCGTCCCGGACCCGCAGCAGGGATCCAACACAACTCCGCCGGCTGGCCGCCTGTTCGCGATCAGCACCATCGCCGCGGCGACGGTCGGGCGGAGCGCGCCGCGGCGCTCCACCGCACGTCCGTCTCGATGACGCATCGAGCTGTTCGACAAGCGGATGCCGAGCCGGAGCAGGCCAGGGCTCGTCTCCAGGGCCCAGAGCTCAAGGGTCGCCGGGTCGGCGGCGCGCCAGCGAGGGCGGCTTACGTGTGCTCGTATGGTCAGCTCGGCGCGGAGCGCAGTACGCAGGAACTCCTGCTCCGAAAGGACCCGTGTGACGACGCGGAAGGTCATCTGGGTGCTCAGTGGCCGGACGTTGGCGCTGTACGCGGAAAGGGCCTGCTCGAGCCCACGCTCATCCCACAGCTCGCGCACGACGGATCGAAGCGGCCCTCCCTTCCGGGCGTGCGCCACCTCGACGAAGACATCCTCACTCGTTCGAAGGTCGAGGATGCCGCCCTGCCCCCTCGCCGCAAACGACACGATGTCGTTGCGTCCGTCGAACTCCCGCCGGGGTTCGATGCTGGCTCCTTTGAGGCCGCCGATCTCACCGGCAAGGATGGTGCGCAGGCCGGGGATGGCGGTCGCGAAGTATCGCATCTCGCTCAGCGAGCCCTAGCCGTCAGCCTGCGTCGGGCGGCAGGCCGATGGGGGCGACCGGCGCATCCGAGGGTAGGCCCAGGTCCACTGTGTGCTCACGCGCAGGTCGTCTGCACGTCGTGGGAGTCGCCGAGGTCGGCGACGGGCAGGTCGAACTCGACGCTGCCGCGGGGCGCCACCACCGGGCTGAGCTGGACCCCGGAGGAGCGGAGCTGCCCGTTGGGCGCCACCCCGGTCACCTGGCAGCGCGCCCGGCCCTGGCGGCTGCCCTGGTTGGTGACCCGCAGCGTGAGCACCACCGTGGAGTGGTCGGCGGCGAGCGTCTGGCCCACCACCTGGCCCTGGAACGGGCCGATGCCGTGCACGGCCCACCAGGCGGTGAAGCCGAGCAGCATCACCGCGGCGATCACCGCGGCCATCACGGTGGCGTGGCCCTGGATCGGGCTCGGCAGGGCCAGGCCGGCCGGGTTGTACCGGACCGTCGCGGGACCCTCGAGCGGCAGCTCGCAGCGCTCGCACACACTCCCGCCGGGCTGCACCGCTGTCCCGCACCTCGGGCAGCGTGTTGCATTCACAAACGAGGACGGTAGCAGGATCGGGGCCGATCGGCACCCGAAGCCGGCAGCCGCCCCGCGGGTGGGGGCGTGGCGTCGCGGCCGGCGGGTAGGCTGCACCGGTGCGGTTCCCTCCCGGCTCGGGCGGAGAGGAGGCAGGCATGGCGATCCGCGTGGGCACGGCGGGCTGGACCGACCCCACCCTCATCAAGTCCGGCCGCTTCTACCCCAGGGGGACCTCGAGCGCCGAGGCCCGGCTGCGGTTCTACGCCTCCCAGTTCCCCCTCGTCGAGGTGGACGCCACCTACTACTACCTGCCGTCGGAGGAGCAGGCGGGCCTGTGGGTGGACCGGACCCCACCCGACTTCGTCTTCAACGTCAAGGCGTTCAGCCTGCTCACCGGGCATCCGACCCGGCGCAACGCGCTACCCGACGACCTCGCGGGGCTGATCGACCCCGAGCACCGCGACAAGCAGCGCCTGTACGCCTCCCACCTGCCCGAGGAGGCGGTCGAGGAGGCCTGGCGGCGCTTCCACGCCGCCCTGCTCCCGCTCGACTCGGCCGGCAAGCTGGGGGCGGTGCTGCTGCAATACCCGGAGTGGTTTGGGCCCAGGCACGCCAGCCGCGAGGAGCTGCGCAAGGTCCGCGACCGCCTGCCCGGCTACCAGGCGTGCGTGGAGCTGCGCAACCGGGCCTGGCTGGCCGACGACCGGGACCGCGAGCGGACCCTCGGCCTGCTCGCCGAGCTCGGCCTGCCGCTGGTCTGCGTCGACATGCCGCAGGGGTTCCGCTCGTCCATGCCGAGGCTGGCCGAGGCGACCAGCCCGGAGCTGGCCGTGGTCCGCTTCCACGGCCGCGACCCCGAGGCCTGGAAGCACAAGGGCCCCACGGCCGGGCCCCGATTCCGCTACCTGTACGACGAGCGGGAGTTGCGCGAGTGGGTGCCGCGCATCGGGCACCTGGCCGACGAGGCCCGCGAGGTCCACGTGGTGATGAACAACTGCTATCAGGACTACGCGGTGCGGGGCGCTCGCGACATTGCATCCCTCCTGAGCAGCGAGAACCCTGAGGTAGTGGTCAAGGCGACTTGAAGCCTAGCGCTTGAAGTCGGCATAATCAGGGCATGACCCGCCCTCACCGTGTCCGCCTCGGCGGCAACCTGTTCCACCCGATCGTCCCGCCGGGTGCGGTTGGCATCACCCGCCAGCTCGGCCCCTGGGGCAACCCGCACCGGGTCGGGAAGCCCTGCCGCGCGTGCCCCGGCGTCACCCACGACCTCGCGCAGGCGCTCGCCCTGCACCGCCGGGACCTCGACGCCGACCCTGAGCAGATGGCCGCCGTGCGCCTGCACCTGGCCGGCCGGGACCTGGCGTGCTGGTGCCCGGCCGGCGGGCGGTGCCACGGCGACTACCTGCTCAAGGTGGCCAACCAGCCATGACGCACGCCGAGTTCGCGCTCCTCGGCACGAGCTGGGAACTCGCCCTGCGCGCCGACGGGTACAGCGACTCGACCGTCCGAAGCTACCGGCAGGCGGTCGCGAGCCTGGCCGCCTGGCTCGACGAGACGGGCCAGGGCGACATCGGGCCCGCCGACCTCGGCCGCGACCACATCCGCGGCTGGCTCGTCCACCGGCGCGAGAGCGCGTCCAGCTCCACCGCCCGCGCCGAGTTCAGTGGGGTCCGGCGCTTCTGCCGCTTCCTGGTCGAGGAGGGCGAGGCGGCCCGGGACGCCACCCAAGGGATCCGCACCCCCGCGGCGGGCGACCCCGAGACCCCGGTCCTCTCCGTCGAGGACCTCCGCCGGCTGCTCGCGACCTGCGCCGGGCAGGACTTCGTCTCCCGGCGGGACACCGCCATCATCCTGCTCTTCGTCGACGGCGGGCTCCGCCGCTCGGAGCTGGCCGGCCTCCAGGTCGCCGACGTCGACCTCGCCGGCCGCATCGTCTACGTCGCCGGGAAGGGCTCCCGGCGCTCGGGGCCGCGGCACCGCGCCGTCCCCGTCGGCGTCAAGACCGCCCGCGCGCTCGACCGCTACCTCCGGGAGCGCCGCCGCCACCCCGACGCCGACTCGTCTGCGCTGTGGCTCGGCGGGCGGGGCCGGCCGCTGCTGTCGGACTCGGGCGTGGAGAAGATGCTCGAGCGCCGCGGCGAGCTGGCCGGCCTGAAGGGCCTCCACGCGCACGTGTTCCGCCACACCTGGGCGAGCCAGTTCCGCTCGGCCGGCGGGAACGAGGGTGACCTCATGGTCCTCGGCGGGTGGCGCAGCCGGGCCATGTTGGACCGGTACGGGAAGGCGCAGGCGGGCGACCGCGCGGCCGAGGCGGCACGGCGCCTAAGCCTGGGGGACCGGCTCTAGCTCACCACCAGCCCGGCCGCCACACCCTCGGCAGCGGTGCGGGAGGCCTCGGAAGCCGGATGCTTGCCGGGCGCAGGCGCTCGCGCGGCCCGGTCGTCGGCGGGCCAGACCGCCTCCCAGCCAGGCCTGCCCGGCACCTGACCGGCCGCCGGGCCCAGGCCCGCCGGAGCGGGGTTCCGGTCCGGGCCGACGCCCGGCTACCGGGGCCGGGTGGCGCGCTCAGGCGGGTCCTGCCCGGCGGCCGGGGCGAGGCCGGCGGTGACCAGGGCCGCGCGGAGGCGGCCGACCGGGCCTTCGAGGCCGTGGGCGGCTGCCAGGGCGTCGAGGTGCTCGCCGTCCAGGGGGCGGGCGGGGGTGGCGGTCCAGGCCACGTCGGTGGCGATCGGCACGATCCGGCGCATCGCCGCGAGGTAGTCGCCGCTGGCCTGGAGCGCGCTCGCCAGGCGTGGCGCCAGCCGTCCGGTCGCGGCGAGCAGGTCGTCCAGGCTGGCGAACTCCGAGACCAGCCGGGCCGCGGTCTTCTCCCCGACCCCGGCGATCCCGGGCAGGCCGTCGGACGGGTCGCCGCGCAGGATGGCGTAGTCGGCGTAGCGGCTGGGCGGCACGCCGTAGCGCGCGGCCACGGTGGCCTCGTCGAAGCGGGTGAGCTGCGAAGTCCCCTTGACCGGGAACAGCACCCAGGCGACCGGGTCGCGCACCACCTGGAGCAGGTCCCGGTCGCCGGTGACGACCGCCAGCCGCTCGTCGGGGCCGGCCTTGGCCGCGACCGTGCCGATGACGTCGTCGGCCTCGTAGCCCTCGGCCTCGGCCACCGGCAGCCCGGCCGCCTCGAGCACCGCGCGCAGCACCGGGAGCTGGCCGGGCAGCTCGGGCGGATCGTCGGGACGGTTGGCCTTGTAGCCGGGCCAGGCGTCGACACGCCACTGCGGGCGCCAGTCGGCGTCGAGGACGTGCAGGACGGCACCTGGGCGGTGGTCGACCAGCAGGCGGGAGAACATGTCGAGGTAGCCGCGGACCGCGTTCACGGGCACCCCGTCCGGGCCGGCGATGGAGGTCGGCAGGGCGAAGAACGCCCGGTACACGATGCTCGGCGAGTCAAGCACCATCAGGGTCGGCCGCGGGGTGTCCATCCAGGGAGCATGCCACGGACGGCCCGGCCGTGGGGGCTGGTCCCGCAGCGCGGGAACGGCCTCGAACGCTCCGCCTCGATCGGCCGATTTGCCAAACGGCCAGGTCAGTACAGTATCGTTCACCCGTTCGTGACCCCCCAGCCACGGACGGATGTTCCCGAACCCCCTTCAGGGAGCGCAGTCGCAGAATGGCACCCACGAGACCAGTCCGGGTGCTTCGGTTCGTCGGCGCCATCGCCGTGGCGTCGATGCTCCTTCCCCAAGCCGGAGCCATCGGCGCGGGACGGTCCACGGACGTCCCCACCACGCTCAAGGAGCTGAAGGTCGCCCTGGCCGACGCCAACGCCAGCGAGGCCAAGCTCATCAAGGCGGTGGCGCAGGCCAATGACGCCCTGAACCGGGCCGAGCGCGACCTGAAGGCCGCCGGGGCCGAGCGGCTCGCGGCGCACCTTCGCAGCGTCTACGCGCAGAAGGCGGTGAACGACGCGTCCGGCCGGGCCCAGCGCCTGCAGGCGATCCTGGGCGACCGGGCCAGGGGCGTCTACATCTCGGGCTCCCCGGCCGACATCCGCGCGCTGATCCAGAGCGGCGACCCCGAGGCGCTGCTCGACCAGGTCGCGATCCTCGACCACCTGGCCCAGGAGGGCAACGACTCCCTGGCCGACCTGCTGGTGGCCCAGCGGGACTTCGCCAAGGCCCGCGTGGCCCTGCTCGGGGCCGAGCAGGACGCGCGGCGGGCTGAGGCGACCATCCGGGTCAAGATCAGCCAGGCGCTCCAGATCCGCGACGTGCGCATGCTGGCCCTCAGCAAGCTGACCAGCAAGATCACCGTGCTCCGCGGCCGCGTGGCAGCGCTGCAGTTCAACCAGCGGCTGGGCAACGCCCAGCTGGCCGGGGTGGTGCGGCGCGGCAACACCAGGTGCGACCTGTCCGGTACGTCCGACGCCGAGTACAACATCATCATGAAGGAGTCGGGCGGCAACCCCTACGCCGACAACCCCAACTCCACCGCCTTCGGCCTCGGCCAGCTCCTCTACAGCGGCCGGGTCAACTACCTCGGCGTGGCCCTCGCGGACACGGTCGACTGTGGTCTGCAGCTCAAGGCGTTCCGCGGCTACGTGCGCGACCGCTACGGCACCGCCGAGAGGGCCTGGGCGTTCTGGCTGAGCCATCACTGGTACTAGCACGTCTGGTGGATGTCGCCAGCGACCGTGACAAGGCAGTGCTCGTTCCATCCATGTAGGGGGAGCTCGCTCTGGCGCCGGTCGTCGCCCGTTGGTGGGTCGCTGCGGGGGGAACTGACCACCATCCCGATCCATGTGGGGGGAGCGAGTTCCCCCCACGGCCCCCCAAGAGCGCCTGTGCCAGCTAATGGGGGATCCGCGGTGCACCAGTGCACGCTCCCCCACGGCCCCCCAACTGCGCCGGTGCCTTGGTCCTCGAAGGGCCGGTCAGGCGCTCGGCGTGGGCGGTGGCACGGGCTCGCGCCGCTCGGCCCGGTCCACGTCGGGCTCGATGTAGATGACCCGGGCGGACGGCACCCGCTCGCGCACGGCCGCCTCTGCCCCGTCGATCGCGTCGGCGACCTCGGGGAACGACAACCTGGGGTCGAGCTCGACCTTCGCGCCGACCAGCAGCTCGTCGGGACCGAGGTGCATGGTGCGCAAGTGGATGAGCTGGCGGACCCCTGACGCCGAGCCGAGCGCCGCCTCGATGGCGGCGGTCTCCTCCCGGCTGGCCGCCTCCCCCAACAGCAGGCTGCGCATCTCGGAGCCGACGACGACCGCGATGACCCCGAGCAGGAGCCCGATGGCCAGGCTCCCGACCGCGTCGAACCGGGGTTCGCCGGTGACCACGGCCAGGGTCACGCCGATCAGCGCGAACACCAGGCCGAGGAGCGCGCCCACGTCCTCGAGCAGCACCACAGGGAGCTCGGGGCTCTTGGCCCGGTGGATGAACCTCCACCACCCCTGCCCGCGGCGGACCTTGTTGGCCTCGTGGACCGCGGTCCGCAGCGAGAACGACTCGAGCACCATCGCGATCCCGAGCACGGCGAACGCCCAGACCGGCGACTCCAGCCCGTGGGGGTGGCGGAGCTTCTGGTAGCCCTCGTAGAGGGCGAACAGCGAGCCGAGGGTGAACAGCACGACCGCGACCAGGAAGGCCCAGAAGTACCGCTCCCGCCCGTAGCCGAAGGGGTGGTCCGGGGTCGGGCCCTTGCGGCCCCGCCGGCCGCCGAGGAACAACAGGGCCTGGTTGCCGGTGTCGGCGGCCGAGTGGACCGCCTCGGCCAGCATCGATGCCGCGCCGGTGAACAGGAACGCCACGAACTTGGCGATCGCGATCCCCAGGTTGGCCAGGAAGGCCGCGATGATCGCGCGGGTCCCGCCCTCCTCTGCCGTCACGGCGCAGCATCCCTGTCGGTCGGTCCCGGCCGGCCGGGCGCCCGCAGCGACCTGCCCACCAGGACGCCGCTCACGAGCCCCGGCAGCGCGACAAGCCAGGGCCGCAAGGCGAGCGCGGCGATCAGCGACGCGGCCACCAGCACCACGCCGAAGGCCAGGTCGTTGATCTGCTCCATGACCGAGCGCTCCCGCCCGCCGCGGGGCAGCCGGCCGGCGACGGCGAGCCCGGCGAGCACCGCGAGCGCGAACACGCCGGTGGCCACCCACCGCTGCGACGCCGGCTGGATCGCGACAACGATGCTGCCCACCGTGATCACGAGCAGGGCGGCGAGGATCACCCCGGCCGGCCGTGCCCGCGGGACGCTCATCGCCATGGCTCCTCCCGTGCCGGTCCGCCGCCCGAGCGCGGCGACCCAGGCGTAGCCTACCCGGTCGGCTTCCGCCCCTGGGCGCCCGGACGTGTCACCGACACGCTACCCAAGTTGTCTGGATTCCGGTTGAAATGCTACAAACCGTTGGCGCCGTCCCCAAACGCCTCGGCGACAGGGCTCTGACCCCCAGGTGCCCGCCCGGGTTGGCAGCGTGCGGCAGGAAGCTTCCCCCACCGGTCGTCGCGACCAGCGCACGCCGTGAGCTCGCGGAATCGTGCGTCGCTGGCTCGCTCCCTGGCAGGAAGGGCACCATGAGCACGATCCCTCAGTCCGTCGCCGACGATCAGCAGCTCGAGCAGTACGGCTACCGGCCGCGGTATCTCCGGACGGTCAGGTCCTTCGAGTCGTTCGCCATCGGGTTCTCGTTCATCTCGATCACGACTGGCATCTTCATCGGGTTCGGCTTCGTGCTGAACACCGCCGGCCCGGCCGGCATCTGGACCTGGCTGATCGCCTTGGTGGGCCAGACGCTCATCTCGCTGATCTGCGCCACCCTGGCCGCCAAGTTCCCGCTGTCCGGCTACCACTACCAGTGGGGGACGCGGCTGGCCAACCCGATCGTGGGCTGGTGGCTCGGCTGGCTCGGCCTCACCTACCTCACCGTCGTGGTCATCTCGGTCGACTACGCGTTCGTGCAGTCCGCCCTCCAGCCCATGTTCGGCCTCACCTACACGCCCACCAGCGCGGCGCTGCTCACGTTCCTCACGGTGGCGGTCCAGGCGGCGCTCATCATCTGGTCGACGCAGATCACGACCAGGATCAACAACGCCGCCGTCGTCTTCGAGGTGGTCGGCATCATCGAGCTGGCCATCGTGCTGCTCTCGGCCGCGCTGCTCGCCTCTCGGGGCAACTTGGGCAACCTGACCTCGACCGGGATCGTGCCCGAGGAGGGCTGGTCCCGTTGGCTCGGCCCGTTCATGCTGGCCGCCACGCTCGGTGCCTACAACCTGGTCGGCTTCGAGTCGGCCGCGAACTTCTCGGAGGAGACCCAGGACCCGCGGCGGACCACCCCCAAGGCGATGGTCCGCGCCGTGGTGCTGTCCGGGGTGCTCGGCTTCATCCTGCTGGCCACCCTCGCCATCGCCGTGGGCGACGTCAAGGCGACCAGCGAGGACGCCTCCCCGGTCGCCTTCGTCCTCGCCGACACGCTCGGTCCGAGCATCGAGAAGATCTTCCTCGCCTTCATCTGCGTCTCGATCTTCTGCTGCGGCATGATCTGCCTGGCCACCGGGTCGCGCCTGACGTGGGCGATGGCCCGCGACCGGCGCCTGCCCGGACACCGGTTCCTCTCCCGGGTGCCCCGGGTGACCGGCGGCCCGACCTGGGCCACGGTGGCCATCGCAACCGTCGGCGTGTTGATCCTGCTCGTGCTGCGCACCAACACCACCGCGCTGATCGACCTGTTCACCGCCTCCACGCTCTCCCCGGCACTGCTCTACACCGGTACCGTGCTGCTCTACGCCGGGTTCTCGCACCGGGTCACGCCCGAGCCGGGCTACTTCCATCTCGGCCGCTGGGAGAAGCCGGTGCTGGCCGGGGCCTTCCTGTGGCTGGCCTACGAGCTGGTCATCCTGTTCGGCCCGGACCAGTTCCGGACCGCCCAGACCTACGTGGCCGGGGCGCTCGTGGTCGGCGTCGTGGTCTTCGGGATCATGTGGTTCCTCGAGCCGGCGGCGATGCGTACCTCCGCCGTGGACGAGCGCCAGCTCGAGCTGGACGAGCTGCCTCCCGACGACGACCACGACGCCCGGGAGACCGCCCGCACCAGCTCCATGTGGTAGCGGCATGCTCACCAGCAGGCGCGACCAGGAGAGGTCACCGGCCAGCCCGCCCTGCGGGTGCGGCCGAGGCCCCTTCCGAGCTGATCCTGGTCGACGTGCCCATGCAGTTCGAGCGGTCGGTGCCGGGAGCCGGTAGCCTGCACCAGTGACCGAGCTCGGCGACCGCCACGCCGCCACCAGGCGGGCAGACCGGAGCGGCCTGTCCCTCGCCGAGGCGCAGGCGCTCGCCGCCCAGCTCCGGCGGACGGTCCGGGGCGAGGTCCGCTTCGACCAGGGCAGCCGCGCGCTGTACTCGACCGACGGGTCGAACTACCGGCAGGTGCCCATCGGGGTGGTCTGCCCCCTGGACGCCGAGGACGCGGTCGCCACCATGGCCGCCTGCCGTCGCTTCGGCGCGCCGGTCCTCGGCCGCGGCGCTGGCACCAGCCTTGCCGGGCAGTGCTGCAACGTCGCCGTGGTGGTCGACATGTCCAAGCACATGCACCGGGTGGTCGAGCTCGACCCGGTCCGGCGGCTCGCGCGCGTGGAGCCCGGGATTGTGCTCGACCGGCTGCGCGAGGCGGCCGAGGAGCACCGTCTCACCTTCGGCCCCGACCCGGCCACCCACACCCACTGCACCCTGGGCGGGATGATCGGCAACAACTCCTGCGGCGTGCACGCCCTGATGAACGGCAAGACGGTCGACAACATCGAGACGCTGGAGGTGCTCACCTACGACGGGCTGCGCATGACCGTCGGGCCGACCAGCGAGCAGGAGCTGGCCTCGATCGCGCAGCGCGGCGGCCGCCGCGGGCAGGTCTACGCCGGCCTGCGCGACCTGCGCGACCGCCACGCCGACCTCATCCGGCAGCGGTACCCGCGCATCCCCCGCCGCGTCTCCGGCTACAACCTCGACGAGCTGCTGCCCGAGCGCGGCTTCAACCTGGCCCGCGCCCTGGTCGGCACCGAAGGCACCTGTGTCCTCGTCCTCGAAGCCACTTGTCAACTTATCTACAGTCCGCCGGTGCGGCGGCTGGTCGTGCTCGGCTTCCCCGACATCTACCAGGCCGGGGACGCCGTGCCGCTGGTGCTCGAACACCGGCCGAGCGGGCTCGAAGGCATCGACGACCAGCTCATCGGCTACATGCGCAACGCCGGGCTGCACCCCGCCGAGGTCGACCTGCTCCCCCCCGGCGGCGGCTGGCTGCTGGTCGAGCTGGCCGCCGAGGACGACGCCGAGGCGGGCGCCCGGGTGCGCGACCTGGTGGACGGCCTCGGCCGGCAGGGCGTGCGCCCGTCGGTGGCCAGCTTCGACGACCCCGCGCAGGCCAGGCGCATCTGGACGGTGCGCGAGTCCGGGCTCGGCGCCACCGCCCGGGTGCCCGGCCAGAAGCCCATGTGGGAGGGGTGGGAGGACTCCGCGGTCGCCCCCGACCGCATCGGCGACTACCTCCGCGACCTGCGCGGGCTGCTGGACCGCCACGGCTACCACGGCTCGTTCTTCGGCCACGTCGGCCAGGGCTGCATGCACACCCGCAACGACTTCGACCTGCAGAGCCAGGAGGGCGTCGCCCGCTTCCGGGCCTACGTCGAGGAGGCCGCGGACCTCGTGGCCAGCTACGGCGGCTCGCTGTCGGGCGAGCACGGCGACGGCCAGGCCCGGGCCGAGCTGCTGCCCAGGATGTTCGGCCCCGAACTGGTGGCCGCGTTCGGTGAGTTCAAGGCGGTCTGGGACCCGGAGGGCAGGATGAACCCGGGCAAGGTGGTCGACCCCTACCGGCTGGACGAGAACCTGCGCCTCGGGGCCGGGTACGCGCCGCCGCGGCTGGCCACCACCTTCCGGTTCCCGGCCGACCAGGAGGGCTTCGCCGACGCGGCGCTGCGCTGCGTCGGGGTCGGCACGTGCCGGCGCGAGGACGGCGGGACGATGTGCCCGAGCTACATGGTGACCCGCGAGGAGCAGCACTCCACCCGTGGCCGGGCCCGCCTGCTGTTCGAGATGCTCCAGGGCGAGGTCGTCACCGGTGGCTGGCGCTCGGAGGAGGTCCACGACGCCCTCGACCTCTGCCTGAGCTGTAAGGGCTGCAAGGGCGACTGCCCGGTCTCGGTCGATATGGCGACGCTCAAGGCCGAGTTCCTCTCGCACTACTACAAGGGACGCCTGCGGCCCCCGACCGCCTACTCGATCGGGCTCATCTGGTGGGCGGCGCGGACCGCCGCGCGCGCGCCCGGGCTGGCCAACCTCCTCACCCAGACCCCCCTGGTCCGCCAGGCGGTCAAGCGGCTCGGCGGGATCGCCCCGGCCCGGCCCATCCCGCCGTTCGCCTTGGAACCGTTCACCACCTGGTTCCGCCGCCGCGGGCCAGGCAATCCGGGCGGCCGGCCGGTGCTGCTGTGGCCCGACACCTTCAACAACTACTTCCACCCCGAGACCGCCAAGGCCGCGGTCGAGGTGCTCGAGGCGGCCGGCTTCCGGGTCGAGCTGCCAGGCACGCCGCTGTGCTGCGGCCGCCCCCTGTACGACTTCGGCATGCTCACCCTGGCCAGGCGCCAGCTCCGCCAGGTGCTGGCCGCGGTCGGCCCGAGGATCGCCGAGGGCGTCCCCCTGGTCGGGCTGGAGCCGAGCTGCCTGGCCACCTTCCGCGACGAGCTGGCCAACCTGTACCCCGGCGACGAGGGCGCCAGGCGCCTGCAGCAGCAGTCGCACACCCTGGCCGAGCTGCTCGCACGCCACGCCGGCGGATGGGTGCCGCCCGCCGTCGCTGGCCGGGCGGTCGTCCAGGGCCACTGCCACCAGCAGGCGGTCATCGGCATGGGCCCCGACCGGCGCCTGCTGGCCGCCATGGGGCTGGACGCCCAGCTGCTGGACGCCGGCTGCTGCGGCATGGCGGGCTCGTTCGGCTTCGAGCGCGAGCACTACGACCTCGCCATGCAGGTCGGCGAGCGGGCGCTGCTGCCCGCCGTGCGCGAGGCCGCCCCGGACGCCCTGGTGATCGCCGACGGCTTCAGCTGCCGGGCCCAGATCGAGCAGGCCACCGGCCGCCCCACCCTCCACCTGGCCGAGGTCCTGCGCGACGCCCTGCGCGACCGGCCCGGGGCCTGAGGCCCGGCAGGACGGCCCGGGCTGCCGTCCTGCTGGTCGCCCGCGGGCCGCACCCGGCAGGCCTGCCCCACCGCCTGCCCCCTGGTAGCCCCGGCGCTGCGTGGCCGCCCGGGGGCCGCACCCGGCAGGCCTGCCCCACCGCCTGCCCCCTGGTAGCCCCGGCGCTGCGTGGCCGCCCGGCAGCCTCCGCCGATCCCCGACGGCCCGGGTGGTAAGAGATTGCCCCTGGTTATCTGACCGTCAGGGGCGGACCGGGGCGAGGTCGATCGACTCGGCGGCGCCAGACACGTGCAAGCCGGGTCTCGGGCCGCCCGCGAGGGTGTACAGGACCGTGCCCACCGCGACCACGCCGAGGCCGTGGCGGGGGGTGGGCAGGGGCGGCAGCGACGACCAGGTGCCCGCGCGCACGTCGAACGCCTCGGCCTCCTCGAAGGTGGCGTCGGCTTCGCCGCCGACCGCGACGACGAACCCGTTCCCGGTGGCCGCGGCGGCCAGGCCGCCGCGGCGGGTGGGCAGGTCGGGCAGGCGCGTCCACCGTCCCGTGGCCGGCTCGTAGGCCTCGGCGGCGGTGAAGTTGCCCCGCCCGGCCGCGCGGCCCCCGACCGTGTACACCCGCCCGCCGAAGCCGGCGCCGCCCAGGTGCTCGCGGGGGGTGGGTGGGCCGGCCGCGGTCGACCAGCGGTTGGTCGGCAGGTCGAACACCAGCATGCTGCGGGCCAGGCCGCCCGGGCCGATGCCGCCGGCAACGTAGAGCCGGCCGTCGAGGGCCACCGCGGTCCCGGCCGCCCGCCCCTCCGGCAGGTCGGGCAGGGCCGTCCAGCGGCCGCCCTCGAGCCGGAACGCCCGCCGGCTGACACCACCCGCCGCCGGGTACCCGCCCATCACGTAGGCGGTGTCGCCCAGGGTGGCGGCCATGGCGTGGTTGACCGCGACCGGCAGGTCCGGGCCGCGCGTCCAGCGGTCGCGCGCGATGTCGTACACCTCGACGGTCGGCACGGTCGCGCCGTCGGCCCGGAAGCCGCCGGCCACGTAGACGACCTTCCCGACCGCGGTGGCAGCCACCTCCGTCCGCTCGGAGAGGGCCGGGGCCAGGCGCCGCCAGGCCGTCTCCCCGGAGGCCGACGGCGGGGGCGGGCCCGGCTGGGCGTCCTGGTCGCGGGTGCACGCCCCGGCCAGAAGCACCACCGCGGCCAGCGCAAGCGCCAGCGGCCGGGCCCCCGCCGGCTGGGCGCGGCTCCCCCCCGCGGGCCGGGCGCGGCTCCCCCCCGCGGGCCGGGCGCGGCTCCCCCCCGCGGGCCGGGCGCGGCTCCCCCCCGCGGGCCGGGTCCCGGTCAGCTCGGCGAGGATCCCCGCGACCTCGTCGGCCCGGGCGGGGCCGGCGACCCAGCTCGCGGTGGTGGCGTAGACGATGGCGCGACCTCCTCGGCGCAGCGCGGTAGGGCCATCACATCGCCTCCGGCACCGGTTGGCAAACCCCACCGTCCCGGCGAGCAGGGGCGGAGCGGCGCTATTGTGCTCGAGGGCAGATGCCGCCTCGCGGATGCTGCCGGACCGGCGACCCGCGCGACCGGCTCGCGGAAGGAGACCAGGCGCATGAGCATCGAAGCCAACGAACGAAAGGTCGTCGACGCGGTTACCCCGAAGTTGTACATCGGCGGGGAGTGGCGGGACGCCGCCGGCGGCGGGACGCTGAAGGTCGAGGACCCGTCGACCGGCGAGCCGCTGTGTGAGGTCGCCGACGGGAGCCCCGAGGACGGCAAGGCCGCGCTGGACGCCGCCGTCGCCGTCCAGGCCGAGTGGGCCGCCCATCCGCCTCGGGAGCGGGGCGAGATCCTGCGCCGGGCGTTCGAGGCGGTCAGCGCCCAGAGCGACGACCTGGCCCTGTTGATGACCCTCGAGATGGGCAAGCCACTGGCCGAGTCCAAGGCCGAGGTCGCCTACGCGGCCGAGTTCTTCCGCTGGTTCGCCGAGGAGGCGGTCCGCATCGACGGCCGCTACTCGGTCGCCCCCAACGGCTCGGGCCGCATGCTCACGATGCGCCAGCCGGTCGGGCCCTGCCTGCTGATCACGCCGTGGAACTTCCCGATGGCGATGGGCACCCGCAAGATCGGCCCCGCGGTCGCGGCCGGCTGCACGATGGTGGTCAAGCCGGCCCAGCTGACCCCGCTGTCGATGCTGGCCCTGACCGCCATCCTCGAGCAGGTCGGCCTGCCCGCCGGGGTGCTCAACGTGGTCACCACGTCCTCGTCGAGCAAGCTCATGGAGCCGCTCATCAAGGACCCGCGCGTGCGCAAGCTGTCGTTCACCGGGTCGACCGAGGTCGGGCGGAAGCTTATCGCCCAGGCCGCCGACAACGTGCTGCGGGTGTCGATGGAGCTCGGCGGCAACGCGCCGTTCCTGATCTTCGAGGACGCCGACGTGGACGCCGCGGTGGAGGGCGCGATGATCGCCAAGATGCGCAACATCGGCGAGGCGTGCACCGCGGCCAACCGCTTCCACGTGGCCGCGCCGGTGGCGGAGGCGTTCTCGGCCAAGCTGGCCGAGCGGATGGGCGCGCTGAAGATCGGCCGCGGCACCGAGGACGGCGTGCAGGTCGGCCCGCTGATCGACGGCAACGCGGTGGAGAAGGTGAGCGAGCTGGTCGGCGACGCGCTCGGCAGGGGCGCCTCGGCCGTGGTCGGGGGCCACGCCCGCGACGGCCGCGGCTACTTCTACGAGCCGACCGTGCTGGCAGGGGTGCCGAGCGACGCGCGCGTGCTCAGGGAGGAGATCTTCGGGCCGGTCGCGCCGGTGGCCTCGTTCGACTCCGACGAGGCGGCGGTCGCAGCCGCCAACGACACCGAGTTCGGCCTGGTCGCCTACGTCTACACCCGCGACCTGAAGCGCGCGTTCCGGGTCATCGAGGGGCTCGAGACCGGCATGGTCGGCCTGAACCAGGGCCTGGTGAGCAACCCGGCCGCCCCGTTCGGCGGGGTGAAGCAGTCCGGCTTCGGCCGCGAGGGTGGCAAGCAGGGCATCGACGAGTACCTGGAGACCAAGTACGTCGCGATGAACCTGTAGGCCGGGGTCGGCGCGGCCGGGAGCGGGGCGCGGTGGCCCGGGCACCGGGCGGGCACCCCGGGCGCCGCTGGGGCGCGCGGGCCGTGGCGTTGCTGCTGGGCGCGCCGCTCGCGCTCGCCTTCCCGCGCCCGTCGCTGTGGTGGCTGGCCTTCGTCGGCCTGGTCCCGCTCCTCACGGTCATCCGCGCCGCCCCGACCGGCCGCGAGGCGGCCATGTTCGGCTGGCTCGGCGGGATCGGCTTCTTCGTCGCGGTCGACGCCTTCCTGCTTCCCAAGGTGGGCCCGTTCGCGGTCCCGGCCGCGCTCCTGCTCGGCGCCTGCTGGATCCCGTGGGCGCTCCTGGCCTGGGTCCTGCTGCGCGGCGACCTCTCCCCCGTCCGGGTGCTGGCTGCCCTCGCCGTGGTGCCGAGCGCGTTCGTGGCCGGCGAGTACGTGCGGGCCTGGCCGGGCCTTGGCGGTCCGTGGGGGCTGCTCGGCGCGAGCCAGTGGAACGACCTCCCGGTGCTCGCGCTCGCCTCGGTCGGCGGCGTGTGGGCGGTGAGCTTCCTGCTCGCCGCCGTGAACGTCGGCGTCGCCGTGGCGCTCCTGCCGTCGGGGCCGGGACCCGGGCAAGGGGGGAGCAGGCCCACACCGGGAGTCGAGGCGGGGCCGGGGCCGGGCGGGCGCCGGTCCCCACAACGGGTCGCGGCGGGGCCCGGGCAGGGGGGGAGCAGGCCCACACCGGGGGTCGAGGCGGGGCCGGGGCCGGGCCGGCGCTGGCCGGTGCCGGTGGTCGCGGGCGCCGTCCTGGCCGGGTTGGCCGCCGGGACCCTGGGGTACGCGGCGCTGCGCCCGGGGCCCGAGCGGGCGGGCATGGTGCGGGTGGCCGTGGTCCAGCCCGGGATCGTCCGCCAGCCCGAGCCCCGCTTCCGCGCCAGCGAGGCCGCCACCCTCGCGCTCGCGCCGGCCCGGCCCGACCTGGTCGTCTGGGGCGAGAGCAGCGTCGGCCGCGACCCGGCCGCGCACCCGGCGGACCTGGCCAGGCTCGCCGCCGCCGCCCGCGCGACCGGCGCCCGCGTGCTCGTCAACGTCGACGCGGAGCGGGCAACAGCCCTGGGCCCGAGCGGACCGGGCGGGGCCGCGCCCGACCTGGACCGGGCGGGCGAGGACGCCCCGGGCGGGATCTACAAGACGTCGCTGCTGGTCGGCCCGGACGGCCCCGAGGGCGGCTACGACAAGATGCGGCTGGTGCCGTTCGGCGAGTACGTGCCGCTGCGGCGGCTGTTCGGCTGGGTCACCCGCTTCACCGACGCCGCCACCACGGACCGGCGGCGCGGCACCCGGCTGGCGGTCCTCGACGCCGGCCCGGTGGCGATCGGGCCGCTCGTCTGCTTCGAGTCCGCCTTCCCGGACCTGGCCCGGTCGCTGGCCCGCAAGGGCGCCGACCTGGTCGTGGTGCAGAGCGCGACCACCACCTTCCAGCAGAGCTGGGGTCCCGACCAGCACGCCAGCCTGGCCGCCGTCCGCGCGGTGGAGTCCGGGCGCCCCGTCCTGCAGGCGGCCATCAGCGGGGTGTCGGCAGCGTTCGACGCCCGCGGCCGCCGCCTCGCCTGGTACCCAACCAGCTGGCGGGGCGCGGACGTGATCGCCGTGCCCCTGTCACGCGAGCGCACGCCCTACGACCGCTGGGGTGACTGGCTGCCAGCCGGGTGCTGCCTGGTCACCTTGGCCATGCTGGCCTGGGTCGCCCTGCGGCGCCGCCGGCCCGGCCGGCAGGGCGGGCCGGGTCAGCCCGACCCGGCTGCCGACCGACCCTCGCGCCGGACCTTCGCACCCTCGCCGGCTGGGCCGCCCTCGGCGCCGTCGGCGTCCTCGCCGCCGTAGCCCGCCGCCGGCTGGACGTCGGTCTCTTGGGCCACGCCGCTCGCCGCCTCCGGCAGAGTGCCCGCCGCTCGTGGTCAACAGGAACCCGGACGGTGGACGTCCAATCAGGTGACCATGCTCGACCGGGCCGAACCCAGAGGTTACCCTCGTACCGTCGAGCGCACCGCACGAGCGCACAAGGGATCTGTCCATGGCATCTCCAATTCGGCGCATCGGCATCCTCACCAGCGGGGGCGACGCCCCCGGCCTGAACGCCGTGATCCGGGCCGTGGTCAAGACGGCCGAGTTCGAGCACGGCTGGTCCGTGGTCGGCATCGAGCACGGCTTCGAGGGCCTGATCGGCAAGCCGCGGGTTCGCACCCTCGACGGGGTGGCGGTGAGCGGGCTCCTCCCGCGGGGTGGGACGATCCTCGGCTCGACCAACAAGGGCCACTTCGCGCTCATGGAGGTCGACGGCGAGCCGCAGCGCGACCCGGCTCCCTACAAGGAGCTGGCCAGCAACGCCCGCCGGCTCGGCATCGACGCCTTGGTCGTGATCGGCGGCGAGGGCAGCCAGGGCATCGCCAGCGAGCTGGCCAGGCACGGGGTGCGGGCCATGGGGGTGCCCAAGACGATCGACAACGACCTCTACGGCTGCGAGCAGACCTTCGGCTTCGACACCGCGCTCACGGTGGCGACCGAGGCGATCGACCGGCTGCACACCACCGCCGCCAGCCACGACCGGGTCATGGTGCTCGAGGTGATGGGGCGCGACACCGGCTGGATCGCCCTGCACTCCGGCCTCGGCGGCGGTGCCGACATCATCCTGATCCCGGAGATCCCGTTCTCCGTCGAGGGCATCGCGAACAAGGTGCTGACCCGCGAGTACCAGGGGTCGAGCTTCTCGATCGTGGTGTGCGCCGAGGGCGCCGGCGAGGAGGGCGGCAGCCAGATCTACCAGGAGGCCACCGGCACCCTCGGCGGGGTCGGCGCCTACGTCGCCACCCAGGTCGCCAAGGTGACCGGCAAGGACGCCCGGGTGGTCGTCCTCGGCCACCTGCAGCGCGGCGGCATGCCCACCCCCTACGACCGCATCCTGGCCACCCGCTTCGGCGCGGCCGCGGTGCACACGCTCGGCGAGGGCCGCTACGGCGAGGTGGTGGTGATGCAGGGGGGCGAGATCACGACCGTGCCGATGCTCGAGACCGCCGGGCGGGTGCGCAAGATCCCAGGCGACCACGAGATCATCCACACCGCCCGCGGCCTCGGGATCGCCTTCGGCGACGAGGGCGACGGCGACATCGTCCCTGAGTCGCTCCCCTGAGCCGCGCCTCCGCCTGACCCCGCCGGTGCCGCGCCGGCGGCACAGGCACGGGCAAGGCCGCGGGCACAGGCACGGGCAAGGCCGCGGGCACAGGCACGGGCAAGGCCGCGGGCGCGGGCGTCCCGGCACGGGAGGTCGTCTGTCAGGGCAGGGCTGTGACGGGCACGCTGCGCCGAGCCCAAGGACCCCGGTGTTCGCGCTGTGCGGCCCCGGGTCGTCCGGGACGCCGTCCCGGGTCGCGGCGGGGCGCGCCCTTGCGTCAGCCGACGATCAGGACCTCGAGGGTGCGCGGGCCGTGCACGCCCTCGACCCGGTTCAGCTCGATGTCGGAGGTGGCTGACGGGCCGGACACGAACGTGATCGGCCGGCGCTCGCTGGCTGCGGGCCCGCCGAGGGCGGCGACCGCCTCTGGCACCGAGCCGACGATCTGCCCCTCCTCGACCACGCAGAGGTGGTAGTCGGGCAGCAGCGTGATCGCGCGCCGGCCCTGCCGGGGGCCGCCGTCGAGCACGATCGTGCCGGTGTCGGCAATGCCGAGCACGCAGCCGGTCAGCACCCCGTCGGCCGCGTCCAGCACCTCGTTGGCGAGCTGCCCGTCCACCAGCAGCTCGGCCTCGGCCGGCCGCCACGCCTCGGGCAGGTCCTCGGGCACCACCAGCCGCCGCACCTGGCGCTCCCGGCAGGCGCGGGCAAGCGCGTCGGGCAGCTCGGCCGAGGCGACCCGGTGGACGGTGGCCTTGTAGTCGGCCACCCGCTCGGCGAAGCGGGCCACCCGGTCCTCCGGCTCCCCGGTGCTGGCGGTGTGGTAGCCGCGCTCGACCGGCACGTCCTCGGGGCGCTCGTCGTCACCGACGTCGGCCAGCGCCGCCCGTATGCGCTGCAGGATCTCGTCCCGGGCAGTGGTCACCAGGAATGCCTTTCCGTGTGCAGGGGTGGGGTCGTCATCTCCTCCGCCACCAGTCCCGGAACGTCTGGGCGGGGATGGCGGGCGCGTCGCGCATCTCGGTCCAGCCTGCCAGGGCGGCCGGCAGGCGCCGGACCCGGCCCGACCGGGCCAGCGGGAGCTGCCCGACCCGGGCCAGCTTCTGGGCCAGCTCGTAGCGGCGGCGGTCGGCGAAGACCCAGGCCAGCGCCTCCATTGTCGCCGCCTCCGGGTCGGGCACCCGGCGGGCCGCCCGCTTGTGCCCGACCACCTGGCCGCGCAGGTGGACCAGCACCTCTGGGATGTCGATCTTGACCGGGCAGACCTCGTAGCAGGCACCGCACAGGCTCGACGCGTACGGCAGCGTGCCGGCCCGGTCCAGCCCCTCGAGCTGCGGGGTGAGGATCGCGCCGATCGGCCCCGGGTACACCGAGCCGTAGGCGTGGCCGCCGGTGCGCTCGTACACCGGGCAGACGTTCAGGCAGGCCGAGCAGCGGATGCAGTTGAGCGTCTGGCGCCCGACCGGGTCGGCAAGCACCCGGGAGCGGCCGTTGTTGACCTTGACCACCTCGGTCTGCCCGTGCGCCTTGACGACGTCGGCCACGATCCGGTTGCACTCCGCGGCGTCGCGCGCCCAGTGGACCACCCCGCCGGCGCGCTCGACGCTCGCCTCGAGCTGCTCGAGGTAGGTGTCGAGGTGGCGCAGCACCCGCTCCTTGATCGCCCGGCCCGCCTCGCGCAGCTCCTCCCAGTCGGGCAGCTCGCCGACGGCCTCGCCCCGCCTGCGCCGGATGGTGGCGGTGGCGTGGCCGAGGTTGCGGCGGAGCTGGGTGTCGGCCAGCGCCAGCCGGGCCGCCTCGGGGAACGTCCTCGGCCGGCCCCGGTGCGCGTCGCCGGCTGGGGCGCGCCGCTCGGGCGGGGAGGCGGGCGAGGTCACGCGCGCGGGCCCCCCTCGGTGGTCGCCAGGATCTCGGCCAGGTGGACGGCGCGGACGCCGGTGCGCTGGCGGGACAGGGCCCCGCCGATCTGCATGAGGCAGGAGTTGTCGCCCGCGGTGCACACCTCGGCCCGCGTGTCGAGCACATGCCGGAGCTTGTCGGACAGCATCGCCATGGACGTGTCGGCGTTCTTGACCGCGAACGTGCCCCCGAACCCGCAGCACTCCTGGCTCTCCGGGAGCTCGACCAGGTCGATGCCGCGGACCGCGCGCAGCAGCCGCAGGGGCGCGTCCCCCACCCGGAGCAGGCGCAGCGAGTGGCAGGTCGGGTGGTAGGTGACCCGGTGCGGGTAGTAGGCGCCCACGTCGGTGACGCCGAGCCGGCGGACCAGCAGCTCCGACAGCTCGAAGACCCGGGGGGCGAGGTCGGCCACCCGGCCGGCCAGGGCGCGGTCGCCGGCGCCGGTGGCGAGCCTGGGGTACAGCTCCCGGACCATGCCGGCGCAGGAGCCGGACGGGGTCACGACCGCCTCGTAGCCGGCGAACACGTCCACGAAGCGGCGCGCGAGCGCAGCGGCCTCGCGCTGGTAGCCGGTGTTGTAGTGCATCTGCCCGCAGCAGGTCTGCTCCTCCGGGAACTCGACCCGGTGGCCGAGGCGCTTGAGCAGCCGGACGACCGCCTTGCCGGTCTCGGGGAACATCGTGTCGTTGAAGCAGGTGACGAACAGGGCGACACGCACGCCGGGTGACTCCTCGCGGCGGGGCTCCGGGCAGGTGCCGCGAGTCTTCGCCACCAGGCAGGCGGCGTCAACCCGGCGGGCAGCGGCCGGTCAGGCCACCCCGCTTGCGCAGCCGGGCGACCTCCCGGTCGCGGGGAGGCGTCAACCCGCCCCCGGCAGCGGCCGGTCAGGCCACCCTGACCAGCAGCCAGACCAGGGCGTAGTGGCAGGCGCCGGCGGCGATGGTGAAGGCGTGCCAGAGCTCGTGGTAGCCGAAGACCTGTGGGTTGGGGTCGGGGCGCTGCCTGCCAAGCACGACCGCGCCCGCGGTGTAGAGGACGCCGCCTGCGACCAGCAGCGTGAGCTTGGCGATGCCGAGCTTGGCGGCCAGCCAGGGCAGGGTCACCAGCCCCACCCAGCCGAGGGTCAGGTACAGCGTGATGCCGACGATGCGGATGCGGTGCCACAGGATCACCACGGCGATCCCGCCGATGGCGACCGCCCACACCCCGCCGAGGGTGGCCAGGCCCCAGGGCCCGTCCAGCGCGAGCACCGCGAACGGGGTCCAGCTCCCGGCGATCAGCACGTAGATCATGGCGTGGTCGGCCTGGTCCATGCGCCGGTGGACCGCGGCCGACCAGCGCCCCAGGTGGAACGCGGCGCTGGTGCCGTACAGGCCGGCCAGGCTGAGCGCGTAGACCGCGGCCGCGAGCCTGGCCGGGCCGGTCCGGGCGGCAAGGACCAGCGCCAGCCCGGCCGGGACCGACGCGACGAACGCGACCTGGTGCAGCCGGCCCCGCAACCTGGGCTTGGCCGGCACCCCCCCTTCGTCGGTCATAGGTCCAGTATGGGGCGGCCACCGCCTCCCGTCACCGGGTCCCCGGGCTCGGGCATGCGGTCCTCCTATCGGAGCGCGCTTCCGGTCATATCAGGCCGACCGGCCCACGAGAATGTCACGAGAGCGCGTGGTCCGCGGTCGGCGCGCACGCCGAGCTCGGTCTCGGTCCGGAAGGGCGCCAGCGCCTCGGCGACCTCCGGCTCGCGCTCGGCGGGCAGGCAGAGGCGGCGGCGGGTGAAGGCGACCAGGTCCTCCCAGCGCTCGAACCCGGTCCGGGGAGCGCCCACCCGGTCCCCGCGCACGACCTCGAGCCCGAGGGCGTGCAGCGCGGCCTCGGCGTCGTCGGCGGTCGGCCCGTCGGGGCGGTCCAGGCCGTGGAAATGGCGCCACAGCGGCCCCATCTCGACCAGCGGGTGCCGCTCGGTCAGCTCGACCACCACCCGGTGGCGCGCGTGGCCGCTCAGGGCGGCCACGAACGGCGCCAGGTCGGCCACGTTGTAGAGGACGTGGTGGCAGACGACCACGTCGGCCGGCTCGACCCGGTCGGCGACGTCGGGCCAGCGCCCCTCGACGGTCGCGGCCGGCACCCCGGCGGCCTGGGCCGCGGCCAGGAACGACTCGAGCATCGCGGCCGACTCGTCCACCGCCACGATCCGGCCGGCGGTCCGGGCCAGCGGCAGGCTGGCCGCTCCCCCGCCGGCGCCGACGTCCAGCACGGTCCCGCCCGCCGGCAGCCAGCGGGCCGCCTCCCGGTCCGACGGGGTCGGCTCCTGGGCCCGGGACTGCTCGGCCCGGGCCCGGAACAGGCCGACCGGGTACCCCCACGGCGACTCCGGGGCGCTGGCCAGGATCTCCTCTGGGATCGCCCAGGCTTCGAGCTGGGTCCTCCAGGCTTGGACCGGGTCGGCCAGGCCCGGTCCGGACGGGTGGGCGGGGGCAGGCGGCATGCCGGCATTCTCCGCCACGCCGCGGGCCGCTGTCGCGGCCCCGTAGGATGCTCGGGCCGAGGATCTGGTGGCGCTGGTGCTGGTGAAGCTCGCCCTGGCGTGGTTGGGGACGCTTCCCCAGGCTGTCGTTGTTGCAGGCGCAGGTGATGGCGACGGTTGCACGGGGACGAAACGGTTCCCGACGCTCGCTGGCCGAGGAGCCGCAGGGATTCGCCTTCGCCCCATGATGCAGCGGTGAGCACGTTGACAGCATCTGTCCACATCGCCAGGGTTCACCTCACCGGTCGCCTCGGGCACCGCGGAGGCGGCCGCGTTCACCTGTCCGGCGAAGGAGGCTCCATGGCCGAGCCCCGGCAGCGCTGCCGCGCTCGTGCTCCGCCGCCATGCCCGCCGCGGCGCACCCTGCGCTGTGGGACGCCCGGACGCACGCATGAGCAAGGAACGGAGACGCCATGAACCGTAGGAGAGTACTGGCCTTGTCGCTGGTACCGGTCCTGGTTTGCGCCGCGCTGGCGGTGGTGGGCGCGCGCGTCGCACCGGCACGCGCAGAAACCACCACACGACAGGTCCCGAGCAGCGGGACGACCTCGATCCGCAGCGGCCCGCTCGGCAGCGGCGCCATCCAACAGCCAGAGCTCCCGCCTGGCCAGGAGCGCGACGCCGGGGCAGCCGCCGCGAGGGCGGCCGCCGCCCGGGGCGTGCCGACCAGCCGGAGCCTCTCGCGCGGGCTGCGCGGCCACGCCGGCGCCGCCGTCCCGTCTGCCACGGTCACGTCGAGCCCGCGACTGGTCCGCAGCGTCGACGGCCTGAACCACCGCGACCAGCGCACCGCCAACGGCGGCAACCAGTTCTCGCTCGAGCCGCCCGACCAGGGCCTGTGCGTCGGCAACGGCTTCGTGCTCGAGACCGTCAACGACGTGCTGCGCGTGTACGACAAGGCCGGCAACCCGCTGACGGGCGTCACCGACCAGAACACCTTCTACGGCTACCCGCCGGCGGTCAACCGCACCACCGGGGCGTTCGGGCCGTTCATGGCCGACCCGAGCTGCTACTTCGACCCCACCACCCGGCGCTGGTTCCACGTCATCCTCACGCTGGACGTCGACCCGGTCAGCGGGGCCTTCCTCGGCTCGAACCACCTCGACGTCGCCGTCAGCAGGACCAGCAACCCGACCGGCCAGTGGGCCATCTACCGGGTGCCGGTGCAGGACGACGGCACCCAGGGCACCCCCGACCACGGCTGCGAGGGTGGGCCGTGCCTGGGCGACTACCCGCAGCTCGGCGCTGACGCCTTCGGCTTCTACATCACCACCAACGAGTACCCGTTCTTCGCCGCCAGCGGGTTCCACGCCGCCCAGCTCTACGCGTTCAACAAGTTCGCGCTGGCGAGGAACGCTCCCACCGTGAACGTCACCCAGTTCGACACGGTCGGTGCGGTCGGCGGCAACCCCGGCTTCACGCTGCGGGGCGCGACCAGCCCGACCAGCCGGTACGAGCTGGCGCAGGGCGGCACGGAGTACTTCCTCAGCTCGATGGCGGCCGAGGAGGCCAACGGCAGCGGCACCGACAAGCGCATCGCGATCTGGTCGCTGACCAGGACGGCAACGCTGCTCACCTCGGACCCGTCGCCGGTGCTGCGCAACTCCATCATCAACGTCGGCACCTACAGCATCTCGCCCAAGGCCGACCAGAAACCCGGCGACTTCCCGCTCGGCCAGTGCATCAACGACACCACCCTGCCGACGCCGTTCGGGCCGGGCTGCTGGCAGCTGCTGTTCCTACCTGAGGATGAGCCCGCCCACGACGAGGTCATCTCGCACCTGGACGCGAGCGACTCCCGCATGCACCAGGTGGTGTTCGCCGCCGGCAAGCTGTGGAGCGCGCTCGACACGGCCGTCCGCGTCGGCGGCCAGACCAAGGCCGGCGTGGAGTTCTTCATCGTCCGGCCGAAGGTGTCGGGGTCGGGGGTGAGCGGCTCGATCGTCAAGCAGGGCTACCTCGGCGTCGAGAACAACAACCTGACCTACCCGGCGGTCGGGGTCACCGCGGGCGGGCGTGCCGTGATCGCGATGACGCTCGTCGGCGCCGACCACTACGCGAGCGCCGCGTATGCCGGCCTCGACGCGAAGTCCGGCGCGGGACCCGTCCGGATCGCCGCGGAGGGCAAGGGCGTGTCCGACGGGTTCACCAGCTACAAGGCGTTTGTCGGCGACCCGCCGCGGACCCGCTGGGGCGACTACGGCGCGGCCGTCGCGGACGGCAGCTCGATCTGGATCGCTTCGGAGTACATCGCGCAGACCTGCACGCTCGCGCAGTGGTTCGCCGGCCCGGTCGGCAGCTGCGGTGGCACGCGCACCGCGCTGGCCAACTGGGGCACGCGCTTCAGCGAGGTCAAGCCGTAACGCGCCATCCCCGTCCCACCTGCGCCACCAGCTCCGACCGCTCGAACCGTTGCAGCTCCAGCCGCTCGACCCACCAGCTACGGTCCAGCTCGGCCAGGAACGGCCGCAGCGGATGGCGGCGGTGGAGCTCGTCGGTCCGGTAGGTGAGCACCAGCAGCAGCCGCCCGTGGCGCAGGTTGCGGATGAGGAACGCGAGCAGGTCGCGGGTGGAGTGGTCGGCCCAGTGCAGGTCCTCGACGACCAGGACGGCCGACCGCTCCGCGGTGAGCCGCTCGAGCACCCCGAGCAGCAGCTCGAACATGCGACCCTGGCCGGTGGCCGGGTCGAGCTCGCGCGGGTCGCCGGCAGGACCGGCGGCGCCCAGCTCGGGCAGCAGCCCAGCCAGCGCGGCCCGAGCGTGGCCGAACCACCGCTCGACCGCCTCGGGCTCCATGGTCCGCAGCGTGGTGCGGAGCGCCTCCACCACGGGGGCGAACGGCACGCCGTCCTCCCCGAGGCCGATGCAGCCGCCGGTGAGCACGGTTGCGCCGGTCGCCTGAGAGCGGGCGACCAGCTCGTCGACCAGACGGGTCTTGCCGACCCCGGCCTCGCCGCCGACCGCCACCACGACCGGGGTCCCCTCCCGGGCCCGCTCCAACGCCTCGTCCAGGCGAGCGAGCTCGCGCGTGCGCCCGATGAACGTGGGGCAGGACAGCCGGCCGGTCATGCCGTCCACTATGGCCTCCCCGGGCACGGGTCGGCACGAGCCGGCGGGGGTGGGCTCCGCCGGCTCGTGCCGGTTGGTCGCGCGGTCGCCGGCGCCGGGCACGGTCAGGCCGCGGCGCGTCCGGCCCGGTGTCCCGGCGCGCCCGGGATGCGCTTGCTGGCCTGGGGGCCGTGCCGGGCCGTGCCGGCCCGGCGCCGCACCAGCCTGGCCAGCCCGGCCCGCTCGGCGTCCCGGCGAAGCTCCGCCACCCGCTCCCGGCCCATGAGCTCCAGCATCATGCTCTGCATCTTGGTCACCTCTCCCGGTTCGGGTCTCATCTGCTGCTGTGACCAGCCTAGGTCTGAGGTGCCTGGCTCCGAATCGGGCGGCCGCCCTA
>WNGB01001423.1_pt1 | contig 74987 bp, 71 predicted proteins | sample 5400681 | NCBI WGS metagenome assembly WNGB01 (sample SAMN13153367, study PRJNA577476) | soil metagenome | isolation source: 115 cm soil or saprolite under grassland replicate 2 | place: USA:California | collected 2016-06-15 | reverse complement strand
CTATGGGCAAGCTGCCGGGCGCCCTCGACTACACGGTTGAGGCGATCGTCTGGAAACCCGAGTTCCGTGAGCTGTTCTCGCCGGAGGAACTCGCGGTAGCAAAGAAGCGCTTGCAAGACCTGAAGCATCAACCGCCGTGGGCCGACTGGTAGAACGAGCTGTCGTCGCCGTGTGGCGACGAGTGCTCGCCACCTGCGCGAACGCTCCGCAGCGCTGCACCGTCGGCAGTCAACTCGACTTCGCCGGGCCGCAGGCCCAGCTGATCGCCCAGGGCCTTGGGGATAACCATCCGTCCTGCCTTGTCAATGGTTGAGCGCGTGCCACGACCCTAACAAAGACATGGATGGGCTATCGTCCGAACTCGCCTGAGGCTGCCGAATGTGCTCCTTTGGGGCTTCAAAAGATTGAAGCGCCCGCACACGGTGCGGCGATTGTACGACAATACTGAGCGATGAATCGGCGGTGGTGGAAAGAAAGCGTCGTCTATCAGATCTATCCGCGCAGCTTCTTTGACAGTAATGGCGACGGGATTGGCGATCTGCCGGGGATCATTCAAAAGCTGGATTACTTGCAGGAGCTGGGCGTCGACGTCGTCTGGCTTTCGCCCGTGTATCAGTCGCCGAATGACGACAATGGCTACGACATCAGCGATTATCGGGCCATTATGACCGAGTTCGGCACGCTTGTAGACTGGGAAGAGCTGCTGAGCGAGATGCATCGCCGAGGCATCAAGCTGCTGATGGACCTCGTCGTCAATCACTCTTCCGACGAACATGCCTGGTTCAAGGAAGCCAGAAAGTCACGCGACAATCAGTATCGTGATTACTACGTGTGGCGTGACCAGCCAAATAACTGGTCTAGCTTCTTTGGCGGTTCGGCGTGGGAGTGGGATCAAACTACAGAACAGTATTACTTGCACACCGCACTGCCCAGCCACATCACGTACGCGCGCGCTGACTTGCTGATCGCCAACTGCTCCGTTGAGCCTGGCGAAGACCTGCGTTTGCTGACACTGCGGCCGTATGAGGCGCGCGTGTATCGCCTCACGTAGGTGCTGTTCGAGAAGCGGCTGCGCGATGGGCTCCTGGACGGGTCCATAACGCTTGCATTTCGCCGCTGGCGGCGGGCCCAGGTCGTTGCCGGCGGACGCTACCGCCTGAGTGGCGTGGCCAGGCGCGTTGTGGTCGAGTCCGTCTCCCGTGTTGATCCCACCGTAATCACGGAAGCCGATGCTCGCGCCGCTGGTTTCAGCTCTCCCAAAGAGGTCCTGGCCGATATCGGCGCCGGCGACACGCCGATCTTCCGTGTGGCGTTTGGCGCGATCGAGGACGATCCACGCGAGGCCTTGCGCCAGAGTGACGCTGACCTCGAGGCGCTAGCGAAGCGAGTAGCCCGTATTGAAGGCGCCGATGCCACGCTGCACGCAATTGCCCAGCAGCCGGGCGTACGCGCCGCCGACCTGATGGGCCCGCTCGGCTGGGCCGAGCTGCACGCCTTCAAGATGCACGTCCGCCGCCTCAAAGAGCTCGGCCTGACAATCAGCCTCCCGGCCGGCTATCGGCTGTCACCCCGCGGCGAAGCGTATCTCGCTTCGCGTCGCTAGACGACCTCGTCCAGCACGTCGAAGCGACCGCTGGTGAGCAATTGCTCGAGGTCGAGCAGTACGGTCTGGCCGGGGGCCACGCCGCGGGCGAACTCGCGACCGCTCAGCGATGGCTGGAGGCTGGCCAACTTCAGGCGTTCCACGCCGACGATTTCGTCGACCACGAGGCCAGCACGAAGACCGGCCGATCAGATCGAAGTCGCCCGATGGTGGCGTGAGCGACTCGGCGCCGACCGGAGTGGGTCCGACTTGAAGGCGAAGTGCGCGGGTTTTAGCTCTGGACGCCGGCGACGCCAAGCATTGCGGGCAGCACGCTGCCGAACAAGTAGCCGGCGACGCCCGCGAACACACCCAGCGCCGTGATCTCGGCGCCGCTGGGCAGCCAGTGGCGGCGCGTCCAGCGGCTCTTGATCACGCCCATGCCGAAGAGCGCGACGACGGTCAGCAGGACTGATACGTAGTGCGCCCCGCTGGCCGGCACGAACAGGAACGGCAGAATCGGCACGAGCGAGGCGGTGCCGAACGACGCGCCCATCACCAGCGCGCCGCGCAGCGGGCTGCCTTCATCGCGCGTCAGCCCCAACTCCTTCTCGACCATCGTCTTGAGCAGCACCGACTTGGACGAGGCGATCTCACTGGCCACGCGCAGTGCGCGCTCACGATCGAGCCCTTCGTCCTGCAGCATGAATGCGACTTCGGCCTCGGCCTCGGCCGGGCGCTCCTCGACCTCCTCTTCCTCGGAGGCGATCTGGGCGTCGAAGATCTCGCGCTGGCTCTTACTGGACATGTATTCGCCGGCACTCATGCTGAAAATGCCCGCCAGCGCGGACGCAAAGCCCGCGACCAGGACGGGAAACGCCTCATGCGTGGCGGCCGCGACGGTCAGGACTACGGCCAGCGTCGAGATCAGCCCATCCTGCGCCCCGAACACCGCCTCACGGATTTCGCCGAGCAGCCCCGCGGTCCGACGCTCCTCGTCGATGTGTCCGCGTAGCCAGGCCGGATCGAAATCGCGTGCCCGCCGCCACTTGGGCTTCCTCAACGTTGTTGCCATGTCCTTACTCAGGAGGACATTGTGCCTGTGTACACGCGTCCCGCGTTCGAGTTGCCCGTCACCTACGGGTTGGCATGCGCGGCGCATCCCGACGCCGTACATTCGGGGGGGTCTGTGTGCAGTACCGTGAGCGTGGGCCATGCTCATCGTGCCGGCGCTGTGCAGTGGGCTCAGCTTCGGCTTTGCTGCGCTCCTGGTGAGTCGATTCGTACGGCGCGGGCGGCCGCATTACGCGTTGTGGTGCCTGGCGTTGATCTGGTTCGGCGTGAGCACGGCCATGCAGTTTCTCGGCGCAGCCTTTGGTTGGAGCGAACTGGCCTACCGCTGGTGGTATCTGACGGGCGGCATTGGCGCGGCCGCGTACCTTGGGATGGGCAGTGCCTTCCTGCACCGCGGTCGAGCCTTCGGCTGGCTGCTGGTCGGTGCGCTGCTGCTCGGGGCGCTCCTGGCGCAGAGTCCCGCGGGTGTGATTGCGCTGGCAGTTTTCGCTACGGTGCTGATTGCCCGCCCGACCGGGTGGCCACACGCCCTGCTCGCATTGCTGCTCGCGGGCACCGTACTGGTGGCTCTGCGCACGCTGACTGCGCCCGTCGACAACGCGCTACTGCCATTGCCCAGCGACCAGGCGACTGGCCAGGCCTTCGATCCGAGCGTTCGCGCCATCACGCCGTTGTTCAACCTGCCCGGCGCCGTCGCGCTGTTGGCCGGTGCTCTCGTCAGTGTGCGCGCGCGAAGCCATGTCGTCTCGAACCTTCTCATCGCCATTGGCGCGCTCGTGCCAAGTCTGGCGAGTGGGCTGGCGCGTTTTGGCTTGACGTCGACGTTCTACGTTGCGCAGCTCGTGGGCCTTTTGTGCATCCTGGGCGGGTTCCTCATGCGCGATCGGACACGCGCGCGACCCACGCCGGATCCATCCGCTTGAGGCGATCCTTCTTCAAGTTCTCGCGCGCCAGCCAGGCGACGTCGCGATCCTCCGAGCGTAGCCACTTTTCGAGCAATGGCTTGCCCTGTTCCGGCAGCGCGGCGACGGCCACGCTCCAGCCGTAGGCGAGCGCCTGACGCAGCACCTTGAATTCGTCCTTGCGCCGATGGGTCTCGGCCGCCAGGCTGGCGGTGATCTCGTCCAGGATCGCCAGTGTTGCTTCGGCGGCCGCTGGCTCGCGCAGTAACGGCGGCTCGCACAGCGCCGCCACCACCGCCCGCCGTTCGAGCAACGTGCCCGACTGCCACTGACGCATCGACTCGAGCAGCGCGGTCATGTCGCGCGCGCCGAGCCGCTGCAGCCCCATGGCCACGCCTTCGCGTACCCGCCAGCGCGCATCGTCGGCGCGTTCACGAAGTTCGTCCAGGAGGTCGCGTTGGCCATTGGCGATGAACCTGCCAAGTCCGACGGTGCCGCACGAGCACAGATACTCCGAATCGCTGGCGAGCCAGCGTCTGAATTGCTCGAGCGAGCCTTCATCGGCCGCGGCTTGCAGCAGTTCGAGATTTGCGCGTGGCCCGGGCAGGCCCGACTGCGCCTGCAGGTAGTCGTCCCAGTCACCTGCGAGTCCCCGCAGCGCGCGCTTGTAGTCGTCGCCGCGGGCCACCGTTTACGTGCGAGCGATAGATGACGATCGGCGCGGGGTCACGCACTCGCCGACGGGTGTATCCAGACTGGCAGCCACTCAGGGGTGCGCACCACCGCCAGGTTATCGTAGGCGGGTGATTGCAACGGATCTGAAGGGTCGCGTCGCTCGCACCGTCGACGCGCATGCCACCGAGCTCGAGGCGCTGGCACGGCAGATCTTTGCTGCGCCCGAGCTGGGCTTCAAAGAGCACGCCACCGCGCGGATCGTGCACGAATGGTTCGATCGGCTCGGCCTGGCACACCAGGACGGGATCGGGATCACCGGTACCCGCGCCGTGCTCAATGGCGGCTCGTCGGGCCCGACCGTCGCGATCCTGGGCGAGCTCGATTCGCTGTTGTGCTGGGAGCACCCGGACCGTGACGCGCAGACCGGCGGCGTTCACGCCTGCGGCCACAACGCGCAGTTGGCGATGATGCTCGGCGCTGGCCTCGCCTTGCGTGACGTGGCTTCCGACCTGGCTGGACGGGTCGTGCTCATGGCCGTGCCGGCCGAGGAGTACGTGGAGCTCGAGGAGCGCCTGGCGATGCGCGACGCGGGCAAGCTGGAGTTTCTGGGCGGCAAAGCCGAGATGGTGCGGCTAGGCGCCTTTGACGACGTCGACATTGCGATGATGGTCCACACCACCGCCCGTCCCGAAGACGGCGACATCGCGGTTGGCGGTACCAACAACGGCATGGTCGCCAAGTTCGTCCGCTTCATTGGGCACACGAGTCATGCGGGCGGCGCGCCCGACCAGGGAATAAACGCCTTGTCCGCGGCGCGAGTGGCGTTGGCGGGGATCGATGCGATCCGCGAGACGTTCCGCGACGAGGACCACGTGCGGGTGCACCCGATCGTGACCCGTGGCGGTGACGTGGTCAATGCGATTCCCGCCGATGTGCGGCTGGAGATGTTCTGTCGCGGCGGGACGATTGAGGCAATCGAGCGCGCGCACGCGAAGGTCGATCGTGCGCTGAAAGCCGGCGCGCTGGCGGTGGGCGCCTCCGTCGAGATCACGACGCTGCCGGGCTACTTACCGCTGGTCCACGATCCTGCGCTGGTCTCCCTGTTCCGTTCCAACGCGATTGACGTGGTCGGCTCCGAGAACGTGCGTGACAAAGGTCATGGCGGCGGCTCCACCGACATGGGCGACATCTCGCACATCCTGCCCTCGGTCCACCCCTACGCCGGCGGCGCCACCGGCGCCGGCCATGGAGCCGACTACCGTATCACCGACCACACGCGGGCCGTGGTCAACCCCGCCAAAGCCCTGGCAATGACCGCGATCGACCTCCTGGTCGACGATGCCCATGCCGCCCGCCGCGTCATCTCAGAGTTCAAACCCAGAATGAGCAGAGCAGACTACCTGGCCTACCAACGCCGCCTGAGCTCCACCATAACCTGGCGCGCCGAAGATCACGATTGAGAGGCCAGTTGCTTAGCCAGTCGTCTGGAGCCCCGCGGCGATGCCGTTGATGCTGTGGTGGATCGCGTCTAGCAGCAGGTGGCGGTCGTCTTCAGCACCGTCGGGTGGCAGCGTCCGGAAGCGGCGGAGCAGCGCCACCTGGGCTACGTGCAAAGCGTCAACGTACGGGTTGCGCAGCTTGATGGACCGCGCCAAGACGGGGGAGTGTTCCAACAATTCCCGCTGGCAGGTCACACGCAAGACGCCCGAGACGGTCCGGTCGAACTCAGCCATGATGGCCTCGAACATCGGCCACAGCGACCGGTCAGCCAGCGCCGCGTAGCGGCGGACGGTTGGCGGATCGGCCGTGCCCAGGCTCAGCTGGGCATTGTCCAGCGCGCTGGCGAAGAACGGCCATGAGCGATACATCGCTTGCAACAGCTCCAGGCCGCCAGCACAAACCTCAAAAGCCAGCGCAGTGCCCAAGCCGAACCACCCCGGCAGATTGGCTCGCGCCTGCGTCCACGAGAAAACCCATGGGATCGCCCGCAAATCTTCCAGGCCGGGCAAAGCATCGCGCCCAGCCCGAGACACGGGCCGCGAGGCCAGATTCAGCGTCGCCAGCTCGGGGAACGGTGTCGCCGAGTGGAAGAAGGCCATGAAGTCGGGCGCGTCCTTGACCAGGCCTTCATAGGCACTGCGCGAGCGCTCGGCGAGCCGCTCCATGACCGCCACCCACTCGGCCGGGGCCAACCCCGAAGAACCAGCGGGCCGCACTGATGACAGCAGCAGGGCATGGACGACCTGCTCAATGTGTCGTTCGGCAATCGGCAGGCTGCCGTAGCGGGCGAAGATGACCTCGCCCTGTTCGGTCAGCTTGAACACCGGGCTGGCGGCACGCGCCGGCCGGGCCATGATCGCGCGGCCCATCGGTCCGCCACCGCGGCCAACGGCGCCGCCGCGCCCATGGAAAACGGTCAGCTCGACCCCACAGGCTGAGGTCGCCTCGGCCAGCTCCTGCTGGGCGCGATACGTCGCCCATGTGGCAGCGAGATAGCCGCCGTCCTTGTTGCTGTCCGAGTAGCCGACCATCACTTGCTGGTGATCACCGCGCGCGCGGACCGCCGCGCGATAGGCCGGACTGGCCAGCATCTGCGACACGACGTGGCCGCAGTCGCGCAGCTCGGTAATGGTCTCGAACAGTGGCACCACGTCCAGCCGCGAGCGCGAGCGATCGACCAGTCCAGCTTCGCGCGCCAGAAGCAGCACGGTCAGGGCATCGCTCGCCGACCTGCTCATCGACACGACGCAGGTTTGCGACGCGCGCTCGCCATTTAGCCGCTGCACATCGGCCATCGCGTGGAACGTGTCGATGATCTCGCGGGTCGATGCCGACAGCGCTTCGGTGGGAAATGCGAACGGTCCGTCAGTGCCGAGATGCTCCTCCAACACGCGCATCCGCTCCGGCTCGTCCATGGCGACGAAACCAGGCACGCCCGCCAGGCCCAGGAGCTCGGCGGCGGCTGCGGTGTGCCGCTGCGCATGCTGGCGAATCTCGAGCTCGGCCAGGTAGAAGCCGAACGTCTCCACGCGACGTCGCAGGTCGAGCAGCCCGCCGTGGGCGATGCGCTGTGCGCCATGCGCTATCAGGCTCGAGATGACCAGGTCCAGGTCGACGAGCAGCGCCTCGCTGGTGGCGTAGCCGCCGGCGCCGCCCGCGTCGGTGCGCCGCAGGCGCTCGCCGATCAAGCCGAGCTTGCGTCGGTACGGCTCGTCTTTCCACTGCGGCACCGCTTGCACCTCGAGCTCGCGGCGGTCGCTCTCAATCGACTCGAGCAGTTCGGGCGCGCAGCCGAGCAGACGCCCTGAGATGCTGAGGTCGCGGCCCAGCCACTGGACGTCCTCGCGGTACCGCCGCATGACAGCACCGCGCGCTAAACGAGCGGCGGCACGGGTCACGTCAGGGGTGACGTTTGGGTTGCCGTCGCGGTCGCCGCCGACCCATGAGCCAAAGCGCAGCAGGTCGGGGCCGGCGCCAGGAATGGCGCGGTAGACCAGTGGCAGGACGTCGTACACGGTGCCCGCGAGTGCGTACAGCACGCTCTGCACTTCGTCGAGCACGCTGGGTCGTTCGACGCGCGCCTCCGCGGTCTGCCAGATGAGGGTGATGCGCGCGCGCAGTGCGTCCAGGATGCTGGCGCGCTCGGCGGGCGTGCCGCGCTCGTCGTCGAGACGCTCGATCAGGCGGGCCGCGGCTTCGAGGTGGTGCAGCAGCGTGCGTCGGCGCGCCTCCGAGGGGTGCGCGGTCAGCACCGGGTGCACGCGCACCTGGCGCAAGACGGTCTGCACCTGGTCCATGCTGATGCCGTGGCTGGTGAGCTCGTTGATGCCGGCGGCCACAGACTCGTGCAGCGGCTCCGCGCTGGCGCGCTGGCGATCGCGCAGGGTGCGCACGCGATGATGCTGCTCGGCGAGATTGATCAGGTGGAAGTAGACGCTGAAAGCGCGCACGAGCTGCAGCAGCCGCGCTGTGGATTGCTGTTCCGTCCAGCTGACGAGTGCCTCGTCGGACGCCGCGCGGTTGCGCAGCTCGATGGTCGCGGTACGCACGTGCTCGACCGCAGCGAACAGGTCGGGCCCGCCCTGCTCGCGCAACACACCGCCCACAAGCTCGCCCAGCAGCCGCACGTCATCGCGCAGCTGGTCGATCGGTTCGGCACGGACTGCCATCGATGACAGTATCGGACTTCAGAGGACCAGCAGCGCGAACACGACCCCGGCCAGCGCCAGGCCAGCCACGAACGCCACCAGGCCGTATGTCACGTAGCGATCCAGCGCCTGCAGGCGCTCGGCGCGGAACTCGACAAAGCTCTCGCTGGTCACTCGCCCGAGGCGGGGCCGCAGGCCGAGCGCGAAGATGGCCAGCGCCACCAGGAACAACACCGGTGGCACCACGCTCACCAAACTGACGACAGAATCGCTGAGCTTTTCAGCGCCCAGATATTTGAGTACCGCGAAATATACGGGCACGGCAGCCGAAGATGCGGTCAGCATGGTCTTGGCGAAGTCGAGTGCCGATGCACGTGACGTTTTGATCCACTCGGCCAAATCAGCGACTTCAGGCGGCGGGGCCGTGGCGACTGCAGACGCGGCGGCCGAAGTAGCGAGGCCGAGGAACTCCTCGTTATTGGCCAGCTCGAGCGTACGCATGAACGGCAAGCCGTGCACGGGACACCGCAAGCCAATCTCGACGGCGCTCGTCCCGCCACCAAAAACCAACGTGCCGGCCGACTTGACCCGCACCGCGAAGTCGTGCCGCTGGTGACACTGTGGACAATCGTCCACCGCGAGCTGGCGCAGGTGCTTTGGCGGCACTGCGCCGGGCCAGGCGGCGCCCTGGTTCCAGGTGCTCGAACAAGCCTTCTTCCAGCTCACCGCCACGCCCGAAGGTCGCGCGCAATACGGAGATCCAAGCAAAGGCGCAACCCTGGCCCAGGCCTGGCGAACGGCGCAGCTCCTCGGCGTGCCGCCACGCGTGTGCCTGCTCGCGGCAGGCCAGCCGCGCGCATCCGCGGACGGCATCGCCAGGGTCATCACCATGTCGCCAGCCGATCTCGTGGCAACCCTCAACCTGCTCTTCAGCCGCGAGGCGCGCATCGCCACGCAGATCTTCACCTTCGATGGCCGCACCGGCCATTCAGTCACGCTGCTACATGCAGACGCGAGCGGCTTTACCTTCCACGATCCGTGGCCAGGCGACTCATTGCTGAGCAAGCACCAGAACGCCGCCGGCATCCACGCGCAGCACGATGGCCAGCGTTGGCGCCTCACGTCCGCCGAGCTCGAGACCGTCATCGTCGCGGCATTCGTGCCGCCGCTGGCATGGGCCGAGCTCAGCGGGCAGGCTGGCCGCGTGCGCTACCAGGATCTGCAGGCGAGCGACTTCTGGAGGTTCTTCCACATTCGCGAGACGGGCCGCGCTGAGGCCGAGCCCGGCGTGCCCGTCGTGCAGTTGAGGACAGGCGGCTTCGCCGAGCACCTCAGCCTGATCGTGCGCCTCAGCAAACAGGACTCTATCGATGCAGCGGAGCTGCGTATTCGCGGAGCATGGCTCGCCGGCGCCGGGGCGCCCCTCGCGGCCGACCTGGCGGGCAACTTCCTGAAGGCGATGGCCCCCTCAGTCGACCGCGCGCAGGTCGAGCCGATCGCTCGAGCCATCCTCGAGCACCTGCACCCCGCCGGGAGTGAAGTGCGCCAGCCCATGGCCGGTTCCATTGTCAGCATCGACACCGCGATGCTTGACGGAGCACCCTGGCGCTCACTGCGGATCGACTGCCTGTGAGCCTCGACGTGCGTGGCCGCGTGGCGCTCATCACGGGCGGCGGCACCGGCATGGGGAGCGAGATCGCGCAGGCACTCGCCGAGCGCGGTGCGGACATCGCGCTTGGGTATTCGCGCTCTCGCGACGACGCCGAGTCGACCGCGGAGCGTCTGCGGGGTCTCAAGATCCGCGCCAGCACGCATCAGGCCGATGTTGCGCGCGTGGCCGAGTGCGACGCCCTCGTGCACAGTGTGCTCGACACGTATGGCCGGCTCGACATCCTGGTCAACGGCGCGGGTACTACGCACTTCATCGACTACGCCAATCTGCAAGCAGTCACCGAAGAAGTCTGGGACGAGATCTTCGACGTGAACCTCAAAGGCGCATTCTTCGTGTCCCGCGCGGCTGGTCTGTGGATGCGCGAGCACGGTGACGGCCACGCGGTAATCGTCAACATCGCCTCGGTGTCCGCGTTTGCTCCACGTGGCAGCAGCATTCCGTACAGCGTGTCGAAGGCGGCGCTGGTGCACGCGACGAAAGGTCTGGCCTCGGCGCTGGCGCCCGCCGTGCGCGTGAATGCCGTCGCCCCTGGCCTGGTCCTGACGCGCTGGTGGGCGCGCCGTGGTGAGGACGAAATCGCACGCCAGGTCGCGGCGACGGCATTCAAGCGCGACGTCTCTGTCCAGGATGTGGTCGATGCGGCCGTGCTGCTGGTCCAGAACGAGAGCATGAGCGGTCAAACGATCGCCGTCGACGCCGCCAACATCATGCACTGAGCCTCCCGCGACCGCTTCTCAACCGAAGGCCAATGCACGTTGACGGTCGAGTCAATGGCACTTCGGTACGCTGCCCGCGACGTGGGCCCGCACGCTGCGTTTCCTCTTGCCTGTGGTTGAGCTGACCGGAACTCTGGACGGTATTGGTCTGCCGGCCATCGTGCGCTTGCTCGGCGAGCTGCGCGAAACTGGCGTGCTGCGTATCACGTCGGGTACATGGCGCGGCGAGCTCGCGTTCGCCAGTGGTCAGCTGGTCTCGGCGCAGTTCGGTCAGGACCGCGGACTCGATGCGCTCGATGCCTGCGTGGTCATGCTCGCCCAGGGCGACTTTACCTTCGTCGAAGGCGAGGTGACGCCCGAACCACATCTTGACGTCAGCGCCGACGTGCTGCGCCAGCACCTCGATCAGCGTTCGGAGGAACATTTGGGACCGACCGCTGGGTTGCCCTCGCTCGACGCGGTGCCGCACCTGGCCGGTGAACCCGCTCCGTCCGCGGACCAGCTCGTGCTCGATCGCATGGCCGTGCAGGTGCTGCTGCTCGTCGATGGCCAACGATCCGTACGCGACATCATCGGCGAGCGACCGGTCATGCCTGTTTTGCGCAACCTGGAGCTGCTGGCGCAGCAGGGCCTGATCGTGCTCCCCACAGAGGTGCGACCAACGCCTGTCACGCCGAGCAAGCGCCTCTCACCGCGTGCTCGCACGGCGACTGTCATACCCGAGCCATCGATCACCATCCCCACGCCCGCGCTTGCGCCCGTCGAAGACGGCATGCTCGGCGTGTGTCCAAAACTCGGCTTCGCCGACGATCCGCCGCGCCACTACTCGCGCCCGACGGCACTGCATCGCTGCTACGCGACCGAGACGGGGAGCCTGGTATCGAGCCAGGAGCAGCGCGACTTGTGCCTGGGCGGGCGCTTTGCCGCGTGTCCGCGCTTCCAGCTCGCGTTGGCGCCCGCGCCGACCGTCCCGCCGGGCGTCGCCGCGCGCCTCGCGCTGGCCAGCACCATGAGCGTTGCCGGTGGCGACGCCCCGGAATTGGTCAGCCGGGACGAAGATCTGCCATCGAGCGCCCCCAGGCGCCGCTCGATCACGCGCGGACCGCTGCTCATTGCCGGTGGCGCCGTGGTTGGCCTGCTCGTCATCATCGGCGCCTTGATGGCGCTGCCCCTGCTCGAGACCCGGCTCGTTCCCGCGCCGGCCACGGCGGTGCCCGCATTTGCCCCGGTCGCGTCGCCACAGGCTGCCCGCACCAGCGCGCCACTTGCCATCGCGACGCTCGCTGCGCCGCCGACCGCATTACCTACACAGGCGCCGCACTCGCCCACCCTGACTGCGCCCCGACTCCCCAGCAATGTGCTCCTGGACGCTCGCTTTGCCGGCGGCGCGCAACAGGATTGGCTCGACAATCAGCCTATTGCCGGTTGGCGTGATGGCGCGTATCGGCTGGCCGCGCGCCAGGGCACGAACTTCGTGGCGGTCGCCGCGCCTGTGTCCGTGCCCGACGACGTGGTCGTCTCGGCCACACTGCGCAAGACCGCCGGACCGCCCGGAGGTGGGTATGGCGTGATCGTGCGCAATCAGCAGGCCGAGGCGCTCAACGGCATCAATCAGTCGTTCGACGCGTACGTGCTCGAGGCGGGCGACCTGGGAGAATTCGGAGTGTGGCGCCGCGAAGGCGATCGTTGGGTCGACCTGGTGCCGTGGACGCGCTCGCAGGCAGTCCGTCAGGGCGGCTCGCCGAACGAGTTGACGGTCCGCGTTGCGGCAGGCCAGCTACTATTGACCATCAACGGCATCGAAGTGGCGCGGGTCGACGACGACAACCTCGCCCATGGTGGCGTGGGCGTGTTCGCCGGGGGCGATAACAACGAAGTCGCGCTCGATCGTTTCACTGTCCAGGTCCCTAACTAACGCGGACCAATCGGGGGAGCGCGCGTGGTCCAGCCGCTGAGCCGTCGGGCATTCTTGGGCGTGGGCGCCGGGCTGATCGGTGCCTTGGCAGGCGTGGCCAGCATCACGGTCGGCGTCTCGCGTGCCCGACCGAACAACCAGACCCACGTGCTCGGCGAGCTGATGCTGCTTGCGCAGTCCGATCCGTGGCGACTGTCGTTGTTGGGCCCCGACGGTAGCGTCCTCTGGGAAGAGTCGCTCGATCAGACGCTGTCGTATCGGACGGCTGACGGTCAGACCTTCCGTGCTCGCCGCATGGCTTCGTGCACGGGTATTGGCGGCGGTGCCATTCAGATGGTTGCCGAGACCGACGATCCACTGGGTGGCGCGATCGCGCTCGAGATCCGGCCGCTCGGGCCACGCGCCTTTCGTCTGTTGATCACGCCCGATACGCAGCGCACCGTCGCCGGAGTGGGCGGCGCCTTCGAGACCACTGCTGACGAACGCTTCGTCGGCTTTGGCGAACGCTTCGACAGAGTCGAGCAGCGTGGCCGGGCCGTGGACATGTGGGCTGAAGACCGACGTGTCGCGAACTATGGCGAGAGCACGTATGCGCCCATACCGCTCGTCATGTCCAGCCGCGGCTACAGCATGAGCCTGGAGCGCTTCGAGCGCTCGCGTTTCGACCTGGCCGCGGCACGGCAGGACCGTTGGGTCTGGCAGCAGGATGCGCCAGCGGCAAGCATCGTCGTGAGCTATGGCCCAACGTTGAGGGATCTGGTGCGGCGCAATGCGGAACTGTCGGGGTTGCCACCGCTCCCGCCGCGCTGGCTGTTTGGCGTATGGAAGACCTCGGTCGGCGGGGCTGACGCGGTCATTGCCGAGATGCGTCGTCTGCGCGACGCGAAAGTTCCCGTCTCGGCTGTGTTTGCGTTCGATGCGGTCGATTCGGACGCCAACCTGGGCTGGCCGGACGTGACGTTTGCCGGTCGACAAGCCGGGCCGTACCCGGACCCAGCCGCGTTCACGAATGCCTTGCACGGTCTCGGCCTCAAGGTGCTCAACTACATGACCGCTGATTTCCACACCGATCGCGCCAACTACAACGAGCCGGCGATGCACGGCTTCCTGGTCAAACGCACCGATGGCCGGGTCTATGTCCACGAGGGCTTCCAGGTCGCGTGGCTGGATTTGTCCGATCCTGACGCGGTCATGTGGTGGGGCGCCGCGTGGCGTCGAGCGCTGGCCGACCTTGGGTATGACGGCGGCATGTTGGACCTCGGCGAGTTGATTCCTGCCGACAGCGTGCTCGGCGAGGGCATACCCGGTATCCAGGGCCACAACCGTTATCCACTGCTCTATGCGCGAGCCGCCTGGCAGAACGCCCAGGCCGTGCGCCGCGATGGCGACTTTGCGCTGCTGGTGCGCTCCGGTGCGCTTGGGGCGCAGCGCTATCAGAGTGCGCAGTGGAACGGCGACGCCGTGATGCGCTGGGAGGGTCCGGACGGCCTCAGGTCGATGATTCCGGCAGCGCTGTCGATGGGTTTGAGCGGCTTTCCGTACTGGCACACCGAGGTCGCCGGCTACGTGCAGGCGGATCTGAGTCGCGAGCAGGAGCGCGAGCTGTGGTTGCGCTGGCTGCAGATGGCGACGTGGACGTCGATGCTGCGCGATCACCTGGGTGACTTCCCGCGCGGCGGGACCGAAGTGTGGACCGACGAGGGCACGCTGAACGCGTTCCGCCAGGCTGCCCGCGTCCACTCGTCGCTGGTCCCCTATGTCTACGGCCTCGCTGCTGAGGCCGCTGCGACGGGCTTACCGCTGATGCGTTTTCCTGGGCTGGAAGTGCCCGAGGACCCGCGCGCATGGCAAGACCAGCAGATGTATTTCCTCGGCCCATCGTTCCTGGTAGCGCCCGTGGTCGAGCCCGGCGCCACGTCGCGCACGGTGTATCTGCCCGCGGGCGAGTGGGTCGACTACTGGCGCAGCACGCTCTATCAGGGCGGCCGCGAAGTAACGGTCCCCGCGCCGCTCGACGGCAGCGGCCCGCCGGTCTTCGTCCGCGCTGGCGCGCTCATACCACTAGCGCCTGACTACGACACGCTTGTCGCGGCCGCCACGCCGGACATCCGCACGTACAACGAAGACCTGATCGTGCGCATAATGCCCGGCCAGCCGAGCGCGCCACCTACCTTCACGCTGGCCGACGGCACCGTCCTGACCTGGACGGGCAGCACCTTACAGATCGATAGCAACCCCGTGGCCCGCTCGATCGAGCTGCGCCTATCCGACGGCACGAACAGCCAACAACGCGTCGCCCCCGGCTCCAGCACCGTCGCCACCGGCTAGCCCATGTCGATAGCCCAGCCTTCCACGCTTGTGTCTGCTTCTCTTAAGTGAAGGAAAATAGTCCCGCCCCGGCGCAGCGCCGAAAACAACCGTTTCTCAACGTCGTTACCCGATTGGCTAAACGGCGGCTAAACAAGCCGCCCGCACACTACGCGGGTGCTAGGTCCTCGCTTGGCACTGCTGGCGTTGGGCGTTCTGACCGTTGCGTCGTCCGCCTGTGCAAACCGGTCGCCAGGCGAAGCGTCGATGAACCTGGCGCCGCTGCCCATCGGGCGGCCGATGTACCAGATGGACGCCCAGCATTCCGGGCGCAGCCCGCACATCGGACCGCGCAACGTGATGCTCCTGCGCACGTTCAACACCTCGCGCATCGAGGTCCCCGATCCAGTTTTCGGCACGGCTGACATCCAGAGCTCGGCCGCGATCGCGCCCGACGGTACGGCCTATATCGGCCTCCACCGTGGGACGGTTTTCGCGCTCCGAGACCCAGCCGGCGCCGGCAACCAACTGGCGGCCAGGTGGAGCTTCCACCCAACGGGCGGCTCGTCGTGGCACGCCACACCGGCCATCGGCCGCGACGGCACGGTGTACGTCGGCTTCAGCACCAACAACGGGTCGCCTGACGCGCAGGGCACTCTGTACGCGCTTCAGGCACCCCAGGCGGGTATCGAGCCGCAGGTGCTGTGGTCAGTGGACATTGGCCCAGGGCGACAGACGTCGTCGCCTGTGCTAGGCCCCGACGGCACGATCTACGCCCTCGGCGGCAATGGTCGATTGTCGGCCATCGCACCCGACGGCCACCTGAAGTGGACTGCCCAGACCGGCCCCGTCCTGAAAAGCTCGATAGCGCTGGGCATGGGCGGCACCGTCTACGTGCCGAGCATGAACGGCAAGTTGTACGCCGTGGCGCCGCCACCAGGTGCGAGCTCGAAGCAAGGCAGCATCCGCTGGACGTTCAGGTTCGCCGAGTATCCCGGCCGCAAGGCGCCGATCGTCAGTCATTCGCCGCCGGCCGGCGCCGACGGTATCGGCTCGGGCGCTTCGCCGACGATTGGTCCCGACGGGACCATTTACATCGGCGCGAACAACAGTGTCTTTTACGCGATCACACCCGATGGCCAACTCGAGTGGCTCTTCGAAGCCGAACGCGAAATTGCCGGCATCTGGTCGACCGCGGCGCTGAGCGCAGATAGCTCGACGCTGTACTTCGGAGCAAATCGAGGCGGTATCTATGCCGTCAATCGTCAGGATGGGATGCTGAAGTGGCAATACCCGATTGTCGGATCCGTGTATAGTTCGCCCGCCTTGGACGCGACCGGCACGCTGTACACCGGCAGCACGGTCGGTCATATCTTCGCCATCGACGGCGCAACAGGCAGAAAGATCTTCGACTACGACGCCCAAGCGCCCATCTGGACCGCCCCCGCGATCCGCCCCGACGGCTCGCTCCTGATCGCCGACCGCCTGGGGCGCGTGATGCTCCTCGGAGAAGCATAAAGTGCCACGCAGACGCTCCCGCGCACAGGGCTACGTGGAGTTCGGCCTGGCCATGGCGGTGGCAGCACTTATCGCCATGGTCGGCATGGATCAACTTCGTGGTGTCATCTACATGTACTTCACGGGCGATGCGATCAGCCAGACGCTCAACCCGCCCCTTCCGCCGAGCACTGGTCCCTCGACGCACACCACCACAGCCGAGGTGAACTGTCCCAGCGGCACGCTGGAGCTGAACACGTATCACACGTGTACAGCCAGGATCTACGACCCCTCTGATCCCAATTTTCACCCCACTGGCGCCAGCATCGGCATTGTGAGTCTGTCGACCAGCGCAACAGGTGGCGCCCTGGGGCATGGCGAGGTCAGTTTTGGGGCAAGCTCAGCCGCGAGCATTACATGTCAGTTGACCTCGCTCGCACCCGCGCCGGGCAGCGCGTGCACATTCACGTATTACGCCGATGTCAGTGGACGACCATCACAGTGCCCATCGGGGTGCACAACCGTGGGCCCCTACACGCTGAACATCCACGCGATCACGGCAACGTATAGCCCGCCGATGGCATCAGGCATCACTGGCTCAACCGACAGCGCCAGCTTCTACATGAAGCGGTTTGCCGCCGTCGAGCTCAACTATCCTGTCGCGGGGCCGTACAACCTGTGCTCATCGTTCTCGGTCGCCGTCGGCAGCTCGATCTGGTGCACCGTTCACGTGCAGGATCGCGACACCGGCCCCCAGGCGCGGCCAACGGGTACGGTGACCTGGAAGATCGGTGGCACGACGACCGGGCTCTCGCCCACCACGTGCACGCTCGTGCCCTTCGGGGGCGACCCGACGATGGCCGAGTGCCAGTCACAGGTCAATTTTGCGCCGCTCATCTCGCAGTTGGGCACCCCGTCGTTTCGTATCGAGTACCTGGGTGACGCTTTGTACTCTGATTGGGGTTTACTGAACGGCCCGGTGCCAGTCACAGTGGATGCGAATGCGACGACCACGACGTTGAGCCCGTGCAGCCTCATGGCAGTGCAGATATCCGATCCGATTCCCGCTAACCGGACGACGAAGTGCCACGTCACCGTCGCGAGCACCAGCGCACCGTCGGGCAAGGTGACCTGGGATCTGGTTGGTGGTGTCGTGGGCACCTTCGACAATGGAAGCGGCTCGCCCGACTGCACGCTGGTCGCGACCAGCGCACTCAGCTCAGAGTGTGATATCTGGTTCACGCCAACTGTCTCTTCACCGGCCACACAGACGGTCAGGGCAACATTCGCTGCGCAGGGCATCTGGAATACGAGCAACAGCAATATGAACGGCACCTCCCAGCCGATCGCGGTCACGCCGTAGGCGAACTCGGGTGTCGCTCGGCGGAATGAATTCTGCAGCTAGTATGGTCGGGCACCACGCGGTGGACGAGGCGCATTCGATTGCAACGGCGGCGGGGCACGTCCTCGTCGCGATTCCAGCGTTCGACGAGGACCGCTTCATCGGTAGCCCGGTGCTCAAGCTGCGAGCCCGCGGGCATGCCGTCGTCGTCGTGGACGACGGATCGTCGGACTCGACGGGCGACGTTGGCAGAGGCGGCCGCCGCGCTCGTCATCCGCCACCCGCTCAATCTGGGCAAGTCAGCCGCTGTAAAGACTGTGCTCATACATTGCTGGCCCAACCAGCACACATGACACGATCGATGTCGGCGGAATCGGGGTGGCTTTCCATCAACGATGACCGGCGCGGTCTGAGCGGTGTCGAGGCGCCTCAGGTCACTCGCCGCGTCAGCGCTTATCAACCTTGATTCGGGTCACGGGACTGCACGATGCCCACGGGGCAGTTAGTCCGCTAGGGTCAATCCACAAGCTGACTGCCGCGTTCGCGGACCGCAGCTTCGTCGTGGGCGCCAATTACAGCTCAACATCGGCGTCAATTCCTACGGTTCAACGCAGCGGACTCGGACGCGGAACACCACGGCGTTGCCCGCCGAAAAGACCTCTTGCAATGCCGCTGAGGCGTGCAACTCGGCAAGCGGCGGGAACCTCCGCTGGTCCCATGCGCTGATCTTCGCGCCGTAATACACATAGCCGACACGCAGCGCACAGGCGGCGGCGCGAACTTCGGCCGTCCCGTCGATATCATCGATGTGCTCGAGCACTAGTTTGCGGCTGCCGATACTGTTTGGGTCGGTGACCATGCGCGGCAACAACACGGGCACACCCGACTTGTACTCGGACCAGATGCCCGCATCCGCAAACGTGTCGTTAGCCAGAACGACGCCTTGGTCAGCATGTTGCTGCAGCCAGGTCATTGCCGCGGCGTCAGCCGAGCTAAAGCCCGTCAGCCGTTCGGCTGGAATGCTCAGAAAGACGCAGGTCGACCAGGTCGCCAGCAGCACCCAGGTGACGACGAGCAGTCGTCCGGCACGTTGCAAACGTCGCCGCGCACCGGCTGATTGCAGTCTTGCAAGGACAACTCGCCAACCATGGCCAACCGCCACCCAGCCTTGGCCCGCAAGCATGATCAGCGCAACCGAGACGATCATGAGCAACCGAAACGGCAGACTCCAGGGAAACGTGCTTGCGTAGAGGCCGCGCACCAGCGGGACACCGTTCAGAAATGTCGACGCCACCGCTAGCCCGTAGAAGATCACGGCCACAACAATGAAGGATCGACCCACTCGGCAGCGGAGCGCCCACACCACTCCAGCCGCGATAAGAGCGAGCCGAATTGGCAGATCGATGCCGAGCGCGTCTAGCGTGAAGACATGCAATAGCTCAGCGGCGGTTGTGCTCTTCGCCCCAACATCCATAGCCAGGCCATCGTCGAGGCCAACCTCGAAGGCACCCCCACCTCCAGCCCAGTGCAGCAGTCTGGGTAAATACGGCGCAGCGCAGACCATTGCGACGAGAAGGGCCGGAACCAGGTGCCAGAGAAGCCGGCGCCACCGCAGCCGCTGCCAGAGAGCGACCGCCGTGACGGTGAGCACGATCGCACTGGTGTACAGCTCTGTCCCGTGTACCAGGACAATCCCGCCGAAGATCAGGCCAGCTAATCCAACAAATCCCCAGTCTGGCCGATCGACGTACCCCCAGGCTGCCGCCCATAGGCCAAGCACGAGCAGTATGCCGATCGTCTGCGGCCAGCCGCTCCAGATTTGTGGGTAGTACGGGAACAGGTATGTGAAGGCGGCCATCAAGGCCGCGGCGCTCGCCGCCTTCAGGTTTCGCAACGTGGCAGCGCCTAGCCCGAAGATCGTCACGGGCGCGAGCAATGTCAGCCCCATGCCGAAGTCGAAGGCGCCCGCGGCACTGTCCAGCCAGGGCGCCAATTGCAAGACGGCGCCAAAAGTTCCCGCGAGGCCTGGTGGATACCAGGACAATGTCGACCGGCCGATACGGAAGTCATGGGCAGTCTGCACGTGAAATGCGCCGTCGTGAGGCGACAGAGGCGCCTGTACGCCGCCAAACGCAGCAGCCATCGTGACGATTGGCACCAGCAGCGCCGAAAACAACACCACCGCAGCCACGGGTTCCGCGCGTGCGAAGCCGCGCGTCGCCCGGAACCACGCGCCGCCCTCGCGGGTGACCACGACCAGTCCTGTGAAAGCAGATGCGGCGACCAGCACACCGGGCAGAGGCGGAGGGAGCCACAGGCCGCTCCAGGTGGAGACAACAGCTATGAGTGCAAGGCCTGCCGCCGGCGCAAGCCCGACCCGGATGGACCCTCTTGCCTGGCCTAGCGCAGACAGTACAGCCACTCCTGCGCACGTCACCAGGGCAGAGAAGGCGATCGCGGCGATCATGGGTGCGGGCCCGCTGGGCGCGGCATCATACTTCTATCAAAGCTCGGTGAACAACGTTCCGCCGCGGAATCGAAAACGAGAGATCAACCAGATCTCAACCGACGACCTGTATACCCAGCACGTCGGAACGATTTCTGCAAACGCTCCCATGGAGTCTGCTGTGGCGATGCAAGATGCGCATCCAGTCTCAAGCCCGTCCAGCGGGGCCATCCTGGTCGCCATTCCCGCACTTGACGAGGATCGATATATCGGCAGTCTTGTGCTCAAACTATGCGCCCAGGGACACACGACCGTTGTCGTCGATGATGGCTCGACGGATGCAACCGCTGAGCTAGCCGAGGCCGCTGGCGCGATGGTGATTCGGCATCCGCGCAATCTCGGCAAGGCGGCAGCGGTCCAAACTGCCTTCGTACATGCCCAGCGTGTGGGCGCCACCGCGCTGGTGATCCTCGATGCGGACAGCCAACACGATCCCGCTGACGTCGAACGGCTCGCCCGGCCGATTTTGAGTGGCGAAGCCGATATGGTCGTTGGTTCACGATTCGCTGGCCTGCGCAACGCAATTCCACGCTGGCGAGTGGCCGGCCAACACGCATTGACCGTGGCAACCAACCTGGGCTCGGGGCTACGTCTCTCAGATACCGAGAGTGGCTATCGCGCGTTTTCGCGGCGTGCGATCGAGGAGATGCGCTTCAGCGGCAGCGGCTTTGCCATCGAACCCGAGACGCAGTTCGAGGCCAAGCGGCGGGGCTGGAAAGTAGTGGAAGTGCCTATCCAGGTCCATTACGAGTTGCCGCTCAAGCGCAACCCAGTGTGGCACGGCGTCGGCCAGGTCGACGCCATACTGCGCCTGATAGCGCAGCACCGTCCGCTCCTGTTCTTTGGCGTGCCCGGTCTCTTCCTAGTGCTGGCAAGTCTAGCTATGGGCGTGTACGTCGCACGCATCTACGAGGCAACGCTGCAGTTAGCTGTGGGTTACGCAATGATCACTGTCCTACTGTGCATCGTAGGCATGTTGACTCTGTTCACTGCGATCGTGTTGCACTCGCTTCGAACACTGTTCACCGAGAACGCGCGGCGCGAGTAGATATTAGATGACCGTGCGCGCGAGCGTCATCATCGTGACCTACAACCACGCCGCCGACGTGCAGCGCAGCCTCGAAGCAGTCATACCAACGCTGTCTGCGCGAGACGACGTTATCGTGGTGGACAACGCGTCATGTGATGGCACACCCGACATCGTGGCCGAGCGATATCCACGCGTACGCTTGATCCGGTCGGCTGAGAATCGAGGCTTCGGCGCCGGGTGCAACAGTGGCGCGCGGGCCGGTCATGGCGAGTACCTGGTGTTCCTGAATCCGGACACCGAGCCGCGCGACGGCTGGCTCGACGCGCTGTTGAACGTGCTCCAGTCGACGCCTGGCGCCGGTCTGGTCACTCCGAAACTGCAGCTCGCCTGGCAGCGTGAAAGTATCGATGCATTCGGACATTCCATGCACGTGAGCGGCATCTCCACGTGCCGCGGTTGGGGCGAGCCACTTGCCCGCTACGAGCACGTCGAGGAGGTCGCCGCGGTTAGCGGCGCCTGCTTCGCTATTGAACGCCGAGTCTTCGACGAGCTAAAGGGCTTTGAAGAGCGCTTGTTCACCTACTACGAGGACGACGATCTGTCACTACGAGCGCGTCTCGCAGGCTACTCGTGTCTCGCCGTACCGAACGCAATCGTAGCGCACGACCACACGCCCGGCTTTTCGCCGAAAAAACTGCGCTGCCTCGAACGCAATCGGTTGTGGACGACGCTCAAGCTGTACTCGCCCTCAACGCTGCTCGCGATGCTGCCGCTGCTTCTCGTAGCCGAGATTCTTGGCTGGGGCCTCGCATTTCGCTACGGGCCATGGCACGTGCTGGCCAAAATACAAGCCTGGGTCGATTTGCTTCGATGGCTACCTGATTTGCCGCACGCCCGACGTTCGGTCATCCACCGCATTCGCGATCGAGATTTGCTGCGCTTACACCAGACACGGCTGGCGTTCTCTCAGGTGGCTTCGAGCCCCCTCGCGAAAGTAGCTGAGACACTGACCGCGCACGGCTTCAGCTTCGGCCGTAAGCTGGCTTCGCTGTAAATCCCCTGATGACGCTGTTCGTCGCGGAGTAGCGGCGTTGCTTCTCGAGCGGCGGCGATCTAGCGCGGACACTCGACAAGGAGCGCCATACCGCGTTGCGAATCAATCAGTGCCGACTGTCTGCGGCATTCTCGCGGCGGCGGCAATCTCAGTGCTTGCCACAGGCTACACATTCAACGATTTGCTCGTTTACCTGCCACTAACTGAGCATCTCCGCGATGCGTCGCTCTATCCGGGCAGTCCTCTGGTCGAGCACCTACTGCGAATGCCATATCCGCTCTACCGGATCTATTCGTCCGTCTACGACCAACATGTCCTATTCGGTTTCTGGCTGGTCGTGCGAATCGCGACCGTCGGTGCTTTGTACGCGTTGGCTCGACAGGTCGTACGCGACAGGCTCGCCGCGGCCCTGGCCGTGTCGCTCGTCGTTTTTACGCCCGGCACGTACGGGACCCTCGGCTTGACACAGGTGTTGCTTAGCGAGCCGGTCCAGTACGCCGTCGCTCTTCCGCTGTGCCTTTTCGCTTTGTATGCAGCGCTGCGGGGCCATGCGCTGCCCGCGTTCGTCCTTGCTGGCTTGGCGTGTGATCTGCAGCCCATACTCGGCTTCGTCGCTGCTGTACTTGTGGCCGGTGGCGTGATCGCGGACTCCACTCGTGGGAGGTCCCGAGCGTCATACGCGGGGATCGTGCTAAGCGCTGCCGCCGGCTTTCTTGTCGCACTACCTGTACTGGTCGTGACTGTTGCGTCATCGAGCATCTGGTCGGGAGTGACAACCGCCGAATTCGTCGACATGGTCCGATTCGGCGCCTATTTCCACGTTCTGCCAGGCGCATTCCCTGTAGACGAGTACATCGGCACGGCGACAGTCGCCGGATTTGCCGTATTGGGCTTGTTCGAGGAAGCACTGAGACGATATCGACGAACGCTCCTCGTCTGGCTGGGTCTCATCGTAGTTCTGTGCCTATTCGGCGCTGTGTTTACAGAAGTGATTCCGCTGCCGCTCGTCATGAAAATGATGCCGTTCCGTGCCACGCTGTTCTTCAAAGTGCTGGGACTTATCTGCGCGGGCGTTTACCTCAGAGCAGAGCTTGCACGTGAACCGGTGCTTGGATGGATCGTTGCGGGTCTTGTGGTTGTGGGGATGACGGTCATTAACCCCGCGGCGATTGCCGGTCTGTCCGTTGCCCTGGTCCTGAGTGTTCGTCGCCGGCTCAACAGCTCGTCACGGGACCCGCAGTTCGTTGTTGGTCCGGTTGGGCGCTACTTTGCTCGCCTCCTGGTGGTGTTGCCGACGCTGTTATTCCTCGCCACATTGCCCTATCGACTCGACGCCGTGCGTATTCCCGGTCACTATCCGCCCACCGCGCTCGAGTTGGCGGCAGATTGGGCGCGAGCCGCAACTGCGAAGGATGCCGTATTTATTACACCCCCCGATGCCGACATGGCTGAGTTCACGCTGGCTGCCCAGCGCACCACACTCGGCGACGCGAAGTCAGCCGGCCAGGCGCTGTTCGATTCACAATTCGGGCGGGTGCTATATCGTCGTCTGGCCGATCTCGGCTGCAGGGTTCCCGAGGGACCGTGGTGCGTCGGCAATACCTATGCCTCGTTCGACGAGGCAACATTTCAAGCTCTGGCCACCCGCTACGGCGCATGCTACGCGCTGACGCGGGCGCAGCACACGCCAGCGCTTCCCGAGGTCTACCGCAACGACTCCTTTCACGTGTACGCCCTCTGTGCGAGTTAGGCTTGCGTCATTTGCTGATGACGCGTGGCCGGTTCCTCGCGATGCTGCTGGCCGCGTCTTGGGCACTGCGCCTCGCACTTATCTGGCAGGGCGGACAGCGATTCTTTCCTGACGAGGGTCGATTCACGCGCTCATTCGATTTCATCATGGAGCAGGCCCTAGCTGTCCAGCTCTTGGGATTGCGGGATGGCTTCGAGGACCCGGTCGGGCTGCAACTTGCGGCATCGCTGTTGTCTCTTTGGTCAGTGGGTGGCATCGCCGCCGCGTACGCGCTTGGTCGGCGCCTCGGGCTCGACGCGCAAGCGACCATAACCGGTTGCGTATTGTTAGGTCTATCGAACAGCATGCTCTATTTCAGTCGCCACCTTGTTCCCTACGACGCTGCGTTGTGCCTGGTGCTCCTGTCTGCATGCGTCGGCGCCACGTCGCGTGTAAGTCTCAGACGCTCGATGATCTGTGGCTGCTTGGCCGGACTGGCGTTGGCGACGTACAGCGGTTACTGGGCTGGGGCTCTCTCGGCCCCTCTGGTCCATATCGCGCTGCGGAGTCGAGTCCCTTTCGAGCTGTCGCGACGGGTGTTCGGTCTTGTTTTCGGTTTTCTCGCGCCCATCCTGCTCCTGCTCTGGATCAACGTGACGACAGTTGGCCCGGGCTTCGTTGATGGTACGATTGCGTTCGCTGGGTCCGCGGTTCAGGGCGACTTCCGCGAGGGTTGGTCACTGCCATGGGAGTACCTCTGGCATGCAGAGCATGCTCTGCTACCTGTATGGGCGTTTGGCATACTCCTTGTCATTCGCGCGCGACGTTCGATCGGCCAGTCCGTCTTGATCCTCGTACTGACCGCACTCGTCATTTACGTGTTGCTGTCCGCCGGCGCACTGGTTGGCTTCGCCGTCGTCTATGGACGCTCGAGCCGGCAGTTAATCCCATTCGTCTGCCTGGCTAGCGGCCTGGTGCTATTCGAGATGTGGCGTGTGGCTAGCGCTAAGCGCTGGATCGCCGCGGCTGTGGCGCTCGTCCTGATCGCAAATCTGGCCGTTAGCTTCGTCCAGGAGCTGCAGATCGTTTTTCCGCGGACGTTTCTCGCACGGGTGCGGCCTGTCTCTGCGGCGAATATGTCGACGCTGGTCGGTAGGTCCGATGCCAGTGCAGTGACGACAGATGCGTATGTGCTGCTGAACGTCGGTCTGCCGTACCCAATAGTCGGCCGGCGCGATCCGCCTGCCGGTCGGGTGGTCGCGCGGGTACCCCACCCGCTCGAGTATGTGCCTTACCAGTATGAAGGCTACAGCCCTCAGGAACGTGCGATTCTGCGGTCAACTGACATCTCGATGCGGCTTATCGATACGACCTCCAGCGAATAGCAACAGACTCAAGAACCCTCCAGAGGCAAGCGTTACGAGCAGCATAATCAGCGCTACCCGATCCGGTTCGGGTTGGAGGACGATGACACCAACTGGACCGAGGCCCGCAAGTGCGGTCGCTGCTACGAGCGGACGCGGGCCTGCGACGGCGATGCTGTACTGACCGATCACTGCCAAAACCAACAGGGCGGCTGTCTTCGCCGCGTACGGGACCAGCACCGCCTCCATTCCCTGGAAGTCCGGGCCAAAGATGAGCACGCGTGCCGCACCGCCTAGCCACAGCGCTCCGACGACACCGACCAGCCCAATTCCACCGACGGGCACAACGGCCTCCGCGATGATGGGCGCAGTTGGTTCACGCCGCTCCATAGCCGCTAACGTGCGTGAGAACGCCGGAATCGTCAGAGGCACAACGAGCGTGAACAATGCATTACCCAACGCAGCCGCGGCGGCGTACAGTCCGGAGACGACAGGACTTGCGTACCAACGCACTGCGATAAGATCCGCGCTCTGCAGTAAGCCCAGCAGGATGGTGAGCACGGCGCTCGCCGCTGCTGTGCGACCAGGTGCTGCCATGACACGACGTGAGGGGAGCGTCCAGCCGAGTCCGCCAAGGCTCAGGATGGCAAGTGCGGCTGCCGCGACAATCCCGGCCAGGTACGCCAGCAGCGCCCCAGTTACTGCGAACGTGGTGACCAATGGCCAGGTCAGGGTGGCGCGGACGAACGCCTCGACCGCTGTTGTGATAGCGAATGCGCCAAATCGTTGCAGGCCTGACAACAGTCCCTTGAAAACCTGGATCCACGCCACCGCTGCGACTAGCGGCGACAACAGCGCGATCGGCCACCAGCCCGTCGTGCGAAAGACTCCGCCGATCTGATCCGACCAAAGAGCAATCACTGCCGCGACGAGTATTGCGAGCACGGTACCGGTCGCCAGCGTTGGACCGGAAAGTCCAATAGCGACGCTTGTCCTGTGGTGCGTGAGTGCCAAGGCTCCCACGTGCGTGGCCATGCTCGCGAGCGGGCTCAGCACCACCGTGAACAGAGACACAGTGCCGACCAGAGCGCCTAACAAGCCGAAATCGGCCGGCCCAAGCACGCGCGCACTGAGCGTAACTGCCGAATATGACAGCACGGCTGCGCTGGTGGTCCCGAGCAGGAGCCAACCCCGGTCACCCACCCGTGGTCGAATTAGCTCGAACTCCGACTACGTTGCCGTGGACCGAACAACATGCTCGCGTAGAATGCGACCAGCAGCGCCGCGAACCGGGGTGTGACCTGCCTACGCACAAGTCGACTGGGAAGCCTCGCCAGCCGGCGGAGTAGCGAGCCAGGTGCGAAGAGCGACGGGTGCTTGTCGCGCAAACGGAGAGCCGTGATCAACTCTCGCCGCCATCCGCGGACAGAGAAGAAATCGCGTGAGTTGTATGAGCGCACGTGTTGACGTCCGAAGACCAGGGGCTCCGCGACGTACGTGCCTGGCTTGCCCAATTCGGTGAGGCTCAGCCAGAAGTCCCAGTCCTCGCACCGAGGTAGTTCAGGATCGAAGCCGCCCACCAGATCAAACGCAGATCGCCTGAACACGGCGACGGCGGCTACATAGTTGCGCTCCGCAAGTGACTCTGCGTGAAACGGCTCCGTCGGATACTCGCGGTTAACCTGGCCGAAGAACAGAATACGGCTGTAAGCGAATCCCGCCTGAGGGTCTTGGTCGAGCGCGCCAACCATGCGTGATACGTACTCCGGATGCAGGAGATCATCCGCCCCGAGCGTCATAGCGTATGTGCCGCACGACGCGCGAATGCCTGCATTCATCGCCTCGGCTACACCCTGATTTTCTTGACGGAGAACGCGCACCTCGTAGCGGGCAGCAACCTCGCCGCTTTCGTCGGTCGACCCATCGTCGACAACGATCACCTCCACTGAGGGGTACGTCTGTCCAAGTGCGCTCTCGATGGTCGCCCCGACGAAACGGGCGTGGTTGTAGCACGGGATCACGATGCTAACCAGCGGTGGTGCCTCGTTGGGCTGCACGGTCGACAGCATCAGGATTACTCAGCGACGTGCGCACGCGGCCGCGCTGTTGATACTGCACGTCCAATGACAGGTCGGGCGAGCATCGCTCCATAGAACGCGACCAGCAGAGCTGCATGCCGCGGCGACACTTCGCGGCGGGCGAGACGTCGCGGCAGACTCCGAAGGCGTCGCCAAAGAGCGCTACGCGCCAGAAGGCGCGGGTGGCGGTCTTGCAGGCGCGCCGCCATCGTAAGCTCACGCCGCAACCCGCGCCACGAAAGAAAGTCATGCGAGTTGTAAGAGTGTTTGTGCTGCCGGTAGAAGAAGAGTGACTCCGGAACGTACACCCCACGCATACCATGCTCGCACATCGACAACAACAAGTCCCAGTCCTCACATCGTGGTATGAGAGTATCGAATGGACCTGCTTGCTGGAACGCCTCGCGGCGCATGAGGAACGCAGCCGGTACATACTGGTTTTCTGCAAGTGTTTCGGGATCAAACGGGAGCACTGGGTATGCACGATTGACGGCGCCGAATAACGTCATGTCCGTATATGCGAAGCTGGCACCTGGATCGTCTTCGAGTGCTTGCACACATGACTCGATATAGCGCGTGTCCATTCGATCATCACTTCCAAGTGCACAGAGCAGCTCTCCCCGAGCTGCGGTCATGCCCACGTTCAAAGCCACCGCCACCCCTTGGTTTGGCTGCTCAATAACCCGCACTCCGAGGCGCTTGGCAATCGTTGAGCTGTCGTCCGTGGAACCGTCATCGACGACGATGATCTCAATCGGCGCGTAGGTTTGTTGGATAGCGCTGACGGTCGTCTCGCCGATGTAGCTCGCGTGGTTGTAGCATGGGATCACCACGCTGACGAGCGCACGCTCACGCGCTCTCCCGGTCACGCGAGCAGAAGCTGGCCCTCGCGAGCAAGCCTGCGGTCCCCCAATGCAGGCCGCCGGAGGCGTCGCCACAGCATTCCGGCCAGAGCCAGCAACAGCACAACGCTTGTCTGAATGTACGCGTCACCCACGGGCACTTGTGGGCGGACGACCACGACGATGGACAGCAAAACGATAAGCCAGCGCGTCGCGGGTACATGGAGCGCCATGAGAACGCCGGCGGGAACAAGCACAGTTAGATCGTAGTCCACCAGGTGCGGATCGACGAGCACGCCCGTCGCTGAGGAGAGGGCCCACAGAAGCGGCAAATCGGACGACCAACGCCACGCGCGGTAGAGAACAACTAGTAAACCAGCGGCGACAGCTGCAAAGATGAGCATCGAGGCGAGCGGTTGGCCCGGCGCGAGCAGATCAAAGAAGGACTTCAGCGAGTGCATGCGCCAGGCGTTGCGGGTGGCGTTGCCGGTCTCCATGTCGACCAGGATGCGCAGCCAGCCGATCATGCCATCGAAGCCGACGACCGCCAACGACACAATGCCCAACACAACAGCCGTGCCGACATACCAGGCCAGGGCGCGCCAGCGGCGGGTGGCGACGAAAATCAGCGGGAAGACCACGAACAGCTGCGGCTTGAACAGGCCGATGGCGGCCCACACACCCGCCGCGCGATCCTGGCCGCGCAGTAGTGAGCAATAGATCAGGACGTACAGCAGCAGTGACAGCGTGGCGTTTTCGCCATCGATGATGCCGAAGTAGACCGGGCCGAAGGCGAAGACGACCGCGGCCAGGCCGCGCCAACGCGGTTTGAGCTCTGGGACGACATCGAGCAGCAGCCACAGCGCGGCGGCCAGGCAGGCGAAGTTCAGCACCGCCCACAGCCCGAAGCTGGGCAGCAGTGGCAGCAGCGCCAGCGGGACAAATGGCAGCGCGAAGAAGGGCGGATTGCGGAACGCATCGTAGAACTCGGGGATGCGCCCATCGAGCGCTGCTTGCTGCAGCGAGGAAACCGTGGCGTGGTCGTACAGGTGCGCGCCGTCGCCGTTCAACACCACGCGGCCGGCCGCGTAGAAGGCAATGTAGTCGCCGCCGATCGGGTCGCCGCTGCTGTTCAGCGGCGGACTGCCCAGCACCACCACGTAGCACCACGCAAAAACGTAGATGAACGCGATGCCGAGCGAGTAGTTGCGCGCTCGCTTCCAGGTCAGCAGGCGATTGAGTCGTGACGCGACGCGTTGAATCAGCCGGCTCCAGCTTGCGACAGACTGCGGATAAGCAGGATGACCGCGGGCGCGGTGGTGACGATGCCGAGTGCCGGCAGCACGCAGAAGATCAGCACCGGGACCATCTTGATCGGCGCCTTGCGCGCGTTCTCCTCGGCCTGCTGGCGGCGCAGCACACGCGACTCGCGCGCCAGCGTGCGCAAGCTCTCGGCGATGCTGATACCCATCCGATCGGCCTGGACAATGTCTTCGGTCAGCCGCTTCAGGTCAGGCGCGCCGGTGCGCTCACCCATGTCGCGGATCGCCTCGGCCGACGGTCGACCGAGCGCCATCTCCTGCAGCGTCTTGCGAATCTCGACCGTCAACGGGCCGTCGCTCTGCTCGACGACTTTGACCAGCGCACCGTCGAGGCTGAGGCCGCCTTCGAGACACGCCACCATCAGATCCAACGAATAGGGCAGCCGGCGATCGATCGCGCGCTGACGGGCGCGAATGCGTCGTTTGAGCCACATCGTCGGTAGCCGCCGGCCCCAGAACAGGGCGAGGATCAGCACCCCCCAATCGAGCGCCTGCAGCTCGCCACTGGTGAGCACGTACAGCACCGCCGCGATCGGCATGCCGAACATCAGGATCGTGCGCAGCGCGAGGAACACGGTCGGGCTCATTCGTGAACCAGCCATCACGAGCTCGGCCGCCACAGTCTTGTGCATCCGTGCTGGCGTAGTGCGCGCGATCGCGTCGACGGCCGACCGAACCAGTGGCTGGATCAGCCGTTCGCGAAAGCCGGTGGTCTCGGCTTCGACGCCCGCCGACCCCGATCGACCCATGCTGTAGCGCGCGTAGCGCGCTAGCCGCTTGGCGGGCGAGTCGACCGGCGTCGTCAACACCAGCGTGATGGTGCTCGTCGAGACGAACGCCGCGCCGACGAGCAGGGTCAGGATCAGCGTATCGTCCATGGCTCGCTCAGAGGCTCACATCGGCGATGCGATGGTTGATATAGAGACCGATCATGCACAGCGTTGCGCTGGCAATCGCAGCGAGGCGACCGATCGGATCGCCCAGTAAGGCATCGATGTAGTAGCGGCTGGTGAAATACATCGCCACCACGGTGAGCACTGGCAGCAGCGCCACCACATAGCCCGACACACGCGGCGCAGTGGTGATCACTTGCACGTCGCGTCGGATGCGCTCGCGTTCGCGCAGGGTTGTGCTCATCTGACCGAGGACCTCGATCAGGTTGCCGCCAGTGCGCCGCTGGACGGCGACGGCCGTGGCCAGCAGGCGGGCATCTTCACTGTCGATGCGCACGACGAGACGGGCAAGCGCTTCTTCGAGGTCCGCGCCAAGGTTGATCTCCTGCAGCACCTGGCCAAACTCCTCAGAGCAGGGACCGGTCCTCTCGCGCGAAACCATGTCCAGGCCGTACTCGATGCCGTAGCCAGCGCGCAGGGCGCCCACGACCCGATCCAGCGACTCGGGCAGGCCCTGCTCGAACAGCCGCTGGCGCTGCATCACGCGGATGCGCAGCCAGATCACCGGCCCGATGCCGGCGATGACCAGGCCGGCCAGCGCCGCTGGCAGCGGACCGAGCGTCTCCGCGCCAACAATCGCGCCTGCCAGGCCGCCGATCGTCGCGATCACGAGTTGCAGGAACAGGAACTCGCCCGCGCGCAGCGGCACCCCGGCCTGCTGCAGGCGGCGCGTGTTCTCGTCGGCCAGGTCGAATCTGGCCAGGATAGCGTCCAGCCACGGGAAGCGGCTGTAGCGCCGTCGGCGCAGCACGTTGAATCGGGCCTGCAGGCTACGCTCCCAGGTCGGCAGGGTGTAACTGCTCAGCCGATCGACAGGCTTCTGCCGTTCGTTGGTCGAGACGCCAATCACCGCCCAGATGGCCTGTACGACCAGCAGGAACACGAGGAGCGCGATCAGAACGGTCTGGTCCACGCAGCTACTCCTGAGCGGGCTGTGCCAACGGCAGGAACATCTCGACGGGCACGTGCTCGCCGAACTGGCTGAAGCGTTCGAGCAAATGCGGCCGCAAGCCAGTGGGCTGGAGCTGGCCGACGATCTTCCCGTGGCTATCGACGCCGCGTCCCTGGAATTCGAAGATGTTGTGCATCGACACGACGGTGCCTTGCAAGCCCACGATCTCGCTGACGTGTGTCACGCGCCGGGTCCCGTCCTGCAAACGAGCGAGATGGACTAGCAGATTGATGCCCGATGCGATCTGTTCGCGGATGGCCCCGATCGGCAGGTCGACGGCCATAAGCACCATGTTTTCGATACGCGAGAGCGCATCCCGCGGCGAGTTCGCGTGGACCGTAGTGAGCGAGCCGTCATGGCCCGTGTTCATGGCTTGCAGCATGTCGAAGGCCTCGCCTGCGCGGCACTCGCCGACGATGATCCGGTCGGGCCGCATGCGCAGGGCATTTTTGACCAGGTCGCGCTGGATGACCTGGCCTTTGCTCTCGATGTTGGGCGGGCGGGTCTCGAGGCTGACCCAATCTTCGTGCTTGATCTGCAGCTCGGCCGGGTCTTCGATCGTGACGATCCGCTCACTGTCCGGAATGTAGGCCGACAGCAGGTTGAGCATGGTCGTCTTGCCCGTGCCGGTGCCGCCCGAAACCACGATATTGGTGCGCACGCGGACGCACGCCGCCAGGAAGTCGAGCGTGGCCCGTGAGAGGGTCCCGAAGCGAATGAGGTCTTCGGATGTGAGCAGCTCGCGTGAGAATTTCCGGATGGTCAGTGCCGGCCCGCGCACCGCCAGCGGCGGGACGACCGCGTTGACGCGCGAGCCATCCGGCAGGCGGGCGTCGACCATCGGCGAAGAGTCGTCGAGGCGGCGCGAGACCGGGCGCAGGATCTTGTCGATGATGTTCAGGACGTGCGCGTCATCACGGAACGTCGTTTCCGAACGTTGGATCATGCCGTTGCGCTCGAAAAAGACGCGGTCATAGGCATTGACCATGATCTCGGTAATAGTCGGATCGCGCAGCAGCGGCTCGAGCGGACCGAGACCCAACACCTCGTCGGCGATTTCGGAGGCGAGCCGCAGGCGGTCGAGCCGGCCCAGCGTGGGATCCATGAGTCCGACACGCTCTTCAGCGGCCTGCTCGACAGCGCGGCGGGCTGGCGAGGTATGGCCCGTGTCACCGCCGAGCTGATCGGGATCGAGATCGCGGATCAGCTCTTCGTGGACGCGCGTGCGTAGTTCGACCAGTGCCTCGTTGCGCTGGGCCGGCCGCATCTGCCGCGGCGTCGGTGGCGTCGGTGGCGCAGCCACCGGCGGTGGCACCTTTGTTTCGATGACGGGCGCGGCTGTGCGTGGCGGCGCAGCCGGTGGGGGCTGCTCAGCAACCCCATTGGCGTGCGGAGGTGTACTGACCTGCGGCGGCCGCGCCGGGGCCTCAGGCGTGGTGCGGTTGGAGCGGAGATGTTCTAGCAGGGACATGGTGCTTACACCGTGGCCAGGACCGAGCGCCCTCGGCGCCAGGGCAGCCAGCCATCGTTCGTGCTCACCGGCACACCAGCCAGGGCGCGCGCGATGTTGCGCACGTCCTTCGCCAGACGCCGCTTGGGTTGCGAGATCACCGCGGGCTGACCGAGAGCGGCCGCCTGCATCGCCGCGTAGTCGTTGCTGATGCGCCACGTCACGGGATACGCCAGCGCTTCGACAGCTTCAGCCTCGCTGATGCGGGTTTTCGAGGAAACGCGATTCAACACCACCTGCACCTTCTGTGTGGGGAATTCCAGTCCCTGGAGCATGCGAATGCAGGCATGGGTGCGACGCAGCGCAGGCACCTCCGGCGTCGTGATCAACAGGTCGAGCTCGGCGGCATCGAGCACCGCGGCGGTGATCTCGGTAATGCCGACCGGTGTATCGACGAGCACGAACTGATGCAGCGCCGCCATATTGCGCAGCAGCTTGCCAATGCTCGCGCTGTCGATGTCCGACGCATCGTCCGGCGCTAGCGGAGACGACAAGACGTGCACCCCGTGCTCCGTTCGGACGAGCAAACGCTGCAGGCGCTCCAGGTCGTTCAAGACGCTCGGATCGAGTGCATCCAGGATGTCTTGCTCGGGGTGGATGTCGAGCATCAGCGCGACATCGCCGAACGGAATGTCGAGATCGACCAGCGCCACGCTGGCCGATGTCTCCTGGGCCAGCGCGACCGCGAGATTGGTCGCCAGCGTGGTCTTGCCGACGCCACCTTTGACGCCAAACACGGCGATGATGCTGCCCGTCGGCGCGGTGGGATCGTGGATCGTGGAGCTGCCGCGGACCGCGTCGGCGCGGCGCGCCTGAATGAGCGAATCGTGCAAGTCGGACGCCGACGCGTTGCGCAGCAGGACATCGCGTGCGCCCGCGAGCACCGCCCGACGGAATACTTCGCGGTCAAACTGGCTGACCAGCCCGACGACCGTCCATGACGGATTACCACGCGTCAGCGCCTGAATCGTGGACAGCGAGCGTGTGAGCGGTTCCTCGACCGAGACGATGATTACCGACGGTTCGAGGGTGTGCGCCCACGTGGAGGCGATCGGGCCAAAGCCCGCATCGCCAACGACTTCCATGTCGTTCGCGCTGTTCAACGATCGCCGCAGCGACGCGATTGCGTCGGGGTGCTGATCGACGACGAGGATCTTGAGAAGGTCGGCCACTCGGTTGTTGCTCCCTACCGCGCCGCGGTCACAATCCAGCCGGCGGCAACCCAACCTTCGCGCTGGTCAGGCAGCTTGACCTTGAACCAATCGGCGCTCTGGCCGATGATCTGCAGCTCCGTACCGTACTTGACCTGATCGAGCACGCTGGCGGCGATGGACGGGCTGCTGCGGACGTTCGCCGCGTCCACGGCCACGATGGCCAGGTTCTCGGGCAGCGAGGTCACCAGCGTTATGCCGACGCCGGTCTGGACGACTTTGCTCGGCTCCTCGACGAGGGCGGCCCAGAAATTGGTGGTCTTGAAATCCTGGGTGATCTTGATCGAGCCACTGACCGTGGTCGTCGCGCCTGGCGCCAGATCACCGCCCAGACCCCAACGGTAGGGCAACTCGGTCGCGTCGAGTGTGGCGGTACCGATGGCGACGCGCCACTTGCCGGGCTCGGCCGCGTACTGCTGGGTGAAATAGGTCTGGCCCTGGACGTAGGTGAAGCCAGGCTGGGGCCCCATCGTCTGCATCGGCTTGTCCGACGTGTTGCGTACGGTGACCTTGACGTTGATGATGTCGCCGACCTTGGTGTTCGTCGGTTCGATCTCGGTGGCGATGATCTGGCCGGCGGCAACCTGGATCGGGCTGGCTAACGTGGTCAGATCGGCCGGCAGTACGGCGGACTGATTACGCTCGGTGCCGGGGCGAACGACATATCGCAGTCGGCCGTAGTCCTCCGCGAGCGCCAGTCGTTCCGCCGCTTCGGGATCGACCGCCAGCGTGACCGTGCGCGTCGCTGCTGGCGCGGAGGGTACCGACACCGGAGTCGGTTGCGGAATCGGCACGCCCGGTTGACCGCTGCGGGTCGGCAACGGCAACGAGGTTTGTGCTTGCCCCTGACTGCCGGTCGGCGCACCTTGCCGTGGCAGGTTATCGACCGACGTCGTTTGCGCCACGGCGAGGACGAGCACGTCCTGGAGCAGGATCATCGATTGGTCCTTGCCGAGTGTGGTCTTGTTGAACACCGCGATGACGTCAACATAGTCGCCTGGAGCGATAAGGCCGCCAGCCGACAGCACTTCGGAGAAGCTGACTGACATGGCGCGCTTGCCCGCGGGCACGAGGTCAGCAAGCTTCTTGACGACGGGCACGGCCGGGTCGCCAAGTCGATGCGTGAGGATTTGCTCACCGACCGCGACCGGAACGCTCAGGCTCTTGTTCTGGACTTCGGCGAGCGTGGTCGCGGCATTCGGCTGGACGGCGTCAGTAGCGACGTCGCGCAACTCAATGTTGTCGGTAGACAGCACGGTCTGGGCGGGCAGTGTGGCCTTGGCAACGACGACTTTGCTGCGCGCCACTGACTGCGTGGCGGCCTGCTGCTGTGCTTGCCGTGCTGCCTGTTGGGCACTCTGCTGGATGTTGCCGACATACAGATACACGCCGGCCGCGGCCGCTGTGCCCAGGAACAGGGCCAGCAGCCTCGTGTTTCAGCAGTGCCGGGTCAGTCCGGAACCAAGCGAGTCGTGGGAGTCGGGGGAGGAATTGAACCCAGGTAGTCGACGACCTGATGGGGCGTAACGCTGACATCCCACACGCCAATCGCCGCCGTTGCGTGCGCCGCGATCGTCCGATGCTGGAGGTTCAGAATCCGGCCGAAGGTGTAGTCGGCTTCGCAACGCACAGTAACCGTGACAGCGTCGGTTGTGCCACTCGGAGTGAGATGCCTCGTTCCAAACGCCACATCGCTGGCCGGAACGAACAAGACCGCGTGTCGGCACAACTGTTCGATATCAAATGCGTTGGCCGAAACGTATTGCTGGGCGATGAATCGCGCCTGTGCCCGATTCGCGGGCGCGCTTGTTGGACACGGACACATGGCCACCGCGGCGAGTGCGGCGGCGTCCGCCGCGTTCTGCAGTTCGCGTCGAACGATGAAGAACGACCCCGCGTCGATGACGAACGCGAGCATCGCGACGATTCCCACCATCGCCACGACGGCCAGGCCCATAGCCTGTGCCGGTTGACGGCGCTCGAGCAGGCTCATAGTGGCGGAGGTCCTTCGAAGCGCATGGTCGTGCTGCTGGCAATGGGCACCCAACAATGAGGCAGTGACCCGGCACAGCCGAAGAACGGGCGAACCAACGGGGTGATCACCTCGAACGTGTCGGCGATGACCCACACCCTGACCGTGGACCCGACCGATGGGCCAACCGGAAATGGTTGCGGATACGTCGCCGGGTCTGTCACCCCGCACGCCGGGATCGGGTATTGCGGCGGTGGTGGACCGCCCATGCAAAACGTCTCGGTTGGTGTCGTGCATGTGACGGTGGTGCAGTACTGAACGACAACCTTCAGGGCACTGGGTGGCACACCCGGGATGGGCGCAAATTGACGGGCGGATTCTGCGACCTCATCGACGAATACGCCCATGGAGGCCCGACGGCCTGCTTCGCGGGCTGCCGAGCTCACGGCTACCCAGCCGTTCAGCAGCATGCCGAAGTCGGCGATCGCGAACATGATCAACGTGAACAGCAGGGCCAGGATGCCGAATTCGACCATTGATTGGCCGCGGTGTCGGGCGCGGTAGGACACGGGTGATCGGCTCAGCCCAGAACGCCTGGCAGCAGCAGGCTGAGATACATCCCGAAGGCGATGGCCACGCCATAGGGCGCCGTGGCGCCATTGCGGGTTGGGGGTCGGTGTTGCAGCACAATCTCGCTCACGGTTTGCAGCAGGCGTCCACGCGTCAGCAGAATGACCACGGACATAGCTCCACCCACAAGCGCGCCGTACACAGCGACCGAGACCAGCATGTGCGGTCCGATCAGCGCGCCCAGCGCCGCCATGAGCTTCACGTCCCCGGCGCCCATGGCGCGTACAGCGTAGAACGGGAGCAGAATGGCTAGCCCAAGCAGGCAGCCGCCCAGCGCGAGCAACAAGCCGTTGGTGCCAGTGAGCCATACATTGAGCACCAGTCCGGCTGCGCACAATCCGCCCGTAAGCCAATTGGGGATGCGGCGGAAGCGGACGTCGAGCACTGCCGCGAGGCTCGCCGCCCCGGCTGCCGCGTACGAGGCGACCAACTCCATGCCTCTGCCGACCAGGCTCCTAGGTGCCAGTCGTGGTGATGCGTCCCGCCAGGTTCAAGAACCACTGGTTGATGCTTGAGCCAAAGATCCCGACGCCGATCAGGACCACGATCGCGATGGTGGCGATCAACAGGCCGTACTCAACGACGTCCTGACCTTCTTCATCGCGAATGAACTGCCGAATCGAATCCATGCGTCGGACCCCCGAACGAAGTGGTGTGAAGGCCCTGGTGACGGTACGGCCGCTTGCCCTTGTGGAGCCAAACCGTGGTGCGTCGCGCCGATTGCCTTCCAAAACGAGTGCTGTGCGAGTCTCGTCCTCTTGTAACGGTGTCGTCAAGACCAGGGCGCGCTTTGGGCGCGCCGCGGAGCAACCATAAGCCGCGAGCGTTGACGCAGTGCCTCCGTGTAGTGAAGGGCTGGTTGAGAAACGGTTGAGCCGACGCTCGGCATGCTTTGTGCGCCCCCTCGCCGGTTGCCGCGTGTGAGGACCCCCATCGTGCGCCATCACCGCCGTCCTGGCGCATCCTCCTCGCTGTGGCGGGGACGCATCCGCCTGCATGGCACCAGCTACGTACTGCTCGACCTGCACCTGAGCTGGCTGCTCACGCTGGTCGTGATGACCTGGCTGCTGGGTCAGGCCTTGTTCCCGACGCTGTTCCCCGGCTGGGTGCCGCTGGCCTACTGGATCGTGGCGGTCGCCGTCGCGCTGACCGATTGCCTGGCGGGCATGCTGCACGAATTGGGTCATGCGCTCGCCGCGCTCGCAAAAGGCCGTCGCGTGTATTGCATCACCCTGTATGGGCTGGCCGCGTCGGTGCGCCGCTCGAATTGGGCGCTCACACCGCGCGACCGGGTCGCCATCGCCGTGGCGGGCCCGATCAGCCATTTGCTCGTCGGGTCGCTGCTCTGGACGGCATGGCAGTTGCTGCCCGTCGACAACGAGCCGCTGCGCGTTGCGGCGGCATTTCCAGCCGTGAGCAATCTCGTCGCGGGCGCGTTCAATCTGCTGCCACTCCATCCGCTCGACGGCGGCCGCGCCGCGCGAGCGTTTGTTGCCGCGATCTACCGAGGTTAAGGCTTCGGGTCGCCGTTGACGGGCGCCATCATCTGGCGCAAACGATCGGAATCGTATTGACCGGGTGTCGTCGAGGCGGCGCCGTTGAACTTGAGCCGGGCTTCGTACTCCTGTCGCGTCACACGCTTCAGCTCGCTCATCTGCTCGGCGGCGGCTTTTGCGCCGTCCATTGCCTTCTGCGCATGTTCGCGCAGATCCTCGGGAACTCGTGGATCCGTCACCAGGAACTCGGCGTACCCGACCGTCAGCGACAGCTTGTTGGCGATGCGATCCTGCATCGCGCTGGCCGTCAGGCGCGCTCCTTCGAGTCGCGCGGCTTCAGACTCCTCCACGCGGCGAGCGTCCTCAGAGCGGAGATAGACCGTGACTTGCATCACGATGGCCCAGCTGGCGACCAGGATCACCGCCAGGGCGAGTCGGGTGCTCAACTGCGTCGGCAGCTCTTGCTGCGTCTCCAGCGTGCCGATCAGCGCCACGCACGCCACGAGGGCAAACCAGATCAGGCGCTTGATGCGGCGTAGAACGTACGGGGTTGCGGGTAACCCGGTGCGAGCCACCGGGCGATGCAACACCGATGCAGCGCTCAGGATACGATCCACCCACCCCTTCCGGATGGACAGACGAACTCCCTGAGCGGGGACGCTCAGCTCGTCCCTCCCCATCCCGGTTAGCCTGTGGCCCCCTCAAGTGCGCCGTCAAGTGTGGGCGCCTCCCGAAGGGAACACAATGGCAGCAGGTCTACCCGCTGCTGTGTGCGACTGTACTCCGCGGGTGTTGAGAATTAGTTGAGGACCAGCGCAACAAATGTTGCGCTGGCTCGTGCGCAATCGGCAGAACGCAGGCAGCTACACTGCCGCCAGCCAGCCTCAGGGAGAAGCGCCATGGAACTGTTCTCGGTCGGCGGCGCCATCGTCGCGATCGTCGTGGTGATCACCATTTTTGCGTCGCTGCGCATGTGCAGTGAGTGGGAGCGCAAGGTCGTGCTGCGGCTCGGCCGATTCACGGGCGTGCGCGGGCCAGGCATCTTTCTGTTGCTGCCCTATATCGAGCAGACGCCGGTGACGATGGATGTGCGGACCGTCACCGATACGTTCAGGGCCGAGCAGACGCTGACCAAGGACGGCGCCTCGGTGACCCTGGAAGCGATCATGTATTGGCGGGTCGTCGACCCGGGCCGAGCCGCCATCCGCGTCGCCAACTACCGGACGGCCGTGTCGGGCGCGGCGCAGGGCGCGCTACGCGACATCGTAGGGCGCAACGACCTGTCCACGCTTCTGTCGCAGCGCCGCGAGCTCGACGAGCAGTTGACGCTCGTGCTCGACGAGCAGACGGAGGACTGGGGTATCAAGGTCCAGTCCGTCCAGATCCTGGACATCAAGGTACCGGATAGCCTGCAGGACGCCATGTCGCGTATGGCGCAAGCCGAACGCGAGCGCCAGGCGCGCCTCATCCTGGGTGAGAGCGAAGTCCAGGTCGCACACCAGTTCTCCGAGGCGGGCGAGCTCTATCGAATGCATCCGACCGCGCTGCATCTGCGCGGCATGAACATGCTGTACGAGACGATGCGGGCTGGCGTCGCTACGGTCATCGTCGTGCCCTCGTCGGCACTGGATTCGATGAACCTGGGCGCCATTGGCGGCATTTCAGCGCTTCAGCAGTCAGCAATCAGCAATCAGCAGTCGGCCGACGACAAGCGTCGGCCGCCCGACGGAGGGGAAAAGCCGGTCTAGCTGCTAGCTGACAGCTGATAGCTGATAGCTGGTTAGCCGCTGGCGAGCAGCGCTACGCCGACGACCGAGGACAGCGTGCCGATGCCAAGTCGGCCGCTGGCGCGCTCACCGAGCAAGAGAATCGAGAACGGTACGCCGAACAGAGGCGACGTAGCCGTGAGCACGGCCGCGCGGCCGGCGCCAGCCAGAGCCACGCTCTGCAGAAGAAGACGGTCGCCAGCACGGTCAACGCGCCGGTCGCGGCTCGGCCGGCCGATGAGGTCGTAGTGCCGGTCGGCCTCGAAGGCGTAGCCATTGTGTTCGAAAGAAGCGCAGCGCGTCGACGGCCTCGGCGGGCACGCCTGGTACCAGATGCAGCAGCCCGCCGCTGATCTCCATGCTGGTGCAGCCTTCCTGGTGCGCCTGATCCTCCAGCGCCCGCAGCAGCCGCGAGCCAACACCCTGACCTGCGTCCGCGACCACCAGCCCGCCAAGGAATGCCACGTCCGCGAAGCGCCGATCGGCCCACGGCGGGCGCCAGCGCTTCAGCCAGCCAACGCCGCGGATGGCGTCACCTTCGACTGCGACGACGACGTCGCCCTCGCGACGCGTCGGATCGTCAAAGACGGTCATGCGCAGGACGCCAGTGCGCACGCGCAGGCTGGCGCCGAAGTGGGTGTTCCACAGGTGCTCCATGGGGCCGATGTCGGCCGGTGAGCCGGGGCGCAGAATCATTGCAGCGCCCGCCGCAAGAGCCGCGCGTTGAACGGCGACAGGTGCGCCAGGTCGTGTGGCTCGATCCAGGCCAGCTCGTTGACCTCGGCGCTCGCGCGAAAGCCGGCCAGCGACGTGCCGCCGATCAGCTCGGCGGCAAGCAGCACGACCAGCACGAACCGGCTCCGATCTACCGCAAGCAGCGGTCCAACCCGGACCTGTAGGCCCGTCTCTTCGAGCAGCTCGCGCTCCAGCGTATGCTCGACGCTCTCACGCCCTTCAAGCCAGCCGCCTGGCAGAGCCCACGGCTCCTCGATGCTATACGTGCGGTGCACGACCAGCACGCGGCCGCGCTCGTCGCGGATTAGCGCCGCCACACCGATGGCAAACCGCCCATAGCGAAAGCGCAAGTACAGGAACTTGAGCCATCCTGGCAGCCGCCGCCAGATGCGCAGCAGCCACGGCAGCACTGGCTCAGGATGGCATAGACCTTCGCTTGCGTGCGACGCGCCGCTATACTCGCGCGCCCATGCTGTCGCTCGGCGCGGCTCTGTTGTTCCTGGCCAGTACCTGGACCGTGTTCGCTTCGGACATGCGCATCCCGTCAGGCATCGCCGTCGACGCGAGTGGCAACGTGTACGTCGTCGACACGGGCAACTCGCACATCAAGAAGTTCTCGGCCCAGGGCCGCTTCCTGGCCGAATTCGGCGAGCTTGGGACGGGCGATAGCGGCTTGCGGCGGCCGCGCGGTATTGCCATCGCCTCGGACGGGACGGTCTTCGTCGCCGACACGGCCAATCACCGCATCCAACGCTTCGCCCACACAGGCGAGCCGTTAGGCCCATGGGGCGCGATCGGCTCTGGCCCAGGCGAGCTCATCCTGCCCTCCAGCGTCGCCCTCAACGCGTATGGTGAGCTTTACGTAACCGATACGGGCAATCACCGCGTCGTGCGCCTCGCACCCGACGGCTCGCAACAAGCGGAATGGACCGGCTTGCGCTTTCCCCACGGCCTGGCCATCGATTCCAGCGGCGCCGTCTACGTGAGCGACGAACGCGGCGTCGTGAAGTTCTCCGAAACCGGGGAGCGTCTGGCGGCATGGCCTGGCTTCGGGGATCCGTACGGCCTGGCACTGGCCGAGGACGGCACGCTGTACATCACCGAGACCGACAATGGCCGCGTTACCGCGCTCTCCACCGCGGGCGATGTCGCGGCGACCTGGGGCAGCGAAGGCGAGGCGATCGGCCAGTTCAAGTACCCCGAAGCCGTTGCCGTCACCCCCGACGGCGCGCTCCTGGTGGCCGATCGCGGCAACGATCGCGTTCAGTTGCTCAGGTAGCGAATGTAGCGCTCCGCCGAGCGCTCGACCGCGTCGTTGCCCGCGGCCTGGACCTGCCGGCCATCCCAGGCGCCGTAGATGCGCTCGAACTTGAATGGCCGGATGCTGTCGACGATGCGCCGCACCGACGCCGCCGAAAGCGGGATCAGGTTCGGATAGCTGTACATGAAACTCAGGTAGCGCCGATCCATGACGACGGTCAGCGAATCGCCGCTCAGCAGCAGACCCTGACCGTCGGCGCCGCCGGCCCAGTGCAGCGCGACCGAGCCCTCGAAGTGCCCGCCCGTATTGATCAGCGTGATGCCTTCGAGGATCTCACACGTTTCGCCGGTCCAGAGTTTGAGCGCGTCGGTTCGATATTGCACCCACTGGCCATCGGCGGCGTGGATGTAGATTGGGCAGCCACTGAAGGCTTCACTCCACGCGGCCATCGAGGCATAGAAGTGCGGATGCGAGATCGCGATTGCTTGCAAGCCGCCTCGTTGCTCGACCTCTTGAACTGAGGCCTCGTCGATGACCGTGATGCAGTCCCACATCACGTTGCCGTTGGGTGTCTGCACCAGGAGGGCACGCTGGCCGATTGCAATGGACGGCTGGGTGGCGATCTGGGTCAGCCCCGGTTCGAGGGTTTGCACCGTGTTGTGGCGCCCCTCGGCGCGAAGTTCGTCGAGCGTCGTCCACTGCTGACCCTGCCAGCCGACGTACTGGCGCTCGTCTTCACAGATCGGGCACGCAGCCGGCGGGCTATCACTCGGCGCGTACTGCACGCCGCAGGTCCGGCAGATGAACGCCGGCATCAGGCCGGGCGCGACTCTGGGCCTTCGCGCCAGCCCTCAGGCTCGCGCACCTCATCGCCCGGAATCAGGCCGCTGCCACAGCGTCCACAGGTCAGCATACGCCCGTCGTAGCGGACGCTACCTTCACGCGCCGGGCGCACGATCTTGCGGTCCTCGATCACCCCGGCCACATCACCGCACATCAAGCAATGCAGCTCGAGACGCACCGGTGGACGACGGCGGAACGGCGTAGGTTCGGGTGCGGCGCCTCGCACGCGAGGCCAGGTTACCGTCGAGTCCGCGCGTCCACAAGGGGCCACATTTTGACGTCTGCCGCACGCTGGTACCCCAGGCCCGGTGGCTGTCACGCGTGGTGGCGGGAGCGCGGTGGCCTGCAGGCGTGGCGGTCACGGCCACGACTTCCTCGCGCCTGCGGCGCGCCATCCGGCGTCAAGAGTGATGGTGGTGAATTGGAATGGGCTGGCGTGGCATGCGCAGCGCCAAGAGTTGGCGACGCCGGGCGTCGATGTTGACACTGGCGTAATCGGCAATTGCCACTGCGTTAACACGGACTTGGCACACTTCCAGTGGAAGGTTCCTTATGAAGTTCTTATTGCGAGGCGTTCTGGCCCTCGTGCTCCTCGTCAGCATTGGCGTGGTCGTCGTCGACCGTCTCGGTGACGTGGCACCCGCCACTCTGCCGGCGGTATCCGAGCCTGCCGCGCCGCGGGTCGTCGCCGCGCAGGACCAGGACGTCAACGCGGCCATTCAGCAAGTCATTCAGCGCAGCAATGACGAACAAGTGCAGGCGATAGCCGCCCGCGATCCGGCGCTCATGTCCGACACAGTCACGAGCGACCACTTCCAGGAACTGCAACAGATCAACCAGGACCTGCTCGACCACGATGTCAAGAGCATCAGCCTGCTGCGGATCGAATGGGGCGACGTCAGCATCAACGGCACCAGGGCAATGGCAACAACCTTTGAGACCTGGCGGACCACGTACGGCGATGGTCGAACCGAGCAATCGCGTGACCAGAACGACTATGTCCTGGTGCTCGATCAGGGTCAGTGGAAAATCCAGGCCAACGATCATCCGACGACGGCCTCGCAGCCGCCCGCGGAGCGTCCGGCGCCGACGGTGCCGGGTATCCCGGACAACGACAACACGTCGCACAACTGGTCCGGCTACGCGGCAACGGGCGGTCGGTACACGGCCGTAACTGGCACCTGGACGGTGCCCGAGTTCAAGCCCGACGGCGCCTTTGGCATCGACGCGGCGTGGGTCGGGATCGGCGGCGTGCGCAGTCGCGACCTGATCCAGGCGGGTACCGAGCAGACGGTCACAGGCTCAGGCAGCACGCAGTACGAGGCCTGGGTCGAGATGCTGCCGCGGGCTTCGCGCCATGTGGCGCTGACCGTCCATCCGGGCGACTCGGTCACGGTGTCCATCTCGGAGCAGAGTCTGAACGACTGGCTGATCGCATTCCAGAACAACACCACCGGTCAGACCTACCAGGAGACCGTCGCCTACACCTCTTCGCACTCGTCCGCCGAGTGGGTCCAGGAGGCGCCGAGCGCAGGGCGTGGGGGCGTCTTGCCGCTGTCGAACTTCGGCACGGTCCAGTTCTCGGACGGGTCTGCCGTCAAGGACGGCCAGACGGTGACGATCGCCGGCGCGGGCGCGCGGCCGATCACGATGCTCAGCGCCGCCAACCAGGCACTGGCTGTGCCGTCGGCATTGAACGACGACGGGGCTAGCTTCAGCGTAGCGCGCACCGACGCGCCAGCGACCACGACCGCGGGCCCAAGCCGCGGCCGAGGCCGGCGCGGCGGCTAGCCCGCCACCGTTAGCGCGTGCGCCACGCGCGGCTGTTGGTAGCGCTTGTCTGCTTCACCGGCGCCTGTGGTGCCCCCGCGCCGGTGTCGCCATCAGCCACACAGGCCCCACCCGCCGCCTCGCCCGTAGTGGTCCAGCCCAGCCCGAGCGCCGCGAGCGCGACGACCTCTGCCCCTGCGCCGTCGGTGTGCCCCCAAAGACTTTGCGCAGTTGTCCGGCCAATTCTGTTCGGCCGTCGCCAGCGGTGTCAACGACTGGGAATCCACCCCATATCGCCGAAGCCGCCCACGAACCGCGCCGTTTCGGTCCGCAACACGTACAGGCCAAAGTCAGCCATGCTGAAGTAGTCCGTTGCTTCGGGATGCCGCGCCAGGTAGAGCGCGCGCAACGTGTCGCCGTCCGTCGCTTCGACTCGGCCCAGCAGCGTGACCCGCGCCACCGCCTGCGGATCCTCGCCCGGCGCCTGTACGAACAGACTCGCGCGTGGATCGGCAAGCACGTTGCGCGTGTGTTCGGCCAGTTGGCTCAACAGCAGGATCGGCTGACCATCTTCCGTCAGCGCGTAGGGCGTAACAGATGCGAATGGCCAGCCAGCATGCCGCGCCGACAGCGTTGCCAGTACACCGTGCTGCTGACTCTCGAGCAGCGAGCGCATGGCCGCCGCGCGGTCTGCCACCGGCTATGAGGGGTCGAGCTTGAGCGCCGCCGAGTTGATGCAGTAGCGCAGCCCGGTCGGATTCGGGCCATCGTCGAAGACGTGACCGAGGTGCCCGCCACAATCGCTGCACATCACCTCGGTGCGCATCATGCCGTAGCTGCGATCCGTGTCGGTCTCGACCGCCTCGGGCTCCGCCGGCGCCCAGAAGCTCGGCCAGCCCGAACCTGAGTCGAACTTCTCGCCAGAACGGAACAGCACCTTGCCGCAGCCCGCGCAGCGATACGCGCCAGGCTCCTTGGTATGCGCATACTCGCCAGTGAACGCGTGCTCGGTGCCCTTCTCGCGCAGCACGTGGTACTGCTGCGGCGACAGCTCCTGGCGCCACTCGGTATCGCTCTTCTCAACCTTGTTGGTCATAGTGGCCTCAAGTCTACGGAAATGATCGTGTCATTCCGAGGAACGAGGAAGCTCGCGCGCATGTTGCTCGGCTTTGTGCGACGTTCAGGCGAGATTCCTTCGCTTCGCTCAAGGACAGGCTCCAGGCAGGCTCGGGATGACATCCCGGACGGGGTAGGTCATCGGGGAAATCTCGTCCACGGTCACGTTGTTCCAGCGCCATTTGGGTGCGGCCGCCCAGGCCCGCTCGCCCGACGCCTGGATCTCGCTGAGCAGCTTCGGCTCGTCCACAGCCAGTGACCGACCACCTTCGATCAGCGTCCGCCCGTCCACGATGACCGAGTCGATGTCACGGCCCGAGCCGTACTCGACCAGCGACACGATCGGGTCGTGCACAGCCCCGAAGTACAACGAGCGCAGGTTGACCAGGACAATGTCGGCACGTGCGCCCGCTGACAGGCGGCCGAGATCGTCGCGGCCAAGCGCTCGCGCACCGCCCAGTGTTGCCGCATCGAACACATCGCGTGCACTTCCAACCCGGTAGCTGCCCTCGGCGAAACGACACATCAGCCCGGCGATACGCATCTCGGAAATCAAGTCTTGCGGGTAGGTATCGGTGCCCAACGCCACGTTGATGCCGAGCCGACGATAGCGCTCGAGCGACTCGAGCATGACGCCCATCTTGGCGTACTTGTATGGCGCATGGGCCACCGACGTGCCCGCATCCGCCAGGATCTGAAGGTCGTTGACGTGCGGATAGTGCGCCCACGAGTGCTGCGCGTGAAAGACACAGTGCCCGAGCATGACGTCCGGTCCGAGAAAGCCAAGGTTGTCGAGCAGCTGCAGGGGCGTTCGCCCGTGCTCGCGCATCACCTTCTGGAACTCGAGCATGTTCATCGCCGCGTGCAGCGAGATGCGCAGCCCGTGCTCCGTCGCCGCCCGACGGGTCTCCTTCAGCAGCTCCACGGAGCACGTATCCAGCTGCGCGGGGTAGAGCATCGCCCGAATCCGCCCGCCAAAGCTGCGGTCATGCTCCCTGGCAAACTCCAGGGCGCGCTGCAAACCGGCCGATCCAGACGCCGGGTCATCATCGAATTGCAACCGACCGGCCTCGTCGTAGACGTAGGTAAATGACTTGAACGGTGGGCCGACATAGACGCGTGCGCCAAGCTCGCCGGCCATGCGCACCAGGTCGGGTGCCATGCGCGTGCCAATGTCCATGACCGTCGTGGCGCCGCCGCGAATCGCCGACCACAGGCCAAACAGCGACTCCACGTCCACGCGATTGCCCGCGCGCGCGTCGACTGCATCCCGCCGCGGCACCGCGTATGAATAGAAGTTGGCCCCAAAGTAATCGGCCCTTGTCTGATCCAGGAAAAACGTATGCGGCGCATTGCTACCGAGATGCAGGTGGCAGTTGATCAGCCCGGGCATCGCCAGCATGCCGCTACCGTCGATTGTCCGATCGACCTGTCCCTCGAAGCCGTGGCCAACGTGCACCACGCGACCGTCCTCGTAGACGACTGTCGCGTCGCGCAGCAGCTCGTGGCTGGTGCCGTCGAAGCCGACCACCCAGCTGGCATCGATGCGCGTGCGCATCAGGGCCGGACCGTTACATGGATCGCACCGGGTTGGCCGACTCCGCCGGTCGACTTGATCGCCATGTCGACCCCGTCCAGCCCGAAACTGTGCGTACACATGAGCTCGAGCGGGTACTTGCCGCCGGCGATGCGCTCGATCGCCAGCTCGACCGAGGCGTAGCTGTGGCCGCGCGCGGCTTTCACGGTGATGTACTTGCGCGCCATCTTCTCGAGCGGGAAGTCGGGCACCGTGCCGCCGATGCTCTGGACGACGATGCGGCCTTCCTTACGTTTGACCAGGTCGATCATGAGCGGGACCATCTCGGCTGATGGCGCCGACGTGGTGTCGACCGCCGCATCAACCCCTCGTCCACGGGTAATCTCTCGCACGCGTTCCCGAATATCCTCAGTGTCCGCCACGACGGTGACGTCAGCTCCAAGCTGCCGGCCTACCTCCAACCGCCGCTCGTCGCGCTGTAAGCCGACCAGGATTACCAGATCCGCCCCGGCTACTTTGGCCGCCAGTGCGCAGCCGAGACCCTGTTGCCCTGGGCCGAGCACGACGATGCTCTTGCCCGGCCCGGCCTTCGCCTCGACCACACCCCACTGCACGCCGTTGCCCAGGGGCAGCGCCATGGCCGCCTGGTCGGATGGCACGTGCTCGGGCATCTTGTGCAGGACCGTCGCAGGCGGCATGTACAGATACTGGCTGTAGCCGCCCCACAACGCCGGCGGCATTTCGATCGGCGTGTTGCCGTAGCGCAGTGCCGACGGATTGTTGTGGACGTCGGTTGCCGCGCAGTGACGGAACTCACCGCGCAGGCACAGATCGCAGTGACCGCACGGCAGATACTCCTCGATCGCAACGCGGTCACCTTCCTTGACGCCCCAGCGCCGCGCAAATACCTCGCCCGCCCGTGCAATGAATCCAACGTTCTCGTGGCCGAGAATGCGCGGCCCGCGGCCCATGCGCTTGTAGCCCCCCACATCGCTGCCGCACACGCCCGCCGCTTCTACTTTGAGCAGGGCCGCATCGGCCGCTATGTCGGGTAGTGGAAACTCACGAAGCTCGGTTTGCTCGGGCGCGATCTGCACCGCCGCCAGCACTGTTTCGGCCAAGGTGTTACCTCCCTATGTCCGTTTGTCATCCTGAGGTGAGGAACAAGCCGAAGGATCCGCTTGCTGGTACGTCTGTGCTCGCGGATCCCTTCGTTCCGCTCAGGACAGGCTCTTCGCTGCCCCCAGGATGACAAGGCTGCATGTTTCGACTCGAATTACCGCGGCGCGACGCGCACTTCGACCAGCGCTGGCCGACCCTCGTTCAGCGCTTGGACAGCCCCAACCATTGCGCCCGCAACGGCGTCAGGCTCGATCACTGGACCAAACCCCTCGACGCCCAACGACCGCGCCAGCGCGGCGAAATCGACCGGCGGCTCGGCCATCCGCTGGCCCACCCAGCGGTTCTCGTGCGGTCGCCCGCGGGTGCGCGCCACGCGCTCCTGGTGCTCCTCGTCGTTGAAGTACGACTGGTTGTTCACCACCACCAGCAGCGCCGGAATGCGGTGGTGCGCCGCCGTCCACAACGCTGTCGGCGTCATGAGCATGCCGCCGTCGCCGACCACGCCGACCACCGGCCGACCCGACCCCTGCGCCGCCAGCGCCGCGCCAACGGTCAGCGGCGGACCCGCCCCAACGCCCGCGCCGCCGTCGCCACCCAGGTAGGAGCCCGGCTTGCCGAAGTTCCAGATGCCATTTGGCCAGGAGGTCGGCATGTATGCCAGCACCGCATCAGCGTGCTGCTCGCCCAGCGCCGAACGTAGTTCAGTCACCACCCGGGTGATGCTGACCGGCCGTTTGTCCCAGACGTCACGGCGCGTGCGTTCCCAGTCTGTCTCAAGCCGCGCCCGCCGCTGTCGATGCGCTTCGGTGCGCTGCTCGGCACGGCGACGCGCCGCCGGGTCGTCGGCCAGTTGGCGCTCGACTTCAGGTAGCAGTGCGGCGACCGTCTCGTGCGGCGTGGCCAGGATTGGCACACCCGCTGGCGCGAGCTCCTGGTAGTCCGCCACCCACGAGCTCACCAGCATCGGCTCGAGCGACACGTTGATCAGCTTCGGCCATGCGAAACTTGCCCGCCCGCCTCGTCCCGCTCCACCTGATGGCGCCAGGGCCCCACGCAGGGTACCGGCCAAATCGTTCCGTTCGAGCGCTAGCACCACATCCGCCTGCTTCAGCACCTCCTGCGACTCGCGCCCTGCTTGCGATCCAACGCCCGACTGAGACAGCACATGCTGGGTCGGAAACGCGGCGTTGCCGCGCCGCTCGAAGAGCACCGCCGCACCCAGCAGCTCCGCCAGCCTGACCAGGTCGTCCCACGCCTGCTGGGTCTGGGCGATGCGGCCAGGCAGGATGACCGGGAACTCCGCGTCCACGAGCCACCGTGCTGCCTGCTTGGCCTGATCGTCGGCTGGCGCCGGGGGCCTTGGGATGGGGAAGTGACTTGGCTGCGGCAGGACGAGCGCGTGATCGGCGTCCAGCCGTTGCTCCTGCAGGCCGGCGTCGAGGTCGACGTAGACCGGCCCAGTTGGTTCGACATGCGCTGTGATCCAGGCCCGCAGCAATGCCTCCGGCGTGGCGCCGACGCTCGTTGGCTGGTGCTCCCACTTGACGAACTCGCGGACCAGCTCGCCCTGGTTGTGGGTGGTGTGGACCCAATCGATCCAGGGTCGACGCAGCGTGGCGTCCATCGGTCCGTTGCCGCCCACGATGAGCATTGGCTGGCGGTCTTCGAACGCGTTGAAGATCGCCATCGTGGCGTGCATCAGACCGACATTGCTGTGGATCGCCGCGGCCATGGCCCGGCCGCGCAGTTTGGCGTAGCCGTGGGCGACGCCGACGGCGACCTCCTCGTGGTTGCACAGGATCAAGCCGGGCGCCTGGTTGGCGTTGTAGTTGACGATGCTGTCGTGCAGGCCCCGATAGCTCGCGCCTGGGTTGAGCGCGATGTACTCGATCCCAAGCCGGCGCAGCATCTCGGCGACGACGTCGCTGCCCCACTGTGGGCTGTCTGGTCGAGTCGTTTCGACGCTGAGTCGATCGAGCTGGATGCGGCGTTCGTCGACCGTCATCGGTCTGCAGTCTACCGTCGCCCCGCGCCGGTAGACTTGTCGCCACCGCCGTGCACACCATCGGCTTCATGGTGCCCGCCATGGCACCCGACGCGACCGCCACCTCGACGATCGACTTCGCCCGTCACGCCGAGGCGCTCGGCGCGGATTCAGTCTGGGTACCCGACCGGCTGCTTTACCGTTCGCCTGAAGCACTGGTCACGCTGGCTGCCATCGCGGCGGTTACCTCTCGGGTGCGGCTCGGCACCAACGTGCTGCTCGGTGTGTTGCGTCCGCCTGTCCTGCTGGCCAAGACCCTGGCTACCCTGGACGTCCTGTCCGGCGGTCGACTGATCGTCGGCCTCGGTGTCGGCAGTCGCGCCGACGACTTTTCCGCCAGCCAGGTGCCCATTCGCCAGCGCGGCGCGCGCATGGACGAGCTCGTCGACTTCCTGGAAGTCGCCTGGAGCGGCGCCGCGTTGCGTTTCGATGGCCGCTTTCTGCAGGTCGACGTCGGCCCATTAGGCGAGCAGCCCGTCCAAAAGCCGCACCCGCCCATCTGGTTCGGCGGCGGCGCCGACGCCGTCCTCCGTCGCGTGGCCCGAGTCGGCGACGGCTGGATCGCCAGCACCAGCACCGGCCTCGCCGGCTTCACCCAACGCTGGTCCCAGATCCAGCGCTATGCCGCTGAGTACGGCCGCGACCCAACCACCATCACCCCCGCTGCTCTGATGCAATTCAGCATCGACACCGACCGCGACCGTGCCCAAGCGGCAATGCACGCCTACCTCACCCGCAGCTACAACCCCGCCCGAGCCGAAAACCTCGGCCCTATGACCGGCACACCCGAAGACCTGATCCGCGGCGCCGAATCCTTCTTCAACGCCGGCGTGCAACTCCTGATCCTGAGCAGCATCACCGCCGATCCCGCTCACCTCGACCTCCTGGCCGAAAGTGTCCTCCCCCGCTTGGCCCTGACTCTGACCCCTGACCCCTGACGCCTGACCCCTCGTCAGCGGCCGTTGCCTTGCGAGTTGTCGCGCTCGGCGTACGTGTTGAACTCGTCCCAGAGCTCTTCAGCCAAGCGTAAATCGCTCTTGACCTGGCCCCGCTTGCGCAATGAGACGACGGTGGTCAGGGCGTTGATCAGGCTGGCGCCAGCCGCGTAGGAGGGCATCAGGCGCAGCGTGCCGAGGCGCGCGACCAGCGAAATATGGGCGTACCGGGCGATCGGGCTCGACAGGTGGTCGGAGATGCCAATGGTGCGGGCACCAGCCCGAGACGCATGCCGCAACACGCCCACGGTGACACGGTCGACGCGGCGGAACGAAATCGCCACCAGGGCATCATCGGCCGTCAAAGACACAAGCTGATCGGGCAGATCGCCAGACGCCTGGCTCAACATGCGCGTATCCGGCAGCAACAGTCGCAAACCAATGCCGAGCATCACCGCCAGCCCGTGCGAGCCACGCGCGCCAAACACGTACACCCGCCGCGCCGCAAGCAAGGCGTCAACGGCAGCAGCCAAAGTCTCGGGCGCCAACTCCTGGGCAGTGGCCCGCACCGACTCCGCGTCCTCGTGCATGACCCGCAGACCAGCCAGCTCCGGCGCTTCGCCGAGCTCAGTCGCGGACGCGTCAATGCGTTCAGGGACCGCGGTGGCGCCGAAGAAGCGCTCGCGCAGGATCGACTGCAAATCCGGATAGCCAGCAAACCCAAGTGCTTGCGCAGCGCGCGTCACCGTCGACTCCGAGACGCCCACTTCGCGCGCCAGCTCGGGCGCCGACACCACCACGGCGTACCGGGTATCAGTCAGAAGGCGATCGATGACCCGCCGCTTCCCAAGGCTCAAGCGGTCGTAATTCGCCGCGAGCGCACTTTCCAGGTCGAGCGAGCCCGGATCATCCTTGGGATCAGCAGCCACGTTTGACCGCCCTACTGTACGCCGACGAGCGACAGTGTGTCAGCGAAGTGGCAGGCCGCGACGTGCCCTTGCGATGTCGCTGCGAGCTCTGGCGTCGTGGTGCGGCAGATGTCCTGGGCGTAGCGGCAGCGCGGGTGAAAGGCGCAGCCGCTGGGCGGATTGGCCGGGTTGGGCACGTCGCCCTGGAGCACGATGCGCTGCCTTTTCGCGCGCGGCGCGGCGGCTGGCACCGCGGACAGAAGCGCCTCGGTATACGGGTGCTTGGGCGCGGAGTACAGCTCGGCGGCCGGCCCGAGCTCGACGATCCGGCCCAGGTACATGACCGCGACGCGATCACTGATGTGCTCGACCACGCCGAGGTCGTGGGCGATGAACAAATAGGCCAGGCCGAATTCTGACTGCAGGTCCTTCAGCAGGTTGAGCACCTGGGCCTGGATCGAGACGTCGAGCGCCGAGACGGGTTCGTCGCACACGATCAGCTTCGGCTGCAACGCGAGGGCGCGGGCGATGCCAATGCGCTGGCGCTGCCCGCCACTGAAGGCGTACGGGTAGCGGTTCATGTGCTGGACTCGCAGGCCGACCATCTCGAGCAACTCCCGCACTCGTGCTCTGCGCTGCGCTTCATCTCCCAGGCCGTGGATCTGGAGTGGTTCGCTGACGATGTCCAGTACGCTCATACGCGGACTGAGCGACGAGAACGGGTCCTGGAAGATGATCTGGACGTCCTTGCGGATCGGCTTGAGCTGTCGCCTGGACATGCGGGTCAGGTCGATCATCGCTTCGCCTTGACGTAACAGCACCGCGCCGCTGGTAGGCTCCATGGCCCTGAGTACGAGACGGCCGGTCGTGGTCTTGCCACAGCCCGACTCGCCCACCAGGCCGAGGGTCTCGCCCTCGTCGATGCTGAAGCTGACGCCATCCACGGCCTTGACGTGGCCGACGACGCGGCGCAATAACCCACGCTCGATGGGGAAGTGCTTCTTGAGGCCGCGCACCTCGAGCAGCACGTTGCGCTCCGCGATCTGACCGTTGGGGGCTGCCTGATGTGCTTCGCTCATGCCCGCCGCGTCATTGGCTCATGCCCCGGGCGGGTGAGCCGTCCTCGCCGCCGCCTTCGGCTGGGCGCCCTCCGGGTTTCACAAAGTGGGGTACCGCCGGACCGACTGGTAAGTGGTAGCCCCATCGCCACAGCGCCTGAGCCGTCCTCGCCGCCGCCTTCGGCTGGTGCGCCTTCCGTGTTTCCACCGGAGGGGTACTCCTGGACCCAAGTGGTTAGTCGTAGCCGCATCGGCAGTGGGCATGAGCCGTCCTGGCCGAGTTCGGCTGGCCACTCGTAAGACGGACCTGCTGAGGACGTCATTGGTACAGCGTGCAGCGCACCCAGTGGCCTGGCTTGACTTCCGTGAGTGGCACGTCCTCGGGACCGTGGCACCGATCACGCTTCGGCGCCGGACAGCGCGGCAGAAACGTACAGCCGCGCGGCAGCGAAAACGGATCGGGCACGCTGCCCGGAATCGTCGCCAGGCGACGGTTCACCTTGCCGCCAACGCGCGGAATCGAGCGCATCAAGCCAATGGTGTACGGATGCAACGGTTCGTCGAAGATCGTTGCGACATCGCACAGCTCGACAATCTTGCCCATGTACATCACGGCCACCCGATCAGCCATCTCGGCGATCACGCCCAGGTTGTGGGTGATCATCAGGATAGCCATGTGGAACTCGGCCTGGAGCGCCTTCATCAACTCCAGGATCTGCGCCTGAATGGTCACGTCCAGAGCCGTCGTCGGCTCGTCGGCGATGAGCAGGCTGGGATTGCACGATAGGGCCATGGCGATCATCGCCCGCTGGCGCATGCCGCCCGAGAACTGGTGCGGGAACTCCTCCGCGCGCTGCTTCGGATTGCCAATCCCAACCTGGCCAAGCATGTGCTCGGCAAATTCGCGCGCCTCGCGCGGCCGCACGCGCTGGTGCAATTGCACCGCCTCGGCAATCTGCGAACCGACCGTATGTACCGGCGACAGAGAGGTCATCGGCTCCTGGAAAATCATCGCGATCTCATTGCCGCGGATCGACCTGATGCGCGCACCGCGTGGATCGAGCTGCGCCAGGTCGACCACCTCGCCTGAGCGTCGTTTGAAGTTCATCGCGCCACTCACAATGCGGCTCGTCCCCGCGGGCAAGAGCCGCAACAGCGAGTGGGCGGTGACGCTCTTGCCACAGCCCGACTCGCCGACCAGGCCGAGTGTCTCGCCTGGCCGCACGTCGAACGTCACGCCGTCCACGGCACGCACAACGCCGTCGTGGGTGAAGAAGTGCGTTCTGAGGTCCTCGATCTGCAGCAGAGCCGCGCTGTTGGTCATCCCGAGCTCGCGAGGGATCTCGCCTGTCTGCATGTCGGTCGTCATCTACACCACCGAGTACGGGTCGGCCGCATCGCGCAGCCCATCGCCCAGGAAGTTGAACGCCAGCACTGCGCTCGCAATCCACACCACGGGCATCAGCAGCCATGGGAAATGCGCCAGCGTCTGAATGTTCTGTGCTTCCTGCAACAACGTCCCCCACGACACCAGCGGCGGCCGAATACCAATGCCGAGAAACGTCAGAGCGGTCTCGGCCAGGATCATGCCCGGCACCGCCAGTGTCGAGACGACAATGATGTGCCCCGACACGGCCGGGATCAGGTGCCGCGTAATGATCCGCGCGTCAGACGCGCCCGCAAGCTGCGCTGCAAGCACGAACTCCTCCTCGCGCAGCGCCAGCACCTTGCCGCGCAGCTGACGCGCCAGCCAGGTCCAGCCGATCAGCGACAACACCACGCTGATCGCGAAGTAGACCTGCAGCGGCGGCCAGTGCGGCGGAAACGCCGCCGCCAGTGCCATCCACAGGGGAATGGCCGGGAACGACCGCACAATCTCGATCGTGCGCTGCATCAGGTCATCGATCCGTCCGCCGTAGTAGCCGCTGGCGACGCCCATCACCGAGCCGATCAGCAGGCTCAGCGTCACGCCGACCAGGCCGATGGTCAGCGAAATCTGACTGCCGATCAGCAGCCGCGACAACTGGTCGCGGCCCTGGCGGTCAGTGCCGAGCAAGAAGATGCCGAAGTCCTGGCCGGGGATCCCGAACAGATGCACGTCAGTCGGAATCAGGCCGGCCAGACGGTACGGCTCGCCCTTGACGAAGAACTGCACCGGCACCTTGACCGTCGGGTCGGGCGTGTACGTGCGGCGGAGCGTCTCCAGGTCGGTCTTGAGGGTAAGACCGAGCACGTGCGGATAGACCTTGCCGTCGTCGACGAAATAGAGAGCCTGCGGTGGGGCATAGATCGCTGTATCGAAGCGCTGATCGGCGTCATACGGCGCCAGGAAATTGGCGAACAGGGCCACCAGGTAGAACCCGAGAATGACCGCGCCGCCGACGATCGCCGCCCGATTGCGCAAGAACCGCCGACGGATGAGCTCGAGCTGGCTCGTCGAGTACCGCTTTTCATCTTCCGCGGAGACGACCTCGGGCTCCGGGATCGCCCCGTCGACCGGATAGGTCCACTGTGGGACCTCGATATTCGTGGTCGGCGGTGTCTGGACGTCAGTCATAGCGGATCCGCGGATCCACCCATGCCAGCGCCAGGTCGGCCAGCAAGTTGCCGACCATCAGGATGGCGCTGAGCATGAGCAGGAACGTGCCCGCCAGATAAATGTCCTGGTTGAGCAGCGCGTGCAGAAACAACGTGCCCGTGGTCGGCAGGCTGAGCACGATGCCCAGGATGGTCGCGCCCGAGATCAGGTTCGGCAGGTGCAGGCCCATCACGCTGATCAACGGGTTGATGGCCACGCGCACGGCGTACTTGTTGACGACGGTGCGCTCCGGCAGTCCTTTTGCCCGCGCGGTCGTGACGAACTGCTGACCCAGGATGTCGAGCAGATTGCCGCGCATGATGCGGATCAGCTGCGCGGTGCCCGCCGCGGCCAGGATGAGCGTCGGCCACAGCAGGTGGTTGGCCAGGTCGAGGACTTTGGTGCCCGTCCAGGGCTCGTTCTCCAGAGCGGGCGAGACGAGCCCGCCGACCGGTGCGTTGAACACGAACACACCGATGAATAAATAGATCAGGCCGAGCATGAAGTCCGGGATGGACAGGCCCAGGAAGCCCATGGTTGTCAGTCCGACGTCACCCCAGGAGTACTTGTGCGTGGCCGAATAGATCCCGATCGGAATGGCGATCAGCCACATCACCAGCAGCGCCAGGCCCGACAAGAGGAGCGTGAACCCGAGCCGACTGGCGATGAGCTCCGAGACGGGCTTCTTCCATTCCACCGAGTAGCCGAAGTCGCCAGTCGGGAAGCCTTTGACCCAATTGATGTACTGGACGTAGATCGGCTGATCGAGCCCGTACTGGCGGCGCAAGCTCTCCATCGCGGCCGGATCCAGGCTGCCGCCCGAATCAGCCGAGTACGCCGCCAGCGTGGTCAAAAAGTCGCCCGGCGGCAGTTGGATGATGACGAACGTCAATATCGAGACGATCACTAATGTTGGGATCATGGCCAGCAGCCTTCTGGTCACGTACGTCAGCACGAAGCAGTCAGCTATCAGCTATCGGCCATCAGCTGTCAGAGGCTTGACGCCGAGGCGCTCGATTGCCAGTGGTCAACGTTGGACTCCCGCTGCTGATGGCTGACTGCTGACAGCTGAAAGCTATTTCTTGAAGAAGAACTGCGACGGATCGAGATTGCCGGGGCTCATGAAGATCCAGTCCGTCACGGCATTCTCAGGCACGTTCCTGAAATTGTTCTTGACCACAACAAAGGACGGTACGGCCCCAACGGTGCCGATGGTCCACAGATTGTCCGCTTCCAACTTCACAATCTGTTTGCCAAGCTCGACCTGCTTGGCCGGATCGGTGGTCGCCTTCAATTGGTCGAACAAGTCCAACGCCTTCGCAAGGTCACCTTCGGGCTTCTGGCCCTTCGGGTTCTGCCCACGCGACGAGTACCAGTCGCCGACCCGTGGCGCAAACCACGAGCGATTGTCGTACGGCAACATGTAGATCGGATCCACGAACGGCTCCAGCGCCCGGTCGGTGCCCCAGACGGCGACGGCGACGTCGTTGTCCAGTGCCCGCGGCCAGTACGACTCGCGCTGCGACGACTTCACGACCGCCTTCATGCCGATGCCTTCCCAGTCCTTGCGCACCTGATCGATCGTGTCGAACGCGGCGCCCGAGGTCTGATAGGTCTCGATCGTGAGCTCGAGCGGCTGGCCGTTGGGCAGGGTGCGGAAGCCGTCGGGACCCTTCTTGTAGCCGGCCTCGTCGAGCAGCGCGCCGGCCTTGGCCGGGTCGTACTGCGCGAACTGCTGCTCCGTCTCGGGCACGTAGTAGCGCGAATCGGGAATGAGTACCGCGTTGCGCTCTTTGCCCAGTCCGAAGTAGTTGACCTCGTTGATGCGCTTGCGATTGATCGCCATCGACAACGCCTGGCGGAACTTCAGATCGCGGAAGGCCGCGCGCAGGTCGGCGTTGTCGTAGGTCTGGTTCAAGAAGAACGCCACCTGAGAGCCATTCGCGTCAGGCCAGCGCAGCAGCCGGTAGTCGCCGCGCGTCTTATTTTCTTGTAAGAGCGTGTACTTGGCGATATCGATGTTGCGGAACTGCATATCGATCTCGCCGTTGATCGCTTTGACGTTGAGCGCTTCTTTGTTTTCGACGAGCTCAATGCGCAGCTCGTCAATGTAGGGCAGTTGATTGCCCTGCGGGTCAACCTTCCAGTAATAGGGATTGCGCGAGGCAACAATCGCCCGATCGCCCGCTTTCCACGATGTCACCCGCCACGATGTCATCGACGGCCGATCTGGGTTCAGGTCATCAGCCTTTTCGTTGAACTGTTTGTAGTCGGTGATGCTCGGCGTGTACTTGGGATGGAACTGCTTCAGATAATGCGCCGGCGCGTAAAAGCCGAAGCGCTCGAAATTGAGCGGCCACTGATTGCCGTGGAACGCGAGCATCTGCAGTGCGATGCCGTTCGGCGCGGCGAAGGTGAGCTTGACCTGCTCTGGACTGATCTGCTCGACCTTCATCGGCTCGCCGTTCTGGACCCACTCCGAAGGCGGCGATGGCGAGAGGTCCTTATTGAGCGCGATGTCGTTCCACCAGAACAGGATGTCGTCGGTGGTGAACGGCTCGCCGTCGGACCACTTGAGGCCCTTGCGCAACGTGAGCGTGATGCTCTTCCCGTCCGGCGCGAACTCGTACTTTTCGGCCAGGCCCGGGCCAATCGGCTGCTTCGGGTCGCGCGGCCAGCGCAGCATCGCCTCGTACACGTTGCGGCCATACGCGTGGAAATCGGCTACGCCGGTGAACGCCCCACGCCACGTGCCGCCGTACTGTCCGATCTCTTCGATCGGCTGGACCACGAGCGGGTTCTCGGGCAAGCGCTTGGCGACCTCGGGCAGCTTGCCATCCTTGACCAGCTGCGCCAGCTGGGGCGCCTCGTTGAACTTCGTCGGCGCGGCCGCGGCCGGCTTCGCTGCCGCTGTTGGCGCGGCGGCTGCCGCTGGCGCGGTGGTGGCAGCCGGCGCTGCGGGAGCTGTCGTTGCCGCGGGCGGGGCGGTGGTTGGCTTCGGAGCGGCGGCCGGCGCCGCGGTGGGCTGCGCTGGCGCCGACGGCGAACAGGCGGCCAGCAGGCCGGCGCCGGCGGCCAAACCGAGTAGTTTGACAAAGGCGCGGCGGGTCGCCACCGAGCGCGGCATTGACTGGTCCAAGCTCACAGGGCCCTCCCCGAAGTGGTCGCGTGGCCGAATCAGTCGACGCGGCAACGCGCGAAGATGAAGGCAGAGTACGCGTATTTGGCGTATTCTGCAAGTGTCCTTGCACGGACTTGGCAAATCTGCAGGCCGAGCATACACTTGGATGCGATGACGCAGTCCGAGAAGCTCAAGGCGCGCGTGCGTGGCGTGCTCGCGTTTCCGATCACGCCCTACGCCGCCGATGGTAGCGTCGACCTCGATGCAGTGCGCGCCAACGCGCGCTGGCTGCCTGATGCCGGGATCGATGCCGTAGTCGCCCCGAGTGGGACCGGCGAGCTCTTCGGTCTCTCACCCGCCGAGTGCGTGGATGTCGTCCGCTCCACGGTCGAGGCGATCGGCGGACGCATTCCCGTCATCGCCAGCGTGGGCTTCGGCCCGCGGGTCGGCGCTGAGCTTGCACGCGGCGCCGAAGCTGCCGGAGCTGACGGCATCCTGGTCCTGCCGCCTTATTACGGCACGCCCGATCCCGCTGGGCTGGCCGAGTACTACCGCGAGGTGGCCGCCGCGACGTCGCTGGGCGTCATGCCCTACGCTCGTGATGCCGTCGTGTTCACGCCCGAGGGTGTCGAGCAGATGGCTCGCGACATCCCGAACATGGTCGCCTTCAAGGACGGCCGCGGCGATGTGCGGCTGTTTCAGCGGATTCGCGAGCATGTCGTCGAGCGGCTCGGCGAGGATCGCCTGGTGTGGCTCGCCGGCGCCGGCGACGATCTCGTGGCGCCCTACTTCGCGGTCGGCGCCGAGGGCTATACGTCGTCGCTGGCGTGCTTCTGGCCCGAGGCGTCGGTCGAGCTCTTGCGGCTGGCGCGCGCTGGCGATCGCAAGGAGCTCGGCCGCTTCCACCAGCGCGTGGTGCGGCCGATCTACGAGTTACGCCAGCGCCGACGCGGCTACGAAGTAGCCGTCATGAAGACCGCCATGGAGCTGCTCGGCCATCGTGCTGGCGTGGCACGCCCACCGCTCGGCAACCTGCGCTCGGCCGAGCGCGCCGAGCTCGCGGACATCCTGCGGCGACTCGAGGTACCCTCCGCCGCCGAGCGCGCCGCGCGACCCGCTCCACTCACGGAGTCAGCTCCAGAACGAACCGCTGTTGCGCATCGCTGACGTTACCGTCCAGCGCTTCCGCTATCCCTCGCGCATCGTCCGCGACGCTGACGGCCACGGCCATCCGGGCGAGGCCCACGAGGCGACGCAGTCGATGCTCACCATCACTGCTGACGATGGTGCGCGCGGTGTCTTCTTCGGCGCCATCAACGCGGACGTCGTCAACAACGTCGTCGCGCCGATGCTGCGCGGCCAGGACCCGCTCTATCGCGAGCACCTGTGGCGCGCACTCAACGAACGCCAGCGACTGAACCTGAGCACCGTCGGCGACCGCGTTCTGACCGCGGTCGACCTCGCGTTGTGGGACCTGGCCGGCCAGATCCTGAGCCAGCCGGTGCACCGCCTGTTGGGTGCCACCCGCGACGCGGTACCCGCCTACGCGAGCACGATGGTCGGCGACGATCTTTCTGGTGGCCTGGATACACCGCAAGCCTATGCGGATTACGCGCTGGCCTGCCGTACGCGCGGCTATCCCGCATTCAAGCTCCACACCTGGCAGCCGCCGTTGCCAGGCGCGCCCAGCGTGCGTCGGGACCTCGAGGCGTGCGCCGCTGTCCGCGAAGCGCTCGGCCCCGACGTGCCCCTGATGCTGGACCCGTTTCACTACTATTCGCGCCTCGAGGCGCTGGAGCTCGCCCGAGGCCTGGAAAAGCTGAACTTCCTGTGGATGGAAGAGCCCATGGACGAGCACAGCATGTCCTCGTACGTCTGGCTGTGCGAACAGACGGATCTGGCCATCTGCGGCCCGGAGACCGTCGAGGGCAAGATGTTCTCGCGCGCCGAGTGGATCAAAGCCGGCGCCTGCGATATCGTCCGCGCCGGTGTCGGCGACGTTGGCGGCCTGACGCCGCTGATGAAGATCGCCCACCTGGCCGAAAGCTTCGGCATGCAAATGGAAGTCCACGGCGGCGGCGTTGGCAACCTGCACGCGATGTGCGCCATCTCGCCGTCTACATCGCTCTACTACGAACGAGGCCTATTGCACCCGTTCGTCGACTACGACACCCCGCCCCCGTGGCTCAACTCGTTGACTGACCCTATGGACAGAATTGGCATGGTCCAGGTCAGTGACCGGCCCGGCCTGGGCCAGGACATCAACTGGGACTACATCAAAGACAATCTCGTCCAATAGCGTTGACTTTAGTCCGGCGCAGCGCCGATCCAAAACAACCACTAATTAACCATGTTGCTTTGCTTAACATGGCCAGCGTGACGAAACGACAGGTCCTCGAGGTTCCAGGTGTCTCACACGGCAATGCCCCGATCCCGATGGGCGTCAAAGTCGGCAACATGGTGTTCTCGTCGGGGGTCATGGGCCAGGATCCTGAAACGCACAGCTTGCCGGCGGGCGATGCCGCGCGCCAGGCGGAGTTGATGTTCCAGCACGTCAAGACCCTGGTCGAGTCGGCCGGCGGCACCACCGACAACATCGCTCACATGACCGTCTTCTTGAAGGACAACGCCTACCGCGAGCACATCAACAAGGAGTGGCTCAAGATGTTCCCGAACGAGCACGATCGGCCGGCTCGCCACACGTTGCTGTGGGACTTGCCAGGCCAGATGCTCGTGCAGTGCGAGATCGTCGCCGTCCTCGACTGAGTCTGACTGACTGACATGGCCCAGAAGAGGACGCTGCTCATCGGCGGCATGGGCTTCATCGGCCTGCACACCGCGCGCGCCTTCCTGGACGCTGGCCAGGACGTCGTCGTCACCTACCACCAGAACCGTCGCGAGCCTGACTTCCTCCAGGCTGACCTCGGCGGCCGCGCATTGGTCGAGCAGCTCGACGTAACTGATGCGCAAGCGGTGGCCAAGGTGGTCGACAAGCACCAGCCGGAGGGCATCGTCTACCTGGCCGTGCCGGCGCTGGCCGGCGTCTCGCCCGCCGACGAATTCAAGACCAACACCCAGGGCTACCTGAACGTCCTCGAAGCGGGCCGAGCCGGCGGCGTGCGCCGCGTCACGGTGACCAGTTCGCTGGCCATTTACAGCAACGTCAAGCAGTCGCCGTGGACGGAGGACATGGACCTGCCCGTTGCGTCCACCAACCCCACTGAGGCGTACAAGAAGGCACTCGAAGTGCTGGGGTTGTTCTTTGGCCAGCGCACTGGGCTAGACGTCGTGTTCCTGCGCGTGGCGGGCATCTTCGGCCCGCTCTATCACTCGATGGCCAACCTGCCCAGTCGCTTGTGCCACGCCGCCGTGCACGGCACCCCACCCGACCTGAGCACGATGCGCGGCGGCCCGCCCCGAGCCGGCGACGGCCGCGACCACACCTACGTCAAAGACTGCGCCCTGGGCATCCAGATGGCGCACATGGCCGCCTCACTGCCGCACCGCATCTACAACCTGGGCAACGGCCGCGCCACGACCCCTGCCGAGCTTGTCTCCTACGTTCAGCAGGTCGTCCCTGAATTCCAGGCCGAGTTACCGCCCGGCGGCGATGCAAAGCCCACATACATGGACCTCAGCCGCACCACCGCCGACTTCGGCTACACCCCCAAAATCGGCGTCGAGCACGGCATCGCCGACTACATCAATTGGTTACGTTCCCACCCTCAGTAAATTTAGGAAAGTCCTCCGCTGCGGAACCGCGCGGCGGTTCCGCACGAACGGTCTTTTCAAAAACCTAACGCTTATGAACGTGTTTGTAGGGCGTGGTAGCGATGCTTGGTCCGCGCCTCGTCCAGCCGCGTGCCGCGCGCGGTCTCGGCCTCGATCGCCGTTTCTGCTTCTTCGATTGACAAAGCGGTAGATAGAACCTCGGACTCACGTGAGCGAGGGATGACGACGATGCCGTCAGCGTCGCCAACCAGGACGTCGCCTGGTCGGACCTGTACTTCACCAAGCGAGACAGGCTGGCCCATGCTTTCGACTTCGACGCGGTCCTTGCCCGTGCGCATGAAGCGGCCGCGGGAGTAAATCGGATAGCCCAGGTCAATGGCTCGCGAGACGTCGCGGCACACGCCGTTGATGACCGTGCCGCCCAGGCCGCGGCGATGCGCTACGGCGGTCAAGATGTCGCCCCAGACGGTGCAGTCCACTCGGCCTGCGTTGTCCAGCACCACGACCTCACCAGGCGGAACGTCGTCAATGTAGTCACCAACGGTGCCGCGCTCGACCGCACCTGTCGGTCGGTAGCGGATAGTGAAGGCGCGGCCAGCCAGACGGAACCGAACGTCGAGCGGCGCCATGCCCAGTGCCTGGCCAGCAATCCCGAGACGGTCAAGGGCATCGGAAATGGCCGCCGTGGGCAGCTTCTTGAAAGCATCGACGGTCGGATCGCTCATGCTCGCTCCAGGAGTCGTTCGTAGTTGGCGCCCATCACTTCGGCCATCGGCCGGCGCTCACGGACCGCGTCGGCCATAGCTTGCTCGCGCGCGACGATTTCTTCCGCGGCACCCAGCACGGCTTCGGCCTGCGCCAAAGGAACGAAGACGACGCCGCTGCTGTCAGCAATCACCAGGTCGCCAGGCCCAACCGTGAGCCCGCCGAAACTCACGGGCTCGTTCCAGCCAGTCTCGATGACCCGCCCACGCGCGGTCAGCGGCACGGCATAGCTGCCGTACACGGCGAAGTCATGGTCGAAGGCCTCGTCCACGTCGCGACACGCGCCGTCGACAATCACCCCCTCGATGCCGCGCATGCGCGCGCCAAGTGACAGCGTGCCACCCCAACCGGCGGCATCCGACCGTCCACCATTGGCGACGACGATCACGTCGCCCGGCCCAGAGGCGTCGACGGCGGCCGTGCACAGGTGTCGCGGATGCTCGCCGCGCGCGGCGATCTCCGCCTTGAGCCGCTCGGTGGCCGCCTCGAGTCGCACGGTGACTGCGCGGCCGGCGATACGTCGCCGTGGACCCAACGGCCTGATACCCAGGACCACGCCTTTCAGTCCCAGACGATCCAGCGCATCGGAGACCGCGCATGCGTCCAGGTGGCGCAATCGCTGGGTCTGGGCGTCGTCGGGCATAGTCTCAGGTCCTCCTCGGTCGAAGTAGGATACCCGCACCAGTTGGAGGGGCGATGCTGAACGTCCAGAATCTGCGCCTCACGTACTCGACAGAACAAGGAACTGTCGAGGCGGTACGGGGCATCAGTTTTTCCGTCGAACCGGGCAACTTTTACACGTTGCTCGGCCCCTCCGGGTGCGGCAAGACGAGCACCCTGCGCTGCATCGCCGGGCTCGAGAACCCGACTGCTGGGCAGATCGAGATTGCCGAAACCGTTGTGTACTCGAGCGCCAAGCGCAAACTCGTGCCGCCACACAAGCGCGACATCGGCATGGTCTTCCAGAGTTACGCAATCTGGCCGCACATGACTGTCTACGACAACGTCGCCTTCCCGCTGGCACATGGTCAGAAAAAGCAGTCGAAGAACGTGGTTCGCGAGCGCGTCATGCGCGCGCTGAGCCTCGTTCAGTTGGACGGCCTGGCGCAGCGGCCGGCGCCACAGCTCTCTGGCGGCCAGCAGCAGCGCGTCGCGCTGGCGCGCGCGATTGCCAACGAGCCGGCGGTGCTGCTGCTCGACGAGCCGCTCAGCAACCTCGACGCCAAGCTGCGCGAAGACATGCGCCACGAGATCAAAGCGCTCGTCAAGCGCCTGGGCACGACGACGCTGTACGTGACCCACGACCAACTCGAGGCGCTGTCGATGTCCGATACGGTTGCTCTGGTCAAGGACGGGTTGATCATCCAGGAGGGCGCCCCGCGCGACGTCTATCTCCAACCCGCTGACCCGTTCGCGGCCAATTTTCTTGGCCGCACCAACGTGCTCGAAGGCCAGGTCGTCGACGTCGGGCTGGTCGAGACCCGCTGGGGCAGCTTGACTTGCACGCTGCCCGACTGGGCGATCCAGGGCACGCAACTCAGCGTCGGCTTTCGGCCTGAGAGCGTCTCGCTGCTCGATACACGACCCCTGGCCAAGTACAACGTGCTCGAAGGCACCATCGCCAGCGCCAGCTTCTCCGGCGACGCAGTTGAATACCAGGTGGATCTGGGCCAGCAACTGGTGCGGGTAAAGGGCCAGCCGTTCACGATCCTCGGCGAGGGGCAGCGTGTGTTCGTGTCGGTCCCGGGCGAGCGCCTGTACGTGCTGTCGGCATGACCGCCGTTCTGGTCACCGGCGGCTTCGGCGCCATCGGATCCTTCGTCCTCCGCCGTCTCGTCGACGAGGGCCACGATGTGGTCGTCTACAGTCGGCACGAGAACTATTCCCTGGTTCCTGACCTGCGGGGCACGGTGCGCCACGTCGCGGGCGACGTGCAGGACCGTGATCGCCTGACGTCCGCCGTCCGTGAGTACGGGGTGACACGGATCATCCACCTGGCGGCGGCGCTCGGCGCAGTGCTGGAGCAAGATCCGCCCGTCGGCTACCGCGTGAACGTGCTCGGCAGCATGAACGTCTTCGACGTGGCGCGTGACCTGGGCCTCGAGCGCGTGGTCTTGACCAGCAGCAAGGCGGTGTACGGCACGTTGCGCGGCGCCCATACCGCACCCTCCTATGTTCCCGTCTCAGAGGACTACGTCGGTCAAACCTCAAACGTCTATGGCGCGACCAAGAAGGCATTGGAGGACGCCGCGTATCACTACCGCCGCCTGTTCGGTCTGGACATAATCGCCTTGCGGCTGGGCTCCACCTTCGGACCAGGCAAGGGCAGGCCGGGTACGCACGTTGGCTACCCAGGCTTGAAGAGCCGCATCATCGACGCGGCGCTGTCGGGTGAAGCCTTTGCCATTCCCTGGGCGGACGTACAGGACGATATCGTCTACAACCGCGACGTCGCCAAAGGCGCCGTGCTGGCGTGCTTCGCACCGAAGTCAGAGCACTGGCAATTCAATATCGCCACTGGCGCGCTCACCTCGATCCGCGAGTACGCCGAAGAAGTCAGGCGCGTCGTACCAACGCACCGCCTGTCGTTCGACGACTCGCCCAGGCCGGCGCCCGGCAATGTCACCGGCATCCTGAGCATCGAGCGCGCCCGCGCCGAGCTCGGCTACGAGCCTGACTTCCCTGGCGCCAGTGCCGTGTCCGACTACGTGGCCACGCTCGGCCTGGTGCTTCGAGCCGAAACGCCCGCCTGAACGCCCGTCACGGTCCGCAGGACTCCGCCAAGGTCGTGAATGCCACCTTCGGCTCCCGCGGCGGGTCCGGGTAGCAATTGCCGGTGCGCCCAAGCTGGATCCTCGTTGATCCTCTTGCTGCGCATGCGACGCTCGGTCGGCGGTCTGCCTACAGGTCGAGCGTACTCTCCGCGAAGATCTCCTCGAGCTTCATGCGCCGCGGCGTCAGGGCCTGCTCGTGCGAGTAGTCGGCCACCGTCTCCAGCACCTTGCGATTCGACTTCACGCCGTACGGGTAGGCGTCAACGGCGAGCGCCTTCTTCGCTTCGGGGCCGAGCAGGCCAAGGTCGAAGTGCGTGGCAGCCAACTCACGCATGCGCGCATTCACGCGCTCTTTGGCCAGGCGAAACGCATTGAACAGGTTCAACGCGACCCACGGATGCTTCTCGTAGATCGACCGCCGCACGACCATGCCGTGGTTGATTGGAAAGATATCGGTCTTCTGATAGTAGCGTCGCCCCTCGGCGGCCGGATCGGGGAAGAGCTGCTTGAAGGCGGGATTGCCCTCGAGCTTGATTCGGCTCCGATCCACCAGGTTGTTGTCCGTCAAGTACAAAAGCGTGGCATCCAACCGGCCGTCAGCGAGCATCGCGCCGATGCTGTCGTCACCCGGAATCCGGTTGAACCGCACTCCTTCGGGCGGTTTGAAACCTGTAGCGCCACCGTGCGACCGCTCCTCGGTGCGCTCCATCCACCACTCGAGGTCGCTCGGCTCCACGCCGAACTCGTGCTTGAGCACGCCGCGTGACCATAGCGCCGCGGTCTGCTGGTATTCGGGAACACCGACGCGCTTGCCCTTGAGATCCTCGGGCCTGTCGATACCGCTGTCGGAGCGCACCCACGTGCCGGTGTGGAAGAACCGTCGCGACGTGAAGATCGGCAGTCCGACCCAATCGGTATTGCCGTTAGCCATGGCCATGAGCAATGACGACAATGACATCTCCGACACGTCGAATTCTTTGAAGTGCAGTTGACGCCAGAAGATCTCGGACGGGTGCGCCACGGTGCACGTCAAGTCGATGCCGTCGGGGCTGATCGTGCCGTCGAGCACCGGGCGTGAGCGGTCGTTGGAGCCCATGATCAAGCTGAGCTGAAGCTGCGCCATCCTTTCCCTCCTCGCGGGCGTTTTGGCATCATACCCGCGACCCCGCTCATGACACCTGAGGAATACCTGGCCATCCCGTACGTGCTGGTCGTCGAGTCGATGGAAGGCCCAGACGGCACCTGGTTCCGCCGCGCCCGCTATCCGGAGCTGGGCGTCTCAGCCGATGCGACCTCGCCGCTCGAGGCGATCGACAAGCTCGAGGAAGCGCGCGTCACGCTGATCCTGAATCGACTGGAGCGGGGCGAGGCTATCCCCGTGCCGCGTCAGCCGATCCGCGAGGAGATGTCGGTGCTCGATCGCGAGCGGCTCGGCTTCGCGCGCTGGCTGGTCGAGCAGCGCCGCGTCGGCGACAGTTGACCTTTGTCATCCTGAGCGCAGCGAAGGATCCGCTTGCCGGGGACGCTCGTGCCCGCGGATCCTGCGGGTCGCAGGCTCCCCTCAGGATGACAAATCGTGGGCGTTGACCGCTGGCATGACTGCTGCCTAGGATGATGCGATGGCGCCGGGGGCGTGGCGGCTTGCCGCAACTGGGGCCCTGCTCCTGGCGCTCGGGCTCTGCCTGATCAGCGCCGGTTTGGTGCTGGCCGAAGAACGCCAGGCGCCGCTGCTCCAGTTGACCGTCGATCGCGCGCAAGACGTGCGGCCGGTCTGGAGCCCCGACGGCAAGCGCATCGCCTTCCAGAGCGATCGTGATGGCGGGCAATACCAGGTCTGGACGATGAACGTTGACGGTAGCGATCCGCTCCAGCTCAGCCACGATGAGTCGGACGATCGCCACCCGGTGTGGAGTCCAGATGGCTCGCAGCTCGCGTTCGACTCGGGTACCGCCAACCTGCGCGAGATCTGGTTGATGAACGCCGATGGCTCGAACCGTCACCAGATCACCCGACTCGACGCGTTCTCCAGCTTCCCCAGCTGGAGCGCCGATGGCCGCGAGATTGCCTTCTACACGTACAAGCTGGGCGTCACCGACTTGTGGATGGTCGATGCCTCGGGCAGCGGCCTGCGCCAGCTCACCAAGGGCCTCGCCGACGAGCGCAAGTCGAATTGCACTAACGCCTGTCATCGGCCGGCGTGGTCGCCGGACGGCAGCACGATCGCGATCTCGGGCGGCGACCACCGGACGGTCTGGACCGTCGACGTCAATACCACGGCGATGACGCAGGTCACCGATGGTGTCGACCACGCACATTTCCCGTGGTACCTGCCCGATGGCCGGCTGGCCTGGGTCGTCGAATACATCCAGCAAGGTGGTGGCGCCTATACCGATGTGGTCGCCGCCGACCCCGCGCACCCGGCCACGACCGAGCGCCTGCTGCAGCAGGTCAGCGTCCAGGGCCCGTACGAGATCAGCTCGGACGGCAAGCGGGTCCTGTTCCACTCGCCGCGGGCGGGCAACTTCGACATCTACGTCGCCGACACCGGCGCGACCGGTGGCATGGACGCATTGCAGAGTTCGCGTTCCCCAGCGGACATTGCATCCGGAGTTCCGACCCCTGTTCCCGAAGCCGCCCTGCCATCTTCGCGAGCTGTGGTCCCGGTCGAGGCAGGCGGTGCCGCGGCTGGCGCTGCCCATGCGCTCCCTGTCGCCGCCGCCGCGAACGTCGCCCAGCCCGCCGCCGAGCCGCCGCCAAACCCAATCCTGGCCACGGCCATCATCGGCCTGGTCCTGCTGGGCGTCGCCGCGGTGCTCATCACGACGATTCAGTTCGCGCGCCGCCGCCGCTAACGATCAACCGACAGGTGTTCGTCGAACCAGTCGACGGCGGCTTGCAGCGCCTGGCTCCAGCCGGGATCGAAGCGCAGGTCCAGGCCGGCATAGGGCAGCAAGGCAAGGCGTTTGGGCTCATGGCAGCGCTCGTAGGCGTCCACGATCTGGTCTAGCGGATGCACCAGATCCACGCCTGAGGCGGCGATCATGCACACCGCGCGCGGGGCGATTTGATCGACCAGCGCGGTCGGAGTGAACTCGAGCACACGCTCGAGCGACTCGAGGGTGACGTCCTCGCGCCAGGTGGGGAATGTCTTCTTCAGCATGACGAAATGGTCGGCCATGTTCGGATCGTCGGTCGGCATGGCGCTGAACTGGCCTGGACCGCCCGACAGCAACACCTGCGCACCTTGGCCCGTCAGGTAACGCTGGCGCCGATCCGCGTCAAGTTGCGCCAGCAGGTCCTCCCACTCACCAGGCGAGCGCAGCGAGCGTAGCCAGCGCCGGCCATCGACAATCGGCATCTGCGCCGCCACGGCTTTGACGCGTCGATCGACCGCCGCCGTGTACAACGCCACACCGCCGGCGAAGCTCGTCCCCCACACGCCCAGACGAGCCGCGTCGATCTCCGACCGAGTCTCGAGATACGACAGCGCGTTCCGAAAGTCCTCGACTTCAACCAGCGGGAAGGCCTGGCAGCGTGGCTCGCCAGCACTGTCGCCAAAGGTTCGGTAGTCGATCGACAGCACCGCGTAGCCAGCTTGCTGAAAATACGTCGCCTCCTTGAAATTGGCGGCCCGCACACCGCCAAATCCGCGGCCGATGACCAAACCCGGTGCCGGCAGCCTCTCAGGCAGCAGCAGGTCGGCCAGGCACGTCACGCCTTCGCTCGTGAAGCGCACTGTGTCGGGCATCGGCTCAGCCACGCAGCCCCACCGTCGAAATGCCCTCGAGGAGCAGGCGTTGAAACGCCAGGAACAACGCGAAGATCGGCACCAGCGACACCGCGCACATCGCCAGCATCTGCCCCCACGACGCGAAGCCCGACGAATCCACGAATGCGCGCAGTGCCACGGGCACCGTGTACGTGTCGAGGCTGTTGCCCAGATACAGCAATTGCGCGAAGAAATCGTTCCAGGTCCAGATGAACGTAAAGACCGCCGTCGTTGCCAGCGCAGGCGTCAGCAACGGCAGGATGATCGACCGGAAGGTGCGGAATGGTCCACACCCATCGATGGCCGCCGCGTCGTCCAGCGCGGTCGGGATGCCGCGTATGAACTGAACCAGGAGAAAGACGAAGAATGTGTCCACGGCCAGAAACTTCGGCGCCAGGATGGGCAGCATCGAGCCCACCCACCCGAGCTTCAAGAACAAGATGTACTGCGGCACGATCGTCGCCTGAAAGGGCAGCATGATCGTGAGCAGCATCAGCCCGAACAGCACGCGCTTGAGCGGAAACCGCAGCCGGGCGAACGCGAACGCGGCCAGACTGCACGAGCTGACGTTGCCCAGCGCGGCCAGTCCGCACAGCACCACCGAGTTGATGAAGAACCCGCTGAAGGGCACGCGCAGCGCCGTCCAGCCCAGCCGATAGTTGTCCAGCGTCGGCTCTGCCGGCAGAAGGCCAGGATTGGCCACGACCTCGGCCGCCGGCTTGAGCGACGCGCCCAGCATCCAGACCAGGGGATAGATCATGAGCAGCACCCCTCCGGTCAGCAACGCGTGCAGCAAACCTCGGCGCGCTGCAGCCATCAGCCGGATCGATCCATGTAGAACACCCAGTAGCGCGAGCTGGCGAAGATCCCCGCCGTCACGCCGGCGACCACGACCAGCAGCACCCAGGCCATCGCCGTGCCATAGCCCATGTGCAGGAACCCAAACGCCTGCTCGTACAGGTACAGCGTGTACAGCAGCGTGCTGTCGACCGGTCCACCCGTCCCGCCGCTGACGATGAACGCGGGCGTGAACGCCTGCAGCGCGCCGATGAGTTGCAGCACCAGGTTGAACAGAATCAGCGGGCTGAGCAGCGGCAGTGTGATATTCAGGAACTGGGCGGGCGCGCGTGCGCCGTCGACTTCGGCCGCGTCGTATAGCTCACGCGGAATCTGACGCAGCCCGGCCAGGAAAATGATCATCGGCGAGCCGAACTGCCACACGCCGAGCAGGACCAGTGTATACAGCGCAAAGCGCGGATCGTGCAGCCAGGTTGGGGGGTTCTGCCAGCCGAGGTTCATAAGCACGCTGTTGACCATGCCGTCCGGGCCGAAGAACTGTCGCCACAGGATGGCGATGGCGACGCTGCCGCCCAGCAGTGACGGCAGGTAATACACGGCTCGATAGAGATCGAGGCCACGCAGCCCGCGGTTCAGGAGCAGCGCGAGCCCCAGCGCAAATGACAGCCGCAGCGGCACTTCGAGGAGCACGTAGCTCAGCGTCACCCGCACCGAATGCAGGTAGCGGTCGTCGGCGAGCAAGTCGACGTAGTTCTGGGCGCCGATCCACCTCGGCGCCGAGATCAGGTCGTAGCGTGTGAACGAGACCCACAGCGACGCCAGCATCGGCCCGAGGGTGAGGCCGACCAGCCCGATGAGCCACGGCGTCAGAAACAGGTAGGCCGCGAGGGCTTCCTGGCCGGCGCGACCATACTTTGGCCAGTACGCCGGCCGATGGAGCGGCCTGCTCAGCGTGCGCACTACGCGCTGAGCGCCTTGGTGGCCTCCGCGAGCAGCTTGTCCGCGGCCTCGCCAACGGAGACGCCGGACAGCGGAATGGACAGCGCGTTCCGGGCCAGCGCCTTCTGGAACTCACCGGCGCCGGGCGGGTCGAGCACTGTCTTGGCCGTGGTGTTCTTGGTCTGCTGATTGAAATACTCGAGTTGCACCGCGTCGTTCGGGTTGAGCACCGGCTTGAGTGTCTCGCGTGCCCTGGCCGAGCCGGGCACGCCGCGCTCGAGTCCGAGCACTTTGACCGCCTCGGGATCGGTATTGAAGAAGCCGACGAAACTGGCTGCACCCTGGGCAAAGCCGGTCTTGGCCGAGATGCTGAACAGCGAGCCGGCCTTGAGATACGCACCTGGCCGCGTGCCCGACGGACCAGCCGGGTTGGGCATCATCACCAGCTCGTGCTTGGTCAGCGGCTGGTATTGGCCGAGGAAGTTCGTCCAGCGCATCTTGAACACTGCCTTGCCCTGGACGAGCGGCGTCGTCTCGGGCGTGTCGTTCTGGAAGAAAGCGGCGGCGACGTCAGGCGGCACGGTCGCGCCCGCCTGACGTAGATCGGCCCAGTACTGGAGCCAGTCGACGAGGTCCTGGCGGGTGAAGTTGGCCTTGCCGTCGGCCGTGTAGAGCTCCTTACTCCGCTGGCGGATGAAGACTTCGAAGGGGTCGATGTTGATGCTCTCGTCGTCTGAGGCATAGACGCCCCTGGGCAGCGCCTTGCTCAGCTTCTGGCAGTATGCGGCGTAGTCTGCCCAGGTTTCAGTGCCCGTCGGCAGCGTCATGCCCGCTTCCTGAATCGCCGTCTTGTCGTACACGGTGGCCTGGACGATGCCGCCGAGCGGGATGCCATAGAGCCCGCCTTCGAGCTTGCCTTGCGACAACAAGCCTTCGTCGAAGTCTTTGAGATTGAGCGCGGTATCGGTGAAGCGGGACATGTCCAGGACGAGCTTCTTGGACACGAACTGGCCGATGTAGCGCATGTCCATCTGGAACACGTCGGGCAGGCCGCCGCCCGCGGCCTGGGTATTGATCTTGTCCCAGTAGGCGAAGAAGTTCGTGAACGACGAGTTGAACTTCCACTGCGTGAACCTGGCCGAGAACTGGTCCATGACTTTCTGGGTACGCTCGGCGCGATCGTTGCCGCCCCACCAGGCGACCTGGAGCGTGCCACTTTGTGCGCCATTGTCCGGGCCGGCTGGTGGTGCTGATGGACTTTGCGCGCCTGGTAGCACGGCACACGCCGGCCCGAGCGCCAGTACCGTCGGCGCCACGAAGAGTGCCAGTCCCGTTCGAACGAACCCGCGTCGCGTCAACATGAGGTCACTCCTCCCGCCACCATGAAAACGTTTTCAGTGAGACGCGCTGGGGTTACGGTAGGCCCGCCCGTCACGGACCGTCAACTCCACAGTGCAGCATCAGCGACGCGCTGTCGTCGTTGCTCAGCAGTGCCGTGCAGCAGCGACGACGTCAAGCGACTCACGACCGCCGCGAAATGTTGGTCGGGGCGACGGGATTCGAACCCATGGCCTCGTGCACCCCATGCACGCGCGCTACCAGGCTGCGCCACGCCCCGTATTGACCGGCACTAGGATACCCCTGGGGTGGCGCGGGGCGCCAGGCTACTCGAGGAGTTCCTGGATCAGCCGCGCGACGTGGGCGGGCTGTTCGATGTGGATGTGGTGGGTGCCCTCGACGAATTCGACGCGCGCGTGGGGGATAGCGTCCTTGTAGGCGAGTTTCTGGGACTGACGTTCTTGGTTCGACTTGGTGGCCACCAGGAGCAGCGTCGGGACGTTGATCGCGCCGAGCAGGTCGTGGATGTCTTGAGAGCGTGCCTCGCGCAGCTTGTCGAGGACGCGTGGGGGCATCTTGCCCAGCAGCGATCCGTCGGGTTGCTCGGAGTAGCCGAAGAAGAAGGTGTGTTCGCGGTCCGCGTTCCATACGGCTTGGGGATCACGCGCCTGGGCAAACGACAGGGCGGCGGCGCGCGAGTCGAAGGGGCCGAGGGCGGCGCGCACCGGGCCGTAGAAGGCATCGGCGTCAGACGCAGAGTCGAACGTGATCCGCGCCGGGTCGACCAGCACCAGGTGACTGACCAGCGCTGGCCAGCGACCAGCGATGTAGGCCGCTTGCCAGCCGCCGCGGGAATGGCCAACCAACACCATTGGCAACGCGTTGCCCAACTCAGCGTGAATCGCCAGCACGTCCAGCGCGAAATCCTCCGCCGAGTAGCCGTCAACGGGTTTGTCGCTATCGCCGCCGCCGCGCTGATCCACGCTTACCAGCCGAAACGGCACGTGCAACAGCGGCGCGAGGGCACCGAAGCTCCAGGCGTTGCCGCCCACCCCGTGCAGCATCACGCATACCGGTGCAGCGGGCGGGCCGCCCCAATCGAGCAGGTGCAGCCGCACACCATTGTGTCCAACGACGAACAAATCGACCGGAGTCGCGGAAGCGCGGGAATCGGTGGCCAACGGTCTATCCCCCAGCAGCCCGAGTAGGATACCCGCGGGCATGAGCAACTGCGCCACCTGCGCGGCAACGTGGCGCTGAGCACACTGGCCACGGGTGGCTGGGCCGCGGTCGCGCTGCTCGGCGTGGGCACCTTCATCGTCGGCACCTCGGAGTTGGTGATCTCGGGCATCCTGCCCGTGGTCGCGAACGACCTGAACGTCTCGATCGCGGCCGCGGGCTATCTGGTGACGGCGTATGCGCTGTCGTTCGCAATCGCCACCCCAGTCGTGGCTCTGACCATCGGTCAGCAAGCGCGCAAGCCGATGCTCATCGGCTGTATGGCCATCTTTGCCGTTGCCAACGCCCTGGCGATCGGCGCGCCGAATTTCGCGGCGCTTATGGGCACCCGAGTTCTTGCGGCGGCGGCCACCATTGGCG
>WNGB01001211.1_pt1 | contig 75191 bp, 73 predicted proteins | sample 5400681 | NCBI WGS metagenome assembly WNGB01 (sample SAMN13153367, study PRJNA577476) | soil metagenome | isolation source: 115 cm soil or saprolite under grassland replicate 2 | place: USA:California | collected 2016-06-15 | reverse complement strand
ACAGGCCCGGCTCGTTATCGAGATTGTAGAGCTCCACGCCGCCCTGCGCCGCCGTACCATAGCGCCCGATCAGGTGGCGCATCCAGTCCTGCACAAACGTTGGGCCGATCGCTACGCTGGTGTCAGCGGGATCATTGCCGATGATTGGGGTGCTGTTCGGATTGAGGCCATTGCCACAATCGGTGTCATAAGGATCGAACGACTGCTGCGACGGAAACGACGTCTTGGGGAAGCCACAGTCATATGGATGATTAGCCAGGCGGCGCTTAGGTGTCCAGCCAATCAGCGGGACAGTCAGCAGCGTCTGCGTGCTTGTGCCATGGTCCTGATCGATAAAGCGATCAGCGGTCGAATCGTTCGGCAGCGTGGTGGAATTGCCGTCGGGAATGTTTTCAAAATAATAATCAGAGCCGGTGTTATGCACATCGAGCTGCCAGTTGTAGCGCGTAGTCGAATTGCCGCCCCAGCGATCCACCGGCGGCCGCACATCCTGCGCCAGCGCCGCATCGGCGAAATTCATGCCATAAATCAGCGGGCTGATCGCGTGCTGATTAGCCCCCGCATTGATGCTCAGCGCCGGGCTGGTCGCGGCGCTGGCATCACGCCCGGGCGCGGCCACCAGCGCGAGCGCCGCGATAGCCAGAAGCAACAAGAAAGGCGTACTGGTGCGTTGTGAGCGAAACATTGCGATCCTTTCATCGTACGATCCCCACCCTTGGGGAGGCTTGGAGGGCCTTCGGCCCCTCCAAGCCTCCCCAAACGGTAAACCTGATCGCTGCCAAGCCAAACCTTGCCTTAGCCGCCAGCCGCGCGCGACAGCTCGGCCACCGCATCTTCCAGCTCGGCGACGATCGGGTGCGCGCCCAACTTCACACGGACGGGGTCGAGGATGGCATGGTAGTAGCCCAGCGTCGGCCCTGACCCACGCTTGAAGCGCTCCCAGACGGACGAGCCATGGCTATGCAGATCGGCGATGATCGAGCGCAGATTGTGAATCGCATCGGCGGCCTTGAGCGCGGCGACATCCGGCCCAGCGGATTGAAGATGAGCTAGTTTCTCAGCCTTACGCTGCTCCCAGGGCAGCTCGGCGCCATCAGCCGACTTGGTCTCCGACACGGCCTCGACCAGCCGCGCCACATCATCGCCGAACTCCGCCGCGATCAGCGCGAGCGACGTATCGGTGTCCTCGACGACATCATGCAGCAGCCCGGCGATCGCCAGGTCTTCGCAAAAACCGTGTCGAATCAGAATGATCGAGACATGTACAGGGTGCGCAATATACGGCAAGTCGGTGCCTTTGCGCAGCTGATCGCGGTGCGCCCGCGCCGCCAGCGCCAGCGCGGCATCGTAGCGAGAAGAGAATGCCTGCATAACGCACTCCAAAAGTTTAGAGTCAAGAATTAAAAGTTAAAAGGTAGCGCTTCCCAATCCCAAGCCTCAACTCATAACTCTTCATTCATAACTCTTCATTTCCAGTCGCGGCCCGCCGCCCGGCGGCAGATGCTTGCACAGGCCGGCTTTGATCGTCTGGCCCGGCAGCTCGTGGCCCAGCAGATCTTCAAGCATGCGCGCGCAGGCCAGCAATCCCGGCAGATCAATGCCGGTGGCGATACCCATCTCGTGCAGCATATGAATGAGATCCTCACTGCAAATATTGCCCGGCGCGCCCGGCGCAAATGGACATCCGCCGATCCCGCCCGCGCTGGCGTCGAAGCGATCGATGCCAACTTCCAGCGCAGCCAGCACATTCGCCAGGCCGGCGCCGCGCGCGCTGTGTGGGTGCAACCGCACACCAGCGCGCGGGAACCGCTCGCGGAAAGCCAGCGCCACTGCCTGAACCAGCCGCGGATGGGCCATGCCGGTCGTATCGCCCAGCGTGATCTGCTCAGCTCCTAGGTCGAGCAGCCGGCCACACAGCTCCAGCACACGATCGATCGGCACATCGCCCTCGAACGGGCAGCCAAAGACTACTGAGAGCACGCCGTCGAACATACAGCCGGCCGCGTGCGCGATCACCGCAATCTCGGCCGCCTGCGCCAGCGATTGACCGATGCTCATGTGGACATTGCTCTGATTGTGGCTTTCCGAAGCGCTCAGAAACACCTGAATCGCGTCCGCCCCGGCCGCCACCGCCCGGCGTGCGCCGATTGCGTTGGGCGCGATCGCGCTGTAGACGATGCCTGTCCAGCGCTCGATCCGCGCGAAGACCTCGGCGGTATCGGCCATCTGCGGCACATTCTGCGGCCGCACGAACGACCCAACCTCAATGAACTCCAGGCCAGTGGTCGCCAACTGGTTGATCAGCCTGACCTTTTGATCCGTCGTGAGGATCACATCTTCGCTCTGTAGCCCGTCACGCGGGCCAACCTCGCGGATGCTGACGCGAGGGGGGAGGTTGTGGAAGGGGGGATAAGGTTTCATTCGCTTCACCTCTTCGTGAAGAATGACCGGGTGCGCGGGTGATTTGTCCTCCCCCGCTCACCCCCTCACTCGGTCTGAAGCATATAGCCCATGCTACGAATACTAACCAGCGCGACACCGCTGATGCCGATCGATTCGATTTTGTGACGCAGGCGAGCGATATGCGGGCGCAGCAGTGCGCGCGCCTCGTCTTCTGGCTGGGCGCGGCCATAGACAGCTTCGGAGAGCGTGCTATAGCTCAAAGCGGTGTCGGGCTGCTGCGCCAGCGCGGTCAGCAGCGCGAATTCGGTGCGAGTCAGCGAAAGCATCTGGTTGCCCAGGCTGGCCCCATGGCGGCGCAAATCGAGCAGCAGCGGCCCAACTTCGATCCGGTCGGAGTTGGCCGGCTGGGCCGGCGATTGGCCGGCGACACCGGTCTCGATCATCCCTAGCGCGCGCGCGCTGTCGCTGATCCGCTGAAGCAGCTCGCTGCGCTGCTGGGCAGTGCGGCGCTGCTCCAGCCCGCGCTCGACCCGCTCACGGATGTCGTTGACCTGCGCCGGCTTGAGCAGATAATCGAACGCGCCATGGCGTAGCGCTGAGATTGCGCTATTGATCGAACCGTGAGCCGTCAGTAGAATGACCTCGGTTGCCGGCCAGGCCTGTTTGATCTCGCGCAAAATCTCGATCCCATCGGTGTCGCCCAGCTGCAAATCCAGCAACACCAGGTCGAACTCTTCACCGGATAGCAGATCGCGCGCGTCAACGCCGCTCCCCGCCGATTGGACACGGTAGCCCTGCGCGCGCAACGCCGCCTCGAGCATCATCCGTACCGCGCGCTCATCATCGACGACCAATATCGTCGCAGGTTGCCTCATACAACTTTCTCCTCACGGGCGATCGGCAACACAATCGTAAATGTCGTTCCCTCGCCGGGCTTGCTCTGGACACTCATGCGCCCCATATGCCGCTCGACAATCGCCTTGCTTGTATACAAACCCAGGCCCATACCGCGCTCTTTGGTGGTGTGCAAGCCGTCGAAGATTCGTGGCAACTGCTCGGGCGGTATCCCAAAGCCGGTATCTGTCACTGTAATTACCGCGCTGCGGCCCTGGGTGTGATCCTCCGCAAGATAGGTCTGAATATGCAGCAGACCGCCGTCGGCCATGGCTTCAGCTGCATTGAGCACCAGGTTGAGCAGCACCTGTTTGAGCTGATCGGCCACCCCATGGATCGTCGGCAGCGCGGAATCCATCTCGCGCAGCAGGCGGATGCGGCCGCGCTCAAGCTGCTTGCTAGTGAGCAGCAGCACGCTGTCGGCCAGATCATTCAGATCGACTGCCGCAAGCACGTCGGCGCGCGGGCGATACAAATCGCGCAGCCGCGCCAGCACCTGAACGATCCGCTCGATCTCCTCTTCAGCTAGCTTCAGGAAGCGCTCGTTCGGGATATCCGGCGGGCATTGCTCGAGAAATAGCGACAGAAAGCCCTGGATCGCCTGAAGCGGGTTCCCCACTTCGTGCGCGATGCTGGCGGCGAGCTGGCCAATCGCCGCCAGCTTTTCCGCGCGCACTAGCTGTGTCTGCAAAGCAACCCGCTCGGTGATATCTTCCCAGACCTCGACCACCTGATGCGGCCGCCCGTTCTGGTCGAACAGCGGAATGCTGGCGATCTCTTGGAGCACCTGCGCGCCATCTGGGCGTATCATCGTGCGCCGCATCCGCTCAGGCTTGCCAGTGGCGAAAGTGCGCTCAGCCGGCGAATTAGACCAGGGGCCAAGCGAAGCCATGTAGGCCATCCCGACCAGCGTAGCCGGCTCAAAGCCAAAACGCTCGGAGAGCGCGCGGTTTGCCGCCAGGATATTGCCGGCGGAATCGATCAGCGCCAACCCCATTGGCACGCTATCGATCACTCCGCGAATCAAGTTACGACTGACCTGGAGCTCACGAAGGCGCGTTCGTTCCTCGATCTCCTCAGCCTGAAACTGAAGCAGGGCCACCTGCCGATTCGCATCCAACGCCGAGGCGGCCAGCCGCGCCGCAGCTTGAGCGCGATCGATATCGATCGCCTCTTCCTGCTGATACAGCAGCAGTGCAACGCCGATCGCCTGATCTTCGGCCACAATCGGCAGGGCCAGCGCCGGCCACTCGCCCGCGCGCACGATCAGCGGTGCGCGGCTGCTAAACGCCCGCCGAAGCAGCGCCGCACCATCGAGCGCACGCCACGTCGGCAGATCCTTCGCGTGGCCGCTCATCGCCAGCAAGCGCGGCGTCTGCCCAATCCGCTCTGCCAGCGCTAGATAGCAAGCCCATGCGCCCACACTCGCGCCAAGCGCACCGGCAACCCGTTCAGCGTTGGCGCGCAGGGTTGGCGGCGTGGATGTTGTGCCTGCCAGCGATGTCTTCGCTGACGCGCTCATAAGTATTCCTTATCAGTTGTGGCACTGAGCATGTCGAGTATCGACCCTGTTTCCCCGCAGCTATTACATCAGCGGCTAGTGATGGCCAGCCCCTTTTGCAACCTAGCGCCCCCCTGCCATTCTACCACAGCCGCCGCGAGCGGTAAATAGAGCGCTGTCGGCCTAACTGTTATGATAGCATTATGGTCAAGCCATAGCTCGTCAAACACCCGTGGAAAAGATTCCAATCTCGATTTGCGGGTGGTCGTTGAGGATCTGAAACACTCGCGAGAACCATAGACTCACGGGGCGCGGGGCGACAATAGAGGTCGCTCATCGCACACCTCCGACCGAGAATATATACCGAGTTTTAAGACTTTACCAGAAAAGTTGGAGCGGTTGTTGGGAGCCACCGGGTAACAAGTGTTGTCAGGCGTTGGCTTTCGGAAGCGTCGCCAGAGGGTTTTCCACAAGTTGTAAACAGACTCTTGACACAGAACACGTGTTTTCGTATAATAGGAATTGCTACATTAGTTCTAGCGAACAAATTTGCGGCCTCTTGTCGTCTGGGCAGAAAGCTCGGAGCGGCCGCAGTCACGAAAGGAAAACTGCAATGCGCTCCCCAGACGCTCTATCGAACCGGCAAAAAGGCATATTGGACTATATCGAGGATTTTGTTCAAGATCATGGCTACCCGCCGGCGATCCGCCAGATCCAGGAGAAGCTCGATATCTCATCGACATCGGTGGTCGCCTATAACCTGAAGGCGCTAGAGTCGAAGGGCATGATCAAGCGCGAAGGCAAGGTATCGCGCGGCATTACAATGTCCGACGCTACACCAATAAATGGGAGCCGGCGACGTGGCGCACTAGTACCGCTGCTTGGCGTGATCACGGCCGGGTCGCCGTTGCCCGGCCCCGAAGAGATCGCCGCCGAGTCGGCTGAGACAATCGAGGTTCCGGCCGAGCTCGCGCCGCCCGAGAAGCTCAAGGATGTGTACGCTCTGCGCGTGCGCGGCCAGTCGATGATCGACGCGCTGATCGACGATGGCGATATCGTGCTGCTGCGCTACCAAGAGACGGCCGAGAACGGCCAGATGGTCGCCGCACGGATCGAGGACGAGAACTCGGTGACGCTCAAGCGGTTCTACAAAGAAGGCAATCGCGTCAAGCTCCAGCCGGCGAACTCAACGATGGAGCCAATCTATGTCGATGCGACGAACGTCAGTATCCAAGGCCGTGTAGTCGGCGTACTCCGCCAGATGCTCTGAGGCATCTTCGTTTTTTGATTAGTCAGTGGTGGGGAGGTCTGGAGGGTTCTCAGCCTCTTCAGACCTCTCCATCCAATCTTATCGGGCCAGCCTGCCAACTAACCTCCAACCTGCGGTCGAAACTTATACCCATAGACGATCAGCCCCTCCGGCCCCAAGTCGCGCAGCCGGCGTGTGACCATCTCGACCGGCATGTCAATCGCTACCTGATCGGCATCACAATCGGTGAGCTGAGCGGTTATTCTTGGGCCCTCGGCCAGTGTAATCAGCGCCAGAATAGCGGGCGACTGCACCTCATAGCCATCTGACGGCTGCCGAATCACTGCGAAGGAGTAGACCGTTCCTGCTCCGCTCAACATGTGCGGCTCCCAGCCCTCGGCAGCCTGCCCGCCGGCCTGCTCGGGCGGAAAGCGTATGAGGCCGCTCTCACGATGCCGCTGCCCCTCTAGCCGATAACGCGCTGCGCGCTGGCGCCAGTGTTTTGCAAGATCCATGCCTTCCACCTCCGGACGAAAGACGAACGACCAAAGACGAAAGAGTGACACATTCTTGGTCGTTTGTCCTTGGTCGTTCGTCTATTCTGCTAATAAAATGTGGGTCGCCGCCGTCGCGCCGATCCCACCAAGGCATTGGGCGAGCGCCATCCGCGCGCCGCTCACCTGGGCCTTCCCAGCCTCGCCGCGCAGCTGCCGCGCCAGCTCAACCACCTGATATACGCCGTTCGCGCCAACCGTATCGCCGCGAGCCTTGCAGCCACCGCCCGTGGCCAGCGGCGTTGCTCCACCTGGTGCAATCGCGCCCTCACGCCCGCACTGTACGCCTGCGCCGCGCTCAGCGAAGCCGCAGGCCTCCAGCGCCAGCGCCGCCGCAATACCATGCGGATCGGTCAGCTCCAGCACCTGAATATCGCTTGGTGACAGGCCGGCTTGGCGCAGCGCCGACGATGCCGAACGCGCCGACGCGCCGAGCCAGAGCGGATCCCGCCGGCTGTGCAGGGCGAGCGCGTCCGTGGCGACAGCCGAGCCGGCGATTCGAATGCGCAGGCCCGATAGCTCGCGCGAGAATCCTTCGCTCGCCAGCAGCAGTGCAGCCGCTCCATCGGCCACCGTAGAGCAATCGAGCATACCCAATGGGTCGGCCACCATTGCGGCGACACGCACCTTGTCGGCAGAGATCGGGAAGCGGTAGAGCGCGTTCGAGTTCGTAGCGCCATTGGCATGGGCGTTGACCGGGAAAGGCGCGAAATCAGCCGCCTCGTAGCCATACTGGTGCATGTAGCGGCGCATCAACATGGCCCACTGTGCCGTGGCCGTCGCGCCATGGATCGCCTCCCAATCGGCATCGCCGCTCAGTGCCAGCCCGGTCTCCAGCCGCCCATCGAGCACATCGGTCACTTTCTCAACACCAACCACTGCAACCACATCACAGGCGCCGCTGGCGATCGCCAGATAAGCCTGGCGCAGCGCCACACCGCCGGATGCGCCAGCAGCTTCGATCGTAGTCGCCTCGACGCCACAGCAGTCGGCCGCTGTCGCCACCGCCGCGCCTAGCTGGCTTTGCACATGGAGCGCGCCGCCCAGCGCATTTGCAACATACAGCGCACCAACACGCGCGGATGCCACCGTCCCCAGCGCGCCTGCCAAAGCCTCAGCCGCTAGCGACACCGCTGTGCGATCCCAGTGCTCCGCGACCGGCGTCTGGCCTGTGCCCACAATATAGACGTTGTGCATAGTTGATCTTCTCCGTTTTGAAGAATATAGGGGTCAGAATACAGAATGCCTCTATGCTCCCGTGCAATGCTACGACAGCAATGCCATCAGAGCGCCCTTCTGAGTCCTGAATTCTGACTTCTAAATTCTTTAACCCATCACGAGCTTACCGCGCCATTTCGTGTACACCGCGTAGTCGACAAACTTTTCGCGTGCCAGGTAGGCCGCCGTGAGCGGCGCGAGCGCGCGTCGTTCGGTGATCGCATTGGTGACATGCAGCGCATAGGCATCCGATCCAGAACCCGACCCATACGACGCGACAAAGATCGTCTCACCCGGCTGCGCTATGTCGAGCACCGCGCACAGGCCCAGCAGGGCCGCCGCCGAATAGGTGTTTCCGATCCTCGGCGCGAGCAGGCCAGGATTGATCTGCTGAGGTGTAAAGCCTAGCTGTTTGGCGACTGCCTGTGGGAAACGTGTGTTTGGCTGATGAAAGACCGCATAGGTATAATCGGCCGGCTTAGTGCCAAGCTGATCCAGCAAATGCGTCGCCGCGTTGCGAATCTGGCCGAAATAGGCCGGCTCGCCGGTAAAGCGATTGCCATGCACTGGATACGCGCGGTCGGCCCGGCGGAAGAAATCCGGCGTATCGTTAACATACGAGCAGGTCGCCTCAATCGTCGCCACCGACTGATCGGCCGAACCGATCAGCAGCGCCGCCGCCCCCGCCGCCGCGGTGTACTCAAGCGCATCGCCGGGGCGGCTCTGCGCGGTATCCGCGCCGATCGCCAGCACATATTGAGCCATGCCACTGCCGACCATGCCCATACCAGCGGTCAGCGCCTCGGAGCCGGCCTTGCACGCGAACTCCCAATCGGCCGCGCTGACCCAAGGCGTGGCGCCAAGCGCCTCAGCGACGAGTGTGCCGGATGGCTTGACTGAATAGGGGTGGCTTTCGCTGCCAACCCATACCGCCGAAAGTTGCTCAGCGCTTATGCCCGCGCGCGCCAGCGCACCACGCGCGGCCTCGATCGACATGGTGATCGTATCCTCATCCGCTCCGGGCACGCTCTTGGCATCTACCGGCACGCCGCCCTGCCCATCGGCCCACACGCGCGCGATCTCGCGCGCGGCGATTCGGTAGCGTGGAATGTAGACACCATAACCAACGATGCCAACTGATTTATCTGGTTTCATCATCTGTTCGAACTCCTGAACCCGTTGTTGCTTATATGCTCACAACGCTGTGCTGCAATGGCACTCCGTATCGCGCATTTCGGAGTACACGAAATTATGAGGCGAGCAACTCCGCCGTTGCTCGCCCCTTCGCTCGCAGCTCTTCACTCGATCGAGAATGGGATCAACTCTTGACCGGGACAGCGCGCAGCTCAAGCAGCAGCGCCTCAGCGCGCGCCGGCTTGATCAGCTTCTCATCGACCATCCGGCGAGTAATCTCATCGATCTCACCACCGTGCGCCCCGGCTGCCATGGCGATCTGGCGCGCATGGAGACCCATATGGCCGCGCTGGATGCCTTCGGTCGCCAGTGCGCGCAGCGCGGCCAGATTCGAGGATAGGCCGGCACAGACGCAGATCTCTGCCAGCTCGTTGGCGTGCTTGACGTGCAGCAGCTTCAGCGCCGCCTGGGCCGCCGGGTGAACTTTGGTGGCACCGCCGACGATTCCCACCGCTAGCGGCATCTCGATCGTGCCAACCAGGTTACCCTGCGCATCGCGCTCCCAGGCCGAGAGCGATGTGTATTGGCCACCGCGAGCAGCATAGGCGTGCGCGCCGGCTTCAACCGCACGCCAGTCGTTGCCGGTGGCAATCAGCACCGGATCAATGCCGTTGAGAATACCCTTGTTATGGGTCGCTGCGCGGTAGGGGTCGACCGCCGCAAACGAGTAGGCCCACAGGATGCCCTCGATTACTTCTTCGCCGGCGATGCCATCGCGCGCGAGCGCGCTGGGCGGCACTATGGCGCGGGCGCGGGATAGCCGCCGATCGCTCAAGTTCGAGAGAATGCGCAGGTAGGCCCGGCCGCCGCTAATCTGCTCAACCAGCGGCGCGACCGCCTCGGCCATAGTGTTGATCGCGTTCGCGCCCATCGCGTCGCGGCAGTCGATCAGCAGGTGAACTACCAGCATCGGCCCCATTGGGCTGCTCTCAAAGCTCCGCACCTCAATATCCTGCGCGCCGCCGCCCAGCGCTAGTAGGCTGCTGCTCTGCCGGTTCGCCAAAGCCAGGATCTCGTCTTTGCGCGCGAGAATATCAAAGCGCGCGCGGCCTGGGTCGGTGATATTGACCAGCTGGATCTGGCCGATCATGAGTGGCGCGGTCGAACTGGCCTGAAAGCCGCCACCCGCACGCACCAGCTTCGCCGCATAGCTGGCGCCCGCGACAATCGACGGCTCCTCGACCACCATGGGGATGAGCACATCGCGCCCATTGATCTGAAAGTTAGTCGCCACACCTAGTGGCAGGTTGAAGGTGCCGACGACATTCTCGATCATCTTGTCCGCGCGCTCGACGGTCAGGGCGCCGTTGCCACCGTGGAGCTGGCGCAGGTCTTCATCGTTCAGCCCGTCAAACGACTTCACCGCTTGAAGCCGCTCGAACGGGTTGAGCTGGTAGAACCCGCCAAGCCGTGAGTTGCGCGTTCCCAATTGTACCTCTCAAATCTGTGCAAGTTCTCCGTTCACAATCAGCTTGTGAACCTTGGAACGAATACTATTATAGCACTTACACCGTTCCAAAGCGGCCGAGGTGACTCTCAAAACCTATCATGACACTCTCTGAGACTCCCAAGATGATGCGCAGAAGCTGTGCAAATATTGTACGAGTGCGCTATGGTATGATGCACCTGTTTGCAGATCGCCAAAGGAGTTAATGGTGCTCAAAGCAACCCAAGCATGTAAGAATATCGTGCATAAACGCATGCGTTCAGTCCTTGCATGCCTGCTGGCGATGTTGCTAGCAGCCTGCCAGAATGCCACTGCGCCAGCGCCAAGTCTTCCGCCGACACCTACACCGATCGCATTTGTGCCGCTCGATGTTCTGCTCAAATCCGGCGGCGCGCCGCCACAGCGCGAAGTGACAACCGCTGGCTATCTGGTTGTCGATAGCGCAGGAGCTGCGCTTGTGGATGGGCTAAGCTTCGCAGTTGATGGGACACCGCATTTGCTCGATAACACGAACCAAATGTGGCTTGGCGCAGGCATAGAAACAAGCATCAAAGCCCAACTGCGGGCCGCGGGCGGGCTCCTGTTCGCGCCAGTACGTGCGCGTGGCCGGCTGGAAGGCCCCGGTGCGTATGGCCCGAGCAGCAGCTACCGCTATCAAATTGTTGGCCCAAGTGTCGAAGTAATCACCGCGCAGGAGACCACGATTGGCGATCTGCTGGATCACTCGGCTGGCTACGAAAACCGGCTGGTGCGACTGATCGGCAGCTTGATCGCGCGCGACAGCTCGGCGCTACTGGTCGACAAGCTTGGCGCCGGCGGGCTGCCCATGCCGAAAGCGCGCCAGATCAAATTGCGTGCCCCACTCCAGGATCGCGCGCTGCTCGACCAGCTGAAAGGCATATCCGTCGGAGCAATCCGCTTCGGCCAAGTTCAAGTCGAAGGTTTCTGGCATGCCGGCATGCTGATTCCATTATCGATCGTACTTGTGACATAACAAATAACCAACGCATAGTACGTTGTGACTATTTGCATATTGGTCGTAGGAGGCACAGGAAGCTAGCGGCTACAGGACTATCGACCTCTAGCGAATCTTCCACCAAAGCCTGTACAATGTGAGGACATAGCGGGTTGCCCATCGCGTAAGATTGCGATCTCGTACTACGCGTAAACGGTAGCCCTGGAATATCGATAAACGCAAACGCTTCGAAAGAGGCGGACGCAAAGCCATGGGTCTAAGGCTCATCAGAGCTATGATTGCCAGGCTGCCGAAGATTACAGGTGGCACTGTGAAAACCAACTCGTCTATCTGGCCTCGTGTTGCGTTCATTTTCCTCATCATGCTGTCAGCGTTGTTCATACCGAATCCCACTGTATCGAATGCCAAAGATAACGATGCCCCGCTCGCCGGCGACGCGCTCCAGCCACCACCACACCAGCCGGCGATTGCTGCCGCTGGTGACTTCAAGCCCTCAGTTTTTCAGCCTAGCGCTTTTTTGGCGGGGCGCGTGGCTGTACAGCTGATCTTTGTCGAAAGTGACGGTAGTAAAGAGCCATCGACAAAGAACTGGACTGATGCACAAATGACACTGGCAAGCAACCAGGTCGCCACCGCGCTAGAATGGTGGCGCACGCACCTTCCTAATGCGCGCGTCGAATTCGATCTCACAAATCGGATCGCTCCATCGGGCTATGAACCAATCGAGCATGATCTCAACACTGAGGGCCAGTGGATCGGTGATACATTCAGAAACATGGGGTTCACCGCTTCGAATTATTTCGAGCAGGCTTACAGCTCCGACGACAGCCTGCGCCGCGCCCGCCGCGCCGACTGGGCCACCACGATCTTTATCGTGAACAGCACCGGCAAGGCCAATGGTCGTTTCGCCGATGGGCACTTCGCCTATGCCTACGTTGGTGGCCCGTTTCTGGTGATCACTTCCGACGCCGGACCCTACGGCGCCAACCAGCTCACACCTGTTGTCGCGCACGAGTTTGGGCACATATTTGGCGCATTGGATCAGTACGCCGCCGCCGGGACGGCTTGCACTCAGCAAAGCGGCTACCTAGCGGTACCGAGCAGCAACAGCCAAGCCAATAACTGCGGCTCGCGCTTTATCTGTATCATGCTGGAGCCACTGGCAGCCTACCCAGCGGGCGCGATCGACTCTTCAGCGCTCGGCCAAGTCGGCTACCGCGATAGCGATGGCGACGGTACGCCCGACCCGATCGATACCAAGCCGACCGCCAATGTCCTGATCAACCAGCCGATCCACAGCGGTCGCCCGATCGTAACAGCCACGGCAACTGATCAGCCCTTCCCATCACCGGCCGGCCAATCCGTGACGATCAACACTATCACGCGCATCGAGTACCGCGCCGACGGCGGGCAATGGCTCGCCCTACCGCCGACCGACGGCGCCTACAACAGCTCGACCGAATCGACCAACGCCACGCTGCCGCTCTACGATGGCCAGCATAGCCTCGAATTTCGAGCGATCAACAGTATCGGCGCAACCTCGCCGGTGACAAACGCAAGCGTCTATGTGGCCGGCGTGGGGCCGGCGCCAGCATATGCCGTTAGCCTGCCGGTGCTGTCCAACACCGATGCCATTACGATCGCGCTCGCCGCGCCGGCCGGCAGCATGGTGCAGATCAGCGAAGATCCGTTCTTCGGCGGTGCACGCTGGATAACGGCCGTACCTGCTATATCCTGGCAGTTCGACCAGAACGACGGCGAGCGCACAATCTACATCCGCTTCAGCGACCCAGCCGCGATCGATTCGCCACCGTTCGCACGCCCACTGCTGCTCGACCGCACCGCGCCGACTGGGCTCGCCACGCTGCATGAAATACCAACCCCTCAAATAGAAATTCAGGCCCACGATGCATTAAGCGGCGTCGACGCCGTGCAGATGATCTCCGACGGCAATACGGACAAGTGGCAGCCATACGAGAGCTTACTGCCGCTCACACAGGCGATCGCTACAGCCGGCCACATCCAGATCCGCCTGCGCGACACAGCTGGGAATGTGTCGCAGCCGCTGTCGGTCGCGAGCCCAATATATCTGCCGATTGTCATACGATAAGAAGGTTCTTGCGAACGTTACACGTCAGGTGGGGGCTGGGGCGGCTTCGCCGCCCCAGCCCCCCATCATTGAGGAGGCTTGGAGGGGCCTGCGGCCCCTCCAAGCCTCCTCAACTGTAAAGCTGATCGCTGCCAAGCAAAACCGTGTCGAAATAAGCGAGCTGATAAACTGATAAATTACTGATTTGACTTTTACCACTCTTTATGGGAGAATAGCGCAGTTCAACATCGAGTTCAATTATGTACATTGACGGTTACACAGGTGTTCGTTTCGGTGTCGCTTTCCACACACATCCCCCTAACGGTGAACCGCATCGTCGCAACGACCTCCAGCCTCATTCGAAGCTGGAGGGCTTTTAGTGCATAGAAATACGTATGGCAACGGAACGACCAATCTACCCATTTAGCGCTCTGGTTGGCCAGGAACGGCTGAAACGTGCGCTGGTACTGAATGCGATCAATCCCCGCATCGGCGGCGTGCTGATCCGCGGCGAAAAAGGCACCGCTAAATCTACGGCCGTGCGCGGGCTTGCGCGCTTGCTCCCGTCGATTGATGTTGTCGCCGATGATCAATACAACAGCTCGCCAACCAACCCGGCGCTGATGTCAGACCAGGTACGTGCGCGATTCGAAGCTGGCGAGGATCTGCCGGTGGTCACCCGGCCGACGCCACTGATCGAGCTGCCGGTAGCCGCCTCGGAGGATCGGGTCGTTGGATCGCTTGACCTGGAGCACGCGTTGACCGAGGGCCAGCGGCGATTCGAGCCGGGTTTGTTAGCGCAGGCCAATCGTGGCCTCTTATATGTCGATGAGGTCAACCTGCTCGACGATCATCTGGTCGATGTGCTGCTTGACGCGGCTGCGATGGGCGTGAACACGGTCGAACGCGAGGGTATCAGTATTTCGCACCCGGCCCGTTTCATTTTGGTTGGCACGATGAACCCTGAGGAGGGCGAGTTGCGCCCGCAGCTGCTTGATCGTTTTGGCCTGGTGGTTGAGATCAGTGGCATCACGAATATCGCGGGGCGCGTGGCCGTGATCGAGCGCCGCATGTCCTATGATGCCGAGCCAGTGCAATTCACCGCCGAATGGCAGGATGAAGAGCAGAAACTCGCCGACCAAATTCTGGCGGCGCGAGCGCTGCTGCCATCCGTCAAGATCGCACGCAGCGATATGGCCGCTGTGGCCGCACTGGTGCTGGAATTGGGTGTCGATGGGCACCGCGCCGATCTGGCGATCCTTGAGACTGCTCGCACGCACGCCGCCTGGTCCGGCCGCACAGCACTGACGATCGACGATATTCGGCTGGCCGCTGAGCTGGCGCTGCCGCACCGCATGCGACGCCAACCGTTCACTGAAGTGAAGCTCGATGAGGGTCGAATGAATGCCATTCTCGACCGAGCCAATGGGGAGGAGGCGGCCGAGCACGCGCCGGCTGCCGCGGGTGTAAAAAAAAAGTACCCCTAACCGATCAGCAAGGTGAGGGCGAGCAGCGGGAGGGCGCATCATCCAGCGCATCCGGCCAGATGGCTGATGGTGAGCAGGCAAGCAAAAGCCAGGGTGAAGGCGAGACCAAGATCAGTGCAAACGCAGCATACAAGCCACGCAAGCTGGAAGGCCAGCGCGATCGCATGGCTCGCCGCGCAACCGGCAAGCGCAGCCGCACCAAAGTCTCACGTAATTCCGGCCGCTACATCGCCAGCCGCACGGCCAAGCGTGTCACCGATCTAGCACTCGATGCGACGTTGCGCGAGGCCGCGATTTACCAGCGCGAGCGCCGCGCTGAGCAAGAGCCGGCCGCCAGATCAAATCGCGTTATTCTGCGCCGCGCCGATCTACGCCAGAAAGTGCGTGTGCGTAAGACCCGCAACGCCGTCTGCTTCGTGGTCGACGCAAGCTGGAGCATGGCGGCTGAAGAGCGCATGCGCGCGACCAAATCGGCAGTGCTGTCGCTGCTGCTCGATGCGTACCAGCGGCGCGACCAAGTCGGGCTGGTCTCATTCCAGCGCGACTACGCGACGCTCCTGTTGCCGCTGACGAATAGTATCGAGCTGGCGCAGAAGTACTTACAAACCATGCCAACGGGTGGAAAAACGCCACTCTCGCGCGGATTGATGTTGGGATACGAGGTGCTTGAACGCGCCCGCAAGCGCGACCCAGAGGTCATTCCGCTCATGGTTCTGCTAACCGATGGGCAGGCCAATGTGGCGATGGGCGACCTGCCACCGCAAGCCGAGAGCTATGCGCTGGCCGATTTTGTCGCAACGCAATCGATTCGATCAGTAGTGATCGACACAGAGCATCCAATCTTCGAGCGCGGCCTGGCCCGGCAGCTTGCGCAGCACCTGAAAGGGCACTATCATCGGCTAGACGATCTACCAGAGGGAGGATTGGCCGAGCTAGTTCGCTCCGAGTTAGGAAATTAGGAATTATGAACTGGGAATGATACGGCAGCACGAAATCAGTAAGTATTATTTCGCATTCATAATTTTTCAGCAATATGAGCATCACAGTTGGAACGCGTATCAGGAGGATCGTTGGTCATGACCGATCAGGAGCGCCCCGTCGAGGAGCGGAAAGAACTGCTTGACGACCTACTCACAGCTGCTACCACTGTAGCGGTGGATGAGCAAGATCAGTCGCAGCAACCGGCTGTGGATGAACAGCCAGAACCGGCCGCGCAGCCCGTCGTTGCGCCGGACGCCGAGGCAACACAGGTGGATGACGCGCCCGCCACGACGGAGCAGAGCGCCGATATTCCGATTGCCCAGGCAAGTGACCTTGCCGAAGCAACCCCGATTGAGGCGGCTGCCAGCGCGCCGGAAGCTAGCGCCGAAGCGCCCATCGCTGCGGCTGCCGCGTCACCGGAAACCAGCACCGAAGTAGTTGCGACTGAGGCAACCCCGATTGAGGCGGCTGCCGGCGCGCCGGAAGCTAGCGCCGAAGCCCCCGCCGCTGCGGCTGCCGCGTCACCGGAAACCAGCACCGAAGTAGTTGCGACCGAAGCAACCAGCACCGTACCGGCGCTGGTTGATCCGTATGCTGCCGCACCGGCCGCAGCGGAGACAGAAGGTGCTAGCTACGCGCCGGTGGCTGAGGAAGAGAGTGGTAAGCCTCGCCGCGTCAAGGATATCGAGCCGGGTATGGAGCTGGAAGGACGTGTCACGTCGATCGCGCTATATGGTATCTTTGTCGATATCGGCGTCGGGCGCGATGGCTTGGTGCATATCTCCGAGATGAGCGATACGCGTATCGATTCACCGAGCGACATCGTCCAGATTGGTGATACGGTCAAAGTGCGTGTCAAGAGCGTCGAGCCGGATGGCCGACGAATCAGCCTGACGATGCGCACAAAAGAGCGCGCCGGCGAGCCGCGCAGCCGGGGCCGCAAGAAGCTTGAGCTGGATCGCGAGAAGCTGGCGTCACTGCGGATCGGCGATAACATTGAAGGCACTGTTACCGGCATCGCCCAGTTTGGTGTGTTTGTTGATATTGGTGTCGGCAAAGATGGGCTAGTCCATGTTTCCGAGCTGGCCGAAGGTCGTGTCGAGAAAGCCGAAGACGCCGTGCAGGTCGGGCAAACCTATACCTTCAAAATTCTGGAGGTAGACGCCGACGGCACGCGGATTAGCCTGAGTTTGCGGCGCGCCCAGCGCGGCCAGCGCATGCAGCAGCTGGAGAAGGGCCAGATTCTGGAAGGTACCGTCAGCGGGCTCGCACCGTTCGGCGCGTTTGTCGATATCGGCGTGGGGCGTGATGGCCTGGTCCATATCTCCGAGCTGACCGAAGGACGAATCGAGAAAGTCGAGGATGCGGTCAAAGTTGGCGACAAGGTGACAGTGCGTGTGCTCGAAATCGACCCCGGCAGCAAGCGGATCAGCCTGACACTACGTCTGGAGGAGCGCCCGCGCGAAGAGCCGGCACCACACCCGGAATTCTCGAGCGAGCCGCGCCAAGAGCGTGGGCCGCGCCAAGAGCGTGGGCCGCGCCAAGAGCGTGGGCCGCGCCAAGAGCGTGGGCCACGGCGCGAACGTGACGCCGAGCCACGCCCGCCCGAGGTATATACTTCAACCGAGGAGCCGGAGGAGGCATTCACCGGCGACGCAACAATCGAAGATCTGCTCTCGAAATTTGGTGGTAGCGGTAAGCGCGATCGCAAGCGCCGACCGGATGACCAAGACCAGGAGACGGACGAAGATCGCTATAACCGCCGTCAGCGCGACGCGATCCGCCGAACGCTCCAGCAGATGAGCGACGACGAGTAGGATTCAGCGCGGTATCACAGCTGAGCCGGGGCCTGCGGATGCACAACGCGTTCGCGCGGCTCCGGCTCGTCGGCGTCAGGCGGCTTGTTTCGCCATGCACGCCTTTGGAATGCCCCGTATGGGATTTGACAGTCCACTCCGTTCCTATGTATAATGGCATACGGATCTGTGGGTATGCCACGCTGTCCATATGCCTGATAATATTGATCGGTGATAGCTGCCCACCAACGGCTTTCGCAGCAATAGCTGCCTGTGCGACCTAACGCGCAGGCAAGAAGGATACAAACCAATGCCAAAGCGGACCTGGCAACCAAAACGCATTCCACGTCGTCGTAAGCATGGCTTCCTGTCGCGTATGGAAACCAAGGATGGTCGAGCGGTGCTAAAGCGCCGTCGTTTATCTGGCCGCTGGCGGCTGACCGTCAGCGATGAGCGCCGCGCCATCCGCCGCGGGCATCGCTAAAAAACAAGATGCAAAGAACAAAGAACGAAGGGCGACACATTTGGAAGCTTGAAGTTGTTCTTTGTTCTCTATCCTTTGTTCTGTCGATATGAAACGCGCCTATCGCCTCCGGAAACCCGACCAATTCCAGCGAGTGCGGCGCGATGGAAAGACTTGGAGTAGCCCGCTTCTGACTCTCAACGCAGCCGGCAGCCGGCGACGTGCGACGCGCTGTGGATTTGTCGTCGGGAAGCGGGTGGGCAAAGCAGTCGATCGCAATCGAGCTCGGCGCCGAGTACGCGAGGCGGTTCGGATAGTGTATGATCGCCTTGCTTTGGGATGGGATCTGGTTTTCATCGTACGCTCAAACGCAGCGACGACAGTGGAGTTCACCCAGATTCAGTCCGAGATCGAGCAGCTTCTGCGGCGCGCTGGCGTATGGCGCGAGCCCTCCGCACCGGTTGGTTAACACAAAGGGTTGTTATCATGGGCAATATCTGGGCTCTATTCGTTGATTTTCTCCAGAGCGTTCTGCTGACGTTCTTTAACTGGTTTGAGGGTGCTGGCATACCCGGCAGCGCGGGGCTGGCGATTATTCTCTTCACGCTTGTTGCGCGCCTGATCATCTTGCCGCTTACGCTCAAGTCGCTCCAGTCAACTCGCCGCATGCAGGAGCTGCAGCCGCAGATCAAAGAGATCCAGCGCAAGTACGGCAAAGATCAGGCCAAGCTCTCTGAAGAGACAATGAAACTCTACAAAGAGTATAAGGTCAACCCGGCCGGCGGCTGCCTACCGATGGTTTTGCAATTCCCAATCTTTATCGGCGTCTATCAGGCTGTGCTGCACTTGACACAAGTGACTGTTCCTCAGCACGCGGTCGGCAAGATGATCGATGTTCTGGGAACGAATGGCTTTGATGTCGCAAGCCTTGCAGCGCAGCGGATCGGCGAGGCGCAGTTGTACGGCGGGTTTCTCTGGATTAGCGATCTCGGCAAGCCTGACCCAATCTATGTCTTGGGTGTGCTGTCGGTGATCTTCCAGCTGATCGTCCAGCTTATGGCGACGCCACGTGTGCAGGATCCGCAGCAGAAGGCGATGACTCAGTCAATGCTGATCCTTCCGCTGATGTTTGGTTACCTGGGCTTTACTTTTCCAGCTGGCGCGGTACTCTATTGGGTGATCGGTAGCGTTCTGTCGATGATCCAGCAGTATGTAATCTCGGGGTGGGGGTCGCTGGCCAACTACTTGAAGTTCCTGCCAACCACTGGCGGCCTGCTGCCGCCGATCACTCCAGCTGCTATTGCCGCGAGCGGGAGCGCGAATGGCGGCTCGCTCGCAGTCGACGAGCCGCCCACCGAGAAGGTCGGATTCTGGGATGTGCTGCGACCTCTGGTTGAGCAGAGCCAGGCAACCGATCAAGTGACCGAGGCCGATGAGGCCAACGAGCAGGCGCTTAGCGATGTGCGGCGGCGGCTGAACCAGAATAACCCGCGCCGCCGTAAGGCCCGCCGTTCATAATCCGACGAACGACGATCGACGCGCGCTGAATGACCCGCATATCTTTCAGCCGGCGCCTTGTATCGTTAGTTATTCTGACGAGGATCGTATGAAGAGCATTGAGATCAGCGCGCGCACTGTCGCCGAAGCGATTCAGTTGGCGCTGGCCCAGCTCGGGAAAGATCGCGACGAGGTCGCTATCGAGGTGCTGGAAGCCGGGAGCGAGGAGGAAGAGGCGCTTGTTCGTGTCACTGCTGTGGACGACGAAGAGGAAACGGCTCCGGAAGCACTAATGCCGTCAACTACCAACAATGTGGATCAGATCGCCCGTCGGATTTTAGAAGATCTGCTGGAACGCATGGATATTGAAGGCTATGTGACCGCCGTTCATTCCACCGTGCCAGGGCAGAAGGGCGAGCCTGAGGACACAATCACGCTGCATGTCGAGGGTGCTGACGAGGAGGCGATGGGCCTGCTGATCGGCCGGCGGGGCGAAACATTGCGCTCGCTCCAGTTCATGGTCAACTTGCTCGTCAGCCGCAAGGTGCAAAAATGGCCACAGGTGGTTGTCGATGTCGGCAACTACCGTCAGCGACGCCAGGAATCGCTGGAAGGGCTGGCGCGGCGTATGGCTGAGCGCGTACGACAGAGCGGCCGCCCGCTAACCTTGGAACCAATGGGCGCCTACGAGCGTCGTATTGTACACTTGGCATTGCGCGCCGACCCGACGGTGTATACTGAGAGCAGTGGTGAGGGCGAGAATCGCAAGATTGTGATCTTTCCAGCGAAATCGTGAAGGCGATCAGCTTTACCGTTTGGGGAGCGTGGAGCGGCCTGCGGCCGCTCCACGCTCCCCAATGGTGGGAGTCTGGTGGCAGTTCCGTCACCCCCAGATGTTCACCTCGAAGTGTAAAGTTCGCAAGAATCTTGCCTTAGCTTCATTTATGACACAACCAGATTATCTCATGCTCGGCCATTTCACGCGTGACGTGCTGCCTGATGGAACCACAACTCCTGGCGGCACGTCTTTGTATGCTGCACTGACCGCTCATCACTTGGGTAGGAACGTAGGTGTGGTCTCGGCACCAGCCGAACTGCCGATCGGCTGGCCCGACACGATTCAGATTGTCTTCCACCCCTCGCCCGCGCCGCCTACGTTCGAGAACCGGTATACGCTGGAAGGTCGCGAGCAAACGCTGCACACCGCCTCGCAGCCAATCACGCTGGAGGTTATTCCCGAGGCCTGGCAAACAGCACCATTGATTCACTTAGGGCCAGTGCTAGGCGAAACGCCCGAGCAGTTGGTGGATGCCTTTCCTGGCGCACTGCTGGGGGTGACACCACAGGGTTGGATGCGCGCGTGGAACGAGCCGTTGCCCGGCCCAGTACTCTACCGCTCCTGGCAGCCCACGCCACGTGTGCTGGAGCGAATCGACGCGCTGGTGCTCAGCATTGAGGATGTCCTCGGCAACGAGGCGCTAGTCGCCGATTACGCGCGCCACTGCGCCCTGGTTGCACTGACTCGTGGCGCGCAAGGATCGACGCTCTTTTTGCACGGCGTACCGCACCATATCCCAGCGTTCCCAGCGATCGAGCGTGACCCTACCGGCGCCGGCGATGTCTTCGCGGCAGCCCTGCTGGTACGCCTACGCGAGACGGGCGATCCACTTGATGCTGCACGCTTCGCATCGTATGTCGCCGCGCGCAGCGTTGAGGGCGCCGGGATCAGCCGCATCCCTGCGCGCGGCGAGATCGAGCAAGGGCTGACAATGCAGGATAGGATCAAGGAAGCCGCGCTCGGCAGCGAGCAAGGACTACCTCTGTAAATAGCCTCTAGCTCGCGGATTGACTCAACGAAAAACGGGCAAGCGCCAACTTGCCCGTTTTGTGATGTTAGGGCTTACGCAAAGAGGCTTGGGGAAGGTTACACCTTCCCCAAGCCTCTTTGCGTAAGCCCTAACATTATTCCTGCGTATTGTTCCGACCGCCCTCGAAGCCGCGCCGTGGTGTCACACGTGGGCCACGCGAGGCGACCGGGCCAGCCGAATGCTCGATCGTACTTCCGCGATCAGATGAAAGGCCAACACTCGGCTGCTGTGGGCCGTCGGCAGTCGGGCGACCGACCTCGGCGGCGCGCAGCTCCTGCGCTTGCTGTAGCAGCTCCGGGGCCGCCTCGTACAGGAACTCAAGCGCCTGGCCGTATTTATCCACACCCGAGGCCACCACCAGCACGCGACTGCCTTCGGGAATACCACCCGATGCCAGCAGATCGGCCAGCGGTGCCTCGACCAGCTTCAGCAGCTGCTGACGGAGCGGGCGCGCGCCAAAACGCGGCTCAAAGCCCTTATGTAGTACATACTCCTTCGCATCGTCGGTCAGTTCGACGCTGATGCCGTGGCGCAGGTACTGGTCGTTGGATTCCTTCAGCATGCGCTCGAGCACATCGCGCAGAATATCACTGGAGAGCGGACGGAAAGCGATAATTTCGTCGAGCCGGTTGATCCACTCCGGCTGGAAGACCCGCTGAAGCGCCTCGAAGCCGATCTGGTAAATCTGCTGGCCGGTGGCCTCGACATCTTTCTGGGCAGTGCGAAAGCCAATCGTGCGGCGGTCGAGGTAATCGACCATCTCCTTCGCGCCAACGTTGGTGGTCAAGATCACAATGCTGCTCTGAAAGGAGACGCGCCGCCCGCCATTGAGCAGCAGTATCTCGCCATCCTCCATAATCTGGAGCAGCAAGTTCCACAGCTCGGGCTGGCCCTTCTCGATCTCGTCAAATAGCACTACGCTATTATCCTGTTCGATAATATCCGGATTGAGTAGCGGCTTCTGATCACGCCCAACATACGAAGGCGGCGCGCCAACCAACGCAGACACCTCGTGGCCCTGGCTGAACAGTGAGCAATCCACTTTGAGGAATGCTTCGCCATCCGGCCGCAGCAGCTGCGCCAGCCGGCGCGCTGTCGCCGTCTTACCGACGCCGGTTGGACCGAGGAACAGCAGCGTCGCACGCGGCCGGCGCGGATTACCGGCTGAGAAGCCGAAACGCGCACGGTTGAGCACGCGGACTACCGCTTCAATCGCACGCTCCTGCCCGAAGATCGTATTGCGAAGTTTCTGCTCTACGTCATCCAGCGGGTTTGCATTGCCACGTGTCGCCCGGATGAATCGGTCAGTGTCCTGATCCATTGTGTGCATCCTCTGCTACGCTTCAGCGACGGCCGATGAGCCGCCATAGAGTTGGTCAGTCAATTGCGGGTAAAAGTGCGAGGACGTAGTGCAGTCATTGCCATTATACTCGCCCGCGATTCGTCCCGTCAAGACATATCGGATAACAGATTGTAAACGGGACAGTGACTAATTGGTTTCGCATACACGGTTTCGGGGCCAATCAGCCAAGTGTTTTTAACTGACGTATAACATAATCTTAACTTCAATCGGCTATAGTATTGGCATAAGAGATTTTCGATTTTTTAATTAGCCCGGTGGAACAGTTATTTATGTGAAAAGCACGGTCTGGTTTTTCACCAACACAGGCCACAAATATGGCGACAATCCTAGTCATCGAAGATGAACAGATTCTGAGCGAAACGCTGGGCTACAACTTAGAACGGGCCGGCTTCACCGTAGAGCTCGCAGCTGATGGAATCATTGGCCTTGAACAAGCGCGGCGCCTACAGCCCGACTTAATTATCCTCGACATTATGCTGCCAGGGTTGGATGGCTTCTCAGTCTGTCGGACGATCACGCGCGAGAGCGCAGTGCCGATTATTATCCTCACCGCCCTACAGGATGAGGCCCATCGCATCGCGGGTTTGGAACTCGGCGCGATCGACTATGTGATCAAGCCCTTTAGCATGGGTGAACTGCTGGCGCGGGTGCGCGCGATCCTACGCTGGAATGAGCGCCAGCGGCAAACACCCGGGCCAGATGTGCTCCAGGCCGGCCCACTCCGACTCGATCGGATCAGCCGGCAGGTATGGCAGGGCGAGCGCGAGATCGAATTATCGTACAAAGAATTCGACCTGCTTGCCTGCTTGATGCACAATTCCGGTGTGGCGCTCTCACGCGACCTGCTGCTGGAGCGAGTGTGGGGCAGCGAGTTTCCCGGCTCGAACCGCACAATCGACGTACACATCCGCTGGCTGCGCGAGAAGCTTGAGCACGACCCATCCAACCCAGTGCTGATTCACACTGTTCGCGGCATCGGCTACCGCTTTCAGGATCCGACCTTGGCGCTCCAGCGGCAACAGAATGTAGAGGAAGTATAAGGAGAGGGGTGGGGCAGGTTGCACCTTCCCCACGCCCTTTGCGTAATTCTTACGATAGAAAAGATATTGTGAAGACCTCGATAGCTACGCTACCTCGATATTCTCTTTGCCCCCATAAAGCGTCCACCAGGGCTTGGCACCCTTGGCAAGCACGATGTTAAGTGCCTTGATGTTCTGTACGCCACGGTCTTCGAGCCAGGCTTCCAGCGCCGCCACGCCCTCCCGCGCATAGACGGGAATAGCATCCTGCCAGGTCGCGCGGCCGCACAGCACGCCCGAGAACGGTGTTCCGGCCTCGGCCGCCAGCTCCAGTGTCTCACGAAAGATTTCGTCGGTCACGCCAGCGCTGAGGTAGATGAACGGCTTAGCTGCCGCGCTGGCCGCGTTGCTGAAATGCACCATCGCTTCCTTGCGCGAGTAGGCCGCTGTGCCGCCGGCGAAGGCGCGCGTGCCCTCGACGAACTTGATATTTACCGGCACTTCGACCTTGAGCACATCCACGCCATAGCGTGACTTCGAGAACTCCTCCATATAGCGCGTAACATATTCCGGCTTCTTCTTGGCGAACTCGATGCCCTTTTCGTCGAGATGGTCGTCGTAGGCGAGCGGCTCCAGGAAGAACGGCGCATCAACCGCCGCGCACTCAGCACCGATCCGCTCGATAAAGGCCTGCTTGATAGTGTTGACCTTCGGATCGTCGAATGGATTATAGTAGAGCAGGATCTTGATCGCATCCGCGCCGGCCTCGACCAGGCGACGCACGCTCCACTCGGGCAACAGGTCGGGCAAGCGGCCCTTGACACTCACGTCATAGCCGGTCTTCTCATAGGCCAGCAGCACGCCAGTGCCGGGCGCGCGGACTTTGATCGCCTCCAAGCCATATTCGGGATCCAACAAGATCGCGCTGGCGTGCTTCGTCAGCACCTTGGTCACTGCCGTCTTGAACGCGAGCATATCCGCCGCATCAGCCGTGCCACCGTCACCACGGGCCTTGGCGATCGCCTTTTGAAGAGAGCCACGCTGATCCATCGCCGCCGCAGCAATCACGCCGTTGGCATCGGCGCACGCGCTGATCCCGTCGAATTTACCCTTACTTATCCGCACCTTGGCCATGGGAACCTCCTCCTATCGCTTATCCATGTACTCCAAAAAACTGAAATACCACCAGAATCACTCCCGCCGCTGAGCAGAACCCAGCCAACACCTGCATTGGGGTATGATTACGGGTGCGAATGCGCGCCCAGCCGACCAGCGCAGCGCAGGCCCACAGAACAGCGCCCAACGGCCGCGAATACAGCAGTGCGATCGTAGCCGTGGCAGCAATCGCAGTCGAATGGCCGCTGATCTTCCAAAACAGATTGATACCGCCATTAATCAGGGCAAACAGTAGCGCGCAGATCAACAGCGCCAGGAATGGCTGCGGCGCGCCGAAGTAGGACAGCAGCGCCGTCGCAATCAAGGCCCAGATAAAGCCGAACAAGTAGAGCTCGTTGCGCTGCTCGCGAACCGAGACATCTTCATCGGCATAGGCGCCCTGACGCAGCCGAATATAGTAGAAGATTGTTGGCGGCAACACCAGAACGAGAATGCAGATGCCAGACCACTTCAGCCCTTCGGCCGGGGTGCTGAGCCCGGCGTAGCCAACGATCAGGAATGCGCTGATATTTAGCAGGATTGGGTGAAAGATCTGTGACAACAGGCGTGCCAGCGCATAGCTGCGCCCATCAAGCGTTTCAGCTTCGTATGCATCGTGCGGAATATTCGAATGTGGCACCATGTGTTCTCCTCGGCAGGGCGGCGCGGCGGCATGTGGCTAGATTGGCTGAACAGCGCGCTCATAGCACGCGAGCACACGTTTCGCCGCCTGCTCCCAAGTAAATTTCCGAGCCTGCTCGGGCCCAGCCGCCCGCAATCGCGCGCGCAGCCCTGCATCCGACACGACCCGCGCGATGCCGGACGCAATCGAGCCGACATCCTCGGCGGAAACCAGCACGGCCGCATCGGCGACCACTTCGGGCAGGCTAGAGTTGTCGGCAGTAACTGTTGGCGTCCCACAGGCCAGCGCCTCGAGCGGCGGGATGCCGAAGCCTTCATAGATCGAGGGGTAGGCAAATGCCGCTGCTAGATTATACAACGCCGGAAGATCCTTGTCATGTACGTAGTCCAGCAGCCGCACGCGCTCGCGCAGCTGGAGGCGATCGATCGCGGCAAATATGTCTTCATACATCCAGCCACGGCGGCCAGCGATCACCAGATGCATACTGGAGGCTGGAGGCTGGAGGCTGGAGGTTGGAGAGCCCGCACTAGCCTCAAGTCCCCAGCCCCTCGCCTCTAATAATGCGAACGCTTCCAGCAGCCGCACCAAGTTCTTGCGCGGCTCCAGCGTGCTGACGAACAGCACAAAGCGATCGGGTAATCCGAGCCTGCGGCGAACCGGCTCGGTGGCTTCGGCCGGCATCGGGCAAAAGCGCGGCCCCACGCCGGGGTAGACTAGCTCGACGCGCGCGGGATCGACGGCCAGCAGGCGCGCGAGATCACCGCGAGTCGCCTGTGAGTCGGCCAGGATCACATTCGCACGCCGCAGCCCGCGCGGCACCGCGTCGGTCAGGTAGCGCACCATGCTTGGCTCGGCGCACTCGGGGTGAACCAGGAAGGACAGATCGTGGATTGTCACCAGCGTGCGCGCGCGCGTCGGCGGCAAGACGAAATCCGGGGCGTGCAGCAGATCAAACCGGCCGGTGAACAGCTCGACTGGCACAGGTACACGCAGCCGCTGCCAGAGCTGCGTAAGCCGGCGCGGCGAGAGCGGGATGGGCACGAAGCGCACATTGGGGTAGGAATCACAAAGCTGTCGCAAATCCGCCATGTAGGGGCTATTGGGATCGAGCCCGCCGGCGGCATAGAACAGGGTGTAGCGGTGCGCGTGGCCTTGGGCCACGATCGCGCGAATCAGTTCGCGCGTATAACGCCCGATCCCGGCGCCCTGCCAGACAGCGGCGGTGTAGTCAATACCTACGTGCATAGTTAAGAGTTATGAGCGGCTGTTTACGGTATAATAGCTGGACAGAACAGGAGGTGCGCGATGACAGCGAAAAGCCGTTGTAACGCTGAACAAATCCAGGAATACAGCGGCGGTTCTTATTGGTTTGGCTATGCGCTATTGTAGCACCCCTGGTTGCGCTCGACAAGGTGCTCCCAACGCCGCAGCGCGGTGAGCAATATGAGCCTCAACGAAGCTGACACCCGCGCAAAGCTGATTGACTCGGCGCTTTATAAGCGCGGGTGGACGGAAGACCAGATCAAGCGTGAAGAGACCGCCGGGGCGATCGACGTGATCGGCGGGAAGCCGCGCCACCGTGCGCGCGGCCGGATCGATTATTTGCTGCGCGTCAAAATCAACATCGACACGCAGCCTGTCGCGATGGCATTGATCGAAGCTAAGGGCGAAGGCTTGCCGCCGACGCACGGCCTGGAGCAAGCCAAAGCCTACGCCGAGTCCAAGCGCCTGAACGCGGCGTTCGTCTTCTCGACCAACGGGCACCAGTTCGTCGAGTTCGATCGCCTCACCAAAGTCACCAGCGCGCCGCGCCCGATCGCCGAATTCCCTACGCCCGATGAGCTGCGCACCCGCTATGAGAACCACATGGGCTTCAGCCTGGCGCACCCGGCCGCGAAGCCACTGCTAACCCGCTATCAAGGTGGCGAGGCGACTCGCCGCTACTATCAAGACGCTGCGATCCGCGCCGTGTTCGAGAAGATCGCCCGCTGCCAGGTGCAAGGCGAGCCGCCACGCTCCTTGCTCTCACTCGTCGTCAATCTGCTGCGACGCATCGCCGACTCCGGCCAGCCAATCAAGGCGCTGTTTATCTGCGACCGCGATGAGCTGCGCCAGCAGGCCAGCGGCGCGTTTCAAAACGTCTTCGGCGCCGACGCTGCGGTGGCCTCAGCGTGGAACCCGCAGAAAAATGCCCGCATCCTGATCGCCACCTACCAGACACTCGACGTAGACAACGAAGAAGCGACGGCGAACTTTCTGACGACGCACTACCCCGAACATTACTTCACGCACATTATCATCGACGAGTGCCACCGCTCCGCGTGGGGGAAGTGGTCGGAGGTGCTTTTGTACACGGCCTGGTGCCAGGAACAAGGCAAAGAGCCGGTTGAGCATTACGCATTCAAATGCACTGCCGCAGGCGGCAGCGACTACCTCGCCGATTTGCGCGGCAGCTCGCGGGATTACATCGTAGCGACAACAGTCGATCTACTAACAACTGGCGTGGATGTGCCATGCCCGTGCTGGTCGAGGTGTACAAGCAACTACTGGCCGAAAAGCTGTTGGCCGAAGCGCCGACGCTGGAGGCATTCCGCAAGCTCTGGATCGATGCCGTGGCACGCGATCGCCTGCTGTCAGCGCTGCCCGATGGCGGGCGCTCTGCGCTGGTCATTCGTGTGCTGGAACAGATGGAAAACTGCGACCTCTACGACGTGCTGGCCGAGCTTGGCTACGGCGCCGCGCCGCGCACCCGCGCCGAGCGCGCCGAGGCGTTTGGGTACAAGAATGAGGACTGGCTGGCCGCGCTGCCGGAGAAGACCGCAGGGACGGTGAAGGCGCTGGCGGTGCAGTTCGCGCGCGGCGGCACCGAGGAGCTAGAGAATACGAGCATCTTCCAGACACCGGCGGTGAAGAAGGCCGGCGGCCTGGCCGCGCTCGCCGCTCACGGCGAGCCGGCGGCGCTGCTGCGTGAGACGAAGGAGCGACTGTTCGGGGTATAATGACGGCGAACCACGGAGGTATGGTATGACCACGACCGAAAAGCCGCCCGTAACGCAGGAACAAATCCAGGAATATAGCGATCGCATCGCCGCCGAGTTCAAACCGGAGAGGATCATCCTGTTCGGGTCGTATGCCTACGGAGCGCCGACCCGCGACTCGGATGTAGATTTGCTCGTTGTGATGCCTTGTAAAGATGACAGCTCTCGTAAAGCCTTTGAGATCCGTCGTACCATTCCTGCTGATTTTCCAGTCGATTTGCTTGTCCGTTCTCCAGAGCAGATTAAACAGCGGCTCGAATTGAACGACTGGTTTATACGTGAGATTATAGAAGAAGGCAGGACTATCTATGCAGCCGCTGACGCTGGAGTGGATCGACAAAGCTGAAGGCGATTTGGCTACCGCGACGCGCGAGTATCGCGCGCAAGGCCCCCAATTACGACTCGGCCTGCTTCCATGCGCAACAGTGTGCCGAGAAGTACCTCAAGGCTCGTCTTCAGGAGGCAAGTACACCGTTTCCACGAACGCATGATCTGGAAGCGCTCCTGAATCTGCTGCTGCCGATCGAACCAGGCTGGAACATATTGCGACCGCACGCGCAGCTATTGACGACCCTGGCGGTCGATGTGCGCTATCCGCAGCCCTGCTGCGCCGCGCCTTCGCGGGGGAATTGTAGTACAATGACGGGGCGCGGCGCGCGATCACCGTGTAACGAACAAACACAAGGAACGATCATGACCGCCTCCGAACTCACTCAAGGTATCCAGTTCACCATCGACCAGGACGGGCGAGTGACAGCCGTTGTCATCACACCGCAGCTATGGCAACGGATCGTCGAATCGCTCGAAGATGCCGAGGATCGTGCGCTGGTCCAGGCGTTGCGATCACGCCTCGCCGCCGGCCCGGCGGCCTCCGGCGCCTTGCGCTGGCAGGATGTCGCCGACGAATGGGCCTGACGACACCGACCAGCGCACGCCAGAGGCGTTACTGGCGATCATCGATGCGAAGGGGCGCGAGGTCGAGGAGGCACTGGCACCGCTGCGGGAGCTGTTGAGGCGGTGAGATGTGGCTGCCGTTAGGCACGATAGCTACGCGGCTGCGTTTTCGGCCATCTATTTACGCTTACTAAACAGATACAGAATAAAGCCAAACACCACGATGCTCCAGAAGTTGATCGTGCGGTCGAGCAAGGTAACGGCACTGCTCAAATTCTTCTCGACACCGAAAAAAGTCGTGAGCACTACTGTGACCGTCCCCTCGACCACCGCCAGCCCGCCGGGCGTCAGTGGCAGAGCCGTCAGGAGCGAGGAGGCCAGCGCGACAAAGATGATTGCCGAGAGCGAGAGGTGCAGCCCCTCGACGCCGAGCGCCTGAATGACGAAGAACAACCGGAAACCTTCGAGCAGCCACACGCCAGCGGTCAGCAGGGTGAGCTGCGGCAGGATAGCCGGGCGGAACGACCGCAGCGCCGCCTGCTCGAAGCTGCCGTACACACGGTGCAGGCGTCGTGGCAGGATACGATGGATAATTGGGCTGAACCAGCGCATCCCTGCCAGGCCGGCGATGATCAGGACCACTAGGACCAGGCCGAAGATAAAGATGACATTCGTCTCAGGCGGCAGGTGCGTACCAAAGACGATCCAGCCGGAGATCACCAGGAAGGTGAACAGCCCGAGCATATCGAGCAGCCGCTCGGCGAAGATCGTGCCAAAGGTGGCCGAGAACGACACCCTGCCGTTGCGCTTGAGCAGGTACGCGCGGTAGGCGTCGCCCAGCTTGGCCGGCACGATGCAGTTCGCGAACCAGGAGAGATACAGGTATTCCATGAGCGCCGGCAGCGAGGCCCAGGACTTGTGCCCCTCGCGAACAGGCAGGCCGGCGTTGTCGAGCAACATCCGCCAGCGCAGCGCGCGCAGCGGGAAAGTCAGGTAGAACACCAGCAGGCCAACCATGAGCAGCCCGAGATCGGCGCCGCGCATGTACTCCCATGTTTTCGCGACGTCGATATTCAGCCCGCGCAGCACGAACAGAATGATGCCGGCCGCCAGAGCGAAGGAGACCAATGTGCGCGGGTTTCGCAGCGACTTACCAAGCGAGAAACCAGAACGCTCAACCTCTATCTGCGCGGGCGACTCAGTTCCTTCGCTCGCCTCATCGGCGCTGGGAAGTTCGGTGCTTCGGTCGTTGATCATAATGCTTTTTGCTTGCTCCTCGCTAGATACTTTCTAGAATGACATGCATGCCTTCTCAAGCGCTTGATTGCCTGCGGCAGCATGGTACTTTACTTTTTTATCGGGTGTGGTTTTTGCCCCGTAGGGCAAAAACCACACCCGAGGAATAAAAAGCGACCCATGTGCGAATGGCCTGGATTGTTCATTTTCCGCTCGCGGAGCGAGAAAATGAACCACTAGAATGCAAAATATCGCTATTTGCCAAGCACTTCGGCTTGATACCAGGCCCAGAAACGATTCAGCCCCACTTCCAGCGAAGTCTGCGGTTGAAATCCCAGCAAACTACGGGCCTTATCCACGTTCGCATAGGTGATCGGTGGATCGGCGGCTGGCAGCGCCTTGGAATCGATGATCGCCTCTAGATCGGTGATCTGCTCCAGCAGCGCGATAAAATCGTTCAGCTGAACTGGGCTGGAGTTACCCAGGTTAAATGTCTCAAACGGTATATCGGTGTCCAGCGCTGCGACAACGCCGGCAACAATATCATCTACGTAGGTCCAATCGCGATAGACGCCGGCGCCGCCATTGAACAGTGTGATCGGCTTGTGCTTGACCATCGCGTCGACAAACAGATAGGGTGTCATATCCGGCCGGCCACGCGGGCCGTAGACGGTAAAGAAGCGTACGACACGGATCGGCAGCTTGTGCAAATAGTGAAAAGTGTACGCCAGCACCTCGGCGGCTTTCTTGGTGGCCGCATAGGGCGAAAGCGGCCGGTCGGTGGCCAAATCCTCTGACCATGGGGTGGGCGCTAGACCATAGACTGACGAAGTCGAGGCCAGCACGAAGCCTTGAGTATCGTAGCGGCGCGCCAGGTCGAGCATAGTCACCGTGCCGCGCACATTGACCTCTTCATAGAGCAGTGGCCGCTCAACCGAGGGGCGCACGCCGGCCATGCCACCCAAATGCGCGATCTTGGTGGGCCGGTGGGCTTCGAAAACCTGCTCCATCGCCGCCAGATCGCGGAAATCCGCTTCGACCAGAGTGTAGCCGGGCTGTCCGAGCGCTCCCTCGATATTGCGGCGCTTGCGGGCCGGGCTGTAATAATCGTTGAAGTTATCGACGCAGACGACTTCGTCGCCGCGCGCCAACAGCGCGTCGGCGAGGTGGCTGCCAACAAAGCCAGCGCCGCCAGTAACTAGATAGCGCATTGCTACGCTCCATCGCTAAGCGGGTGAGCGGGTGAGCGGGTGAACGGGTGATACTGCTCACCCATTCACCCATTCACTCGTTCACCCGTTCGATCGGTCTCACATTTTCCAGGATAACAAGCAGGCCCCATACGGCCGCAAGCTGGATGCCCATGCTCAGGACGTGCAGGTTTTCGAATAAGTCGTGCCCAACCACTGCCGCCATGATACCACAACATCCGATTGCAGCGCTACGCCAGATAGTCCTATTCTCGGCCCGCAATGTAGCGATCGCCTGGCGGATAACGCCAGCCAGCAGCGCTACGTAGGCCAGCGCACCGATCACACCTGTCTCGGCCAACATATGGATGTAGTAATTGTGTGCATGCCCACGCGAGGCGTACCATGTGCCGACCGCAAAAGTCGGATAGGCGAGCGTATAATTCCCAGGGCCGACACCGGTGAGCGGGTGCGCCAGAAACATACCCCAGCCGGCTTGCATCTGGGCCATACGCTCGACTACGGCAAAGTTCTGCGGCGTAATCGCAACCGCGCCGGCGTCGAAGATCGCCCGGCGTGCGCGCGGCCCTAGCGCCAGCGCCATCCCCACCACGCCGCAGGCCGCGCCAACCCACGCGCCGCGCGAGAGTGAGGCGGCTAGGGCGGAGAGAAGCAGCAAGGTCAAGAACGAAGAACTAAAAACCAGGAGGATTTTAGATTCACCCCGCCGGGGTACCCGATTTTGGATTTTGGATTTTCGATTGAGTGTGAAATCCAAAATCGAAAATCCAAAAATGGCAGCGGCGAGCGGCCAGGCCATATTCATGTAGCCGGCGAAGGAGTTGGGCTGGCCGATCGTGCCATAGGCGCGCACGAAGGCCAGGTTGGCCGAGATGCGGAAGCTGGGCGGGCCATTGCCAGTGATGAACTGCGTCAGGCCTACCAGGGCCTCGGCGGCCGGCGCGAGCAGCAGGCAGGTGATCAGGCCGGCGACCTGCCAGGGCCGCCGCGCCAGCGCCAGCACCATGAGCCAGATCAGAAAAGCCTCAGACCAACGCAGCAGCTCCTTGATAGCTTCAGCGCGTGAGTAGGGCGAGAAAGCCAGCGCCAGAAGCAACGCCCAGAGAAATGCACCCCACAGCCAAACCTGCCGGGCTAGCCGATCATCGCCGTGCCTAAGGTTGAAGATCCGCCGCTCGGGATGCGCCAGTGTGTGCAGCGCCCATGCGCCCAGCGCCAACAGCATCGCGCCTTGGGTGTAGCTGACACCACCAGGGAGATGAACAAGCTCCTGCACTGGAACCGACAGAATGGCCCAATACAGGCCGAAGATTGGATCGATCAGGGCCAGCAGAATGAGCAGGACGTAGAAGAGCGTCAGCGCCAGCGTGGGGAGCGGCAGAAGTGCGAAGGCAAGCGCCAAAATGAAAACAAGGAGACAAGGAAACAAGGAGATAAGGTGTTTGACGGTCTCCTTGTCCCCTTGTCGCCTTGTCTCCCCGTCAGGCAAGCTCGCCACGGCGGCGCAGTTCCTCGCGAAACCAGGGGATGGTGAGGCGCAGCCCTTCCTCAAGCCCGACTTGTGGCTCCCAGCCCAGAATGCGCTTGGCTTTGGAGATATTTGGCTGACGCACCTGCGGATCGTCCAGCGTGCGCATATCCTTGTAGACAAGCCCAGCCGGGTTACCGGTCAGATCGTTGATCACTTCGGCAAATTGCTTGATCGTGTATTCGCCAGGGTTGCCGATATTCACCGGCTCGTTCTCCGACGACATGAGCAGCCGGTAGACGCCCTCGACCAGATCGGCGACATACTGAAACGAGCGGGTCTGCAGGCCATCGCCATAGGCTGTCAGCGGCTCACCTCGCAACGCCTGCTGGATAAAGTTCGGCACAACGCGGCCATCGCGCAAGCGCATGCGCGGGCCATACGTGTTGAAGATGCGTATAATGCGCGTATCGACGCCATGAAAGGTATGGTAGGCCATGGTGATCGCCTCAGCGAAACGCTTGGCTTCATCGTAGACACCACGCGGGCCGATCGGATTGACATAGCCGTAGTAGCTCTCATCCTGCGGGTGAACCTGCGGGTCGCCATAGACCTCGGATGTCGAGGCGAGCAGGAAGCGCGCGCCCTTATCCTTGGCCAGTCCCAGCACCTTATGCGTGCCGAGCGCGCCGACTTTCAGCGTCTGGATTGGCAGCTCCAGGTAATCAACTGGGGATGCGGGCGAGGCGAAATGCAGAATCGCATCCAGCGGGCCTTCGATGAAGATATAGTTGGTGACATCGTGCTTGATATAGCTGAATCGTTCGTATCCAGCCAAGTGGGCGATATTATCGGTGCTGCCAGTGATCAAGTTATCCATCGCAATAACTGTATGGCCCTCGGCCAGGAAGCGGTCGCAGAGGTGCGAGCCAAGGAAGCCGGCGCCACCAGTGATCAGAACGCGCATAGTGTCAGGACTCCTCCAGGGTAATGAACAAATCGAAGATCCCTTAATACGCGCCCTTACCCGAAAGCACGGCTGGGATCGTCTCAAGTATGATCCGCAGATCCATGCCGGGCGACCAGTTCTCGGCGTAGTAGATATCGAGGCGCACCATGTCGTCGAACGAAGTATCGCTACGGCCGAGCACTTGCCACAGCCCAGTCAGCCCTGGGTTGACTTCCAGCCGCCGACGGTGCCACTCCTCATACAGCCCGACCTCCTCAGGCAGCTGCGGACGCGGACCGACCAGGCTCATCTCATCACGCAGCACATTCCAGAACTGCGGAATTTCGTCCAGGCTGGCGCGCCGCAGGAAGCGACCAATGCCTGTCATGCGTGGATCGTTGCGAATCTTGAAGACCGGGCCGTCGGCCTCGTTCAGCTCCGACAGCTCGGCCTTGCGCGCCTCGGCATCCAGCACCATAGTGCGGAACTTGTAGGTTGTGAACGGCCGGCCACCCTTGCCGACACGGCGCTGCTTGAAAATCGCCGGTCCAGGTGAGTCCCACTTGACCGCCAGAGCGACGATGCCGGCCAGCGGCAGCAACACCGGCGCGGCCAAAATGATCAGCGCCAGATCGATCGCGCGTTTGAGCAGCAGGTTGCCGCCCTTGAGCGACAGCTCCTTTAGGCCGATCAGCGGAATCCCGCTCAGGTTGGCGACATTGACCCGATCGAAGCTCAGCTCGAACAGATCCGGTACGACTCGAAACTCAATCCCAGCCACGCGGCAGACACCGACGATCTCGGGTAGCCGGTGATGCTCCCAGAACGGCAGTGCGATTATCACCTGATCGATCCGCTGCGAGCGCGCGATTGTTTCCAGATTTTGCACCACGCCGAGATAGCGGAAATGCCCATCACGTCGCTCGTTGGTCGGCGGGTCACGGTCCTCGAGGTAGCCAAGCAGCGAGTAGCCCAGGAATGTCTGGGCGACGATGCTGTCCATCACCTGGCGTCCCAGGCCAGTACCGCCGACCACCAGCACGCGCTCACGGCCGCGCCCGCGGGCCCAGCGCCAGCGCCGCACGCTAACCAGCACAGCCCGCGAGGCGCACAGCAGCACGATGATCGTGCCCCAGGCGAAGGCGTACAGCAGGCGTGAGTAGAGCGGCCGCTGGATAATTGTCAGTAGAACGACTAAGGCAATGCCAGTGGTGGTGCCGCTGATTAGCGTTCCAGCGTAATCCAGCAGGCCGGCGTGGCGCGGAATACGGTAAAGGCTTTTCATCGCGAAAAGCACCAGCAGCGCGAAGGTAAGCAGCAGCGCGTAGCGCAAGAAGTTAGCGAACGGCACATAGTTCACCGTCAGCACTTCCTGCACGATCCGATTGAAGGGGGCGGGCCAGCTTACGTTGTAGCGCATCCAGTAGGCCAGGGCGAAGCCGATCAGGATGAGCAATGCATCGGAGCCAACCAACAGTACGGTTGGCCACCTAGACGCACGGCCAGGGGCGGCAGGAGTCATCAGTGGAACGCCGGCATCGGCAAACGCCAATGTAGGCCGGTCGGCTACAGAAGGCTCCTCAGTTACGTCTGCCACATCCCACTCCACATCGTACGAGTTAAGAGTTAAGAGTTATGAGTTAGAGACGTGCGACGGCTTTCGATGTGCTACAAGCATTTAACTTTTAACTCTTAAGTCTCAACTTTTAATTACTCCTGATCAGCCCATGTCAGCGCGGCTTTCTCGATATACACTGTGTCGCCCTCCTGCACGCCGGCCGCCACCAGCGCATTGCTGATGCCGCTGGCTTGCAGCACGCGCTGGATTCGCATCAGCGACTCAGATTGAGCAAAGTTAGTCATCGAGATCAGGCGCTCGATCTTCTTGCCGCGCACGCGCCAGCCGTCACCGTCCGGCTCAACTGAGAACAGTCGTTCGTCGACCTCGGGCACGGGCCAGGTCAGCTGCTCATCGCGCGTTTCTCGGCTAGGGCCAGGTATCTCCAGAAGGCGCACAGCGACATGCTGCATCAATGTATCCACACCGGCGCGGGTAGCCGCGGAGATCACGAATACCTCGGAGGGCGGGAGCGTGATCTCAGCGCGCAGACGATCGAGCTTGGCCTGCGCCTCGGGCAGATCAGTTTTGTTCAGCACAACGATTTGCGGGCGACGCGCCAGCTCGGGCTGATACTGCCGCAGTTCTTCATTGATCTGCCGATAGTCGTCAATTGGGTCGCGCCCATCGACTCCGGCGGCGTCGACCAGGTGAAGCAGCAAGCGGGTGCGCTCGATATGCCGCAGAAAGTCGAAGCCCAGCCCAACGCCACGATGCGCGCCCTCGATCAGGCCGGGGATGTCGGCGGCCACAAAGCTGTAGTCGCCCACCGCCACCACGCCAAGGTTCGGCTGGAGTGTTGTAAAGGGATATGCGCCAATCTTGGGCCGCGCCGCGCTGATAATCGATAGCAGAGTCGATTTGCCGGCGTTCGGAAAACCAACCAGGCCGACATCAGCCAGCAGCTTTAGCTCCAGGTCGATCTCATATGCCTCACCCGGCTGACCTAGCTCGGCAATCCGCGGAACCTGGTGGGTTGAGGTTGCGAAATGGACATTGCCGAGGCCGCCCTTACCACCGCGCGCCGCCAGCAAACGCATGCCGGGAGCGACCAGATCCAGCTCGTAGGCTTCGCCCTCGATCGTCGTGCGCGCAACAGTGCCGGGCGGCACACGCACGATCAGATCCTGGCCGTCGCGGCCGTGCTTACGCGAGCCGCCGCCGTTGCCGCCGCGGCTGGCCTTAAATTTGCGCTGATCGCGAAATGGCAGCAGAGTATTGAGATGCTGATCGGCCAGGAGATAGATATGCCCGCCACGGCCGCCATCGCCGCCGTCGGGGCCACCGCGCGGTACGTGCGCTTCGCGACGAAAGCCCGCCGAACCGTCACCGCCGTCACCAGCCTGAACCATAATCTGAGCACGATCAAAAAATTCACCAGCCATAAATCATTTTCTTCGTCACGCTATGCCTTACACAATAAAGCGCCAGCTAAAGAGCGCACGCGCCCCCGCTGGCACATATCTCGATATTCCAAGCCACAACAAACCGGTGTGGCTTCCGACGGGGGCAAAAGAAGATCCGCTAAACAGCCTACTAAAAACGACTCGTCCGGCTCGACAAAGCGCTAGACTTTCTCGCCCTTCTTAACCGTATCGGCAGCGGTGTCATCATCGTCCTTCACCGCCGTCTTGAATGCTTTGATGCTGCCACCAAGCGCGCTTGCCACGCCCGAGATCCGGCTGGCACCGAACAACAAGACAACAATCACCAGGATGATCAGTAGTTCTGGTACGCCAAGATTCATGATCGTGCTCCTTTACGCTTCTCGGTTATGACCCACATTTCACAGGTGCACAGCCGCTGCGTAGAACTATGCGCGTAAGCGTGTGGGAATTTTGTGTAGGCTCTATTATACCGCAGCCGGGAGACCTGTCAATTGAATAGGATGAGGATTAGCTAAGCTCGAGATACGCAGCGATGCGCTCGCGCAGCGCCGTAGCGTTTCCCAGCAACATTGCATCGGCGGCGGCGCGGCGGTAGAACAGCTGCGGGCTGGCTTCAGCGGTAAAGCCAAAGCCACCATGGAGCTGAATCGCCTCGGCCGCCATCTCGCGATAGATTTCGGCCGCCTGGGCCTTGGCGAATAGCGCCGCATGGGCAAATGGCTGGCGCTGATCGATCAGCCACGCGGCATGGGCAGCCAGCAGGCGCGCACCATCGATGCGCGTCAGCAGCGCGGCGAGCCGAAAGTTTAGCGCCTGGAAGCGCAGTAGCGGCTGGCCGAACTGGCTGCGCTCGCGGGTATAACGCAGCGTCAGGTCGAACACGCGCTGGGCAGCGCCGACCATACGGGCTGCCAACAGCACCCGCGCGCGGTCGAGCGACTGCTCCAGCAGCATGCCCGCATCGCCGCTAAGCAGCTCCTCTGCGCGTAGAACTACGCCATCAAAGGCAACTCGGAAAAACTGGCCGCCACTGATCTCGCTGCGCCGCTCAATTGTGACGCCGGCGCGACCGGGTGTGATCAGGAAGAGCATCGTGCGACCAGACAGATCAGCCGCCAGCAGCAGCGCATCGGCATGGCGCGCGTACTCGACGAAGCGCGCCTCACCGTGGATCCGCCATCCTGGGCCAGCGGGCACGGCCCGAAGCGGAGACGCGGCGGGATCGCTAGCGGTGTCGTCGGCGAGCGCAATGATCGCGGTACCATTGGCGATGCGCGGCAGCCAAGCCGCCAAGGTGGGCGCATCGCCCAGCTGCTCGATCAGGTACGGTGCGACCACGGATGTCCACAGGAATGGGCTGGGGTAGAGCGCGCCGCCGATCACCTCGGAAAGCAGCGTGGCCTCGGCGAACGCGCCGCCAAGACCGCCGTGAGCCTCTGGCACCAGCAGTCCCAACGCACCGAGATCGGCCAGGCTGGCCCACAGCGCCGGGTCATGGCCCGCGCCGGCCTCCAGCTCACGCACCCGATCGAGCGAGCAGCGCTCGGCGAAAAAGCGCGTGAAGGTCGATTGGAGCAACTTCTGCTGTTCGTCCAGGCGAATATCCATCACGGCCTTCTGCTTCCATCCATCCCAGATGGTACTTTCCATTTTGTTAGGTTCTTTTTTCACCCAGCCGGGTGAAAAAAGAACCTACGTAGAACTTACGCAAGCACCCAGATTTTGGCTTTTGGTGTATTCTTTTTTCGCTCTGTAAGGCGAAAATCGCTAATCGCGCCGGCCAAAAATGCGTAGCAGAAATAGGAATAGGTTGATGAAATCCAGATACAGCATCAGCGAGCCGAGGATCGCGATCCGACGCCCGCTGGTCTCATCGGTGGCCTGCGTGCTCAGCCGCTTGATCTTCTGGGTATCCCATGCGATCAGGCCCACGAAAATCAGCACGCCGGCATAGGTGATGATCCAATACAGTGCGGTGCTCTTGAGAAAGAAATTGACCAGCGAAGCCAGGATCAAGCCGATCAGCGCCATGAACAGCAGACTGCCCATTTTGGTCAGGTCGCGCTTCGTAGTATAGCCATACAAGCTCATGACACCAAACGTCGAGGCGGTGATAAAGAAGGTCGAGGCGATCGACGTGCGGGTATAGACGAGAAAGATCGACGCCATCGTCAAGCCATTCAAAGCCGCGTAGGCGATAAACAGCGCGGTGGCGGTGGCAGGCGCAAGCCGCCCGATGCCCGCGCTCAGGCCCAGCACCATGGCGATCTGTGCGATGAACAAGACCCAGATACCGAACGGATTCCCGAAGATCAGCTGCAATAGCCACTGCGATTGGGCGGTGTAGGCCGCCACCGCGCCGGTGACCAGCAGGCCGGCGGTCATCCAGGCGTAGACCTGGCTAATGATGCTGCTCTGGCGTAGCTGCGCATCGGCGCTCACGACAGGCGTAGGCATATAGGACATGGTATGTGCCTCCTTCAAGTGTTGGAACAACATTCTACCATGATACGACGTAGGATGCGCCGGATGGATGCACGTCATCGATGCGCGCAACTGCTGCGCCCCTCCTACCGCCCCGCCCCCAGCGCGCGCTGCGCGATCAAATACAGCATGATCTCGCTCGTGCCGGCCGCAATACCCCAGGCCGGCGCCCAGCGATGCGCGGCCTCGAGCTGGCCAGCCACAGGCGCGGCAGCATCGAAGCGATCGAGTGTGCCGACCAAGCCCATGATCTCGCCGGCGACATGCGTGAGGCGCTTGCACAGCTCGCCAGCGTACCACTTCGACATAGCAGAGCGCACGTCGTCGACCTGGCCGTGCGCCTGGAGCGCGACGACCCGCCAGGCCAGCAGCCGCGCGGCCGCGACCTCGGCGGCGAGCGCCGCGACGCGCTGGCGCACAATCGGGTCGCTGCCCTGGCCGCTTGAGCGAATCTGCGCCATCAGCAGATCGAGCCAGCGCGCGGCCTCGGCTGCGATCGCCAGACCGTTGCGCTCGACCGCCAGCGCCTGGTTCAGCAGCGCCCAGCCCCCGTTCAGCTCGCCGACAATGTTCTCACGCGGCACACGCAGACCATCCAGCACCACTTCATTGAAATGCTCGTCGGCGATCGTCCATATAGGATTGATCTGAACGTGCGGATCACGCATCGGCGCCAAAAATAGCGTGATGCCCTGGTAGCGTGAGGCGTCCGGGTCGGTGCGCGCGGCGATCAGCCCGTAGCTGGCCAGGTGGCCGACCGAGTTGAAAATCTTCGCGCCGGTGATCACGAACTCATCGCCATCGGCCACGGCGCGGGTGCTGAGCGCGGCCAGATCGGAACCGGCATCGGGCTCGGTATAGAGGATGTTGCAGATCAGCTCGCCGCGCGCGATCGGCGGCAGCAGCTGCTGTTTCTGAGCCGGGCTGCCGGCCAGAAACAGAAATGCCCCAAAGATACTGATCGTCAGGCCATAGACCATGAGCGGCACGCCGGCGCGAGCGGCCTCTTCGACAAAGATACCGGCCTCGATCTCGCTCTTGCCGCCACCACCATACTCGGCCGGCCAGTGGATCGCCAGCCAGCCGCGCGCGGCGAGCATGCCGTGCAGCTCGGGCGAATGCTGTGCGGCGCGCGGCGGCAGGGCGCGCAGCCCGGCGAGGATGCCCTGGACGGTCGCGCCGTTCAGGAACACACGCATCTCGGCGCGCAATGCTTCCTGCTCAGAGGTAAAACCAAAGTCCATATGGCCTCAAAACACAGCCAGCGGATCGACATCTGTCGATCCGCTGGCTGTTTCGTGGCAATAGCCGAGGCGGGCGCTACTTTGTTTCGCGATAGGCCACGTGCCGCCGCACGGTCGGATCGTAGCGGCGCAGCTCGAGACGGCTCGGGTCGTTCTTGCGATTCTTCATGGTGACATAGGTGTGGCCGCTCTCGGTGCTGCGCAGCTTGATAACGATACGATTACCCTTCTTACTTGCCATGGAGCCTTCCTTTATATAGCTGATTGGGGCGTAATCGCCCATCGATCCGCATACAAACCGACCGTTATTGTAGCAGCAAATCCGTGAAAAGACAAGCGTGGCACAATAAGATAGGACAAATAACCACAGAAAGCTGAGAAAAAACACCACGACGAGCGTTGCTCGTAGTGCGCTCGGCGGCGCGCTAACGCATTCTTCGCCATAGGAGCGTATAGATGAGCAGATTGTGAGCAGGAAGGCATAGACGCCAGAGGTTTAAATGTGGTAAAAATGTAGTTAATAAGTTAATGAATGGTAAATTTGAGTGATGGTGGGGATGTTCGAGAGGAGTCACACTTATGCCACACGTACTCGTTGCCGATAGCGATGGAAACAGCCTTCAGCATATCGTCTCACTCCTTGAACACGCGCGCTACCAAGTCAGCCAGGCCAACGACGGCAAGAGCGCTATGAAGGTTGTGACCAACCAAACACCCGACCTGGTGCTGATGGAAGTGTTGCTGCCAGATCAGGAAGGCTTCGAGATCTGCCGCCGCATCCGGCGCACCTCGGATGTACCAATCGTCTTTCTCAGCACCAAAGCGCGCGCGGAAGACCGCGTACTGGGGCTAAAAATGGGCGCGGATGACTATCTGGCCAAGCCCTGCGCCCCAGCCGAGCTGCTCGCTCGCGTCGGCGCGGTGCTGCGACGTGCCGAGCGCGCGCGCCGACCACCGACCACCACACTGAACCAGGGTGCCTGGACACTCGATCCGCTCAAGCAGGTCTGCCTGATCGACGAGGGCAAGGCGGTCGATCTGACGCCGCGCGAAGTTCACCTGTTGGCGTTCCTGATGAAGCGCGGCGGCCGGGTCTGCACCACCAACCAGATCATCCGGCATGTCTGGGGCTTCGCCGGGCAGCAGGCCCGCAGCATTGTGGCAACCTCGGTCTGGCGGCTACGCGCCAAGCTGGAGCACGACCCGCAGCACCCACAGCACCTGCTGACGATCCGCAATGTCGGGTACAAGTTCGACACGGTGGCGTAACGCCGGACAGCAAGCGCCAGGAGGCAGACGGCAGGCGGCAGGGAGGCAGAGCGCCCATACAGCACACTGCATACTGCCTACTGCGAACAGGCGGCAGGAATTACGGAAAGAAGAGTGGAGAAGGGCGGCGGTCATCGAAAGGTGGCCGCCGTTTCTATGCCACTAGGCTCATTAAAAAATCGAAGATCCCTAATGCACTCGCGCGACATGTGGTATAGTTAAGCTACCCAAAGAGCTGGACTATGCCACCTGAACGCACGAAAAGATGGATCTGGGTGCTGGCCTGCGGCGCGCTGGCGCTAGCGCTGCTGGCCTGCGGCGTGCCAACGCTGCTGGCGCGCACTGGCGCGCTGCCGCCGTTCGACGCCGATATCCAGATCTGGCAGGGTACCACGCTGACACTGCACAGTACATCCGCACGCGCATGCAGCACAGCGTCACGCTGCCCGCACCAGATCAAGATTCAGTCGGCGCTATCGATCTGGTTGATCTGCGAGGTGCGCCGGCGCGGCAACGTCGACGCGTTCGGCAGGCGGCTGCTGTATATTCCCGCAGCAGATCACCAGGATAGTTAGGCTGCTTTAGGGCGTCGCTAAACACGGGTTTCTTTCTCTTTGTGTGTTCTTTTTCGCCCAGCCGGGCGAAAAAGAACACACAATAAACGTAACGTATCATAGCTGTATCGCAAAGGGAGCGCCATGATCGCGGAGTCAGAGATCGGCACCGCCAGAGTTCCATTCGCCGGCGCCGACATTCCGAGCGAAGCGGTGATCAGCACCTGCGTCCACTGCGGACTGTGCCTTTCGTCCTGCCCGACCTACCGCGAAACCGGGCTAGAGATGTATTCGCCGCGCGGGCGGATCTATCTGATGAAGGCGGTGGCGGATGGGCGGATTGGGCTAGAGAGCGAGGTCTTTCAGGAGCAGATGAGCGCCTGCCTGAACTGCCGCGCCTGCGAGGCGGTCTGCCCAAGTGGTGTGGAGTACGGCCAGATTTTGGAGGCATCGCGCACGCAGATCGAGCAGGCGCGTGAGGATGGCCGGCTGCCGCCGCACCCGTGGCTGGTCAAGCTCATGCGCGGCGGCGCGTTCGGACTGATGTTCAAGCGCCTGGAGCTGTTCCGGTTGTTCTCGCGGCTGATGTGGCTGTACCAGCGCAGCGGCGCCCAGGCGATTGCGCGGCGCGGCATCCTCAAGCTGCTCAAGCTCGACGAGACCGAGATGCTGCTGCCGCCGATCAGCGACCGCTTTGTAGTGCCACAGGGCCAGATCTACCCTGCCGAACCCGGCCTGAACGGCGTCGAAGACGGCCAGGCGCGCTATCATGTCGCATTGCTGGTCGGTTGCATTATGTCAACAGCATTTTCGAATGTGCATGAGGCAACCATCCGCGTGCTGCAAAAGAACGGCTGCGAGGTGCTGCTGCCGCCCGATCAGGGCTGCTGTGGGGCGCTGCATGTCCACGGCGGCGACATGGATGGCGGGCGCGAGCTAGCGCGGCGCAATATCGCGGCATTCGAGGGGCTAGGCCTGGATGCGATCATCGTGAACGCGGCCGGCTGCGGATCGACCATGAAGGAATACGGCCAGCTGCTGCACGATGACCCGGCCTGGGCCGCGCGCGCCAAAGCTTTCGCGGCGAAGGTCAAGGATGTGTCCGAGTTCCTGGGCGGGATCGAGCTGAACACGCGCGACCTGGGGCCACTGCACGCCACCGTGACCTACCAGGAGCCCTGCCACCTGGCGCACGCCCAGCGGATCAGCGCGCAGCCACGCGCGCTGCTGCGGGCCATCCCTGGCCTGACTCTGAAGGAGATGCACGAATCATCGCTGTGCTGTGGCTCGGCTGGGATCTACAACATCACCGAGCCGGAGATGGCCGCGCGGCTGGGCAACCGCAAGCTCGACAACGCCGAGGCCACCAGCGCCGACATCCTGGTCACCGCCAACCCCGGCTGCCACCTCCAGCTGGCCGGCGGGCTGCGCCGCCGTGGCAGCGCCATGCAGGTGCGCCATATCGTCGAGGTGCTGGATCAGGCGTACCGGGGTGACGAGTGATGCGTGACGAGTGATGCGTGAATGTAGATTCAAGCATCAAGCACCAAGCATTAGTGAAGGGGTTATGAAGCCAACGAAAGCAGACCTCGCCGCTGCTGTCGGCAAGACAGTACCGGATATCATTGCCCCAAACCTGAGAATATTGTTCTGTGGCATCAATCCAAGCGTCTACTCGGCGGTGATTGGACACCACTTCGCACGTCCGGGCAACCGCTTCTGGCCCACGCTTCATAACGGAGGATTTACCCCGCGACTCCTCAAACCGTCGGAAGATGCTGAGTTACTGACCTTTGGCTATGGCATTACCAATCTGGTAGACCGCGCGACTGTAGCGGCAGCCGAGTTGAGCGCCGACGAACTCGCGCAGGGTGGACAGCAGCTGCGTACCAAAGTCGAGCTTTATCAGCCGCAGGTACTGGCTATCCTCGGCATCAGCGCCTATCGGTTGGCATTCAATCAGCCCCGCGCTGTCCTCGGACAACAACCTGACACTATTGGAACAACACAGCTCTACATTCTCCCCAATCCTAGCGGCCTCAATGCTCATTACACACCCGCCGCCCTTGCTCGCGTATTCGGGGAATTCCGGCAAACTATAGAGACGGCCACCACGGACATGCCTCTGTGATCGCATAGGAAGCCCCCTGAGATGTGAAAGCGCACTGTGTCGTATAAAATGCTCCTCGCTCCTCAGGAGTACTACCGCGAGATAGGATGAAAGTACTAATTATTAAAAAATTGTAATGAAGTATACTGACTCAAACAGGCGGCGGCGCGGACCAATACAACGACCTACGGCAGTACGGTGCCATGTTCGCCCGTGCGCGTAGTGTACTCAGCGCGTCCAGTTCGCCTGTATATGGCGAGGGAGCTACATCGAATAGTACAATGCACAAGCAGGCTGGTGCAAATCCGGCCATCGCCACCACAAAAAAGCCGACCTCTGGTCGGCTTTTTGATCTCCACGTCTTTTCGTATTGTCATTTCCGGCATGTGAACCACATCACCCGGCCAGATTATGAAGTTCGGGCTAACGCACGCAAGCTCGGTTATTGAGCGGTGACCGCGCGGATGAGCTCGCGGAACCCAAACCGGCCTTGGTTGACCAAGGCTGGATCAGGTTGGAAGAACGGAGCGTAGAGCACCGAGGAACGATCGGCCACCATGAGGCCAATGAAGGTCTCCGCCACGATCAGTCCGCCCACCGGCCCCAGACGCATTGGCGCGATCTGTACACCGTCGATCTGCCCATCGTGCACATTGAATGCGCTGGCGGTCGACTCGGCCAGGATGTACATCCACAGCGGGGCCTTGCCGGCAAAGCCCGGCGCGACCGCGCTGATCGGCTGGGTGTCCGCGGGGTCGCCGGTGGCTTTACCGATCAAGATCTAATCGTCGCGCAGCGGCTGAAGGCCCATCGCGAGGGCAACATCCTGACCGGAAGGCAGACCAAGCTGCATGCTGCGAAGCAGGTTCCGCCGAGTGCCCAAAGCGGTAGACCGCCACGCTGAATTCGACCGGCATGTTCATCGTGCATGGGTTATAGAATATGAATAATTTGTCATAAATCGGCACAGTTTGCATCCCCCTCCACCCTCAGTTACAATGCGCCCCATTGCGATTTTAGATTATTGATTTTAGATTTTAGATTGTGGGAACCCTCGACAATCCAAAATCCAAAATCCAAAATGGGATGAGGGTTCGTATTGCCGCATACGATCTTAATGATCGCGCCGACCAGCTTCTTCGCCGATTACGGAAACCACATCCGGATCTGGCAGGAGACCAAGGCGCTCCAGAGCATTGGCCACCGTGTGGTGATCGCGACCTATCATAACGGCGACGATATGCCGGAGATCGAGATCCACCGCTCGTGGGATGTACCATGGATCAAGCGCGCGATGGTCGGCTCGTCGCGGCATAAGATCTACCTCGACGCGGCGCTCTCCTACCGCGCGCTGGCGGTGGGGCTACGGCTGCGGCCGACGATCATCCACGCGCACATCCACGAGGGCGCGCTGATCGGCGCGGCGCTCAAGCGCGTGCTGCGCGTGCCGCTGGTCTTCGATTATCAGGGCAGCCTGACCTCGGAGATGATCGATCACCACTTCCTCAGCGGAAGCGGCAGCCGGCTGTACCGGCCGCTGCGACGCCTGGAGCACTGGATCAATCACCAGGCCGATGCGCTGATCACTTCCAGCCATAACGCCGCCGAGATGTTAGGCGACTTCGGCTTCCCGGCCGATCGGCTGTACACCGTGATCGACGGCATCGACACCGAGCGCTTCCAGCCATTCGACGGCAGCCCCAGCTGGGAAGCCGAGCGCCGCCGGCTGCGCGCCGAGCTGGGAATTCCCGAAGGGCGCAGAATCATCGCCTATGTCGGCGTGCTGGCGCCCTACCAGGGCATCAACATGCTAATGGATGCCGCCCAACAGCTGCTGCCGGCCATGCCGGATCTGCATTTCCTGATCATGGGCTACCCCGGCGTCGATCGCTACCAGGCGTTAGCGAACTCGCTGGAAATAGCAGATCACGTGACGCTGCCGGGGCGCATTCTGTACCGCGATTTGCACGCCTACCTGGCGCTGGGCGACGTAGCGGTAGCGCCGAAGATGAGCGAGACCGAGGGCAACGGCAAAATTCCAAACTATATGGCCATGGGCCTGCCGATTGTCACGTTCGACACGCCGGTCAGCCGCGAGTACCTGGGCGATATTGGCATCTACGCGCGCTTCGGTAGCGCCGAGGATCTGGCGGCCAAGCTGCGGCTGGCGCTGGAGCAGCCCGATTGGGCCGCGCGGTTGGGCCAACTCAGCCGCGCGCGCGCGCTGCGCGAGCTATCCTCCGGCCGGGCCGGGCCGGAGATCGAGGCGATCTACGCCGCCGCCCTGGAGCGCTTCCGCAAGCAGCCATCGCCGCTAGCGCACGATGAACGTGACAAGCCGATCAAGCGCAGAGCGTAGTGTTGGGTACTGGGTACTGGGGATTAGGGATTGGGGGTTGGGCTTCGAAATCCTAATCGCCAATCCCCAATCCCTAAACGAAATGCACCAGAAAGACTCTCCCATGATCAACCCGCACCGCATCTCGCTCGACCGGATCGCGCAGGCGGCCACGCTGATCGATCCGGTGTTCCTCAACTCCCCACAGTTCCTGGCCGAATCACTGAGCGCGCAGCTGGGCTGCCGCCTGGTCGTCAAAGTCGAGACCACCAACCCGATCCGCTCGTTCAAGGGCCGTGGGGCCGAATACCTGGCCGCGCTGCTGGAAGGGCAGCCACGGCTGGTGTGCGCGAGCGCCGGCAACTTCGGCCAGGGCATGGCCTTCGCCGCTCGCAAGCGCGGGCTGTCGCTGATGGTCTTCGCAGCTGTCGGCGCAAATCCGCTGAAGATCGAGCGCATGCGCGCGCTGGGCGCGGAAGTACGGCTTGAGGGCGAAGATTTCGATGCCGCCAAGCTGGCAGCGCGCGCCTTTGCGGCCGAGTCCGGCGCGCGCTTTGTCGAGGATAGCCGCGATGTCGAGACCGCCGAGGGTGCCGGCACGATCGGGATCGAGCTGCTGCGCTGGCCGGAGCCGTTCGACACGCTGCTGGTGCCGCTTGGCAACGGCGCGCTGCTAGCCGGGATCGCCCGCTGGGTGAAGGCGCACCATCCGGCCACACAGATGATCGGCGTCAGCGCCAGCGGCGCACCGGCGATGGAGCGCTCCTGGCGGTCGGGGCAGATTAAGCGCTTTGAGCGAATCACGACGATCGCCGATGGCATTGGGGTGCGCGTGCCGGTGCCCGAGGCGCTCGACGACCTGGCCGGCCTGCTGGATGACATTGTGCTGGTGGAAGATGAAGCGATGCTCACGGCAATGCGGCTGGCGCACCAGGAGCTTGGGCTGGTGCTGGAGCCTTCCGGCGCAGTAGGGCTAGCGGCGCTAATGACCGACGGCGGGCGCTTTGGCGGCCAGCTGGTCGGCACGATCCTGTGCGGCGGCAACCTGACGCCTGAGCAGATGCGGCAGTGGCTAAACGCATGACTCAGCGCGCATCACCGCCGCACGTCGGGCTGACGCTTGGGAAATACGCGCCGCTCCACCAGGGCCATCAGCTCGACACTTTTTGCACCCGCTAGAGCGCCGGTAGCGCGTTTTATGATGGCGTGCGCATATTTGCCATCAGTATGCGATCCGCAATCTTGTCACGATTGAGAGCGCGGGTTCAAATCCCGCCAGCGTCGCCAACGCCGCTCAAGCACAAGTGGACGTGCTTCTGTCTTGTAAACAGAGGGTTGCCGGTTCGAGGCTGGCGAGCGGCTCCAGTTCCCCGTGGGCCTGTAGCGTAGCTGGGAGCGCGCCGCACCTGCAATGCGGAGGTCGCGAGTTCGATCCTCGCCGGGTCCACCAGCATCAGGTAGTAGCTCATTCAGTAGAGCTCCGGCGCGCCATGCCGGAGGCGGTGGGAGCAAAACCCGCCGCTGGCACCAGCGGCGATATCAGGCATCGAGCGCGATGATGCCACGCTTGATGGCGTAGCGCACCAGATCGGTTTGGTTGTGCAGATCGAGCTTGCGCAAGACGCCGGCACGATAGTTTTCCACGGTCCGCACACTCAGGATGAGGCGCTCAGCGATCTCCGGCGCGGTGTGGCCAAGCGCGGCCAGATGCAGCACCTCGCGCTCGCGATCGGTCAGCAGATCGTAGGGGTCGTCGGTTGTCGCGCTGGACTGCTGGATATAGGCATCGATCAGCCGCTCCGAGAGCGCCGGGCTGAGGAAGCGCCGCCCATCGGCTGCGGCGCGCACGGCTTGGACGACCTCCGCAGTCGGCGCCTCCTTGAGCACATAGCCAATCGCGCCGGCGTGCAGCGCCGCGCGGACGTAGGATTCTGTGGCATGCATCGACAGAACCACGACACGAACGTGGGGCGCGCGTTGCCGCACGCGCCGGGTCACCTCAAGCCCGGCCAGGCCGGGCATCATCAGGTCGACGATCAGGATATCCGGCTGGAGCCGTTCCACCAGCTGGAGCGCCGCTAGCCCATCGGACGCCTCGCCAACGATCCGTGCGTCTAGATCGGCTTCCAGCAGCGTGCGCAGACCGCTGAGCACCACCTGATGATCGTCCGCCAGCACAATTGTCAGGGTGCTCATGGCTGCCCTCCCGCTATGCCGTCTGGTTCGCTGAGCGGCAATTCGACCAGCACGCGCGTGCCCTGGCCCGGCGCGGTATCGATCAGCATCTGGCCGCCCAGCAGCACGACCCGCTCCTGTATACCGGCCAGGCCGCTCGAGTGCCGCGCAGCCAGCGCGGCCGCTAGGTCAAACCCGCGCCCGTGATCCTCAATGCTCACCACCACCTGGTGTCGGTTTGTCCAGGCCGCCACCGACACCGCGCCGACCTGCGCGTAGCGCGCCGCATTGGTCAGCGCCTCCTGCACCACGCGGTAGACCGCGATAGCGATCAGCGGGTCGAGCGATCGGTCGAGACCGCGGTGTTTGAAGGCGACATGCACCTGCGTCTGGGATGTGTAGCGCTCAAAGTGCCAGAGCAGCGCCGGCAGCAGGCCCAGGTCGTCGAGCATGGATGGCCGCAGGTCGAGCGACAGCGTGCGCACACGCGCCGTCAGATCGGTGACGACTGCCTGGGCATCGCGCAGCCGCGCAACCAGGGCGCTATCCGAGAAGGTGCGGCCGGTCTCCAGGAGCAGGTTGAGCCCGGTCAGCATCTGCCCAATCTCATCGTGCAGCTCGCGCGCCAGGTGGCGGCGCTCAGCCTCCTGGATCGCGACCAGCCGGCGCGATAGATCCTGGAGCTGCTGCGCGGAGGCGCGCAGCGCCAATTCGCCCTGCTTCCGCTCGCTGATATCGTAGAGCGCGGTGATCAGACACAGCTCCCCGTCCAGCTGTAGCGTATCAGTCGACAGCAGCACATCGCGTGTCGCACCGGCGGCCGTGCGGATGGCGACCTCCAGATCGCGCACGGCACCCTGCCGATTGAGTAGCTCTATTGCACGCACGGGATCGTCGGGGTTGGCCCACAGATCGAGCATCGGCGCGGGTTGCCCCAGCAGCGTATCGCGCGTGCGGCCGAACAGACGCAGGAAGCTGTGATTGACATCGAGGATGCGCCCATCGGCGACGGTGTTGATAACCATCGCCACCGGGCCGATTTGAAACGCCTTGGCAAAACGCTCCTCCGAGGTGCGCAGGGCTGTTTCAGCGCGCACACGTGCCGTGATGTCGCGCAAGATCACGATGTACAGCTGCCGCCCATCAATCACTACATGCGAGTCGATGCTTCAATTGGGAACTCTGTGCCATCCGCCCGCAGCGCCGTAAGCGGGCGCAGCGCGCCCATCGCGCGGGCAGTGGCGCCGATTCGTCCGAATGCATGCACGTGATCGCGGTGAGCGGCGCGGTCGCGCGCAGGGATGAAGATGTCGAGCAGCTGCCCCCGCGCAGCTGCGGCTGGGCAGCCGAACATGCGCTCCGCAGCCGTGTTCCAGATCGAGATGCGCTGGTCGTCGTCCACCGTGATGATCGCATCCATCGCCGAGTCGATAATGCTAGCCAGCTGGGCCTGGCTACGGGAAAGCTCGGCGTTGAGCCGGCGCACCTCGCCTTCAACCCTGGTCCGCTCGACCAGTTCGGTTTGGAGCTGCGCGAACAGACGCGCATTGGTGATGGCGAGCGCCGCGCGATCGGCCAGATCTTGTGCCAGCTGCAAATCGTCCGCGGTATAAGCGGGCTGCGCCCGCCGGTGGCGCCCAAGGTACAGCAGCCCAATCGCACGACGTTCTACCCGCAGCGGCGCGATGATCAGACTGTGGGCACACAGCCGCTCCAGCAGCTGCCAGTGATCGGGCCGTGCCGGGTCGAGCAGTTGGGCGCTATCGACGATCGGGCTCAAGAGCGGGTTGTCGCCGACGAAGATGGGCTGCGCGCGCGACGTTTCATTCGGATGCAGCGGAATATCGCCCCAGATGACCCGCATACGATCGAGCGCGGCGGGATCAGCATCGTAGATCGCGACCATTGGCAACCCTGCGCCATCGTCGGGCTGCAGGCGGATGGCGCAGGTGTCGCCCAGCGTCTCGGCGATCGTGCGGGCCACCAGTTCGAGAGTCGCCGAATACTCCCGGCCCGCTGCGGCAAAGGCATGCGTGGCCTCAGCCAGCATCGTCAGACGCGCAGTTTGGGCGCGCAGCCGCGCCTCGGCCTGCGCGCGCGCCTGGATCTCGGCCTTGAGCGCTTCGACGTTCCGATACAGCGTGCTGGTCAGCTGACGCACATAGGCGTGATCCAGCTCGGAGGTAGATACATGGAGCGCTGCAGGCGGCGCACTGGAGAGCGCCGCATGAACCGCCGCGAGAATCGTTTCCGGCGCGGTGGGTTTGGTCATAATGTGCGCAACACCGGCGGCGGCGGCAAGCTGACGTACCTCCGCACCCAGGTCGATCGCGGTGTAGAATATGATCTGGATGTGTGCAAGGTCAGGATCGGCGCGCACGCGGGTCGCCAGCGCATAGCCGTCCAGCTCGGGCATCAGGATGTCGGTGATGATCAGATCCGGATGCTCGGCCAGCGCGAGTGTAAACCCCTCCGCGCCATCGCGCGCCGCCAGAATGCTGTGGCCGTGATAGCCAAGCAACGTCACCAGCAGCTCGCGATTAGCGGGCTCGTCGTCGATGACTAGAATGTGGGCCATCGTCGCTTCTCCTGCACAGTCCGCGATCGCGCACCAGACATAACCAGCGTGAAGGTGCTACCCACACCTTAGGAGCGCTGCAGCTCGCCGCGCCCAGCAGCGCCACAATGTGCTACGCGATTGTGTCGAACGCGTCAGTTGAAGCCGCCCGGTATATACGAACACTGTGCTGTCGAGTATACTCCACACTCCAACCGCTGTACATTGGGCGCAGCCCATGGCCGGGGGTGGCGGGGTGGCGGGCCACCCTTGCCGCGCGCCGCGCAGGCGAACGGCATCGATCCGCAATAGGAGCTGGGGTTCCAAGGGGCCGCCGCCCGCACAGGGCAACTGCATGTTAGCAGCACGTCCAGCTTGTGCTGGAGCTGCGGGACAGCATGGGAAAGGCATTCCAACTATTATTTACGTCCCTGTGCCTAGAAGGCACAGGGATGTGTCCACGAGATTCTCCAACGACGATGCCTCCTCCACGTTTACCCAGGGTAAATCGAGAAGTCTCAGAGCTTGCATCATCCGCTCATTGTAGCGCTGCGCTCGCCCGATGAACTTTTCAATCAGGGCCTTCTCCTGATCTGGCGCTTGTTCAAAACCGCTGGCCGTGTAGATTCGCTCCTGGAGGAAGCTATCGCTCGCCGTAAGCCATATGGCCCCAACGCCATCAAGGCGTAATGTCACGACCGACTCAGGCCACAGGGCAGAGCCCTCAAGGATCAAGCGCTCCGTGGAAGGGTCTGAAGCATGAGCAGTAATCAGACTTCGGATGTCTGGCCACATACGTGCATAATGGCGGATCACATCTTCAATGAGCTCATCGGGCGACAACGAGAGATAGTGTTCAGCGACGTGCGGTCGCACGTGGCCCCACGGTCGACCAGGATAACGTGCAAGACGGTCTGTCGACGTGCAGTGCCATCCAAGCCTGGACGAGAGTGCTTGGGCAAGCGTGGATTTCCCTCCATGGGAAGGGCCACCGATCAGAATGACTCGCAACGCAGTTGTGTTCATGCGATCTCTACGACACTGTTTCTGCACAAACTGCATCATCGCGTGAATGTCGCGCTCGCCGATCTGCTCGACAAAGCGATGCAGCGGCAGCTTCGTCGAGTTGCTCTGGCATCAGGCGCGCGTCCTGAAGCTCGGCGACATTGGCCATGACCACGATGCTGCTGACCGCGAGGAAACTGCTGCCACGATCCAGCCGCCAAGGTGCGCCGCGAGCAGCCCACAGATGGTACCGAGCAGTGTGATGAGCGGAAAGGTACGAATACCAGCCCAGCGTGAGTGGGATCGCTCGCGCTGCAACCCAACCAGTAGGCCCAATCCAAGCGCAATATCCAGCGTTTGGAACACTTCTGGAATCATGTCGCTCCAGTCACAGGATTGCGTCTCCACATCTCCCAATCTTCTGTGGCCACGTGCGCCATGGCTTCGACCGCCGTGTGCAGCCAGCCCGCCGGCCGCCGCGCCAGGTCGCGCATGATCGCCTTGATTCCATCTATGCTGCCCAGAGGGTGTATGCCTCATCAAAATCGTTGATACCCCAGATCAGGCGCCCCTCACTGTCGCGCCAAGTGCCGAAATTTTCGGCATGCAGGTCGCCAACTGCCAGCACTGCTGGCGCCTTCGCCAGACTGGCGCAGACGCGTGGCCACTCTTAGCCCCAGCGGTAGAAGGTGGCGCGGAGAAACGGAAACACCGCATCAGCCATCTTGGTGTGCTTGTAGGTGAGGTCGTCCGGGACGAGTGTGAGGTGCTCACCCAGCCATATCTCATACTGACGGGTCGCGCGGTTGATGTTCATTGGACATCTTCCAAACGTGATGGCTACAGTTTCACGATCAGCTCGAACAGCTTCCGCCGGTAGGTCGCGCTCGCCACCTTCTCCCATCGCCGCGGCATCTCGGCCAGCTGTGCGTCATGCTCGGCGTCGCGGGCCGCCAGGTAGGCCTGCGCGCCCTCGTCGTCGGTGAGGCCCAGCGCGGCCACGTGCGCCCGCGCCATCACCCCATCCTGCAGCGCACCGAGGGTATCCTGCAACGCGATGAGCGGATTGAGTGCCTGCTCGGCCTGTGGGCCGAGCGCCGCGGCAAAGAAGTCAAGCGTGTAGCGCAGCCGCTTGCCCGCGATCCGGGCCTGGTGTAATGCCTCGTTCGTCGCATTCGGTAAGGCGACCTCATGGGCGCGCCAGAGCTCGTAGCGTCGCCAGATCGCCGAGCCCGCGAAATCGCGCACCCGCTCTCTGATGCCCGGCTCGGGCGCATCGAGCACGCCAGCGCCCGGCGTGGTCAGGAAGGCGGCGAACTCGCGCTTGAGCTTGCCGTAGCGCCGCGAGTCGAGATCGTCGAGCAGCGCCTGTCGCGCCTGCGCGCGCTCGGTTGCGACCGCCGCGATCAGCGGCTCCAGACGGGCGCGTTCGTCTTCCGGCAGCGCGTCGCGATAGCCCATGACGTGTTCCTCGAACACGTCACCGTCGCGCACGGTCCCGAGCGACTGCGCGACCCGCCGCAGGCCGCGCCGGTAGCGCCGCATCAGCGTGGGGTCGTAGACCCTCGCGACGACCTGCAGCGAAGCGCGCAACCGGCGCGTCTCCACCCGCATTTGATGAACGTCCTCCAGGTCCTCATCGCCGTCGCGCACCACGTCCTCGCGCGCCAGCAGCTTGTCGAAGAACCGCCGCAGCTGCCGCCGCGCCGCCTCGGCGAGTGGCTCGCCGCCGCTCGCATGGTCCGGCGCGACTGGCACGGTCAGCACGAGGTCGAGTGCCGGCGCAGCCTCCTGCCCGTCCGCTGCGGGCGCCGCGCTATCGAACTCGTTCAGCGCGGCGACGCGGATCGTGAGTGCGCCGATGCGGTCGCGCCAGCGATCGGCGCGCTCGTCCGCGCGGCTCGCTACCTCCGCTGCGCGCTCGCCGCCGACGATCAGTGTGGTCGCGCCACCGTCACCCTGGATGCGCAGGCCGCCCGCTGGCTCGCTGTCCAGCGCGTCGGCGAGCCGGAGGATGGCGGCGAGACCTAGCGCCCTCTGCTGATCGGTCTTGCCGAGTCGCAGAAAGGCCGGCTCGCGCTGCGGGCGCAGCTTCTCGCGCTGGAAGGCCACCACACAGGCGACGATCGCCTGCTCGTCCGGCGTCAGGTCAGGGATCGGCGCGGCCAGCGCCAGGTCCCGCCCGGCCCGGTCGGGGCGCGCGGCGTCGGACTGCCGGGCGGCGCTGTAGCAGGCGATAGCCAGTTGGAGCAGCCGCCGGTCCTGCGCCGGCAGCCGGTGCGCTGCGCCGGCCTGATCGAACAGGGCGAGCGCCAGCGCCTGGATGCGCTGCGCGTGTGGTTGCGCCGATCGCGTTTCGACGGCTTTTTCGGTCTGGGTCATTGTGCAATCTCCATCATGCCGAGTGCGGTGGGCCTGGTCGGGGCGCCGTGGCCGGGTGTGATCGCGTGACTCCCGCGCCGTCTACTACACTAGCCCCTAATGATACCACGATCTAGAAGGCGTTGTCGATCCGCTCGATCACCTCGCCGAGTCACCGAGTCCCGGGGGTTTGACCGCAGTGGTATACTGAGGAACGAATGAGCCAGCATGGATGCACATGAACACGTAGCTACGCTGAGGAGCGACGGCGATGAACAAACGCGATACCGTCCTTGGCCTGGTCCACAGCCACACCCCGCCGGCCGCCGTTCCGGCGGCCTTCTTCATGCATTTCGACCGCGCCTTCCACCAGGGCCAGGCGGCGATTGACCAACACCTCGCCTTCTTCCGCGCGACCGGCATGGATTTCGTCAAGATCCAGTATGAGCAGACCCTGCCGCCCGCGCCCCCGATCCGCACGCCTGCGGATTGGGCGCATGCCCCCCGCTATGGAGAGGCGTTCTTTGAGCAGTCCATCCGCGTGGCCGAAGGCCTGGTCAAGGCCGCGAAAGACGAAGCCCTGGTGATCATGACGCTGTATTCGCCGTTTATGTGGGCAACGCAGCTCGCCGGAGCGGAGACCCTGGCCGAGCAGCTGCGGGAAAATCCCGCAGCCGTTCAAAAAGGGCTGGAGATTATGACGGAAAATGTGCTGACCCTGGTGCGCGGCTGCAGGCGGGTGGGCGTGGATGGCTTTTATGTTTCGTCTCAGGGCGGCGAAGCCTTCCGCTTTCCGGGCACGGAGATCTTCCGCAAGTACATCAAGCCGACCGATCTGGTGGTGTGGGATGAAGTCCAATCCTGCCTCTTCACCATCCTGCACATCTGCGACTATGCGGGCGCGTATGCCGACCTCACTCCCTTCCTGGAGTATCCCGGCCACGTGGTCAACTGCAGTCTGACGCTCGGTGAGCGGACCAAGAGCCCCACAGACGTGGCCCAGATGTTCGGGCGGCCGTTCATGGGCGGGCTGGAGCGGAAAGGCGTGATCACCACGGGCGGTTTGGACGAGATCCGCCAGGCTGCGGCGGGCGTGCTGGCGCAGGCGCCCGAGCGGTTCATCCTGGCAGCCGACTGCACGGTCCCCAGCGATACTCCTTGGGAGCACCTGAAAACCGCCATCGACACCGCGCACCACTATCGGAACTAGGGTGCGCCGCGTGAGAAGACTTCACTGCCTATTGACTTACTCCTTGGCTGATGATATACTCCAATTGAAATTGAAGTAATTTCAATTGGAGTATATCATGAGTGCCGCTTCTCTATTCAGTCAGCCTCCCGACTTCCTCAAGCTACTGGCGCATGATCTGCGCTGGGGTCTCGTGTCTGCGCTCGCACGCAGCGACCATCGCGTCAATGAACTGGTCCGGCTGCTCGACCAGCCGATGAATCTGGTGTCATACCATCTCAAGCAGCTGCGTGACCAGCAACTGGTGACCGAGCGCCGCAGCTCAGCCGATGGCCGCGATGTTTACTATAGCCTCGATCTTGATCTGCTCCGTACGCGCTACTTGGCGGCTGGCGCGGCGCTTCACCCGGTGTTGAGGACAAGCGATAGCGCCACTCTGGAGGAAACTCCAGCTCCCCAGGTTCGTCCGTCAGCGCGCGTCCTGTTCCTCTGCACGCATAACAGCGCCCGCTCGCAGATGGCCGAGGGTATCTTGCGGCACCTAGGTGGTGGTCGCGTTGCTGGCTTTAGCGCCGGCAGCCAGCCCGCCGAAGTGCATCCCGACGCGGTGCGGGCCATGGCCACCATCGGCATTGATATCAGCCAGCAGCAGTCCAAACACCTGGACACCTTCATCGACCAGTCCTTTGACTACATCATCACGGTCTGCGACCGCGTCCGTGAAGTCTGCCCGCTCTTCCCGAACGACCCTGAGCGCATCCATTGGAGTTTCGCCGACCCGGCGGCGCTGGACGATGTGGGTGCGCGAGAACGGGCGTTTCAGCAGACCGCGCAGCAACTCGTGACCCGTACCCGCCATCTGCTCACGCTGATTGAGCGGCAACAACGAGGAAACCCATGAGGCAGCGTGTCCTCATACTCTGCCCCGGCAACTCCGCCCGCTCCCAGATGGCGGAAGGATTACTGCGCACGCTGGCAGATGATTAGTTCGCTGGCTGTACACCTACACCCAGGAGGATGACATGCACCAAGCGACCATCTTCGGCGACATCCACGCCAATCTCCCGGCCCTCGACGCCGTGCTCTCGGACATGGATGCGCGGGCGCTCGCCAATCGCTACTGTCTTGGCGACCTGGTCGGCTACGGCACCTTCCCGAACGAGGTGATCGCAGCCATTCGCGAACGGCGCATTCCCACTCTGATGGGCAACTACGATCAGGGGGTCGGCAACGACAGCGACGACTGCGGCTGCGCCTACAAGGACCCGGTCAGCGAAGCGCTTGGCAAGCGCTCGATCGCCTGGTCGAACGCCCATACGTCGGCTGAGCACAAGGCCTACCTGCGCCAGCTCCCCGCGCAGATCCCGCTGCAGCTGGGCGATCTGCGGGTGATGCTGGTGCATGGCAGCCCGCGCCGCGTCAACGAGTACTTGTTCGTCGATCGGCCGGATAGCAGCCTGGAGCGCCTGCTCGATATGGTCGAGGCAGACGTGATGGTTTGCGGACATACGCATCTGCCCTACCACCGCGTGCTGCCCAGCGGCCGGCATGTGGTCAACGCGGGGAGTGTGGGCAAGCCGAAGGACGGCGACCCACGCGCATGCTATGTCGTGCTCGAGGCGGCCGATCGCGATCTCCACATCGCGTTCATGCGCGTCGCGTACGATGTCGAAACGGCCGCACAGGCGATCGAGGCCAGCGAGATGCCCCATGAGTACGCGGCGATGCTGCGGGCGGGGAAAGGCTAGCACCAATCCACACCCAATCGAAGCTGCTCATTGTACCCTTTATGCAAGTGGTACGGAAAGGAGGCCACTCCGATGGGGATACGATTGCACTATCGCATTCTCTTGGTTGCCGGTGGACTGCTGCTGCTCATCGCCTGTGGTGCCCCAGCACCACCCAGCCAATCAGCGGCTGCTTCGAATGGAACGCTTGGCGCGGCCGTCCAGGCCGCATCCAGCGCCGAGGTGCAGGGCACCCTGCGCTTAAACGGCTCCTCCGCACTCTTGCCGCTCATGCAGCTCGCGACGAATTGGTTTCAGTCGACGCATCCAAATATGTATTTCGTCGTAGCTGGGACTAAGTCGGGCGCGGGCCGCCAGCTGGTCTGTGCCGGATCGATCGATATCGGCACCAGCGATGTCCCGCTCAGCGCAGAGGAAAAGTCTCGCTGGAACTGTGCCGACGCGGTGGAAACGCCGATCGCCATTCAGGCCTTCGCGCCAGTCGCCAACCCCCATGGCCCTCGGTCGGTGACGAGTCTGACCAAAGCCCAGCTCGTGGCGATCTTTACCGGCCAGACCACGAACTGGAAGGATGTGGGTGGCGACAACCAGGCAATTGTGCTGATCAATCGCGTGATCGGCTCAGGGACGCGCGCGAATATGGTCAACTACCTCTTTGCCGGTGACGATAGTAAATTTGCACCCAGCGCCATGGAAGGCGAGAACGCCGAGGTGGAACAGGCCGTGCGGGAGACGCCGGGGGCGATCTCCTACCTTGGGTTCGCCTATCTTGGCGCCCCCGATCTGCACGCGCTCGCGATTGATAACATCGCGCCGACCCGCGCGAACATTCAATCGGGCGCTTGGCCGATCGGTGGGCCGGGCTATGCGATTACCAAGGGCGCACCATCGGAGGCCGAGCGCGCCTTTCTGACGTGGCTCACAAGTGCGGATTTCCAGCAAAGCTCGGCCTTCGCCCAGCTCGGGTTCGTGCCGGTCAAACAGTAATCCAGAGGAGCGAAGGAGCGGGGATGGTTCGCGTGGTCATTCTTGGCGGTAGCGATGCGGGCATCAGTGCCGCCCTACGGATACGGGAAGTCGCTGCCACGGCGGATGTGACGGTGGTGCTGGCCGATGCCTTTCCCAATTACAGTATCTGTGGCCTGCCGTTCTATCTTAGCGGCGAAGTCCCCGACTGGCAGCAACTGGCCCATCGGACGGCGGACGATATCGAACGGGCTGGCGTGCGCCTTCAGCTCAATACCGTGGCCCAGGCCATCAATCCTACCGATCAAACGGTCGCGCTGAAAGCCCACGATCAGGTGCGCTCCGAGCTGCGCTACGACCGTCTGGTGATCGCCACGGGCGCGGTGTCCATCCGACCACGTATTGCTGGCCTTGATCTGCCCGGGGTCTTTCCGCTGCGCAGGATGGAGGACAGCTTTGCGGTCGACCGCTACATCCACACGCACGCACCGCAGACCGCCGTGATTATCGGCGGTGGCTATATCGGTGTGGAGATGGCCGATGCCTTGACCCGGCGAGGATTGGCGGTGACTGTGGTGGAACATGGCGATTCCGTCCTGAAGACCGTCGATCCGAGCCTGGGGCAGCTTGTTCGGGCCGAGCTCGAACGCAGCGGAGTCAGCGTCGTCACCGGCGTCGCCAGCACCGCGATTGAGCCAGCTGGCCAGCAGCTGACGGTACTTGGCACGCCAGGGTTTGCACGCACTGCCGATCTGGTGCTGGTGGCGGTGGGCGTGCGGCCACGCGTGGATCTGGCGGTGACCGCTGGTGTGGCGCTGGGCGCCACCGGCGCGATCCGCGTGACCCGTGCCATGGAAACCTCGATCCCGAATATCTTTGCCGCAGGCGATTGTGTCGAGACCTGGCACCGCCTGCTCAATCAACCGACCTACCTGCCCTTAGGCAGCACCGCCCATAAACAAGGGCGCGTCGCTGGCGCAAATGCCGCCGGTGGATCGCAGCATTATGCAGGATCGCTCGGCACGCAGGTGGTCAAGGTCTTCGAGTTGGCCATCGCGCGTACCGGCTTACGCGACTCCGAAGCCCGCGCCGCCGGTTTCGATCCGGTGACGGTCGAGCTCGCGCCTTGGGATCACAAGGTCTACTATCCGGGTGCGCAGGTGCTCCACATCCGGGTGACGGGCGACCAGCACACGGGGCTGCTACTGGGCGCGCAGATGGTTGGACCGCACACCGCCGAGGTCGCCAAGCGCATCGATATCTTCGCCACCGCGCTCTTTCACCGCATGACCGTGGATGCGCTGAACGACCTGGATCTAAGCTACACCCCGCCGCTCAGTAGCCCGTGGGATCCGGTCCAGCTGAGCGCGCAGGCATGGACCCAGGTGGTGGAGCATGGGCGTGGGCGCAATCCAGCTTAAAGCGCGTCGGTAATCGCAGCGATGGTCGCGCGCGCAGTTCGCCCCACGCCAATAATCGTCGCCGAGGCAAAGCAGGTCCACTCGCCGTAGCCGACCAGCCAGAGGCGTGGCTCGCGCTGGGCCTGTGTGCCGTTGACCGCAATGTGCCCATCAGACTCAATCACATCGAGAGGAATGCGCGAAGGTGCCTTCTTCACAACATCCCCTCTCAAGTACAACCGCACAATCTTCCAGCCGCAGACACCCACAATGGGGTATTCGGGATTGACCTCGAATCGCCAGCCGTTATTGCCGGTGTAGTATTGGGCACGCTGCTCCTGATTGCAGGACTGTTTGTATTTGGGTATCGCGTGCTGCCGCTGGTGTTCATCGTTGCGCTTGTTGCAACGGTCTTGGACGTGCGCGAGGTCATCTATCAGCTTGGAAAGGCGAACTACGTAGTCGCATTCCTTGCCATCGGTGTCGCACTCAGCCGTCTGGCAACCGTCCTTGTCTCAGGGCTAGCCTGGCGCACAAGCCACCGACAGATTGCTCCAGTGGCTGTGCGATAGCCAGGGGTGGTGGGCACAACCATTCAGCATCTTCCAGAAGGCCATCGGCACCGCGCTTGCCAAAGTTGAATAGGTAGCCGGTGATGATAATGGCCAGGCTGTCCACGCTGATAAACAGGGCGATCAGCTGCGGCTTGAGCAGTCGGCCTCACCTGTAACAGCACTGTCATAGCCAGCGTGACAACGCGGTTCGATTTGCAGCGCCTTGGAAGGAGCGCGCCGCGCCAAACCTGCCGGTTTCACTCTACATTGGCTACGAGCCGTATATCGTCGATCACACAGCCTACGTCCGGGCGTTCGGCGACCACGCGACACCGCTGCGTGACGCGATTCATGCAACGGTGCAGTGGTACCAGGCGGCACAGGATCCGCAGATGCCAGTTACAGCGACGCCAGGCGACGTCTAGTCTGAAAGGACCACAGTCATGAGGCATTCCATGGACGCGACATCAGGTAATGGGTGGAGGTTCTGGATCGCGTGGGGAGTGGCGTTCTTCCGGTTCCCGCTGGGTGGGCTCGCGGGCGGGGCGTTGGTCGGCCCGATTACCACACCACTGGCCGGCGCGCTCGGTGGTGCGGCGACCGGCGTGGTGATCGGTGCGGCGGAGTGGCTGGTGCTTCGCCGGCGCCTGCCCGTATCGGCATGGTGGATCGCCGCCACGGCGCTGGGGATGGGAGCCGGACTCGCGTTCAGCATCGCGCTGCTCGGGACAGAAACCGTTGGCGTCATGTTGCCGCTACGCGGGCTGATTACCGGTGCTGGCATCGGGGGCGCACAATTCCTGCTGCTGCGCGGCAGCACTGACCGAGCGGCCATCTGGGCGCTGCTCGTCGCCCTGGGATGGGCGCTTGGTTGGATGATCACGCGGGCAGCCGGAGTTGATCTGACGCTGCAGTGGACGGTGTTTGGAGCCTCCGGCGCGCTGATGTTCCAGCTGCTGACTGGGTTGACACTTGCGTGGATGCTGCGAGGAGCAGGGCTGCGCCAGCGCCGCACACCGAACTGGCGGCGTAACGTGACGGCACTGCTCGCCTACTCCCGTGCCATGATGGTGCGGATGCCTCGGCTGTAGCACATGCTCGGGTGTCGTAACGCAACATTCCGGCGAGCTGTTTCCCGCTGGAACCCGCGCCGGGATGACCACGCACACCGCCACGGCTCCTATTAGCGCCACGAGTGTGCGACGTGCCTTTCAGCAAGCGCGCCGCGCAGCTGGAGTGAGCAAGCAAGCTTGTGTGCATACCTTGCGCCACTCCTACGCCACGCATCTGCTGGCGGCCGGCGTCAATCTCTGCATCATCCAGCTCTGGCTCGGCCATCGCTCGCCGACCACCACGGCGATCTCCACCCACCTCACCCAGAAGGCGGACGAACTGGCCAGTGGCGTGCTCGATACGCTCGCGGCTGGTCTGCGATGACCACCCTTGGTGAGATCTTCCGCCGCTACGGCCCCGCCTACCGCGCGCTTTGGCCGCTCGTTGTCCGAAGGCCAGCTTCAGGCGATGCAGGCCATCGCCCAGTGCCGCACCGAAGCCCTTGGCGGCCACGTCTACACCTGCCCGTCCTGCCAGATCACCCGCTACAGCGACCACTCCTGTCGCAACCGCCACTGTCCAACCTGTCAGCACCAAGCCACGCAGGCCTGGCTCGCCCAGCAGCACGCGCTGCTGCTGCCCGTGCCCTACTTCCTGGTCCCGTTCACCCTGCCGTCCGAACTACGGGCCATCGCGCGGCAGCACCCCGAGACACGCTACGCGCTCCTGTTGCACACATCCGCCGCGGCGCTCCAGCAGCTGGCTCAGAACCCACGCTTCCTCGGTGGGCGGATTGCCATGCTGGGCGTCTTACAGACCTGGACGCGCGACCTGCGCGACCATCCTCACGTTCATTATCTGGTGCCAGCGCTTGCCCTGGCGCCAGATGGCACGCGCTGGCTGGTCGGGAAAAGCGCCTTTCTGGTGCACGTCAAGCCGCTTGGTGAGAGAGTGGAGGGCGAAGGTCCGCGCGGCGGTGCGCCAGACGTCGGGGGCGGGCCAGGTCGACGCGCGCGCCTGGGTCAAGTCGTGGGTCGTTGACAGCCGGCCCGTCGGACGTGGGGCGAGTGCCTTAACGTATCTCGCCCCCTCGATCTTCCGCCTTGCGCTGAGCAACAACCGCCTCGAGGCGGTCGCAAGCGGCGCGGTCACGTTTCGCTACACGGAGGGCAAAACCGGTGCGCAGAAACGGGCCACGCTGCCCCTCGACACCTTCATCGAGCGCTTTCTGGCGCACGTGCTGCCGAAAGGGTTTGTCAAGGGTCGCGCCTACGGACTGCTGCACCCGCGCAAACGACCGTTGCTGGCGGAGGCGCGGAGTGTGCTGGCGCTCCGTCAGGCTGCTCCCCCGCCACCGCGTGCGACCGCAGCATCCGAACCGCTCGTCGCGACACCCGAACCGGATGTCCGTCGTTGCCCGTCGTGTGGACAGCCGATGCAGCTGGTTCAGACGCTGCAACCAGAGCGCCACCACTACCAAGTGGTGACGAACGCGGGTGAGCCGTCGAGCCGTGGCCCACCGATAGGTATGGGCAGGACACAATCGGTCGCCAGCTGACCAGGTGTGAACCACGCACCTGGCCGTTGGTGTGCCAGTCAGGAGCGCGTACCTCCGCCACTGGCGCCGCTGTGCTTGCCGGTTGCTCGGAGTGACCAGGGAGCAGACGCCAGGAGGGGGTTCCTGCCGCGTTCTTGAGCTTGCTGGTGCGAATGAAACCTACCGCGCATGATAACTCGCCAGGTCAGAAAACATTGACACTTTCGGAGCATTAATCGCTTTATTAAGGGGCAAAAAACACGTGGAACGTTCGTAGGTTGTAAACCACGAGCAGCTCACGCGATCCGTGCGCGCCGCGCTGTGCCCGGCCAGCGCCCCCGTTGTGATTGATCTGTCATCTAATCGCGGGTTTCGTTCAAGTACAATAGATGACGACAGATTGCTTTTACGCTTTTTTAACTCTGATGCGGTTTTTGCCCGTCGTAGGAATGGGCCCCACCTATCCTCCTATCAGGAGTCATAGTCATGCCCTATCTTCGCACTCTGCGCCATCGCCATGGGCTGACGATCCTCGAAATTGCGCAGCGCAGTGGCCTGACCGCGCGCGCTATCGCTGAGCTTGAATACGGCCTCCGCCCACTCGATACCGCTGAACGCGTATCGCTGGCGCGCTCGTATGACCTCGCTCCTGAAGATCTGGAAACACCGCTGCCTGTGCCGGCTTCACTATCGTGGGAGTACCTCGCCACCAGCTTGTCCCAGCAGTTGATCCTTGCAACGCTGACCTCAACCCTGCTGGTCACTCTGCTTTTCGGTGGCGCCATCGCTGGGGCGAAAGTGCATGCGCCGGTAGCTTCAGCGCGCCCGGTGGCACATGGGGATGGCCTGGGACCACGCGTGAGCAGCCGATATCTCCTTGCACCAACATCCTACACGCCTCGCAGGCCAACCACAACGCTGCCGCACCACGGCATGGAACGCGCGATCCTCGCAGTTCCGCCGACGATGACGCCAACCGCGACACGACCCCCGCTCCCGAGCGCCACCTCGCAGCCTGCCCCACCTGCGACACCTCTGCCTCCACCGACCGCGGGGGCCAGCCCGTTACCGACAGACGCACCCAGCCCAGTGCCAGCTGCTGTGTTCCAGCTTGCGCCGACTGAGATGCCCAGCCCCGTGCCGCCAGATCCGCCTAGTCCGGCGGCCGCCGAGGCGCCCAGTCCCGCGCCAACTGACCCACCAAGCCCCATGCCGACCGACGAGGCGCCCAGTCCCGCGCCAACTGACCCACCAAGCCCCATGCCGACCGAGGTGCCCAGTCCCATGCCGACCGAGGTGCCCAGTCCCGTGCCGACGGACGCACCGAGCCCGCTGCCGCCCGAGGCGTCCAGCCCCAGCGCTGGAGCGGTGCCCCAAAGCAGTGTCTTTATGCCGCTCCCGGCCGACGGACCGTTTCATCAAAATGTGGTGGTCGCCTTGGAAGCGAATAACGGCGCGCTGCAGCATGTGGTCATCCCACCGAATGGTGTCTGGTCATTTAACCGCACCGTTGGCGACCCTGATCTGCTCCAGCTCGAGCCGATGTATGGGATTTACGGCGGTGGATGGTGTGACCTGGCCAGCCGGTATACGATGGTGTTGCGCCCGCTCCTACCGCCCGAAACATTCGAGTTTATTCGTCACATCGACTCGACCGGATTCGGGCTGGAAGGGGTGCCCGACGACGATGGTGTCGTGATCTGGAACAGCAATGGCGGCGACGGCGAGCAAGATCTGCGGATCCATAATACCAGTGGCCGGACGATCCGCATCGACGTGACGCTGGTCGCCGATGGGGTGCAGTTTCGAGCCACGATAGTGTGACCACGCCACCCGTTCACGCCGGCGGCCGCTTACGAGCCGGGCGCCTGGCATTCCGTCCCGCTTGAACAGCGGCTTGTTGCGACTGGCCGTACACGAAGAGAGCTCCGGATGCTGCAGTCTTTACGTGCGCTGGCGATCCTTGTTGCGATACTCCTGGCACTCATGACCTACGTCTTAAGCCAATCCCAGGAGTTGTCAGTGGCGGTAGCGCTCTCGCCCCCATCCGCTGCGCCTGGCACCGTGGCCCCCACCCAGCCTGCCGTCTCCGCTCCAGCCACCGTCCCACGCTCCGCCCCAGGCTCAGGTGACGACGCGCCTCTGCCACAGGGTGTGCACGTGGCGGGCATCGAGGTCGGCGGCATGCGGCCGTCGGCAGCACAGGCGCGCTTGGCGGCCGCGCGTGTGCCACTGCTGCACCCGCTTGACCTACGGGTCGCGACGGCTCGCGCCATGCTGCGACCGGAAGACATTGGCATGCACATCCCGCTTGATGCACTGATCGCCGAGGCCCAATCGGCCCCGGCAGGCGCCCGGATCGCCCTGCGTGTCTCCTATGACGCCGCGCGGTTGCGGAGCGTGCTGAAAGATCTCGCCAGGCGGACCGATCAACAACCCACCGTCGTGGTGATCAGTGACACCGTGCCGTTCTCGCGCAGCTTCGCGATCGTCCCAGGCCAACGGCTGGACGTGGCGATGGCGATGCGGCAGGTCGACGCGCGCCTGCAGTTGCTCACTGCGCCGCCGCAGCTTACCCTGCTCCGCCAACCCGACATGCGTCTGCCGCACCCGCTGCCTGGGCAACTCCAGGCGCAGATCACGGCGCTGGCGGGGGAGTGGGACGGTGTCGTGGGGATCTCGGTCTCTGACCTGGCAAGCGGGCAGGTGATCGCGCAACTGAATGAGCACACGGTGTTCTCGGGCGCGAGCGTCATGAAAGTCGCGATCCTCCTGTATGCCTACCTCACCCACGCGCGCTTCACGCCCGAACAAGAGCACTGGCTCGATGCCATGATCACCGAGAGCGACAACCTGGCCGCCAACGATCTGCTGGCGGCTAGCGCCGGCGGCACGACCCCGCGGGATGCGGTTCGGGGGGCGCGCGCGATGTCGATGCTGCTGCGCGACCTGGGGCTGGCGCATACCTACCAGTATCGGCCCTACCAGAGCGACGACTATCCGATCGATCTGGCTGAGCTGGGCACCATGCTCGGTCCGAAGCGTGAGGGCACGCCGCCCTATACGGATGCGGATCGGGTGCTGCGATCGATGCCAGCAGAGATGAGCCGCGTCTTCCTGTGGATCGAGCAGTGCAGCTATGGCGGGGGTATTTTGCTTAAGCGTTTCGCCGAGTCGCTTACGGCGGCCCGCTGCCAGGAAATGCTTCATCGTCTGGAACAGAACAGCGATCACAGCCGGATGTTGGCAGGCTTTCCCGCTGGTACGCGCGTGGCGCATAAGAGCGGATGGATCGCGGACACGCAGGCAGATGTCGGCATCGTCCGCTCGCCAGGCGGTGACTTCCTGCTTGCGGTGTACGTCTACCGCCCGAGCGCTGCTGATGTCACCGAAGACTTCGATGCGGTCGCCAGGCGAGCGATCGCGGGGTTCGCGCGGCTGGTCTACACCTACTACAATCCAACCCTGATCGATCCTACAATGCATCTGGAGCAATATCATGCCGAATGTCCGCACGCTTCGTCTCTCCCATGGTCTGAGGTTGACAGAGTTGGCGCTCCTGGTGGGGATTCCCGCCCGTACGCTGGCCGAGATCGAATATGGCCTCCGCCCGCTTGCGCCTGATAGTCGCTGCCGTCTGGCCCGGATCTACGATCTACAGCCGGATGTGCTCGAAGCTGGCCGCCCCGGCCAGCTTGACGACCCACGCGTGCCGCTGGCCCAGATCCTCGGCTCAACGCTCGCCGCGGGCATCTGGCTCGTGGGCAGCCTCGCGCTCACCACACCGCCGGCCGCAGAGCGGCTAGCGATCGGGGCGACAGTACCCGCCACCTCGGTACAAGCCCGGACGGCGCGGCTGGCGCTTGCCCAGCCGTGGCCCGGCGGACACGCCCTCAAGCTAGCGGCCGATCGCCATCGGCCGCCGAGGCGTGAAGGGGCGCATCAGTCGCTGCAACCTAATACCGTCGCACTGAACAACAGGCGCGCGTCGGCGTCGCAATCCACTGCAACTGCACATGAGCAGCCCGATGTCGTAACGGCGGCAGCGGCACCGACATCGCCAGCAGAGGCGCCGACCGAGGCGCCGCCAGCGCCAGCAGAGGCGCCGACCGAGGCGCCGGCCATACCGGCGCCGACCGAGGCACCGGCCGAGGCGCCGCCAGCACCAGCCGAGGCACCGGCCGAGGCGCCGCCAGCACCAGCCGAGGCACCGGCCGAGGCGCCGCCAGCACCAGCCGAGGCACCGGCCGAGGCACCGGCCGAGGCGCCGCCAGCACCAGCCGAGGCACCGGCCGACACACTTGCGCTGTCAGAGTCAAACGCACGAGGAAGTGACGTTGCCGCGTTCGCGATGCAGTTCGTCGGTGCGCCATATGTATGGGGTGGCGCCGATCCAAACGGTTTCGATTGCAGCGGGTTTACGCAATATGTGTACCGGCACTTTGGCCTCGACCTTCCACGTTTTACGGCCGATCAGTATAGTGAGCAGTATGGAACCATCATCACGGATCCGAATGCGTTGCAGCCGGGCGACCTGATCTTCTTTGCCAACACGTATGAGCCAGGGATTACCCACATCGGGATCTACATCGCAAACGGCGATGTCGTGCAGGCCATGAGCCCCGGTATCGGGGTGGCAATCGGAAACTTGCGCGAGGACTACTGGGCGCAGCACTATTACGGCGCCCTGCGGCCGTTGCGCTAGGATCGATCCAAGATGCGCCTTCCATGAAACAGGCCCAGAAGAAAGGTCGTTGGCAGGTTGTCGAGATTCGGACTGCCCATGTGAACGATAATGCGCTGTTGAGTCTCGTATAACACGCATGATGGGTCACCAGACTCGGCTGTACGCGTTTCAAGGTGTTGTAACGCACGCATTATCGATCGTGACACGATAAACCACCCCGAAAATCGGTAATGTCATCCGGTTTTCGCGGTGACGAGGTCTACTGAACGGCCGATTCGCCACCGACCAACAGGATAGGTATGTCGACGATTGCTCAAGTCAAACAGCAGGTGGAGCGCATCTGGTACGCCAGCTTTCAGACCGACCTTGCTGACACCTTAGCCGCTGAGTTGCGCCGCCATGCGCTCGCCGGCGTGCCAGCCGCGCTCGAAACCGCGCGCTCTGAAGCACTCGAACCCCACCGGCAGCACGCGCGCGCCCAGCACCCCCACGCCTCGCTCCAGCGCTCCGGCACATATACTCGCCAGGTGCTGACCAGCCATGGTTTCATCCCCGACCTGCACGTGCCCAAGCTGCGGCGCGGCACTGCCGAGCGTCCCTGGCATGTCCGCACGCGCTATCACTTGGCTATGCCACTGCTGCTCGACCAGGCACGGTATCTCTACCCCCTCGGCCGCTCCATCCGTGACCTGCAGGAGGCGCTGTATGTCCTGTTTGGTCAGGTTCTGGCGCGCGCGGCGGTCAACCGCGTCACCCTTGCGGCCCAATCGCCAATGGCGGCCTGGCGCGCGCGCCCCATCAGCGATACCCCGCCCATCCTGATTGTGGATGGGGGCTGGGGTCAGGTGCTCCAGCCCACCGGCGCGACCTTTCTCGACCAGCGTGGCCACGAACGGCGCCAGATGCGCGGCCACGACCAGGTCATTTTGACCGTTATGGGCGTGTGGGACGATGGTCGGCATCAGATACTCCACTATCAGCTGGCCACCGCCGAAGATACGACAGCCTAGTCGAAGCTGCGCTCAGCGCTGCTCGAACGCGGAATGGATGCCAGCGCGCTGCAGCTGGTTGTCAGTGATGGCAGGAGCGGACTGCCTGCTGCGCGCGCCACCAAGTTGCCGCAGGCCAAACAGCAGCGCGGTGTGGGTCACAAAATCCGTGGGCTGGAACGGGCGTTTTGCTACCGCAATCTGACCACGACCGATCCGATCAGGCAGGAAAGGCGCACCCACGAGGCAGCCCGCCGCTTGCGGCGGCCGCAGCTTACGACCGAGGCGCACGCGATCGTTGCAGCGCCCACGCGGGCCGAAGCCGAAGCGCGCCTGGCGCAGTTTCGCATGCCCTGGGGCACACTCGAGCCAGAAGTCGTGCGGCTGTTGAGCAAGGACGTGGACGCCGGTCTGACGTTTTACCAGTGTGACCAGAGCCTGCATGCGCTGATCCGTTCCACCAACCTGTTGGAACGCTTCTTCCGCGAGTTTCGCACCAAAGCCGATGAAATTGGCAGCTTTCCGAATGAGATGAGTTGCCTGGTCGTCTTTCACCTGATCGTCATTCGTGATGACGCCAAACACAATCGCGGGCAAACCGCGAAAACCAGATGACACTACCGGTATTATAACAGTTCTGTTGTTGTCATGTTATGAAGTCACAATCACCGTCTATAAGCTGGTCTGTTCCACGACCTTCCCGGCATTCTGCTTGGCGAGGTGAACATATATTTGCGTGGTATCCAGTCGGGCGTGCCCGAGCCACTCCTAGAGCTAGTAGGGACTTACTCCCTTGCGCGCTTTTTCAGTGGCGAAGGCCCGTTTGAAGGAAGACCTGAAAGATGGCATAGTCGCGGGTGTTGCCACCAGCAACAGAGAGCACACTATTGTACTCAACCGGTGCGAGGTGCTTTCTGATGTTCTGCTCTTTCTTGGGTGTCGCAACACCGGTCGTGGGCGACTTTGAAATGATCTCGCAAGTGGCCCTGGCAGTCCAGCTCATCGACATACTACGGGATAGGTTGAGTTTCCAGCCAGCACCCAACCCATCCGGCAACTCCTCCTGATGCACCACACCATCTTAAAAAGGCGATACGCTGCGGGGAAGGGCATTGTCGGTGACGAAGCTTTGCATACTCCGTCGCGCCACAATGCCTACTGCTAGTCTATCGCAACAGAGAGCAGTAGAATAGGCTTTGCACAAAAATCCAAATTACTGGAAATACGGTTGCAGGTGGGAAAGAGTTGGGGAGAGGGCGCGAGCCGATCAGGAACCCAACTAGCAGCTAACCTATCGGTGCTCTCTAGACCCGTGAGATTCGTTTCAAAAGCCGATTGCTGGCAGAAAATTACCATCAGTTGCGAAGCTTTGCAGCCCCTCCTGCGATTCTCAGAGGCTTCTAGGGGCATGCTCGGTGGTCATCGCCAATCGAAGCAGCACCTTGGGCAAGCGGATGACGGTCACGCTTCAGCTCTGACGCCGGAGCCTTGGAACGCGCGATCGTCATGCACCCGCCTAATCACTATGACTGTAGACACTGGATCACCGCCAGTGCATACCGCATGCCCCAGTCCAGCAGTAGCTTCTGCACAGGTCCGAGCTGCATGTCCATACTACCATGTTTGCTGATTCGGAAGGCGTAGCCAGCAGCGGCTTTCGTAGAAGCGAATGCCAAGCTTAGGCGTGCAATGGATAGCTACATCTTTCTGCTGATGACGTGGTGGGATCGAGCAGGTACACTTGGTTAGAAACGCAATCGCTTTCGTGGCCTGGAGGATGGGATGACAACCCAGATGCTCTTCACACTGGTCGTGAGCCTGGCAGGTCTTGCCGGTATCACCTATGGACTGTGGGTGATCGGACGCGGCCAGATTACCCTCCAGCGTGGCGGAACGACCGAAACGATCACTGGGCGTGCGGCCCAGCGCATCGGAATCGTCATTGTCATTGGCGCGATCAGTATCACGTTGGTCAATCTCTTGGTACTGCGGCCATTATTCTAGCAGCGATCGTCCCGCGGCCCACCACGGGCCGGCAGCGGACGGCGCTGCGCGCCGACAAGATCGTTGCGATTTTGAGAACTGGAAGCGGTCCGAGTGCGTTCCCGATCGAGTGGTGCGCCGCCGCTGAAGCCCAGATCGTGAGGCTGGAAGAAGTCGAAAGGCACGCGAACATGTCCAACACCGTCGATTCGCTGATTCTGGACCTGCTGGAATGGATCGGTCCGAACGCTCGGCCGTATACCGAGGTGATCGAGGCATGGAGGACGTCCTGCCCGCGCCTGCCGGTGTGGGAAGACGCCACCGACCGCGGCTTGATTGTGAGTCACTCCGAGCCCGGCCGCGAAACGGTAGCGGTAACAGCGCTGGGCGCGGAGCACTTGCGGACACATCGGCATGTCGGTGTCGCCGAGTGATCGATAGCACCCGATCCTGGGCCCGTCGGCCTGAGCGTTCGTGTCATGGAGCGGAACGGCTGTCCTCGGTCGCGCGGGCACATGAGCGCGCGGCAAAACCGTGCGCGCAACGCAGCGTGCTGACTGAACAGCACGTTGCACCCGACGGCGGCCATGGGCTATTTTGCCGGATTGAAGGTGCATGGTTTGGCCGCCGCGGGTGAACGTGGGCGTTGGGCCGCCTATCAACTTCGTACCTCGCGTCCGCTTGGTCTTTACCTGAGCACGATTTGCGCCTTGCTCTTACCACATTTTAGCGCTTCAGGACTTGCCGTAGTGCTCCGAGATGTAAGAGTTGCGCCCGGATCAAACCAGTAATATACATCGCACAATCTTATGCCTATCATTGGAGGTCGCTGATGCTCCGTTTGGTCGAACCAGCACCACTCTATAAAGCTGCAATCCTCGATGCGGTGGCCGAGATGCAAGCGATCGGCGAGTGGGATATATCGCCGGATGCATTTGCAGCGCGATTTGACGACATGCTTCGTGAGTTTGCCACTGCCAAAGACCCGGTCACGGCCCCACCCGGCGTGCTGCCTTATGAGGACTTCTGGCTGATGGAGAAGGACACCTGGATCGGACTGCTGACCCTGCGTCCCCACATCAATGAGCAGTTCTTACACTCGGGCGGCCATATCGGCTATGTGGTTCGGCCCTCGAAACGGCGATGCGGCTATGGAACAGTGCTGTTGTGCCTGGGATTGGACAAAGCCCGTGAACGCAGCCTACAACGTGTGCTCCTGACGTGCGATGAAACCAATATCGGCTCGCGCAAGATCATTGAGAGCAACGGCGGACAATTTGAAAATGCCGTTGTGGTTGCGGGGCAAGCTGTCCAAAAGCTGCGATACTGGATCAATCTCGATCAGATGACCACGCGGTGATCCTGGCAAGCGAAAGGTCAGTGCGCCAAAAAGCCGTGCGGCCCAACAGGTACAAAAGCCGCAAGCACTTGACACATGTAGTATTGTGAAGTCATGGAGCATCCGCAATGACATATACTGTCGACCCACGCGTTGACGCCTACATCGATGCCCTACCTGCTTGGCAGCAGGAGAGCTGGCGCGCGGTTCGCGAGTTGGTCCACGCCGCTGACCCCGACGTTATCGAAACTATCAAGCGCACCAATCGTCCGTACTTCGTGCTTCAGGGCAACATCTGTGCCTTGCTGGCCGCGAATGACCACGTCAACATATTCCTCTACGACGGCGCTATCGTCCCTGATCCCGAAGGAATTATCACCGCCGGACACGACAACAAAACCGCCCGCATGGTGGCCGTGCGTCAGGGCGAAACGATCAATAGACCTGCCCTCACCGCCATGTTCAAGCACATTATTGCGAACAACCGCGCTGGCGGCTGGCGAAAGGTGAATAGCGAAAGCTGAAAACGATGGTCAGGCAGAATCAAAGAGCGGGAAAGCGGAGTGGGCACCGGCGCTGCGTTGCCCACTCAGAGGGCTGACACAGAACAACCGCTTCCTGATGAACCAGCACCCAACCCATCCGGCAGCTCATCCTCATGTACCTTGAGAAAGGCATAAAAAGGCGATGCGGCGGCAGGAAAGGGGATTTATCGGTGACGACGCTTTGCGCCCGCTCCTGCCATTCTCAGGGCCTACTAGGTCTATGCGCGGTGGTTATTGTCAATCAATGGGGCACGAGAGACAAGCAGTTGACCGTTAGGCGTTGCATACCGAAGGCGGGCCATATTCGTTCAGATACAGCCCGCCTATCCGCGCTTTTCTGGCACCATCTATCAGTTCGCTACCGTGGCGTCAACCGCCGCTTGGACTCGACATGACCCCCAGTTGTTGTATCATGCCCATCATGTCGATATGATGATGAATCTCACGAACCTGCTCGCCTTGAAAGGTGAGCCAGATGGTAGCTGGCACCATGATCCGTCGGCCTGAGGCTGGCAGTGTTCCACTTGGTCCTGCGAGATCACCAGCTTGTGTTCCCTCCCAGAGGACTTCCTGAACGACCGTGTTGCCAGTGCTGGCTACGTTGCGAATGGTACCCTTCGCATCCGGAAACGCCTGCTTCCATCCTTGGCAGAGTTGCACATAGGCATCTGCGTCTTGGACGCGCCGCTGCGTACCTGTTTCTTCATAGATGACATTGGCGGCGAGTGGTGCCTTGAAGCGCGCTCAGTCGGCGGTATTGAATGCCTCGATCATGCCCTGTGCGACCTGGGTAAGGTCTTTGGACTGTTGGGTCGTCATCGCGGGCCTCCTTGTGCCTGCATTGGTGGAAGTCAATGTGGCTCGGATCGTCACATCTTCTGGATGACCTGTGCCATCTCGGCCTCGGTAAACGCCCGCAAGGTTTCGCTGCGGACGTTGCCCGCGCCGGCGATGTTGAATAAGCCGGCGAGCATGGCCTGCTCATCCGGCGCCTCAACCACCGCCACCATATCATACTGACCTTGGGTCCAGTAGAGGCCATGGACGGTAAAGCCTCGCTGCTCGTTTTCGGCCCGACTCTCGCGGGCCCGCTGCACGGTGCCCTTGACGTTCTTGGCTCCCGCATCGGTGAACTTGTAGAGCACGACATAGGTTGACATGGCTTCCTCCTTGTGTGGTCGATCGCTCACGACACCTTGCCCACAGGATGCAGCAGACTTCGTGCCAACAAACGTACGGCGTGCAATCGAGTAGATGCGGTGGGTCCACACCAGCAGCGAGCCATATGGCGCGGTGGAGCGCTGAGGGGAAGAAGGGCCAGCGTCGCAGAAGAAAAGGTGTGCGAAGTTGACAGATAAGCAATTCACTTAGTACTCTGTTAACTAAATACGATCATCTTTTCGAAGAGATCGGGTAGAATGGAGGAATGAAAAAACAGCACCTGACACTGACTGATGACGACCGCCGTGAACTGGAAACGCTGCTGTCGAAAGGCAGCTTGAAGG